>Ga0137409_10001954_pt1 | contig 22204 bp, 23 predicted proteins | sample CZODoug1_16funga_FD_122059 | JGI IMG/M metagenome (GOLD analysis project Ga0137409, IMG submission 122059) | Vadose zone soil fungal communities from Angelo Coast Range Reserve, California, USA - CZODoug1_16fungal (Hybrid Assembly) | ecosystem: Environmental > Terrestrial > Soil > Vadose zone...
CTGGAGCATTCGCTCGCGAGGATCTCCGCGAGCGACGCGGAAACGTACTTGCCGCCGTTCGCCACCTTGCGCACCGCGGTCGACAACTCCTGCGGGGCGCTGTCCTTGGTGATGTAGCCCGCGGCGCCGCCGCGCAGTACGCGGCTGCCGTGCACGTCCTCGGAATGCATGCTGAGGATCAGCACCGGGCGGCCGGGAAATTCCTTCTTCATGTCGCCGAGCAGGTCGAGGCCGCTGCGGCCCGGCATGGTGAAGTCGAAGATCGCCATGTCCCACTCGAGCGTGCGCGCCAGCTCGAGCGCCTCGTCGCCGTTGGTCGCTTCGCCGACCACGGTCGCGGAGGGATCGCTCGCCAGCATCTGCTTCAGTCCATGGCGCACGATCGGGTGGTCGTCTGCGATGAGTATTCTCATGTTTCCCTCTTGGTTCCCTGAGTGCGAAAAGTATAGGCACCTGCGCTGCGTTTCGGTAGTCCGCGCAACGCGACAACGCTGTAGTGAAATGGCTACAAATGGCTACAAATCCGCATTCCGCCCGGCATATGCCGCGGGGTAGCGGCGGAAAGCATGGAAAAGTAGTGTTTTGCCCGACATGCTCGACGCTCTCCTGTTCGTCGCCACCTTCGAATCGATCGGGCTTTACTGGAAGCCGCCCGCCGACCCGGGCCCCGCGGGCTGCCCGGTGAAGTACCGCAAGCAAGACGAGCGCGAGTGGAAGGAAGGCCTGCCGCTCTGGTACGACGCGCGCAACGGCGAATGCCGCGGCAGCCTGGTGCAGCTCTCGCCGGGAACGAAATACGACATCGAAGTCGGCGGAAAGACGATCGTCGCCTCGACGTGGAGCGAGAAATTTCCCATCGCCAAGACGATCAAGCCGGTGCCGCAGGAAATCAAGGAGGGAGGAAGCAAGGACGGATACGTTCTCTACGACGGCACCGGGCAAACGATTGAAGGCGGCAAGTTCAACGTCACCATCGCCGCTCCCTACGTCATCCTGCGCGGCCTGACGCTGAAAGGCGCGGAGCAGGACGCCATCCGCCTGCTCGAGGGCGCGCACGACGTGGTAATCGAGGACAACGACATCAGCGGCTGGGGGCGCCTCAACGCCGTGAACAACGCCGGCTGGCCGATCGGCGTCGACCGCGATTCCGGCGTGCGCGCCGATTGCCGCCGCTTCTCGAAAACGCTCGAGCGGGCGATCATTCAGCGAAACCGCATCCACGAGCCGCGCTATGGCGCGAACAGCTGGTCGTGGGGTCATCCGCTCGGCCCGCAGGGCATCACCATCAGCTTCTGCGGCGGCAACCACATCATCCGCTACAACGAAATCACGAGCAAGCCGGGGCACTACTTCAACGACGGCATCAGCGGCGAGGACAACTTTTCCGACGCGGGCTTTCCGAACGCCGACAGCGACATCTACGGCAACGTGGTGACGCACGCCTGGGACGACGCGATCGAAGCAGAGGGCGGCAACAAGAACGTGCGGATCTGGGGCAACTACCTCGATCACACCGGGACCGGAATCGCCACCACCGTGACGCACTGGGGCCCGGTGTACATTTTCCGCAACGTCTACGAGCACAGCCGGATGAAATCGGAGCGGCCGGTCGACCAGGACGACCGGGGCCCGTTCGCCAAGGCCGGCTCGACCGAGCAATGGGGCAACGGCCGGCGCTATGTCTTCCACAACAGCGTGCGCCAGCCGGATGGCAAGCTCGGCGCCGGCGCCGGCATCTCCGGAAACTCGAAGCAGCCGTTGACCAATACCGTCTCGCGCAACAACGTCTTCCTCGTGTGGCGCGGCCACTGGCCGGCGATCAACGAAGCGAACGGGACCGGCAACGATCTCGACTACGACATCTCGAACGGCAAGCTCTCCGAGCGCCACGGCGTGCGCGGCAGCGATCCCTCGGACGGCGTCGACCGCGGCGTGCGCATTCCCAACTTCAACGACAACTTCGCAGGACGTGCGCCGGACATCGGCGCAGAGGAAAAAGGCGCGGCGCCGCTGGTGTTCGGCATTCGTCGCTCCGCAGCGACGGGGCGTTAGTCCAAGGAAACAGCAGCTTGGGCGGCACGCCGCGCCGCCCGTCGTCTCATCCCTACAGCCGCATCGCAGATCCCACGACGACTCTGTCGTTAAGTCGTTGATTAAGCTTGTAGTGCAAACCGTGGCATGGGTCGTGCTCCTAGGCCGGGACATAAGTCCGTCTTCAAGGGAGAGCCATGCATTTCCAGAAGAAGTCACTAGCTGTTGCCGTTTCGCTTGCCATCGCCCCGCTCGCCGTGCTCGCCGCGCCGACGATCTCGTGGGTTACGCCCTCGAGCGGCGCCAGCCTCTTTGGCGCCTACTCCGAATCCAAGGTCGGCTGCGAAGTCTCCGGCGGTTCCGGAATCAGCCGCGTCAAGTTCTATGTCGAGACCCGCGAGGTCAACACCGACAATGGCGCGCCTTATCGCTGCGTGTTCGATACGCGCGACTTCAGCACGGGCACGAAAACGCTGAAGGCGCTCGCCATTGGCACCGACGGCACCACCACCAGCATCACGCGCAGCGTCAACTTCACCAGCAGCTCGACCGGCACGACGACGCCAAGCAATGCGGCGCCGAGCGTGTCGCTCACCGCACCGTCGAGCGGCCAGACCGTCTCCGGAACGATCGCGCTGTCGGCGATCGCCGCCGACGACAAGGCGGTGAACCGCGTCGTCTTCTCGGCCGGCAGCACCATCATCGCCACCGATACGAGCTCGCCCTACTCGGCGAGCCTCAACACCGCCACGCTGCCGAACGGCAGCAACACCATCAAGGCACAGGCGTTCGACGCCGAGGGGCTGAGCACGACCTCGCAGGTTTCGATCAACGTGCAGAACGGCACGACCACTCCGCCGATCACGCCGCCCGCTTCGACGCCGGCGCCGGGCTCGGGCGCGCTCGACCTGTGGTTCAAGTCGCCGCTCGCGAACAACACCGTCTCCGGAACGCTGTCGGGCACCAAGTGCTACGTCAACGGCACCGGCGTGAGCAAGGTGGCGTTCAAGCTCGACTCGACCGCGCTCAACACCGACACCGTGATGTCGGACGGCATGCAGTGCGTGCTCGACACCACCAAGTTCGCGAACGGCACGCATACGCTGACCGCGACCGCGACCAGCTCGACCGGCGCGACGCGCTCGGACGTGATCAGCATCAACATCCAGAACAGCGGCACCCCGCCGCCGGGCGGCGACCCGACCCCTCCGCCGCCGACCAGCGGTGGACCGATGCCGACCGATTCGAGCGGTGTGCGCGGCGTGCCGACCTTCCAGTCGATCGGCATGTACTGGACCAGCCCGGGCGCGGGCTCGGCGGGCTGCAAGATGCAGTTCCGCAAGAAGGGCGACAGCGCCTGGCGCGACGCCATGGACATGTGGTTCGACTCGCGCAATTCGGAGTGCCGCGGCAGCGTCGTCATGCTGCAGCCGGGCACGCAGTACGAGGTGCAGATGGGCCTGCCGGGCCAGTCGTTCAAGAAGGGCCTGACGGTCGCGACCTGGAACGAGCAGTTCCCGATCGCGCAGACCATCACCCTGCCGGCGAGCAGCGCCAACACGCTCACCATCTCGAGCGGCGGCACGCCTAGCGGCTATGTCCTGTACCAGGCGGCGCCGGGCGGCTCCACCATCGATGTCGCCAACGGCAAGCTCTACAACGTCCTCATCACGGCGCCGTACGTCATCGTCCGCGGCCTGACGCTGAAGGGCGCGCAGTCGGACGCGATCCGCCTCAACCCGGGCGCGCACGACGTGGTCATCGAGGACAACGACATCAGCGGCTGGGGACGTTTCGCCACCACCAACGCCGCCGGCTGGCAGCAGGGCATGGACCGCGAATCCGCGATCAAGTGCATGCAGGCGCCGGGCTTCGAGCGCGGCATCATCCAGCGCAACAAGATCCACGACCCGCGCTACGGCGCCAACAGCTGGGACTGGGGCCACCCGCTCGGACCGCAGGGCATCACCTTCAGCTACTGCGGCGGCCAGCACGTGATCCGCTACAACGAGATCTACAGCACCACGGGTGAGCAGCACTGGTACAACGACGGCATCAGCGGCGAGGACAACTTCTCGAGCGCCGGCTTCCCGAACTACGACACCGACATCTACGGCAACAAGATCACGCAGGTGTGGGACGACGCCATCGAGGCCGAGGGCGGCAACAAGAACGTGCGCATCTGGGGCAACTACACCGACCAGACCAACACCGGCGTGGCCAGCACCGTCACGCACTTCGGCCCGCTCTACGTGTTCCGCAACGTGCACAACCGCAGCCGCGCCTGGTCGACGAGGCCGCTCGACTCCGACGACCGCAACAACGCCTACAAGTCGGGCGAAGCGGGCGGCTTCGGCGGGGGGCGGCGCTACATGCTGCACAACACGCTGCTGCAGGCGACCCAGTCGGGAGTGACGAAGGGCCTGGGCATGGGCGGCGGCCTCGCCGGCAATACCGGCCAGCCGCTGACCAACACCGTGTCGCGCAACAACATCTTCCACGTGTGGACGCCGGGGGCGTACTCGGTGTACAGCGCGGGCGGCGGCGGCAACGACGCCAACTACGACCTGCGCAACGGCGCGGTCAACATCAGCGGCGCCGAAGCGAGCGGCCTGGTCGGCACGCCGACCTACCTGAGCGGCCATGGCTGGCAGAGCTGGGCTGGCGGCAATTACCAGCTCGCCTCGTCGAGCCTCGGCTACGGAAAGGGCGTGCGCCTGCCGAACTTCAACGACGCCTATGCCGCGCCGGACGTCGGCGCCCACCAGTCGGGCCTCGGCTCGATGAGCTTCGGCGTCAGCGGCAACCCGTCCTTCTGGATTTCGGGCGCGCCCGTCGGCGGCACGACCGCGTCCACCAGCACGGGCACCACCTCGACGACGTCGACGAGCGCGGTGCTCGGCCCGGTCGTGATTCCTTAATAACGAGCACCAGCCAAAGGGAGGGCTGACATGAAAAAGCTGAAAAACGGCTTCACGCTGCTCGAGCTGCTCGTCGTCATCGTCATCATCGGCCTGCTCGCCGGATACGTAGCCCCGCGCTACTTCTCGCAGGTGGGCAGGTCGGAGATCCAGGTGGCGCGCGCGCAGATCGAGTCGCTCGAGAAAGCGCTCGACCAGTACCGCCTCGACGTGCGTCGTTATCCGACCGCGGACGAGGGCCTCGAAGCCCTCGTCGCCAAGCCGGCCGGCGCGGAGAACTGGCAGGGCCCGTACCTGAAGAAGGCGGTGCCGAACGACCCGTGGGGCCGCGCCTACGTCTACCACGTGCCGGGAGAGAAGGCCGAGTTCGAGCTCATCTCCTACGGCCGCGACGGCAAGCCCGGCGGCTCGGGCGAGGACGCCGACATCGGCGTCGGTCAGGTCATCACCAAGGCGGCCGCGAACTGATGCAATTCCATCTCCAGGCGCTCGACGCTCGCCAGCAGGTCGTCTCGCTCACGCTCACCGCGGCGAGCGAGGCGGCCGCTCGCGAGGAGGCCAGCCGGCAAGGCCTCAACGTTTTCTTTGTTCGCCAGAACAGGATGCGGATGGCGGCCCGCAGGGCCGCCAGGTTCAGTGCCGGGCTGTTTTCGGCGGAGCTGATGGCGTTGCTGGAGGCGGGGCTGAATCTCGTCGAGGCCCTGCAGACCCTCGCGGAGAAAGAGCAGCACGGCGAGCGGCACGAAGTGCTGGCGGCGATGGTCACCGCGATCCGCCGCGGCGAGCCGTTCTCGCAGGCCGTGGCGTCGCTGCCGCGGCATTTCCCGCCGCTCTACGTGGCGACCATCCAGGCGAGCGAGCGCACCGGCAACGTCAAGGAAGCGCTCGGCCGCTACATCGCCTACCAGGAGGAGCTCGACCGCGTGAAGAAGAAGGTGGTCTCCGCTTCCATCTACCCGGCGATCCTGGCGATCGTCGGCAGCCTGGTGCTCGGCTTCCTGATGTTCTACGTCGTGCCGCGCTTCGCCCGCGTCTACGAAGACATGGCCGGCGGCCTGCCGCTCTTCTCGCGGCTGCTGCTCGCGTTCGGAAAGTTTGTCGGCGACCACGCCTGGCCGATTGCCATGGCAATGCTCGTCGTCGTTTCCATGGCAACGTATTTCTTGACAAGGCCTTCATTCCGCGCCGCCTTGAATGCACGCCTGTGGCGCATCCCGGCAATCGGCGAGCGCATGAAGGTGTACCAGCTCGCGCGCCTGTACCGCACGGCGGGCATGCTGCTGCGCGCCGGTATCCCGGCGGTGCGCGCGCTCGACATGGTCAAGGACCTGCTGGCGACCCACCTCCGCCCGCAGCTAATCGCCGCGAAAAAGGAAATCGAGCAGGGCAAGCCGATGTCGGTCGCGCTCGGCGCCGCGGGCCTCGCCACGCCGGTGGCGACGCGGATGATGGAAGTCGGCGAGCGCGGCGGCGACATGGGCGGCATGCTCGGCCAGATCGCACGCTTCCACGACGACGAAGTGGCGCGCTTCATCGACTGGTTCACGCGCGCCTTCGAGCCGCTGCTCATGACCGTGCTCGGCCTCGCGGTCGGCGGGGTCGTGGTCCTCATGTACATGCCCATCTTCGAGCTGGCGGGGAGCATCCGATGATTACCCGAGAAATCGCTGAGCTCGCCGCTTCGCTGCGCATCCAGGCGATCGACCTCGTCGAGCTGCACGCCTCGCAGCCGGCGTTCGACGTCATCCCCTACGCCGAGGCGGCACGCCGCGGCTGCGTCGCGGTTCGCGGCGCCGCCGGAGAGCTGTCGATCGTGCTCGGCAACGCCTACGACCTCGACACCCAGGACTGGGTCGAAGACCGGATGCGCGCGGACTTCCGCTACCGGCTCGCGCAGAGCGAGGACGTCACCGCGTACCTCGCGAAACAGGAAGTTGCCCTCCGGGCGCTTGATGGATTCGCTCAAGAAGGAAATGCAAGCACAGGAAAAGACAAAGCCGAGGAAATCTCGTTCGCAGCGGCGTCGGAAGGCGACAGCCAGGTGGTCCGGCTGGTCAGCTCGACGCTCTACGACGCGCTGAAGGCCGGCGCGAGCGACGTGCACCTCGAGTCGACCGCGAGCGGCCTGACCATCAAGTACCGCATCGACGGCGTGCTGACCGCGGCGCAGGTCATGCCCGGCACCGAGCTCGCCGAGCAGGTGATCTCGCGCGTCAAGGTCATGTCGGAGCTCGACATCGCCGAGCGCCGCGTGCCGCAGGATGGCCGCTTCAAGGCGCGCCATAAGAACGGGACAGAGGCAGGCCGCGACATCGACTTCCGCGTCTCGGTGATGCCGAGCGTGTTCGGCGAGGACGCGGTGCTGAGGATTCTCGACCGCCGCGCCCTCTCCGATCAGCTGTCGGGATTGACCCTCGACGTGCTCGGTTTCTCGGCCGAGCTGAAGAGCGGGTTGAGGAACCTTTCGAGCCATCCGCACGGCATGCTGCTCGTCACCGGCCCGACCGGCTCGGGCAAGACGACGACGCTCTACGCGACCATCACCGAGACCAACAAGGGTGTCGACAAGATCGTCACCATCGAGGACCCGGTCGAATACCACCTGCCGGGCGTGCTGCAGATCCCGGTGAACGAACAGAAGGGCCTCACCTTCGCGCGCGGCCTGCGCTCGATCCTGCGCCACGACCCGGACAAGATCATGGTCGGCGAGATCCGCGACCCGGAAACCGCCGAGATCGCCGTGCAGTCGGCGCTCACCGGCCACCTCGTCTACACGACGGTGCACGCGAACAACGCGCTCGACGTGCTGGGCCGCTTCCAGCACATGGGCGTCGACGCCTACAACCTCGTCTCGGCGCTGAACGGCGTGCTCGCGCAGCGGCTGGTGCGGGTGTTCTGCAAGGAATGCGAATCGAAAGGCTGCCCGGGCTGCAGAGGCACGGGCTTCAAGGGCAGGAAAGCAGTCGGCGAACTGCTGGTCCTGAACGACGAGCTGCGGGAGCTGATCATCGCGCGCGCCCCGGCAAGGAAGCTCAAGGACGTCGCGCGCGCGGCCGGCACGGTACCGCTCAGGGAAGCCGCAATGCGGCTGGTTGACGCCGGCGAAACAACGCTAAAGGAGATCGATCGTGTCACTTTTGTGGCGTAAGAAAACCCTCCGTATCGGGCTCGGGCCCGACAGCATCATCGTTTCCGGCAGCAAGGACGCCGTGCGCGTCCAGGGCGAAGGCGCCGGCGACTGGCGCTCGACGCTGGCCGCGCTGCCGGAGGTGCTCAAGAACCTTCGCAACCAGGACGCGGCGGTGGTGCTCGCCGATCAGTTCGTCCGCTACGCGCTCCTGCCGTGGAACGCTTCGCTGAAAAGCGAGGCCGAGTGGGTGGCGCTGGCGCAGCACCGCTTCGGCGCGCTGCACGGCGCGCCCGCGGCGGAGTGGCAGATCAAGGTGACCGAGACTGCCCCGCACGGCGCCCGCCTCGCCTGCGCGGTCGAGCGCGAGCTGATTTCAGGGCTGGCGGAGCAGTTCGTCGCCGCCGGCGTGCGGCTCGCCTCGGCGCAGCCGTTCCTGGTCGCCGCGTTCAACCGCATCCGCAAGACGGTCGGCAACGGCTCGTGCTGGATCGTGGTCGAGGAACGCGGCCGCCTGACGCTGGCGCTGATCCAGCGCGGCGCGTGGCTGGCGATCCGCGCGCGCCGCTCCGACGAGCGCTGGCGCAACCTGCTGCCCGAGATCCTGGAGCGCGAGACCGCGTTCCTCGGCCTCGCCGAGCCCTGCACCCGCGTCATCGTCTGCGCGCAGGGCGAGTTCGACGTCGAGCTGCACGCCGACTGGCGCGCGCATTCGCTCAGCTACCGCGAGCTCGCCTTGGCGACAGAAGCGGCCACGGAGCTGCGTTGATGGCGCTGCCGCGCCTCGATCTCGATTTCGTCGCCCACCGCCGCGCCTCGCCGTGGGTCGGCCGGGTGCTGCTCGCCGCCGCCCTGACTGTCACCGCGGACGTCGGCCTGCAGTTCTACGACCTTCAGGCGATCAACTCGAAGTACAAGGTTGAATTCGCCAAGGTCGGGCCGCGTTCCGGCCGCCCGGTGAAGGCGACGTCCGCCGAGGAAGTCGCCGCGGCGCGCGAGACGGTGCAGCGCCTGTCGATGCCCTGGTCGAAGCTGTTCGACGCCATCGAGTCGGCGGGCAGCGACCAGGTCGCGCTGACGGCGATCGAGCCCGACCCGCGCGCCGGCACCGTCAAGATCACGGGCGACAGCAAGGACTACCTCGCGGCGCTCACCTATGTACTGAACCTCTCGCGCGCCGAAGGCTTGTCCTCGGTGGAGCTCGTGCGCCACGAGGTGCGGCAGGGCGGCGTGGGGTTCACCGTCTCCGCCGCCTGGAAGGGTGCGCGCTCGTGATCAAGCGCGTCTTCCAGCTCCGGCACGAGCTCGGCGCCCTGGGAACGGCGGCGCTGATCATGCTCGCCGCGGCCGGCGTGTTCTTCCTGATGGTGCTGCAGCCCATGCAGGACGAGCGCGCGCGCCTGGAAAGCGCGCTCTCGAAAAATGCCCCGAAGGCCGGCATCCCGGCGAATCTCGCCGCGTTCTACGGCTTCCTCGAGTCGAAGGACGAGACGACCACCGACGCGCTCGCCAAGCTCTACGCCATCGGCACCGCCACCGGCGTCGAGCTGCAATCGGGCAGCTACCGCTCGCAGCAGGCCGCCGGCCGCCTCGAGCGCTACGAGCTCGCGCTGCCGGTGAGCGGCAGCTACGCGCAGATCCGCGATTTCCTGAACCGCGTACTGGCCGAGATCCCGGCGCTCTCGCTCGACCAGATGACGCTCCGCCGCGATGGCCGCAACGACGCGGCGGTGCACGCCGAATTGCGACTGACCTTGCACAAGGTGGCCAAATGATCCAGCTCAAGCGATTGCTCAAGCCGGTCGGCCTTTCAGTGACCGTGCTTTCCCTCCTCGCGTCCGTGGTCGCAGGCCGGGAGCGCCCGGCGTCGATCGCCGCCGAGCCCGCGGCGCGAGTCGATTCGCGCGTGCAGCTCGGCGAGCTCGACCTGACCAAGCTCGAGCGCGCCGCGCCCGGCGCAGCGCCCGGCGCCGACCCGTTCGCGCCGAAGAGCTTCGCGCCCGCGCAGGCGCCGCAGCCAGCCGCGCGCGCCAAGCCCGAGGCGCCGCCGCTGCCGTTCCGCTATCTCGGCAAGCTGATCGAGGACGGCAAGCTGTTGGTCTTCCTCGCTAACGGCGCAGAAAGCCTCGCCGTCACCGCCGGCGCCCGCATCGGCGACTACCGCGTCGACAAGGTCACCGAGAGCGAGATCCAGTTCACTTATCTGCCCCTCAAAACCAAGCAGAGCCTCCCGCTATGAAAAAAATCATTTTCGTCGCCCTACTCCTCGCAGCCGCCTGCGCCCACGACAAGTTCCGCGAGAACCGCGAGCTGATCGAGGCCGGCAACATCGACGAGGGCCTGGCACGCATCGCCCAGCAAGTGAAGGAGAACCCGAACGACGTCGAGCTGCGCAACTACTACCTGCGCCATCGCGCCGTGGCAGTGCAGAACTACCTCGCCACGGGCGACAACGCGCTCGGCGCGGGCCAGCTCGACGCCGCCGCCGAGGCCTATCGCAAGGGACTCGCCCTCGACTCCGAGAACGCGCGCGCCAAGGCCGGCGTGCCCGCGGTCGAGATGGCGCGCCGTCACCGGCTCGCGATCGGCGAGGCCGACGCCGCGCTGAAGGGCGGCAATTCCGCGGATGCCGCGTCGCGCCTGAAGCAGATCCTGTCCGAGAACCCCCGCAACCGCGAGGCGAACGGCCTGCTGCGCAAGATCGAGGAGGAGCAGGTGAAGGAGTCCATCGCTGCGCCGCAGGTCGCCGCGGCGCTGAAGAAGCCGATCACCCTCGAATTCCGCGACGCGCCGCTGCGCCAGGTGTTCGAGCTGATCTCGAAGCAGACCGGGCTCAACTTCATCTTCGACAAGGACGTCGGTCCGGAGGTGAAGACCACGGTGTTCGTGCGCAACAGCTCGATCGAGGAAGTGATCCGCTTCGTGCTGGTCACCAACCAGCTCGACCGCAAGGTGCTGAACGACAACACCGTCCTTATCTATCCGAACACGCCGGCCAAGGCGCGCGACTACAAGGACCTCGTGGTGCGCAGCTTCTACCTCGCCAACGCCGACGTGAAGCAGACCGCGACCATGGTGCGCCAGCTGGTCAAGACCCGGGATCTGTTCGTCGACGAGAAGCTGAACATGCTGGTGGTGCGCGACACGCCCGAGGCGGTGCGCATCGTCGAGAAGCTGATCGCCAGCCAGGACCTCGCCGAGCCGGAAGTGATGATCGAGGTCGAAGTCCTGGAAGTCAGCCACAACACCCTCGAGGCGCTGGGCATCAACTGGCCCAGCAACGTCGCCGCCGGCGTGGTGGGTGCGGGCGGCGTGCCTGGCCAGATCACCGGAGCGGAGCTGAAGGGCTTCAACTCCGGCCTGGTGCGCATCACGGTGAGCGATCCGCTGATCGCGCTCAACCTGCGCCAGCAGGCGGGCCGCACCAACATCCTCGCCAATCCGCGCATCCGCGCCAAGAGCCGGGAGAAGGCGCGCATCCACATCGGCGACAAGGTGCCGGTGATCACCACCACCGCCGGCGCGACCGGCTTCGTTTCCGAGTCGGTGAACTACCTGGATGTCGGCCTCAAGCTCGAGGTCGAGCCGCAGGTCTATCTCGAGGACGACGTCGGCATCAAGGTCGGCCTCGAGGTAAGCAGCGTCGGCCAGCAGACCAAGACCTCGTCGGGCACCATCGCCTACACGGTCGCCACGCGCAACACCGCGACCACGCTGCGGCTGCGCGACGGCGAGACGCAGATCCTCGCCGGCCTGATCAGCGACGAGGACCGCCGCACCGCCAGCCAGGTGCCGGGCATGTCCAAGCTGCCGGTGCTCGGCAGGCTGTTCAAGAGCACCGACGACAACGTCACCAAGACCGAGATCGTGCTGCTGATGACGCCGCGCGTGGTGCGCAACATCGAGCGCCCCTCGGCGCGCATCGAGCACTTCAGCTCGGGCACCGACGCGGAAGTCGGCGGCGCGGGCGTCGCCCTGCCGCCGCAGCAGCCGGCGCCCGTGCCGTCGCAGCCGGCGCAACCTGCGCCGGTGCCGTCGCAGACGCCGCAACCCGTGCCGGCCCTGCCGCCCGCCGCCGGCCCGCAGCCCGCGAGACCGCAGTGAGGGCACTCGCGAAGAGGAAGGGCTTCACCTTCATCGAGCTGCTGATCGTCGTGGCGATCCTGGCGTTGCTCGCCTCGGTCGCCATGCCGCTCGCGGAAGTCACCGTGCAGCGGAACCGCGAGCAGGACCTGCGCCGCTCGCTGCGCGACATCCGCGAGGCGATCGACGCCTACAAGCGCGCCGCCGACGAAGGGCAGATCGAAAAGCAGGCGGACAAGTCGGGCTATCCGCCGACCCTCGCCGCGCTCGCCGAGGGCGTGGCCGACAAGCGCAGCGGCCAGACCCTCTACTTCCTGCGGCGGGTGCCGCGCGACCCGATCGCGGAAAGCGAATGGGGCCTGCGCAGCTACGCCAGCCCGCCGAGCGCACCGCAGGCCGGCGACGACGTGTTCGACGTCTATTCGCGCAGCGGCGACGTGGGACTCAACGGCATTCCGTACAAGGATTGGTGATGAAAACCAAAGGATTCACCCTGGTCGAGCTGATGGTCGTGCTCACGGTTATTGCTCTGTTGCTGTCCATCGTGGTCCCCGACTATGTCGGCCGCGTCAAGCGCGCCGAGGAGTCGGTGCTGCAGGAGAACCTGATGCTGATGCGCGACGCGCTCGACAAGCACTACGCCGACGCCGGCAAGTACCCCACCTCGCTCGAGGAGCTGGTGGCGAAGCGCTACCTGCGCTCGATTCCCAAGGATCCGTTCACGCAGAGCGCGTCCACGTGGGCCGCGATTCCCCCCGCCGATCCGAAAAAGGGCGGGATCTTCGACATTCACAGCAGTGCGAAAGGCTATGAACGCTGGTGAAACTGAAATTCTGGAAGGCGGAAGAGACCGCCGAGCACGTCGTCTATCTGTACGGCCCGAGCGAGACGCGGGTCGGGCGCCTCTCCATCAACAAGAAGGACGGCGCGATCCGCGGCGAGGGCGTCAACGGCATGTCGGAAGAGTCGAGCTGGCATCACTTCGGCCTGCGCGCCAGGGCGTACGCGGAGAAGCTTTTCACGATGGGCGTGTATCCCGAAGAAGATGAAGCGCTCCCGGTCTAGGGGCTTCACCTACCTGTCGCTTCTCATCGCGGTGGCGATCACCGCGGGGATGCTGGCGGCGGCGGGCGGGTTGTATTCGCACGCGGCGCAGCGCGAGAAGGAGCGCGAGCTGCTCTTCGTCGGCGAGCAGTTCCGCCAGGCGATCGCGCTCTACTACTGGCGCACCCCCGGCGGCGCTCACCAGTACCCGAAGGACCTGGAAGCGCTGCTCGAGGACAAGCGCTGGCCGGTGACGCAGCGCTACCTGCGCAAGCTGTACCGCGACCCGGTGACCGGCACGACCGACTGGGGCGTGGTCGAAGCGCCTGGCGGCGCCGGCATCATGGGGGTGTACAGCCGCTCGGAAGACATCCCGATCAAGAGCGCCGGCTTCCCCGCGCTCTGGGCCTCGTTCGCCGAGGCTCGCAACTACACGGACTGGAAGTTCGTCTTCAGTCCCGAGACGGCGAAGACGACGCTCCCGCCGCAGCGCTAGCCGAGTCCGCCTCGCGCGCCTTCGCCGCGCGCACCCGCTCGTCGCTCATGCGGCCCCACTTGTCGTGCCAGTTGCCGTCGGTGCAGTGCATCAGCTCGTGGCCAAGCGTCGCGAAGCGCTCCTTGTCGCGCTCGTCGCGCGGCGCGGGCGCGTAGATCGTGCAGGTGCGCCGGCCGCCGTCCTCGCGCCACTTCGAGCAGCCGAGGACCTTGAAGATTTCGCGCCGGCCCGAGGCGCCCTCGCAGGCCGCCTGCGCGTCATCGACCTTGTTCCAGACGATGTGCACCGGCGTCGACGCTTCGTCCTTCGACGTCGCGCAAGCCGCGAGCAGGAAAAAAAGAAAGGGGATGAAGGCTTTCAAGCGAGCAGCATCCGGCCGACGTCCAGGCCCTCGGCGTACTGCACGCCGACCATGCGGCCGTTCATGCGCGCGATGTCGCGGTAGATGTCGATCGGCAGGCCGCGGTTGCCGAACTGGCTGCGGTGCACGGCGATCGCGGCCATCTTCGCCTCGATGGTGTCGCTGATGTCGACGTAGGCGCGCGGATGGAACTGCACCGGCACCGGGCGGCAGAAGTTGGGATGGTAGGTGAAGAAGTCGAAGTAGCGCAGCCGCTGGGTCGAGATCGCCGCTTCGTGGACCAGCACGTGGTCGCGGTGGAACTCGGAAGGCCCGTGCGTCAGCACCGCCGCCGGCTGCAGGTCCTTGATCACGGCATCGAGCACCTTCACCAGCTCGTAGGTCCGCATGTCCTCGATGCGCCGGGTCTCGCCGCCGTCGATCAGGACGCGCAGCTCACAGCCGAGGATCTCCGCCGCCTGCTCGGCCTCCCTGCGCCGCGCCTCGTAGTCGGCGGGAATGGAGACCACCGCCATCACCACGCGCGCCCCTGAGCCGCGCAGCTTGGCGAGCGTGCCGCCGATGGCCAGTTCAAGGTCGTCTGGATGCGCGCCGATGGCGAGGACGGTACGGTCCTTGTAGCGCGCCACCGGCGGCGGCTCGAGCGGCGCCGGCCGGGCGGAAATGGGTGGGGTAGCGAGGTCGGTCACGATAGGTCTTGCCTCTGTGGCTGTTGCTCCCAGGGCGCTTTCTTGTACAGGCACAGCGTGAAATCGTTCGGCATGTAGGTGTGGTCGAGGCGCACCGCCGGCGTGAGGCGCAGCGCGTACTGCAGCACATCCGCCGGGTGCACGTAGAGGCGCCCCGGGCTGCGCGTCGGCGCGCAGCCCGACAGGAAATTGACGGCGAGGCCCGTGCCGGCGATGGCGAACAGGCGCTCGAGCGTCGGCTGGATGCGCGCGCGCGTGTCCTTCGCGTGGTAGCCGAAGATGCCGCTGGCGATCACGTAGTCGTACTCGCCGTCGGGCTGCCAGCCGAGCGCATCGCCGACGACGAAGCGCGCCGAGCCTTCGGCGCAGCGCTCGCGGAACCGCTTGCGGCAGCGCTCGATCATCGGCGCCGTCAGGTCGAGGCCGGTGTAGCGAGGCTGCACGCCGCGCGCGCGCAGCCAGGCGAGCAGGTCGCCGAAGCCGCAGCCGACATCGAGCAGGCGCGCGCCGTCGAAGGCGCCGAGCGCGGCGAGCGCGCCGAAACGCTTCTCCTGCGACGAGCGCCGGCCGAAACCGAGCGCGCGGTAGCCGTAGCCGAAACGCCGCACATGGCTTTCATAGAAGCGCGTCGTCTCGCTGTCAGGCTGCGACACGCGCGGTTTCCTTCACGGCGCCGAGCAACAGGTCGCGGCTGCCCGGCCCGCAGTTGAGCAGCATGTCGATCGACGACAGCCCCTTGATGAACGGCGCGTCGCCGCACTGCCGGTACCCCGGATGCTCGAACGCCTGGTAGAGGACGCGCACGCCGTCGCGCTCGAACCTGTCCTTGTCGAGATAGGTGCGCGAGCCGCCCAGGCCGGCGAGCAACGCATCGGCCCCGACCGCGCGGCACAGATTCAGGATCAGCTCGGACTTCGCGCCGGCGACGTTCAGGTCGGAGCTGCGCACCAGCTTCGTGCGGATGCCGAACGCGTCGCGCAGCAGCTCGAGCAGCGCCGCGTTCAGCTCGACCAGCCGCGGCCAGCGCGTCTCGAAGATGCGGCGCAGCGCCGGCGCGTACTCGTCCATGAACGGCGCGCCGCGATACGCCTGGCGGATCGTCTGGAAGTGGCCCGGCGACCACCAGCGCGTCGTGCCGTGCAGGCTGTTGTCGATGCACTTGTCGTCGATGCGCTCCTTCTGCGAGCGTTGCTCGACCGGCACCGTCAGCCAGCGCGCCTCTCCGTCGAAGCGGATCATGGTGCGATTCTGGTAATTGCGCCGCTCGAACTGCACGTGGTCGAGCAGGATGAACAGGTCGGCCTGCGCCATGCGGTGCAGGTAGCCGAGCCAGGGCAGGAAGTGCGGCTGGTGAACCGTGACGATCATGCGCGCGTCGCGGCGACGGCGAGGAGATAGACGCCGGAAGTCTCGCGGTCGGCCTCGGGCATGGCGCGGAACCGGCGCGACAGCGCGCCGCGGCCGTACGAGGGCACGCTGCGCGCGCGCTGCTCGTGGACGATGCGGAAGCCGTTCTCGGCGAGCAGGCGCCGGTGCGTCGAGCACGGCTGGCGGTTGATGAACCACGCCGCCGGGCCGCGCGCCAGGCGCCAGAGGAAATCGCCGTAGCGCCAGTGGCCGTCCCAGGTGGACGCGTAGCCGTGGCTCTTGAAGTCGATCTGGTGCGAGAGGTAGCCGCCCGGCTTGAGCCAGGCGCGCATCGCGGCATACGCCTCCGGCAGGGCGTCGACGTGCTCGAGCACCGCCTGCGAGAAGACCAGGTCCTGCGACGCCGGCTCGATCACGCTCGCGTCCTGCCACGGCGCGCGATAGCCGATGATGGGGGCGCGCGGATCGTCGTGCTCGCCGAGGATGGCGCGCCGGATGCGCGCGAGCCGCTCCGGCTGCAGCGCGCGCTCCATCCGCGCCGCGCCGAGCACGCGGTGCGGGAAGGCATAGTCCTCGAGCTGCGGCTTCACATTGCCGTATTCGCCGCGGCTCTGAATCGGCGCGCGGGCGCGGAACAGCGCCACCAGCTCGTCGAAGATCTTCGCGTTCGCCTGCGGATTGGCGTAGGGCGCGGCGTCGAGCGCGGTATAGCGCTGCGCGCCGCACAGCAGCGCGGCGAAGCCGGTGCCGAACGAGTCGCCCGGGCCGAGCTCGGCGACGGCGGCGGGATTGGTGTCGAGCCGGCAGCCGGCCGCCATCACGAGGTGCCGCAGCCAGACGCCGTAGCAGTACACGGCGGACTTGGTGCCCTGCGTCGTCTCGCGCCTTTTCAGCAGGCCGCGGATCGGCGGCAGCGAGGTCGCGCCGGGCACGAGCGCTACGGTATTGAGGAGGATGCGGCTATAGCTGGACATGGCTGTTCCGGACGATTGATGCCTTCGCTCAGGGTAGAGGGCCGCCGGCTGCATTTCGACCTTCGGCCATTGAGCCGCCCGGGCCACGACGCAGGGCGCGCTTGAGGAGCCGCGCCAGCGGCAGCGCCGCGACGGCGAGCCGGCCCCGCCCGCGCAGGCCCACCGCCACGCGCTGGAAGCTGCGCCGGTCCTTCCACACGCGCCCGTAGCTCGTGTTCTCGCGCGCGGTGTTGGAGTCGACCCAGCGCGGTCCCGGGTTGTCCATGAACTGGCGGACGTTGTCGACCTCGGCGACGATGCCGGGCGAGTGCTGCGCGTACGCCTCGTCGTAGGCGATCTTGAAGGTGAAGGCGCCCTCGCCGGCGGCGATCATGCAGTGGCGCGCGAGCGGCCGCCCTTCGAGGTCGAGCCCGGTGATCAGCAAGCGGCCGCGGCGGAAGGCCTCGGGGAAGGTCGCGGCGACGAACTTCCGGTCGTCCTCGCGGCAGGCGAGCGCGCTGCCCTCCTTGCCCTTCCAGCCGCTCGCCTCGAGGCGCAGGAATTCGGCGGTCCAGCGCGCCAGGTCGTCGCCCGGCGACAGGCGCACCGGGGTCACCGCGCCGGCGGCGGCGAGGCGCGCCTGCCAGCGGCGCAGGTTGTTCTTCATGTTGGAGTTGAAGCGCTCGCGCGGGTCGCGGTCGCGGACGAGCAGCGCGCGCGAGTACGCGTCGGCCACGAGCCACGGCAGCTTCGCGGCGTCGAGCGCGTCGACCAGCGCGGCGTAGAACGCACCGTCCGAAGGCACCCATTCCAGCTCGAGCGCCGGCGCGAGGCGGCTCTGCAGCAGCGCCGTGAGGCAGCGCGCGGCGTACTTGGCGTGCACCAGCGGCGTGCCGCAGAGGAGCATGTTGCGGTGGCGCCAGGGGCGCAGCGTTGGCAGCGGCACGCCGTGGAAGCGTCGCTCGAGATGCATCGGGAACAGGCCGGCGAGCGTGCCGTTCTCCCAGACCACGATGCAGCGGAACTCCGCGCCATCGGGCGCGTTGGTGCCCGCATTGGTCCCATAGGCCTCGAGCGCGGGCAGCAGCATCCAGTGTTCGTAGAACGGATTCGGCTCCGCCGCCTGGCTGGCGAGCGCCTCCCACTCGGGAACGAGCGCACGCAGCGACGCGAGGTCGCGTCGAATCTCGACGATGGTGCCGGTGCCCGCGGGACGGCGGCGCACGCCGGAATCGCGCGCCGGAAGAACGGCCGACATGAGGACTACCTTAGGCAATGCTGCGCTGCGCGTCACGCCGCGCAGGTGCTCCGTCTGGCTCAGCCACGCGGTGCCCGTGCGTAGCCGTAGGCCGGTAGGCTCAGAAGTTGCATGCTTCCGGTCATTCTTCTCGGCGGGCTGAACGTGGTGCGCGCGCTCGGCCTCGCCGGCATTCCGGTCGTGATTGCGTCGCAGCAGCGCCGCGCGCCGTCGATGGCCTCGCGCTACTGCAGCGGCGTGATCGAGTTGCCGCCGATCACGGAACGCCAGGCGGTGGTGGAGAAGCTCGTCCAGGCCGCGAGCGGGCTGGGCGGGCCTGCGCCGCTCTTCTACGACAACGACGATCGCCTCGCGCTGGTCCAGGACTTTCGCGCCGCCCTCGCTCCGCACTTCGCCCTGCTCCTCAACGAGCCGGCGCTCGCCGACGCGCTGCTCGAGAAATCGCGCTTCCAGGCGCTCGCCGAAACGCGCGGCCTGCCGGCGCCGCGCCGCATCGAGTGGCACGAGCTCGCCGCCGAGCGCGGCCCGGTGCTCGCCAAGCCGAAGACGCGCACCGCCTGGGACAACTCCAGCGTGCGGCTGCAGCTCTTCGGCGGCGCGGGCAAGGCGCGCGTCTTCGCCGACGGCCTGCAGGCGCGCGCGCACCCGCTCGTCGCCCCGCTCGCCGACCGGCTGCAGTTCCAGGAGTACGTGCCCGGCGGCGACGAGGCGATCTGGTCCTTCCACGGCTTCGCGGCGCCCGGCGGCGAGGTGCTGGCCTCGTTCGTCGGCCGCAAGATCCGCACCTTTCCCGCGCTCACCGGCGACAGCTCCTACCTGCGCCTCGCGTACGACGAGCACGTCGAGGCGCTCGGTCGCCAGATCGCCGCGCGCCTGCCGCTCGCCGGCATCTTCAAGATGGACTTCAAGCGCGACGCGGCGAGCGGCCGGCTGGTGCTGCTCGAGATCAACACCCGCTTCAACCTCTGGCACTACCTCGGCGCCGCGAACGGCGTCAACCTGCCCAAGGTCGCCTACGAGTTCCTGACGCAGAGAAAGACCCCGCAGAAGACCACGGCGACCGCGAGGTACCGCTGGCTCGCCCTTCGCGAGGACTGGCGCGCGTACCGGGAAGGCCAGGCCAGCCTGCCGCGCTGGCTGCTCTCGCTCGCCTATTTCCCGAAGGTCTACGACCTCTTCGCCTGGAGCGATCCGCTGCCCTTCGTCCGCCACTGGGCGACGCGGATCCGCTCGGCGCTCTCGCGCAGGATGCCGCGATGGCTCGCCTCGGCGTCCTAGGCGACATCCACGGCAATCGCGAGGCGCTCGTGGCGGCGCTCGCCGCGCTGGAGAGCCGCGGCGTGGAGCGTCTCGCCTGCGTCGGCGACATCGTCGGCTACAACGCCGATCCCGACGAGTGCGCCGCGATCGTGCGCGAGCGGCGCATGCTCGCCATCGCCGGCAATCACGACCTGATCGCCGTGCGCCGCCTCGGCTTCGGCCGCTGCGCCAACAACGCCGCGTACGCGCTGCGGCGCACGCGGCGCGCCATCGCCGCCGAGACCGCGGCCTACCTCGAAGCCCTGCCCCTCTACCGCGAAGTCGCGCCTGGCGTGATGCTGGTGCATGGCGGCGTGCGCGATGTACAGCAGTACATGACGACGCGCGCGATCATCGTCGAGAACGCCGCCTGGCTGCGCGAGGACTTTCCGGGCGCGCGCGTCTGCTTCTTCGGCCACAGCCACGAGCAGAAGGTCTACGAGGTGGACGGCGAGGGCAAGGAAATCACGGCGGACCGCCTGCTGCTCGATCCCGCCAAGCGCTATTTCATCAACCCCGGCTCGGTGGACGCTTCGCGCAAGAGCCGCCACAAGCTCGCCGAGTGCGCGATCCTCGACGGCGACCTGATCGAGTTCCTGCGCGTCCCCTACGATGCCGCCGCCACCGAATGCAAGGCGGCGGCCTTCGGCTACCGCATCCCGCCCTGGGTCGACCGCGCCTATTCGCTGCGCAAGCGCCTGTCGCGGCTGCCGCAGAGGGCGCTGGCGAGCCGCTGGGCCGCGGCGCGCTGGCCCTCGCTGTTCCAGCGCGTGCGGTAATACATCGCGGCGTCGAGGTCGAGCACCACCGCGCGAATGTCGCGCTTCGCCGCGAACGCCGCCATGCGCGCCGCGCCGTAGCCCGTGCCCGGCCTGGCGGGCACCTCGGCCGGCACTATGGCGAGCGCGAAGCGGCCGCCGTTGCGCCGCACGAGCTCGTCCATGCGCGCCACCAGCGCCTCGCTGATGCGCCACGCCTCTTCCCACAGCTCGCCCGGCGGCGGGCCGAGCAGCGCTTTCTGCACGCCGGGCCGGTGGCGCGGCTCGGGAAGCATCGACAGCCACTGCACCGCGCGCGAGCGGTCGCCGATGCGGCGCGCCAGCTCGTGCGAAGGCGCGGCATGGCGCCGGAAGTCCGCCGCCGCGCTGAACGACGCGTCGACGCGCGGCCGCCCTTTTTCGTCCAGCCGGAAGAACGGCCGCTGCTTGTCGTGGGACAGGGCGAAGGAGTTGTTCTGCGGATCGTTGCCGGCCGAGAACTGGAGCAGCACGAGATCGGGCTGGTAGCGCATCGCCACCGACTCGAGCATCACCAGCTCCTGCGCCGTGCCGTAGCCGTTGACGCCGAAATTCAGCATCTCGACGCGGCGCCCGGCCGCGACGCTGCAGCCCTCGAGCTGCTGGCCAAGCTGCCACCACCAGCTCTCGTCCAGCGCGACGTGCATCGCTTCCGATTGCTCGTCGCCGAGCACAACCACGCGGAACACGTCATCGGGCTTGTCGAGCGCGTGCTCGCGGTCGCGGAAGCCGGCGTCGCTGAGGCTCACGAAAACGGGGCGCGCCGTCGCGTAGTCCTTCGTAAACCAGCCCTGCGTGCCCGGACGCAGGCTCCAGCCGAGCGCCGCGTCGGGGCGGTACCAGAACGGGGCGCTGAAGCCGGAGATGCGCACCCCGGCCTCGAGCGCGGCGGCGCCGGCTATCGCCGCCAACGCAGCGAGCGCGAAGACCCTGGCGAGCTTCAGCAAGATCTGGCGGCCTGGACTTATCGGCCGAGGCGCGCCTGCTGCGCGTGGGCGCGCGGCGCGATTTTCTCGCCCAGGCGCATGCCGATCATCGCGTGCGTGAGCTCCGAGATGTGGTTGTTGCCGTGGGGCACGTGAAATTCCGCCGCGCCGTCGAGCTCGCCGAGGATCGCGCGGCTATCGATCACGTCGATGCCGGTTTGCGCGAGCTGCTGGCGCATGCGCTCGGGAATCGACGACTCGAAGCGGTACGGAGCCGGCATCGCCGGGATATCGACCACGATCAGGCGGATGTTGCGGTCCGCGCAGAAGCGGCCCATGCGCTCGAGCAGCCCCAGCGCCAGGTCGGTCTCGTAGCGGGAGCTGCCGGCGGTGCTGCCGATCGCGCTCTCGAACTTGGCCTGCTTCTCGAGGCGCGACTTGAAGAACACCCACACGCCGTTGAAAGCGAGCGAATAGAAGTACGAGTTCTCCGACAGCCAGCGCACGCCCGGGATGGCGTAGATGACGTTCTGCATCGTCACCCCCGGCAGGTGGCTGCGTTTCTCCTCCACCACGCGGCCCTTTTCGTCGAGGGCGAACAGCCCGGCCTTGAGGTTGTCCCCCAGGTCGTTGGCATAGAAGCCGAGCACGACGACGTCCGGCTTGTACTTGTAGCCTTCGCTGATCAGGTAGGCGAGCTCCTCGGCGGTGCTGAAGCCCGAAACGCCGGCGTTCAGCACCTGTGCGCGCACGCTGCGCGACTCGAGGTAGCGCTCCAGCACCGCGGAGAACGTCGCCTCCTGCCGCACCTCGTAGCCCTGGGTGTGCGAAACGCCGAGGCTCAGCACGCG
>Ga0137409_10001955_pt1 | contig 22201 bp, 18 predicted proteins | sample CZODoug1_16funga_FD_122059 | JGI IMG/M metagenome (GOLD analysis project Ga0137409, IMG submission 122059) | Vadose zone soil fungal communities from Angelo Coast Range Reserve, California, USA - CZODoug1_16fungal (Hybrid Assembly) | ecosystem: Environmental > Terrestrial > Soil > Vadose zone...
TAATATCGCCTGTCCACCCCGTCATAAATCGTCTCTGCCGGAAAGCCAAGCTTGTCGGTCAGCAAGCGCGTGACGTATTTACAATTGCCGTAGACCGCGCTCGCCTCTTGCAAATTGCGCAGTTGTCCAGGTCGCGGCGCAACTCGGTCCAAGCCTCCCGAAACAATGTACGTCACGACAAAAGTATGCCAACGCAATCGGCGTCGTAGTGCAAGGAACCTCTCATCCAGCGGACCTTCCCGCGGGAAGAAATAAACATCGGGAACATCCACGAACATTCGCAGTAAAGAGCGCAGGGCGTTGCCGCGTTTCTTCCACGGCCACAAGATCGTGTTCGGACGCGCCGCAATTCGCGGGTCGGGATCCTTCTCACAAAACATCGTGACCTGAAACCGCGCGGGATCGAGTCGCGCCACCACCTCTCGTACCGTTAGATTCTGCGCGTTCGTGCCCGCATCGTCCGCGAACGAAGGCGTGAACACCTTGATGAGATCGGAGGCACGCGGCATGGACCGTCTGTCGATCAAGACGCCCGGGTCTTAGCGTTCATGGTGGAGTGCTTCCATTCTAGTCCAACCTCGCGGAGTCGGGCTCGTATCGCCAGCTCCCTCTTGAATCCGCGCTCTCGACGATTCACGTGCTGCAACGCCCAGCCCAGCAGCCGGCCTCGCGCGGATGCCTCCGCCCCCACCGGAAGCGCGTGCAATTCTCTGGGATCGCTTTCCAGATCAAACAACTCCTCTTGCTGACGCTCAAAATCGAGCACCAGCTTGTATCTCCGATCCTGCACCGCCAGCACCCGGCCATGCATGCGCTTCGCCGCGTCCATAGGATTTGTACACCGGCCGATGGACTCCGAAACAGCATATTCCCAATCTCCGCCCTGACGCGCTTCGTTCCCGTAGCTACGCCCTTCAAACTCCGGCGGCGCATCCATGCCGATCACTTCCAGAAGCGTCGGCGCCAGATGAATGTGGCTGAAGGGAGCGTCGAACAGTCCCGCCTTTCGCACACCTGGCGAGCGCAGCAGAAGCGGCACGCGCAGCATCTCCTGATAGGCCCGAGAGGAATAATGGAATCGTCCGCCGTGATCCAGAAACTCCTCGCCGTGATCCGCGGTCAGCGCAAACACCGACGAATCCCACAGTGAAAACTTGCGCAGCACTTCCACCAGCCGCGCTACCTGCGTATCCACCCGGCGAATGCCCGCGTCGTACAGTTGCACGATTTCATCCCGATACTTTCGAAGACGCTCCCCGCCCATTTCCGTCCAGGCAGCATTCAGATAACGCCCTCGCCTCGGATGAATTCGCACGCCCATCGCCGAAAGCGCTTCCGCAGCCGGGTAATAGGGGGCGTGCGGATCCATGAAGTGCAGCCAAAGAAAAAACGGCTGCTGCCCGACCGACCGCAGCCAGTCGCCCGCCTGATCGACCAGGACATCGGCAGCCGGAAAACGCCGCAAGTTGTCCCAACTCGCAAACTTTGAAACAGCGATTCTCTGGCGATACTGGAAATAGAGTTCGTCGTACAGCCTCCCTAGCGGAGCGATCTGATGTGACACCTCCGCGACGCGATTGTTCAAGCGCGTCCAAGCCCCAGGAGACAAGTCAATCTGTTCAAGGAAGTCGCCCGAGTGAGGCAATTCGCCGGACAGGAAATCCTGAAAAACGTCGAACCCCTGAGCATAGCCGAACCGGCCCGCGAGGTATGGATTCCCCGCGACATACGCCGCCGTGCGGTAGCCAGCCTGCTGCAACACGGTCGCCAGTGTCGGCTCACCCGGAGCAATCCCTATCATGTTCCGTCCAAGCGCCAAAGGATAACGGGATGCCATGATTCCTGGAAACGAATAGTAAGTGGGTGCGCCGGCCACGATGGCTTTCGGAAATACCAGACTCTCCCCCGCCAAGCCATCCAGAAACGGAGTTGTGGGCCGCGTGTACCCCATGAAGCCAGTGTGGTCCGCTCGCAGGCAGTCCACCGTGATCAGGATCAGCGATTTCGGCTCGCTCACGCTTCGACTCCCTTGCGCATGCCGGTCACCGTCACCGCGACTCTTCCGCTCCCGCTCCCATAGCTTCCGATTTCGACAATCTCCAGCAGCTGTCGCGTATTGACATAAAGCAGATCGGGATAAGTCTCCCTCAGCGCACTCAGGAAGGCCCGTAGCATCGGCAATGTCTTCTGCCGGAACGGCGCAAGGGTGGAATGAAAGTTGATGGAGTGCGTCGAAATAATCAGGGGCAATCCGCGAGCCAGCCACGTCGCAGCATTCCTGACACAGTCTTCCCAGCGCAATTCAGGATTCAGTGCAGGCTCAAAATCCAGCGAACGAAAGGTATGGAGAAGTCCATGCTCATCAAAGCGCGGAGCACGCGTTGTGCCCGGTCCATTCTGGGCCACGCGAATCCCCCGCGCTTTCCACAGACGGTGCGTCGTTGTATCCGCGCGATATCCCGGAGCGCACGCGGAAACGGCGTCTTCGTCGAAAAACTTCTGGTATGACCGAACCGCCCAACCAATCCAGCGTTCCTGCTCTCGTTCTGGAATAAACCGTTCCGCTGGTAATTTCTCTGGATCCCAGTATTCGTATCCCACCCATGGCATGCGCCAGTAGATGTATGGAGTCTCCGACTTCCATAGAGTGCGTAAAAGTTCTCCGCGTTCGCGTTTGCCTTCGCACGTCAACGCGTGAGCCACCGCCTGCTGACAAAAGTGGGTCGTACCGTGCAAGGCGGGAGAGAACACTCCCAACTCAATACCCGTGCGGTAAGCATCGAACAAACCAGGACGATCCCAGCGACCCGGCAAACCTTCCGCGAGTTGCTTCAGCGGGATGTCGCGAAAACCGGTCGCAGCGCTGGCGGGGAAATCCACATTGGCGACTACGAAATTCATCTCGAGGCAGGGCGGCCGGCCGGCTGAATCCTGCAACGACCTTAAACTCTCCACAAGTTCATGGACGTCTTCGGAAGTTTCGAGCGAGTAGAGATCGTAAGGGCGCTCGCCAAGATTCAACCCCGCAGCCCGCAGCTCCTCGCGGCCCTCGGCGTCGCGCACTCCGACCCGTCCCCAGTCGTCGCTTTGGAGAAGAACCAGCGGACGACTGAAGCGGAAGCCAGGTGATACTTTTTCGCGGAGTCTCCGCAGGAGGGCGAGTCTACTCACAAATACCCCAGGTCGCGCAGTCGCTCTTCGATCGCCTTTCGTTCCCGCTCGTCGAACGGCGTGCTGTCCCCCGACGTTAATTCCTGCAACACAAATGAAACGAACTCCTCCACCGTCTTGAATCTGGTGCCCGCGATCAAGCGCTCGGTCGCTTCGTAAAGTCGCGCAGGCAGTTGCAAGTCCCGCTGCGGGTTGGTTTCATTTCCCATGTACGCACAATTCCAAGCATGCACGAGCGACAAGGCACGGCGCATGTTCTATGTATTTATCTCACAGGTTCGTTCGAGAGCTTGTCGGACTGCTCGCGCTCCGGCGCTTGGTGAGATTTCTGTCGGGTCTTCGCCCATCGGAGTACCTTCCGCCGGAAGAGTGACGCCTGCATCTGAAATCCAGCCTTCTCAATCCCCGCACGCGAAGCGGGATTGGCCGCCGCGCTGAAGATCCAGACGTCCCTGCCGGCAGCGGACAGGTGTCTCGCCAACTGGTCGATCATGTGGGCATACAATCCCCGACCGCGCAATTCCCGGGGTGTCCAACAATCGAAAATCATGACGCTGGTGGCGGAGGGCGCGTGCAAAACTTCACTCAGCTCCGCCATGACGAACCCCTCGTAGGGAGCGACCCAGGCGAAATGCTGAGCGACGCCATCCCCTCCCACCAATGCGTAGGCCCGATCATTCGAGCGAAAGCGCGCGGCCGACCGCAGCAGATAATCCATGGTCTCGCTGTCTTCTGAGTAGCGCATCGCCGCCGCCGCCAGAATTTCCCACGTCAGCGGAACGAACCCCTCGGACTGACCGGAATTGCCGGTTCCAGAACGCCATTGAAAAAGCAGAACTTCATCCGCGCTTACGATGGACCTTCGCAACCGCCGTCCGGCCCAAGCCAGCATGTTTGCCCAACCGTTCTGCTGGGCACGCTTTCGTCCGACCCGGACCGCCCCTTGCGCCCGCCGGGCAATCGACTCCAGCCTGGGCCGCTTCTTGATCGCCTGCGCGGCCCGGTAGCGGCCTCTTACTCTCCACAGATTGATGCTGCTGCGGGAGAGTGTGGCGTGCAGAGTTGTCCGCTGCGCATTCGCGAAGCGTTCCTTGTAACCCTCCACGCCCAAGCCGAGATCCACCAGTTGTGCCTCAGGATCCCGGCTTGCATCCTCCACCATCTTTGCCAGCAGGCAGTAGCCGGGGGACAGGTCTTCAAACTTGTTAACAATGGTGGGCTGGTACCAGAACCAGCTTCCCCGAAATCGAAATCCGTAATTCGACGCCAGCACCCAAGTGCCGGCGCGCAAGGTCACTAAGTCGAACCACCCCTTCTCTGCCAGAAGCTGGGCAAGTTCCCGCAAGAATTCCCGCCGTTGCGCACTCACCAGATTGCTGATCCGCCCCGTGAACAGAAAACGCGCCACATGGGTGACGCAAAACCTCTCGACAACACCTCTCTCCAAACCCGCGCCCCGATCATGCTGTAAAGTCACCGGCCCGATCCGCTGCAATGTGTTGATCGATCGCCGGAACATCTTCTTCTTGAGCAAAGAATCGGTCAATGATCGCCGCTCCTCCTCCGATCCCAGGCGCACTTGCGCACAGATATATCCCGTTCGAAGAAAAGTTTTGAAGGACGAGTTACCCTCAAGCGCCGCCACTGTGGCCGAATCCGCCGGAAGATTCGCCAGAACCACCGTCACAGTTCCAGCTTCCCGAAGAGCATGTAGCACCTGAGCGACAAATTCCTTGCGTTGCGCAGGCCGCGAAATAAAATCGCAGTAATCCGCCGTGGTGCCCGCCAGAAAAACCGCTTCCGTTTCCGACGACTTGGCCAGAGCAGCTACGCCCACCAGTTCGTCGCCTTCATAGGCGGTCGCGATCCACGGCGCCACGCCGCTTTTATACGCTCGAACTACCGCAGCAGCCCACTCCCAGGTGTAAAAGACTTCTGGCTTTTCCATCTGGGAAACCAGTGCGTTCCACTGCTCGCGTAATTCCGGCTGCTCTGGAAGCTCGCGTGTCCAAGTCAGACGCATGATGAGCTCCCGCCGCCGCGAAAGCGTCTTTGCAATGCCTCATGGAAGCCTGATAAGTGGGCCTCGAACTCCGGCAGGTTCATGTTTGCCGTTACATGCGCTCGAGGCAACGCAAAACGAGAATGCCTCTGCCCGAAACGTCCTCCGCCATGATTCAAAAAAGCGCAGGCATACCCTGCCCGCTCGGCCAGCGTCATCTCGCGCATGCCAGCTGATCCTTCATGTCCAAATGGAAATGCGAGCGCCCAAACCTCCTGCTGCAACTGCGCCTCCAGAGCCTCCTTGCACTCCCGAATTTCCTGCTCCGCCAGTTCCGCCGACATCTTCGGCAACAGCGGATGACTCAACGTATGTGCGCCCACCGTCATTCCCTGTGTCGCTAGTTGATTCAGTTCCCGACAGTTCAGCAATTGATAGCGTCGCGCCGCCTGCTCATCCTCAGCCATCTGCCAGTCGTCCGGAAGCCGCCAGTCTGTCCGCATCAACCGGAGAGATCTCTTCCGGTCATCACCGTTCAAAACTGACAACTCCTGGATCAGGCTCCACCAAATTCCAACCAGATCCTTCGAAGTCCGTGAATCCTTGCGCACCGCCTTCCCACCGACCTCCACCGATGCATCTCCAGGCGCATCGTTGAACATGTGATAAAGCTCCTCATACCACAAACACTCCGCGGTGTCCGCGAGCGATGCGCCGGTCACAAAGAAAAGGCAGCGTGCTCCTTCCTCCAGCAAAATCGGGACCATGTCGGTCAGAGCATTTCGCAATCCATCGTCGCAAGTCAACAGGACTGCGCGCTGCGGAAGTGAGTCGCTCGCCTTCAACCAGGAATGAAACGCCTCAGGGGAAATCAAGTGGTAGCGCGATTTTAGAAATCGCAATTGCCGGCGAAACTGTTCGGCGGAAACCAGCGCCCCCTCGATCGGAGACTGGACCGCAGCCCACCCCACCGGCAACACTCCGTGATAGGTGAGAACGCAAACCTCCCCCGCGCGTACCCTGCGAGAAAATACTCCCGCCCGCGACATCGCCGGATACACCGCGCGCCGCAAAAGTGAACTAACCGCAATCACTTCTGGCTCACCAAATCCCAGCTCAACGGAGTGCCCCGCTCAATATCAACGGCGGCCGTTTTGCCCAGCACATCCAGCAGATGCCGTGTATGCAGTCCATGGCCCGGGCGGATCGAGCGAACATTTTCGGCAGTGAATTTCTCACCCATCTTCAGATCGTGAACCACGAACAACGAGCGGCGAAACACGCGGCTACTCGCTTCGCGCTCACTCACCCCAAAATGGACACTCCCCAGCGCCCTCGCCGCCGTACGAACTGCGTCCACCATCGTCTTAAATTCCGCCGGCTCAAGCGAGAACGCGCTGTCGGGGCCGCCTGCTGCCCGCGCCAACGTCAGGTGTTTCTCGATGATGCACGCCCCCAGGCCCACCGCCGCCACTGGCACCGCAACGCCCATCGTGTGATCGGAAAGGCCGACCGGCACGTCGAATCTACGCGCGAGTTCGGGAATCGTCCGCAGGTTCATCTCTTCCGCCGGCGCCGGATAAGCGCTGGTGCACTTGAGCAGTGCGATTTGCTTTGCCCCGGCGCTGCGAGCCGCCGTCACAGCCTCTCCAATTTCCTCGATCGTCGCCATCCCGGTGGACATGATCAGCGGCTTGCCGGTCGCCGCCATCTTCCTGATCAGCGCCAAGTCCACCAACTCAAACGACGCCACTTTGTGAGCGGGAACATTCATCGTCTCCAGAAAGTCCACCGCGGTCTCGTCAAATGCGCTCGAGAAACAGTGGATGCCGAGATCGTCAGCGACCTTCTTCAATTTCGGCTGCCAATCCCAGGGCGTGTACGCTTCCTGGTAGAGATCGTACAGACTTCGCCCATCCCAAAGCGTCCCGCCGCCTACCTGGAAGCATTCCCGATTGCTCTGAATTGTGATCGTGTCCGCAGTGTAGGTCTGAAGTTTGACGGCGTCCGCGCCCGCCTCCTTGGCCGCCTCGATGATGCGGACCGCCTGATCGAAATTCTGGTTATGATTCGCGGAGACCTCGGCGATGCAATAGACGGGTTCTCCCGCCCCAATGCGCCGCCTGCCAATTTCGATGTGTGCCGTCATCAATGACCATTCGCAAGCCGGAGCGATCGGATTAGTTCGAAGGCTTCCGCCGCTGGAAATCCTGCCACGCTGCCCCAGCGCATCGCGATTGCGCGCACCGCTTCCGGAGAGCGGGGATGGGGAAATTTTCTCGTTTCCGTGTCGTAACAGGCGAGCGCGGCAACCTTTGTTTCGAGCGTTGCGCCGATATCGACAAACACGTTCGGACGGAACGATGGCTCCAGACGCTGGAATGCCCATTCTGTGGAGGAAGCAACTTCGAACGCATAAATCTCCCGCACGCGCTGCCCCGGAGTCGGCCTGGTGGCCGTAAGAACTGCACGGTGGACCACTCCGTGATCGACGTTAAGGTCCCCGGGATGATGCGTGTAGATCACGGCTGGATTAAATTTCTCGATCAGCTCTTCGACCTGTTTCACCACATCCAACAGCGGGACTGTATCTAGCCGATTGTCGGGGAGTTTGCAGAGCACAAGTTCTTTGGCGCCTAGCTTGTCGGCGGCTTGTTGCGAATTACTATGCAAGCGCTGGATCTGTTTCTGATCTGCCTGGTCCCGTTGCTGGTAGCGCGAAGTCATCCCTTCAGCCAAGATCGCGATTCGGACCTCATGGCCTTCGTCCGCAAGCCGGGAGATGGTCCCGCCGCATCCCAACACTTCATCATCGGGATGAGCCGCCACGACCAGCACCGAATCACGATCGGGCATCTTGCATCTCCACGATCATCACCCACTTCTCGTTCACGAATTGTCCATTCTCAGCAAAATGTTCTTGCAGCAACTTTTCAAAAGCGGGCCTCTTCGCGGCATCATAGAAAGTTGTGTTCTGCCAGTAATTCAGAACTCTCTCCGGCGTCGCCCAACGAACTGGGTTTACCATCGTGCTGACTCGCACCGACTCGAAGTAGAGCGTGGCCCAGGGAATGACTGTTTCCAGCATGAACTTCGCGCTGGAGAAGAGAACTGATTCACAGAGTGTGACGCCGCTCGACTGTACCAAGTCGAAGAGTTGCCGGTTATTGGGTCCGTAAGGACCGACTACCACGATTCGGCCACGCGGCTTGAGCCACTCCAATGCCTCATCCATAGTCTTCCGTGGATCCTGACTGTAATAAAGGCCGTACGCGCAAAATATCAAATCGAAACTTGGTGCCTTGAACCCGCTCCGCTCAAGTACCGGCGTCAGCTCGTCAAGGCCCGCTTGCAGCGTTGTCAACTTGCTGGATGCTTCGCCCGCTGCTCTCCCCGTCAGCGTTTCCAAAGCCAGAGCGGACGTGTCGAGCGCCACCACCCGGCCGTTCTCACCCAGGGAACTCAACATCCGCACAGTCTGCCCGCCGGTCCCGCAGCACAATTCCAGGATCTGATCGGACGGCTCAATCCCTGTCCGCTCAAAAATCCAGGCAACCAGATCAACCTCCTGCGAGTGCCGGTTCTCGGCAATTCTCTGCTCCAGAAGTTCAGCCTGCGTGGCACGGCTCGTCATCGTCGATCACTCCTTGCGACAGCAACATCATTGTTAGCCGGACGTTCCCTGCAATAGTGCAGAGCCGGATTGCCTTTGACCTGCCTTTCGCCCATCCTTAAAAACCCAGCCTTTTCAAAAGCCCGCACCGAGGCGAGATTCTCCGGCCGGATAAAAGCGTGCACCTTCGTAATCGAAGTGGAATCAAAGGCCCCCCGCAGCGCGGACTCAAGCAGCAAGCTACCATATCCCGTGCCGCGAAAATCGCGCACGACACTCACGTCGATTTCAGCTTCCTGATTAGACTGCCGGTTAATCCGCACCTGGCCGATGGGCCGCCCATCGCCCAGCTCGCCGATCAGGATCATGCAAGACTCATCCGCCAGCTTCTCCCGGAACCAAGCCGAATGCTCCTCCCAACCGATCGCCTGCTGCGAGAACGCAGAAGCGCGCACGCTTGGTTCGTTCGCCCACTCCCAGAGCAGACGGCAATCCGATTCGGTCGCCCGCCTCAGTTGGACTCCGCCATTCAGCATGGCCGCGCATACTCGCGACGCACCTCGGCCATCCACCAATTCTCTCCCGCGGCTGCTCATCTGGCGCCGCGTTTCACTCGACTCCAGCAATTGCGAAAGTTCGCTAGCAATTTTCGCCGCCGAACAATCGGCACTGCTCCCGATGTGGCGAGCTACCCCAAGTTCGTCCAAACATTGAGCGACTGGGACCTGATTCTTCGCAAGATCCACGACCAGAGCCGGGAGCCCGAGCAGACACATCTCCCAACAGGTTGTCCCCGCCGCCGACACAGCCACGTCTGCCCACGCCATCAGTTCCGGCATGTTGGACGCATTCTTCATTAATCGCACGGCGCAACGGGCATTCAATCCTCCTACGGCTTCTTCCAGCATAGCCGCACGGGGATTGCTGCCACCCACCACGACTACGGCTTCCAACGTTCGCACCGCGACCAACGGCAAAGCTTCCAGTACTCGCAGTGTGAAATTGTCGGGGTCGCTGCCCCCCATTGTGATCAGCACTCGCCGACCGATGGAAGAAATCTCCCTTGGCCAGCTTCGCCACGAATCAAACTCGCGCCGCAACATCGCGTACCGCGGACCGAGCAACAGCCGAGTGTACGACTCCCGCTTCTCGTAAAGACTCTCGGTGGCATGCGCGTTCTGGTTCAGTACCAGATCCGTCGAATAGCGATCCGCATGGACATCATCGTCGATCAAGAGTACCCGCAAGCCCGATGACTTGAGTGAAGTCTGATATGCGGAGTCGAATCGATAACCATCGATCACCACCCATGCCGCCTGCCGATTTTGTGCCAGCGCGACAGTCCGACATGCATCGTCGTCACTTCCTGGGGTCGCCTCCAACCGCGCAACTTCGATCCCTTCGCGCCGCAGACGCTCTTCGATGGTAGCCGTGGCCTCCGCTGCCACTGCCAGGGCCATCCCGCCTGCATCCTGCCACGCTTGGGCGAGCGCCAGGCATCGCATGACGTGTCCCGTGCCGGTGGCAGCGCTGGCATCCGCTCGAATCAGAAGTACGCCCGGATTCATTGCGCCCGCTGCATCCCGACGGGAGCGACGCGTACCGCTCTCCGCCCCGTCAGTATTTCGTCAAATCTTTCCGGTGTGATTGGTTCGCAACAGCTTTCGGCAGTCTTTCTGCTCGGACGATACTCGGCCAGCATATCGGGAATTTTTCCGATGTCGGAGGGCGAACGCAACGCCAGCGCCACCCCAAACTTCCGATACTGGCCAATGTATCCGTACGGCCATAAATCCAGCCACTCACACACGAAACACGGGACGCCGCGCACTACGCATTCCACCGCGACCGAGGATTGCACCGTTACGCCGAACCAAATCCGGCGCAAAAGTTCGGGATCAATTCCCCCCGTAAGCCACTGGATCGTCCCGCTCTGATCGCGAGTAAGAGCGTTGGCCGCCAAGCTCTGCCGATCCTTCAGATTTTCCGACGGGTGCAGCTTCACCACCAGCGTCTTTTCGGTTCGTTTTGCAAGATCGACAAGTCCCGGGATCACGTCCCGATAAATTTCTTCCGTCCTGCCTGCGGTCATTTCATAGGGCTCGGAAAAAAATATGATCCAGTCGCCCTTGTCCGCCCGCGAGCTGCCCAGGTACTCGGGCGCACCCGGAGCTCCGATCTCAACCACCGACGAATCCACTCCACAAGTCTCGACCAGGTAGTCGAGTTCCATTGCGCCCTTGGCAAGTAGTACGTCCGCATGGCAGGTCTTCATCAGGTAGCGGCCGTCAAGCGCGCCATGATGACACGAGATCGCAGGCAAGCCGCGTCTCTGTCCGAGCATCATTGGGATATGAGTGGCGGGATTGCTGTCGTCACAACAGAGGACCGCCTCGACCGGTTCGAGACTGAGCACTCGCAGCCATGCGTCGCGGATCGCCAATCCGTAGGCAAAGCGACTCGGAAAATCATCCATCAGTCCAAGCCGCGCGACCGCCGCCAACTCGGGAACTGATTCCAGTTCCGCCCTTAAGCCTTCCCATCGCTTCACAATCTCGCGGTGCTCATCTGTGCTGGAATCACCCGCATAGGAGGCCAGCCACGCCTGTCTCACGTTGTCGGGGGCCTCATTCAGGCGGCCGCTCGAACGCGTGGAAACCAGCAGGAAGTTGTGGTCAGGCACCAGGCGCGCGTATGCGGCTGCCATCAGAGAGATATTGATGTAGGAGGACGGCACCAGAACGACCGACTTTTGACTGCGCGGCGGCCGCCGATGAAAATGACGGCGTGCCTTATAGCCTACATCGTACTTGTCCCCGAGGATCTGAAGAACCTGCGCCCACGGAAGCCTCCGCAGTCGGCCGAGAGAATGTCCCAGACCTTTGCCCGAGGACGCTGCCGGCGAGGGAATAACATGCACGCGCTCGCCGAGCACCTGCCGCAGCGCGTCCGCTTCGAAGCCAGCGCGTGTGAGCCAGACTTCCGCGTCAGGCGGCAAACTGTTCGCCAACTTACGCAACAGCACTAAAGCTTCCAACTGATGATGAATCAGAATGGCGGTGAGTTCCCACCAGTCCAGTCCTTCTCGATCTACCAGCCGCCCCAACCCCCATTGCAACAATTCACGCACTCTGCGTGCCTCGGCATAGCCGCTGCGCAGCACATCAATCGGCTTCACCGGACATCCGAAAATCCGGCTCCAGCGTTCGCACGCCGGCCAACCACTACGCGCCAGATCATAAACTAGGTCCCAGGACTGGCCGACCCACGGGCCAGCGAGGGGAGAATCTTCGGGGTGCAGCAGCAAAATCCTCATGAGGTGGTGAGTGGGTCTTGCCGCGATTGTAGCAGTGACGCCATCTTCGCCGCCGCCGTTAGCCACGGCACTCGGCAGCCTGTGATGTGCTTTAGATCCGTATCAGGGTATGCCTTCAGGCATATCGTAAGTGCCGCGGTCAAAGATGTATCCTTATAGAGTTTGCTGAAAATTTGATTTTGGGTGGCGCGGCGGTTTACCGCTGCGATAAAGCTCTTATCTTGACTAAGGGCTTCAGTCTCCGCGGTTCCGGTTTGGACGTCTTCAGCAGACTCTTTAGATACGGTTTTGAGCGCTGCGGCTTCACCCCAACCGCTTGCGCGTGCGTTCTCCGAATCATCCTTCGTGCATGTCTTTCTGCGCGACATGGCGGTTCAACTCTGTAAGCTTGGGTTCGCGATCCAGCAGGTTCAGAACCTCCCGCCAGCCGAAATCATCCCGGCCCGGAAACCTTGCATAAACTGCGCGCAAGAACTCCAGGTCCTCCGAGGCATCGAGCGTCCAGCGCAGACCGCTATAGTCCTTCTCTCCCTTCACGGCGAGCACTTTGAAGCGTTCCGGATTCTGGTACATGTAGGGCGTCACATGAGCACGCTGATAGGCCTCTGAAGACTTACTCCAGGCGAGTTCTAGCGCCCGCATGGTGAACACTTCGGTATCCAGTCCGCGAGGATAGGTGCGCTCCAAGGCGTTGCTGGCATAGTCCGGACGATCAGCGAGAAATCTGTTCACGGTCTCATCCAACAGCTCAGCATCGATCAGGGGACAATCTGCCGTGATCCTCACCACGACTTCCGCCTTGAAAAGCTGCGCGGCCCGATAGTACCGGTCGAGAACGTCTTTCTCATCGCCTCGGAAAACTCTCGCGTTCAGCCTCTTGCACTCGGCAACGATCACATCGTCCCCGGCGGCGTCGCTCGTAGCTACTATGACCTCGCCGATCGTCGCCGACCGCTTTACGCGCGCAATAACACGTGACAGCACCGTGTCACCTTCCAGATCCTTCAGTACCTTGCCGGGGAGGCGCGTGCTACCCATCCGCGCCTGGATGATCGCCACAATTTTCATTGAATCCATCCGCCCAAGCGGCATCATTAGCAACTGGAGTCTTTTCGGGGAGGATCAGGGCATTTGTTCGGCCCGACCCGAAAGATCTTTGCCAGGGTTCCTTTCAACCCACGTTCTTCGACGATCTTCTTCATCCGCCGCGCGCGATGCACCAGTATCGAACCGGGGAGTTCCGGAAAGCTCCCCACCTTATGTGCTGTGCGACGGCTTACCAGCCTACCCACCAGCTTTTGCTCATACACTTCTCCGGCAATGTAGACGCGCGGCTTCAAACTTTTGTTTAGGGTTATCTCGGCTGCCTTGATCTGGCTGGGCTGCATTTCGAAATTGATATGACCGTGCAGAACTTTCACCTTGCCATTCAGATATCCCTGTCCGCGAAACTTGCAGTTGTATTCCCTGGTTAGCGTAGCGATGCGCACATCACTATAGTATGCGGCCACTCGAAAGAAAGGTTGATCGTTGATCTGCTGGCCGGGCTTTGCCTCCAGAAAGGCGCGATAGAGATCGCCCCATTCCGCGAGCAGGCGATCTACTTTCTCCGACCGCTTCAGCATCAGAATGCCAGTATTGAATTCGGGGAAGCTCTCCGGAATATCCGGACGCGGATAGCGCTGCGACCAGTCCGTGCTGACGTATTCCTCGTGCGTAGCCGCGCAGTCAAAGCGGTCGAGCAGAGTGAATAGTTCTGAAAACGGCTCGGCGACGTGGATATCGGCGTCGATGAACAACGTCCGGTCGTAAGGAGACTCGCGCATCAGACGGGTCTTGTCGAAAAATCCATCCTGCGTTCGCTCTACGCGTACGATCGTTTCAAAAAGTGGACTCTCCACCGGAAACTGCGAAAACACAGTGATCGGCAACTCCGGCATCACGCGCTTCAGACTCGCGGCAGACGCCAGCAGCAATCCGACATACCGCGGGTCTTGCGTAATGATGTAGATCGCACCCTGTGACATCTGCGATTCCAACTCCGGTTACCGGGAAAAGTAGTTCAGTACTTTGCCCACGGCCGCGATCACGTCTTCGGTATCCCGATCCGTCATCGCATGAAACATCGGCAGGCTGATCAGGCGCTCGTATGCGTCTTCGGCCACCGGGCACTCGCCGCCCTGATATCCGAAGCGTTCGCGATAGTACGGGTGTTGGTGGACCGGAATGTAGTGCACGTTCACGCCTAGATTCTCGCCCCGCAAAGCACGGAAGATTTCTTTCCGACCCGCCGATAGCGCGTCAAGCTTCAGCCGGATCGGATACAGATGCCACGCCGGGAGGATCTCGTCCCGCACTGCCGGGACCACGATTCCCGGCAGTGCGCGAAACGCCCGTGTATACCGGGCCGCGATCGCGCGACGGCGCGCCAGATTTGCCTCCAGTTTTTCAAGCTGCGAGAGCCCGAGCGCGCACGCAATATCGGTCAACCGGTAGTTGAAACCGAGCAGGACCATCTCATAGGCCCATTGCCCGCTCTCCTGCCGTTGCCGCGCCTCGCTGCTGATGCCATGATTGCGGAAGCGCCGCAGCGTATCGGCCAGCTTCGAGTCGTTGGTCGTGACCATCCCGCCTTCCCCGGTTGTCAGATGCTTCACCGGATGAAAGCTGAACACCGTCATGTCGGCGATACTGCCGACGCGTCGTCCCGCATGTTCGGCTCCCAGGGCATGACAGGCATCCTCGATCAAAATGAGTCCGTGCTGTGCTGCTAACTCGCGAAATGCCGTGAGATCCGCAGGATGTCCCGCATAGTCGACTGCGATAATGGCTTTCGTGCGGGAGGAGATTCGCTTTGCCACTTCCTGGGGATGGAGATTGAGCGTGTCCGCACTGACGTCCGCAAACACCGGCGTCGCGTCCTGATAAAGAACACAGTTCGCGGTGGCGCAGAATGTCAACGGAGTTGTGATGGCTTCGTCGCCGGACTGCAAGCTCGCCGCAAATGCAGCACCGTGCAACGCCGCGGTGCCTGAACTGAAGCTCACTGCGTGCTTGGCGTCAACCCAGGCCGCAAACCGCTCTTCAAACTCGCCGACTTTCGGCCCGGTCGTCAACCAGTCCGACTTAAGCACCTCTACGACGGACTGTATATCTCCATCGTCTAAGCTCTGCCGTCCGTAGGGCAATAAGGTCTTGCGCACGGGAGTACCACCGTGAATGGCTAGCGTCTCCAGTTTTGTGGGCGTGGCACTCATCTCTCAGGCCGAAGTCGGCATCGCTTCCGCGGCGCTCGTTTCGGGTGCAACCAGTTCTTCCAGTTGACGCCGCGTCAGCCAGCGGTCGTTGCTGTCACTGGAATACCGGAATCCCTCAGGCAGACGACGCGCATGTACCCAGTTCTCGGACTTCCACCATGGATGCGAAGGCTGAATGACGAACATCTCTTCTGTCTCCACTGTGTTCCGCGATTCGTCCTCGGAAACCAGCGATTCGTGCAGCTTTTCGCCGGACCGGATTCCGATGTACTCGACCTCGCATCCCGGCGCAATCGTCTCCGCCAGATCGAGCAGCTTCATGCTGGGAATTTTTGGCACGAAAATCTCTCCGCCGTGCATCTGATCCAGACAGCGGATCACGAACCGGACACCATGCTCCAGGGTCAGCCAGAACCGCGTCATCCGCCGATCGGTGATTGTAATCTTGCCGCGCTTGCGCTGCTCGATAAAAACCGGAATCACACTGCCTCGGCTGCCGACTACATTCCCGTAACGCGCGCAACTGAACTTGGTGTCCTGCGCGCCGGAATAGGCGTTCGCCTGCACAAACATCTTCTCAGCACACAACTTGGTGGCGCCGTAAAGGTTGATCGGATTGACCGCTTTGTCGGTGCTGAGCGCAAGAATCCGCCGGACGCCAGCGTCGATCGCAGCGTCAATCACGTTGCGTCCGCCCATGATGTTGGTCTGGATCGCCTCAAACGGGTTGTATTCGCAAGCCGGAACTTGTTTCAGAGCAGCCGCATGGATCACGATCGTGATACCCGACATTGCCCGCTTCAAACGATCCACATCCCGCACGTCCCCGATGAAGTACCGCAGACTGGGATGTTGGAACCCAGACTCTCGCATCTCGTGCTGCTTCAACTCGTCGCGGCTGAAGATCGCCAGGCGACGGGGCTGGAACTCCCGCAGCATGATGTCAACGAACTTCTTTCCAAACGATCCCGTGCCACCTGTCACCAGCACCGATTCCTGTGACCAATTCAACATGGTTTCCTTGTTCGCCTCGCCCTTGCCGTTTGCGTCGCCCTTGCCCACTCCCTTGACGAACCAGTGGCGACCGAAAAATTGTTCCATCGTTCGGGCAAGATTCTCTTGTCGGCTAGTATAGCGGTTTCCACGCCGGCGTCCTCGGCCAAACCGAGGCCCTAAAGAGCAATAATTGCCTTCAGACGGTTTCGACTGATGCTAGAATCATGCGAATTCCCATTACATGTCGCCGGCCCTGCCTGTGGACGGAGATGGCTTGGCGGGCGCAGCACGCCGCTCGGTTTGTCGTGGACTTTTTGAAGGAGTAGTGATGGCATTAGGGCCCTTGGTTCCACAAAACAACGGGTATCGTGATTTGCAGCCTGCTGAGCCCACTGAAATCATCAAGCCGGTTGGACCAGGACTCTACAATGTGTTGCCCTCGCAGGATTCTGCAGTGCGCGAATACCTGCGCGTCCTCATCAAACGCAAGTGGATTGTCGGTGCCTGTGCGGTCGGCATTTTCGCAGCCGTAGCCATCGCCAGCCTACGCCAGACCCCGGTGTACGAGGCGGTCGGCCGCATTGCCGTCAACAAAGCTGACTCAAACCTCATCACCTTCAAAGATTCCGTACCGGTCATGGACTACTATGACCCCACCGACCTTGACACCGAAGTGCGCATTCTCCAAAGCGACTTGCTTGCCTTGCAGGTGATTCGGCAGCTCAACCTCGACAGGCAGGCGGCTCCCAAACAACCCAATCTGGTTGCCGATCCACTGCAAAACGATTCCAAGCGTGCCACCGCGCTGCTGGGCGGATTCAAGGGAAACCTGAAAGTCTCGCTGATTCCAAATACTCGCATCATTGAAATTCATTACCGCAGCACCGACCCAACGCTGGCAGCCAATGCGGTGAATACCCTCGCCGCCACTTACGTCGAGCAGAATTTCAAGACCAAGTTCGAATCCACCATGCAGGCCTCGGACTGGCTGTCAAAACAGCTGGTCGACCTACAGATGAAAGTAGAGACCTCCCAGGAAAAGCTGGTGCGCTACCAGAAAGAGCACGAAATCTTCGGGATCGACGAAAAGCAGAACATCATCACCCAGAAGCTCGACGAACTGAATAAAGAACTGACCGCCGCCGAATCGGATCGCATGCAGAAAGAAGCAATTTACACCATGACCCAGACCGGCGATCCGGATGCGATCGCATCGGCAGTTGCTTCTGATCCGGCTGCCGGTCTGGCAGGCACAGGTTCCTCTCCTCTCCTGGACAAACTGCACCAGCAACAGGCGGACCTCAAGATTACGATCGCCGAACTCAGCACCCAGTTCGGTCCGTCTTATCCCAAGCTGGCCCAGCTCAATAGCCAGAGTAAGGAAGTTGATCGGCAGATCCAGGGGGAGACCCACAAAGCCATCGATCATCTGCGCGGTCAGTACCAGACCGCAATCCAGCGTGAAACCATGTTGCGCGCCGCGCTCGAAAAGCAGAAACAGGAAGCCAACCGGCTCAACGAGAACGCCATCGACTACACCCTGCTCAAGCGGGACGTCGATTCCAACCGTCAGCTCTATGAGGGTCTCCTCGAAAAACTCAAAGAGGCGGGCGTGACTGCCGGTCTGCGGTCCAACAATTTTCGCATCGTAGACGCCGCTCGGCCTCCGAACGCACCAGTCGAGCCCAATATTCCGCGCAATCTCGCATTCGCCTTCGTACTGGGCATCACCTCGGGCGTGGGCCTAGCCTTTCTGCTGGAGGGCATGGACAATACCGTGCGGACCACCGAACAGGCGCAGATTATCTCCGCGCTACCCTCGCTCGGCATGATTCCGCTCGGCTCCAAGTCGACCAACACCGGGAGCGGATCGAAACGCCTGGCTTTGACCTCGTCCCGTGAGGTATTCGAACTGGTCACGCAGGTGCGCCCCCAGTCGCAGATGGCGGAGTCTTACCGCGCCCTGCGCACCTCGCTGTTGCTCTCCAACCTGGGAGCGCCTCCCAAAGTCATCATGGTCACGAGCGCGCGCCCCCAGGAGGGCAAAACCACTACCGCCATCAACTCGGCCATTGTGCTGGCCCAGAAGGGTGTGCGCGTGCTCCTGGTGGATGCCGACCTGCGCCGGCCGAGCGTTCACAAGACGCTCGGGATGGGCCCGCGCAGCGGCTTGAGCAATGTGTTGACCGGTAACGCCACTTTGGAGCAGGCGGTGACTGTGTCTCCGATTCTGCCCAATCTTTTCATCCTGCCGGCGGGCTCACCTCCCCCCAACCCCGCCGAGTTACTCGCCTCTGCGCACATGCGGGATGTGCTGACGGAGCTGCGGGAGCAGTTTGATCACGTCGTGATCGATACTCCGCCTACCCTCTCGGTGACGGACGCAGTCGTCTTGTCGCCGCGCATGGATGCGATCATTCTAGTGATCCGTTCCGGTCAGACCACCAAGCAGGCGCTGCGTCGCGCGCGCGACATTCTGATGCAGGTCAACGCTCACGTCACCGGCGTCCTGCTCAATGCAGTCGACCTGACTTCACCGGATTATTACTACTATTACGAGTACCAGGGTAAGTACAGTCATTACTATCAGGAAGAACCACCTGAACCGCCCGCAGCGTCCCAGGAGCAACCGCGGGTAGCCTCCGGCGCCTGAAGGACTGGATTCCCAGGGCTCAGGTTCGCTCACGATGGATAGTCCTCTAACTGGCCGCCCACGTCGGCTGCTTGCTGGATCAGCTCTGCTGATCCTCGCCTACCTGTTGCTGGCCACCAAGGAATTTGCCGCCAGCCACTACGGCTTCCAGCCGGATTTGGTCAGCCTCGAACGAGCGGTACGCTTGTCTCCTGGCAACGCGGAATTTCAAAGCCATTTAGGACGCTATTTCGCTTTTGTCGCTGGCGATCCCCAAGCCGCCCTCCAAAGCTATCAGGCCGCCACTGGTCTCAATCCGCACCAGGCCCGCTACTGGTTTGACCTCGCTTCGGCCTATCAGGTTGCCGGCAATCCAAACGCTCAACGCGCTGCGCTCGAGCACGCAGTGCAAGCCGAACCCACCGCTCCCGACGTCGCCTGGGAGGCGGCGAATTTTTTCCTGGTTGAAGGAGACACCGAGCGAGCGCTGCGCGAATTCCGCGTCGTCATCGAAAACGATTACTCGCTCATTAACCTCGCCATACCCATCTGCTGGCGTGTGCGTCCGGACGCGGACGCTCTGTTGCACGCTGTAATCCCGCACCGCACCGACACCTTGCTCAGCTTCCTTTCTTTTCTGCAAGCCCGGAATGAGCCCGACGGCGCCATCAAAACCTGGGACCAGCTCATTCAACTTCATCAGAAGTTCGACACCGTCTTTATGTTGGATTATGTGCGCTATCTTGTTCGTGAGCACCGTCCCGACGCCGCCGCGGCAGCGTGGGAACAGGCATCGAATGTGCTCAATCTCCCCGCCTATTTGCCCTCGCCGGACAACTTGATCGTCAATGGCGATTTCAGCCTCGACGTCCTCAACGGCGGTTTCGACTGGACCTACCAGGTCCAGCCGGGCGTGCGCCTGCTCCTTGACCCCAGTGATTTCCGCGAAGGGCAACGATCCCTCTCCATCACTTTTGAAGGTCCTGGCATTTCGGACGCAGGTATCCGGCAATGGATTCCAGTTCACGCCGCAACCCCCTATGAATTTACCGTCTACTATAAGTCTTCGGAATTTCAAGGCGCGGGCGGACCGCAGATTGTCTTGCGCGATTTTTATAGCGGTCAGGCGGTCTACACCAGCGACCCGCTTAATGGCGCCGACTTCTGGAAAGCCGTCCACGCCCGCTTTACAACACCGCCCGCCACCACACTGCTGGTTTTGAACATCGAGCGTCTTCCGGCTGGCAGCCCGATCCGCGGCAAGCTCTGGCTCGACGATTTTCAGCTTGCTCCCGCGAGCGATGAGGCTCAACCGTGAGCTCCGCCCTGGCCCGCCACGCTGAACCCGCTCCTGCCACCTCGCGTGTCCGCTTGGGTCTGTCCAATACGACGCTCTTCGCCAGTGCCACAGTAGTACTGCTCTCCGCCCCGCTGGCGTTTGGCGCGGTTCAGCCCTGGGCCATCTTCCTGCTTGAGGCGGGCGCAGCGGTCCTCTTACTCGCCTGGGGATTACGTCAATGGAGAAATCAGGAACTCACAGTTTCCTGGCATCCCCTGTACGCTCCCATGCTGGCCTTCGGCGCACTCGTGCTGGTGCAGTGGGTCGCCGGAATCACTGCCTACCGACACGTGACCTACTCGCTGCTACTACTGTATCTCGGCTACGGCGTCCTCGCTTTTGTGGCCACGCAAACCCTGCGGCGATCCTCGCAAGTCAGACCCCTCGCCGGGATCCTCTGCTGCTACGGCCTGGTGCTCGCCTCGTTTTCTTTGCTTCAGGGAATTGCTCCGAATGGCAAGCTCTACTGGATCTGGCCCCTCGAACAAGGCGGATCGATCTACGGTCCCTATGTCAACCACAATCATTACGCCGGGCTCATGGAGATGCTGACTCCATTCCCGCTGGTGCTGGCCTTGTCCCGCCACACCGAGGGCAACCGTAAACTGGTCGTGGCGGGCATCGCCGCCCTGATGGCTGGAACTATTTTTCTCTCCGGATCGCGCGGCGGCATGTTGGCCTTCGTCGGCCAAGTGATCGTCCTCGCCATGCTCCTGCGCAAACGCGGAGACTGGAAACAACCCGTCGCCCTCGGCGTATTCCTGACAGTGATGATTGGATTTCTGATCTGGCTCGGGGGCAACGAACTCACCCGCCGTCTGGTCAGCATTCAGTCAGAAGCCCGGCAGGAACTCACTGGAGGCGTTCGCCTCACGATCGATCGCGACTGCCTGCGCATGGTGCGGGAAAAACCATTGCTGGGCTGGGGATTGGGCGCCTTTCCGGTCGTCTATCCGCAATTTCGAACCTTTTACACGAAGTTCTTCGTCAATGAGGCCCACAACGACTATTTGCAGTTGCTGGTTGAAACCGGAATCGCCGGCTTCGCTATCGCACTCTGGTTTCTGGTCCTCACTTTCCGTGGAGCCGCACCCAAACTGAAAAACTGGACGGAGACCATCAACGGTACGCTGACCGTAGCCGCGCTCCTCGGCTGCATCGGAATCCTGGTCCATAGCTTCCTTGACTTCAACCTCCAGATTCCCGCCAACGCCGCATTGTTCTATGTATTGTGCGCGATTGCCGCGTCTAGCCCATTTCAGGAATCGCAACGCCGCCGCGCCCGAAACTACAATCTGATCCTCGAACCCACTACCAGATCGACGGAATCCTGACGCTCGTTCCCCGTAACGACCGCCGCCGGACCCCTCCCCTACCGTTAAAAGATCCAGAATCCGGAGGGTTTCTGTCCAATCCTCACTGCGCGCTGGACACAGCTATCCCGCTGGCACCATAGGGAGGTACCTAGTTCTTACCGTGTTCCCAAGGGTTTCGGGCTTTTACGGCGATGTTTTCCGTGATATAACCCCCCTAAGCTACTCATCAGGCTCTGTGCTGGGAATTCGTCATGAATCTGGCTTCCAAACAACTTCAGAGCCAGGGTAGAGGAGGAGTCGTGTCCGACGCGCGTACCGGAAAAAGGTTTCCGCTGGAATTGCCGATCAAGATTCATAAGGGCGATACCGCAGGCGACGCCAGTGGCGTGACCGGCAATCTGAGCGCTGCCGGCGTGTACATTCGCGCCGACGCTGCGCTCGAAGTCGGCTCACCTGTCGAGTTTGAGATTACCCTTCCGCCGGATGTAACCGGTGGCAAAGAAGATGTCGTCATCCAGTGCCGCGGCCGCGTCGTGCGGACCGATGAACCCGCGGCCGG
>Ga0137409_10001957_pt1 | contig 22188 bp, 15 predicted proteins | sample CZODoug1_16funga_FD_122059 | JGI IMG/M metagenome (GOLD analysis project Ga0137409, IMG submission 122059) | Vadose zone soil fungal communities from Angelo Coast Range Reserve, California, USA - CZODoug1_16fungal (Hybrid Assembly) | ecosystem: Environmental > Terrestrial > Soil > Vadose zone...
AGGCCGAGCCGGTTTGCTCGATCACGATGGCGCAGGCCTCGATGCCCTTCGGCACCGACCACCGTAGCGTCAGCGCGCTGGCCGGCACGTCCTTCTGGTCCGGCCGCGGATATTCGAACGCGGCCGGTTCGGGGAATACGTGGCTCAACTGCGCCTCACCGCGCAGGTGCGCCCCCTTGGTCGTCGTTCCCTCAAAACGATAGGCGCCCGCCGGGAAATCGGCGCGCACGATCTTGTCGTCATCGGGCTCGGGCGATTCGAGCGTGAGGCCGCGAACTCCCAACTTCGAGTCCGGCGATCTAAGGTCGATCACCGTGCGCTCGCCCGGCGCCATTACCTTCAGCGCCGCGAGCCCATCCGTGGCACCGGTTACATCGAACCGGATCTCGGCATCGTGGTCTTGCACGTTACGCTCGAGATAGACGGAGAGCTTTTCGAAGCGACCATCCTCGGCCGCCGCTCCCGCGAGCGGATAGGCCATGGCGAACAAAGCGCCGATGGCGGCAATCCAGCAGTTGTGGCGATGCATGGTGTTCACATCAGCCTCCCACAGATACTCCTACCGGTTCTGGACCAGTCGGACGTTTCGCCGGCACGCCGCTGCAGGGCCGGCGGAATACTCACTCGGCTTTAGCATTTGCCGCACCCTTCATCAGTTCGGCGGGCGGCGTACGACCATAGAGGTAGGCGCGCTTCTCTATGTCCAGCGCCTCGGCGCGGGCCTTGGCCAGTGCATCGGGGGTGAGCTTCACGATCTCGGCCAGCTCAAGGGTTTCTCGCAGCTTTTCGCCCTTTCCCCTCCAACCGACTTTGATGTAGCCCACACCGGGTGCGTAGTACTTGAGCTGCTGGGCGTCCGGGCCTTCACCCTTGCTGCCCTCCACGATCACCAGAACATCCTTGTAGCAGCCGGCCGGGACACAGACCTTCTGACCTGCTTTTTCTACCGTTGCGCGATCGGTCCAGTTGAACGGAGGCGGCGCATAGCCCTGAGAGTAGCTGGGTGTCCCCGGCCGCGGGTCTGCCTTCATCATGATCCCCGGACTCGAGCCATCCATGCCGGCGATCCAGGCGCTACTGCCCTTGAAGTCCCCATCTTCGTATATTTCAACCAGTTCACCCAGCAGCCAGACGTTTCCGTCTTTGTCTTGCGCGAAGAAAACGATCTCCGATTCCGTCACCTTGCCGTCCTTGTAGTCGACATCCCACACAACGACCGTACGCACGCCGTTGACGACCTTGGTGAGGTCGGTCACGGTCTGCACCACGCGAGCGGGAACACGCTTCTCGTCCTCCTGGGTGAACCCCTTGTAGACCAACTGAGTCCCTGGCTGCAGCGGGAACCATTTGTTGTCGACGTTGGCGGAGTTATCGAAATTATTGTGATCGAACGCTTCGAGCGTGTCCTCGGCAACCTTGCCCTTTTCCGCCAAAGCGCCGCCGCTGGACAGTCCGAAGCAAATGAAAATCGTAAGCACGGCCAAGGCCGTTATTCTCTGACACAATCTGATGGCCGCTTGTGCCATCCTGGACTGCTCCCAACTTACGTTCATTTCACGCACTCCCAGAGACTCGTACCGCTCCTGGAACAGTCAGGCTGTCCGGCAGCGCGCCGGTACCGCGACCGAAACGGAGGTAAAATGCAGGCAAGATAAACAGGTTGAGCAGCGTCGATGTCACGAGGCCGCCCAAAATGACGACCGCCATCGGATATTCGATCTCGTGACCCGGCAGGTCGCCGAATATGATCAGCGGCAGGATCGCGAGCCCGGCGGCGCCGGTCGTCATCAGGATCGGCCGTAACCGCTCGCCCGCGCCGCGAAGCACGAGCCCCATTCCGAACGACAGTCCTTCATAGCGCTCCAGGTGCTGGAAGTGATTGATCATGATGATTCCATTGCGAGCGGCGATGCCGAGCACCGTCAGGAACCCGACCAGCGAGCCAAGGGAAATCACGCCGCCCGCGAGCCACGCCGCCAGCACGCCGCCGACCAGCGCCGAAGGCAGGGTCAGGAAGCTGAGCGCTGCCAGACGCCAGCTGTTGAAGGACTGTTGCAGAAGTACGAAGACGCCGGCGAGCGCCAGGAGGGAGTACAGTTCGAGCCGCCTGCGGGCGGCGCTCAGTTCCTGATATTCGCCCTGCAGCACCGCGTAGTAGCCAAGAGGAAACGCCAACTTGTCCAGACGCGCCTGCACGTCGCTGGCGACCGCGCCGAGATCGCGGCCCTTGACATTCGCCTGCACGTCGATCCGACGGGAGCTCGCCTCACGCTTGACGATATTTGGCGTCGGCCGAATGCTGACATCGGCTACTTCCGCCAGCTTGACGCGCTGCCCGGTCGGCGTGTTGATCAGCATCTCGCGGACCGAGTCCACGCTGTGGCGGGAGTCCGGTGACGTCCACACCTGCACGTCGTAGGTGCGCCCGCCGAGGAAGATGTCGCCGACCTCCTCTCCGGCCATCAAGGTCGCGGAGGCACGCCGGACATCGCCCGGCTTCAGACCGTAGCGTTGTGCTTCCTCCAGCTTCACCGTCACCTGAATGTGCGGTACTTCGACCATCAACTCCTTGTGCAGGTTGACGAGATTCGGAACGTCCGCGAGTGCCGCGCGGACCTCCTCCGCCTTGTCCCTGAGAATGTCGAGATCAGGGCCGAAGATGCGGACGACGATCGCCTCGCCAGCGCCGGTCAGGACCTCGCGAATGCGCTCCTTCAGATAGGTCTGCACATCACGGTAGAGGCCGGGATAACCCTCCACCATTTCCTCGATCTTGGCATGCGTCTTGTCGTAGTCGGCGTCCTTGCTGATGCTGATCCAGTTTTCCCCGAAATTGACGCCGACGACTTCATCGGCGGCGAAGGCCTGGCCGATATGGGCGCCGAAGTTGCGTACGCCCGGAATGGCGCGCAGCTCCTTGCTCGCGCGGGTCGTGATCCGCAGCATCTCCGACAGCGACGTGTCGGGGGAGGTGACCCAGTGCATCAGGAAGTCGCGCTCTTTGAACGATGGCAGCAGCGAATGCCCGAGCAACGGCCAAACGCCGATCCCCGCGAGCGTCACGATAGCGACGGTGATGTAGACCACGCGCGGCGTTCGGGTGGCGCGCTCGAGCAAAATCTTGTAGCGGCGCTGCAGCCAGACGGTCACCGGCGATTCACGCCCTTCGAGCCGCGCGCTACGCAGCAGAACCAGACAGAGCGCCGGCGTCACCGTTATCGCGACGACGAGCGAGGCCGCGATCGCGAGCACATAGGACGCAATCAGCGGTTTGAAGAAGGATCCCGTCAGGCCTTCCATGAACAGCACGGGCACGACCGCGACCACCACGATGAGCGTAGCGTTGACGATCGGCGCCCGTACCTCGAACGAGGCGTCCAGGATGATGCGCGCCGTGCTGCGCGAATCGCCCTCTCGCCGCGCGAGGCGCAGGCGCCGCATGATGTTCTCAACGCCGATGATCGCGTCATCGACGACGACCCCCAATGCGATCACGAAGCCCGCCACGAGCATTGTGTTGACGGTGGCGCCGGCCTGGAACAGCACGAGGGCAGCGGCGAGCAGCGACAGCGGAATGGCGATGATGCAGACGATCGCGGTGCGCAGCTCGTAAAGGAAGATGAAGATGATTCCCACGACCAGCACGCAGCCCAGCAGCAGCGCCCATGAGAGATTGTCGATCGAGTCCTCGACGAACGTTGCCGGCCGGAAGATCGTCGTGTCGATCTCAACCCCGGGAAGGCCGGGCTTCATCGCCTCCAGCGCCTGCTCCACGCCGCGGGTGACGGCAAGCGTATTGCCCCAGGGGAATTTTTCCACGATCAGCATGAGGCCAGGGCCGTCGTTGATGACGGCATCGCCGATCATGCCCTGCGGCGCATAGACAAGCTCGGCCACGTCGCGCAGCAACAGCAGTTTTCCGCCGCGTGTGTTCACCGGCACCCGGGCCAGCGTTTCCGGCGTGACGCCGGAGGGAGCAAAGCGGAGCTGAAAGCGCTGATTGGGCGTTTCGACGAATCCGCCGGTGCCGATATGCGCGCCGCGGGCATAGCGCAGCAGGCCAACGTCGAGGGCATCGGAAACCGCTTCCTGCACCTCGTCGAGTGTGACCTCCGCGGCTGCCAGCCGCGCCGGATCGACCATGACCTGCAGCATTTTGAGCTGCTCGCCCCAGATCGCGACGTTCGCGACGCCGGTAACGCCAAGCAGCCGCTGCCGGATTTTCCAATAGGCGAGCATCGACAAGTCCATCACGGACTTGTCCTGTGAGGTGATGCCGATCTTCATGATCCGGCTGGTCGAGGACAACGGCGGCATCATGAAGGGCGGCGCGGCCCAGGTCGGCAGGGTCTTGGATGCAATCGCCATCCGCTCGCTGACCAGTTGCCGCGCGCGGATTTCATCGACGCCAGGCTTGAAGATGAGGACGATCGACGACAGTTGCGGTACCGACTTCGAGCGCATCACGTCGATGCCGGGGACGCCATTGAGCGCGTTTTCCAGCGGCACGGAGACGAGTTGCTCGACCTCCGCGGGCGAGAGTCCGAGGCAGATGGTCTGGATCTCGACCCGTGGCGGCGCGAATTCCGGGAACACGTCCACGGCCACGTTCTGCAGCCGTGCCAGACCAAACCAGGTCAGCACCACACCGAGGGCGAGGACGAGGTAACGAAAGCGCAGACTGGCGCTTATAATGAGCCTCATCATGCGAAAGCGTCCTCCCACTTCGGCGCAAGCAATCCAGCGCAAGCCGTGGCGGAAAAGCAAACTTTCGAAGGGCGGCTAGTGGCCTACCCCAACTTCAGTTCCAAAGACCTGCGCCACCCCGGTCGCAAGCACCTTGCTGCCGGGGGACGGTCCGTCGTTCAGGTACACGTTCTCGCCTTTGATGGTGTCGATCTTCACCGCTTCGCGGACGAAGGTCATCGGATCGACGTGGACGTAAACCCACGTCCCGCCGCTAAGGTCATAGAGGACGGAGGAATACGGCACGATCCGGCGGCCCAACAGATCCACGCGCACCTCGTCGATGCGTATGCCGAGCCGCTCGGCCGCTTTCGGCGTAAGCGTCACCTTCTTGAGCGTTGTGCCAGGTGTGGCCTCGACCCGCGCGGGCCGGCTTTGGACCGGCGTCTCCGCGGCCAGGACTGGAGCACAAGACACGGCGAGGCACACGGCCGAGGCCGCGAGAACATTGAAGCGGGACATGAGACGTTCCTCCACTCAAATCATTTTCGGCGCGGCACCCATTTCAAGATCGAGCCGGTCGGCCGTCCAGCCGGCGCCAAACCGCAAATAAATCGCTGGAACCACGAGCAGCGTTGCGAGCGTCGAGGTGATGATGCCGCCCACGACCACGACCGCGAGCGGGTAGGCGAGCTCAAGCCCGGCGACATCGCCCAAAATCGCGAACGGAAGCGCGAGAACGAGCGTCGTGACCGATGTGGCCATGATGCTCGGGAACTGCTCCCGCACGCCGCGGCGCACCAGCGCCTCTCCAAACGGCTCGTCCTCGTGCAATTGCAGTTGTTGGAAATGGGCAACGAGACCAATGTTCTGCCGCACCATCAGTGCCAGCACCGCTCCCAGACCGAGGAGAGATCCAAGCGAGAAGCCTTTGTCGGCGATCATGATCGCGTTCGCCGCCAGGCCGCCGAGGAGCGAGATCGGCACACAGATCAGCGACAGCGCGGCGAGCGCCCAGCTGCGGAACACGGCCTGCGTCAGCAGGAACATCAACACCGCTGCCGCCGCCATATAGCTGTAAATTGACCGCAGCGCAGCGCGCTGCTCTTTATGTTCGCCCAGCACCTCGGCATGGTGTTCGAACGGGAACGTTATTTCCTTGATGCTCTTGGCGACGTCATTCGCCACGTCCCCAAGCCGCCGCTCGTCCACTTTCGCTGAAACGTCGATGCGGCGCGAGGAGCCCTGGCGCCGGATGATGCTGGTGGCTGGCGCGATGCTGACGTCTGCCACCTGAGTCAGACGAACAGGCGACCCGTTCTCGCTGTAGATCATCAGGTTCCGCACGTCATCGATACTCTCGCGCATCTCCGGGCGGCCCCAGACCACTACGTCGAAAACTTTCTGGTCCTGGAACAACGCTCCGACGGTAATGCCGCCGACTATCGCTGAAGTGGCCCTGCGGACGTCGCCCGGTTTCAGGCCGAACTGGGCCGCCCGATCGACGTCCACCTTGACTTCGATCGACGGCTCTTCGGCCCGCAACTCAACCTGAGGATTTTCAATGCCGGGGATCTTCTCCATCAACGCGCGGATTTCCTGCGCCTTGGCGCGAATGATGTCGAGATTGTTTCCATAGACACGCACGGTGAGGGCATTCGGTTCGCCGGTGAGCGCTTCACGCAACTTCGCTGACAAATATGTTGCCACCCGCCCGCGCATGCCGGGATAGGCGGTGACGGCTTCTTGCAGGGCGTCGACCGTGGCTTCGTAGTCAGCCTTCGGATCGATGTTGACCCATACCTGCCCCGCGTTGACGTCGGTGGCGCGTTCGCAATTACAAAGCAGGGCCCGTCCGAGGTTGGCGGAGGCGTTCCTCACGCCGGGGATTTGCCGCAGCTCACGAATCAGTCCGTCGGTGGATCGGGTCATCGCCTGCAGCGAGGTGCCCGGCGGGCCCTGCCATTCGATGACCAGATCGGTCTCGTTGAAGCTGGGCACCATGTCGGGTTCCAGCTTGCTCCAGACCGCGATGCAGGCGATCACCGCCACGACGCCGGCACTGATACAAGCGATCGGTGCGCGAACGACGCGGCCACCAATGCGATCGAACCGCCCTGCCGATTTGCTCATAAGCGAACGGCCCCCAGCGGTCAGCGGCGCATGGGCGAGAAGCAGCGCGGCAAGCGCGGGGGTCACGATCAGAGCCACCGCCATCGAGACGGACACGGCAGCAACATAAGCCCAGGCCATCGGGGCGAAGAACGCGGCGGACCGGCTCTGTATAAACAGGACGGGCAACACTGCGAGCGCGATGATCAGCGACGCGTACACCATCGGCCGGCGTGTTTCGAGCATCGCACGGGAGATGACCAGGAAGCCCGACCGTCCGTCGCGTGGCGCGCGCAACCGGCGGAGCGCGTTGTCGACGTCGAGAATGCCATCGTGCACGATCGCACCCGCGGCCATCAGCAAGCCGGCGATGACCATCATGTTGAGCGAGATCCCGCCGGCCTGTAACAGCAGTCCGGCAGTGACGAACGACAGTGAGATCGCGGCCAACGCGATGACCGCGGTCCGCCAGCTGCCCATCAGAAGGCCAAGCGCAGTGGCAACCAGGACGATCGAGACGATCGCGGCCTTCCCCAGATTGCCGGTCGCGCGCTCGATGAAGCTCGCCGGATGGTAGATGGTCGTATCAATCTCGATGCCGGGCAGCCCGGGTTTCAGCTCCTCGAGCGCGCGCTCAACGCCGCGCGTCACCTCCAATGTGTTGAAGCCGGGAAACTTCTCAATCGCCACCAGCAGGCCGGGCCCTTCGCCGATGATGGCGTCTCCGATCAGAGGCTGATGGCCCTCCAGCACATGCGCGACGTCGCCAATACGGGCGGTCGTGCCAGTCACCGCGACCTTGGAGAAAGTCCGCGCCGTGGTGATCGGCAGCTGGTGACGCACATTGAGCCGCTGGTTCGGCGTCTCGATGAACCCGCCGGTGCCTGGCGTGGACGAATTCAAGTAAGTGAGCGGCGAGGACCACACTGCCTCACCGGCCGTCTTGATGACCTGCTCAAGCTTGATGCGTTTTTTTTGCAGGTTCCGAGCATCGACATGCACCTGCACCTGCCGTTCGCGCTGCCCCCATATGGAAACATTGGCGACGCCCGGCACGCCCGCAAGCCGCGGCGCGATGTTCCAGCGCGCCTGAACCGACATGTCGATCAGCGAAACGGACGCCGAACTCAGGCCGATATTCATGACCCTGCTCGCCGAGGAAACAGGCTGAAGCATGACCGGAGGACTGGAGACGTTCGGCAGGGCGTGCGCCTGCGTCAGCCGCTCCTGCACCATCTGGCGCGCCTTCATCAGGTCGGTGCCGGGCGCGAAGATCATTTCAATCGACGAGAGGCCCGCCATCGACTCGGACTGGATGACCTGAAGCCACGGCACGCCATTAAGCAGGTCAGCTTCCAGCGGCACGGTAATCAGCGATTCGACCTCGGCGCTGGAGAGGCCAAGAGATTCTGTCTTTACGGTGAGCGACAATGGCGAGAGTTCGGGGATGACGTCCAGCGGCTTGTTCCTGAGGCTCACTGCTCCGAAGATCAGCAGGCCCACAGCGACAACAACAATGAGGTTGCGCAAACGTAAGCTGGAGGAAATGGACCACGCCAACATCTGAGACTCTCCTGTACCCAGAACGCTGCACGTATTTCAGAACATTCCACCTGTACTTGTTGTCTGCCAGTCCTTCACGTATTGCGAGCTCGCCAAGCACAGCCGCTCAGCCCGACGACCGCGGCAGCGGTCCGGTCGTGATGACGCGGGCGTTGATCAATTCACGTTAGAGTTGGCGCTGAAGGGGCTTGCAACCCGACCCGCTTGAGTTTGGCAATTTTCTTAGTTGATGGCAGCCGAAATTCCACAACGCTGCCCAACTTTGGCCACCTATATTACTACACAACTTTTTTGGCAACTAGGTTGTATATGCTCTAATCTCAACCGCGACGTCTTGTCGCACAAATGGTAGTGGGATAGGGGTTGTCCCTACGCAAATACTAGTGGTACGCGGATCCACTAAAGTCCGTACTCGGTGGAAGGGGGGCTGGCCCGGGCAACTTCCTTGACCACGTCGCCGAGTTTCCTTGAGCGCGGCATGCGCCTGCCTCGGAAGGTAGCGCGTAAGCGAGCGCGACGACCAGTAGTCACAAAGATCACTCGGCGGCACGAAGGCTTGGCTCGTGCTCTTGGCTCGGAGGCGGCAAGACGTTGTCGGGCGGGCCGTGCCCCCTTCGCACAAGCCGCCCAAGCTTGCTCAAATAAATGTAGATCACCGGCGTCGTGAACAGCGTCAGAAACTGCGACAGCAGCAGGCCGCCGACGATCGCAATGCCAAGTGGCCTGCGCAACTCCGATCCGGCCCCCGTTCCGAGCGCGAGGGGCAGACCGCCCAGGAGCGCCGCCATGGTGGTCATCATGATCGGACGATATCGCAGCAGACAGGCTTCGTAGATCGATTGCTCCGGCGTCAGGTGACGGCTGCGTTCCGCCGCCAGGGCAAAGTCGATCATCATGATCGCGTTCTTCTTGACGATGCCAACTAACAGAATGACCCCGATGAGAGCGATCAGCGAGAAGTCGTAGTTGAGGGCCATCAGCGCCAGGAACGCTCCCACCCCTGCCGATGGCAGGGTCGATAGGATCGTGATCGGATGAATAAAGCTCTCGTAGAGGATTCCCAGGACGAGATAGACCGCAATGATCGCCGCCGCGATCAGGTAGGGCTGCGTGGCGAGCGAGGTCTCGAACACCCTGGCCGAGCCTTGAAACCGGCCCGTCAATGTGGCGGGCTTCTCGAGCGTGCGTTCCGCATTCTGGATCGCGGTGATCGCATCGCCCAGGGAATGGCCTGGTGCCAAATTGAACGACAGCGTGACTGCTGGAAATTGATCCTGATGGTTGATTGTCAGCGGCGACACTGAGATTTCCTGTCTGGTGACCACCGAGAGCGGCACCATCTGTCCTGTTGTCGACGACCGCACGTAGAGCTGCTGGAGCGACGACGCATCCTGTTGGAAGCGGGGCTCGACCTCGAGGATGACTCGGTTCTGGTCGAGCTGGCTGAAGATCGTCGCCACCTGCCGTTCCCCGAACGCATTGTAGAGGGTGTCATCGATGGCCTGCGGGGTCACGCCCAGGCGCCCGATGGCGTCGCGATCGATCTTCAGCATCATGCGCGGCGCGGACGCCTGCAGATCGCCGGTCACGTCCTGAAGCTCCGGCAGACTGGCAAGCTTGGCGAGCACGATCGGCGCCCACTTGAACAGCTCCGCCACGTTCGGGTCTTGCAGTGTGTACTGATATTGCGTCTTGCTGACGCGGGCGCCAATCTGCACGTCCTGGCGCGCCTGGCCGAACAGCGCGATGCCCGGCACCTTCGCGGTCGCGCGTCGCAACCGGTTGAGGATCTCGGTTGAGCTGGCTTTGCGCTCGCGAAACGGCTTGAGATCGATCATCAGCCGTCCGGTGTTGACCGTCGGATTGGCGCCGACCCAATAGTAAACCGTGCCTACATCGGGATCGGCCATGACGACCTTCGCCAGCTCATGCACGCGATCGACCATGGCGGCATAGGAAATATCCTGGCCGGCTTCTGTCGTGCCCTGGATCAAGCCGTTGTCCTGCTGCGGAAAGAAACCCTTGGGAATCAGAATGTACAGATAGACGGTGCCGGCGAGCGTGCCGGCCATGACCGCCATGATGAATAGGCGATGGTGGAGCGACCAGCGCAGACACACGGCGTAAAGATCGAGCGAGCGTTGATAGATCGTTTCGAGCGCTGACGCGAACCGGCCCTCTCGCTTCCCAGGGCCGGAATGCGACAGGAGCTGACCGCACATCATGGGTGTCAGCGTCAGCGAGACCAGGCCCGACATCAGGATCGCGACGCTGACGGTCACCGCGAATTCTCGAAACAGGCGTCCGATCAGGCCACCCATCAGCAGGAGAGGAATGAAAACAGCAACCAGCGACAGAGTCATGGAGACGATGGTGAAGCCGATCTCGCGCGACCCGGTGAGCGCCGCCTGCAGCGGAGGCGTGCCATTCTCGATATGGCGGTTGATGTTCTCGACCATCACCACGGCGTCGTCGATAATGAACCCCACCGCGATCGTGAGCGCCATCAGCGACACGTTATCGATGGTATACCCCATGAGATACATGACGGCGCAGGTCGATAGCAGTGACACCGGGATCGTGACGCTTGGAATGGCGGTCGCGCGCACATTGCGAAGGAACAGGAACATCACCAGGACCACGAGACCGATGCTGATGGCCATCGTAAACTGAACATCGTCAACCGAGGCGCGGATGGTCTGGGTGCGGTCGCCCATCACTTTCAGCTTGATGGAGGGAGGGAGCGCAACGGTGATTTCAGGGAAGACCGCTTTGACGAACTCAACGGTTTGATTGATGTTGTAACCGGGCTGCTTGTGGACATCGATGATGACCACGCGTTGCCCGTCGAGCCAGGCCGCCTCCCGGATCGCTTCCACCCCCTCGACGGCCTTGCCGAGGTCGCGAATGCGCACCGGCGCGCCATTGCGGTAGGCAACGATGACGGAATTGAAGGTCTCGGCGTCGAACACCTGATCGGTGGTGTCGAGCGTCATCGATTGCTTGGCACCATCGAGGGTGCCCTTTGGGGCATTGACGGTGGCCGTCCCGATTGCGCCGCGGACATCGTCGAGGCTGACGCCCATCGCCGACGCGACGGCCGGGTTGATCTGTACACGGATCGCCGGCTTCTGCTGGCCGTGGTAATCGACCAATCCGACGCCAATGATGCGGGAAATCCGCGGCGCAATATAGCTCTCGACATATTCGTCGACTTTCGAGATGGGCAGGTCGTCGGACGTGATGGCGATCGACATCAGCAGGGCGTCGGCCGGGTTGACCTTTTCATAGGTCGGCGGATTGGGCAGGTTCTTAGGCAGTTGTCCGCCCGCCGCATTGATCGCGCTCTGAACGTCCTGGGCAGCGCCGTCAATGTTGCGGTTCAGATCGAACTCGACCTGGATGGAGGTCTTGCCGAGTGAGCTGGTCGAGCTGATCGAGGTGACGCTGGAGATCAGCGCGAGCTGCCGCTCGAGCGGCGTCGCCACCGACGTTGCCATCGTCTCCGCATTCGCGCCTGGCAGCGTTGCGGTGACCCGGATAGTCGGAATATCGACCTGCGGCACACCCGCGATCGGCAGCAAGGCGTAGGCAACGAGCCCCAGCAAGGTGACGCCGATCATCAACAGCGTCGTCGCAATCGGCCTGACAACAAATGGAGCAGAGAAGTTCATCGCCAGTGCTGTCCTAACCAAGCGGTTTCGCGGAGTCGGGAAGGACGTCTACGATCGTTCCTGCTTGAATTCGGTACTGGCCTTCTGTCACCACCACGTCGCCTGGTTGAAGCCCGTCTTCGATGATCGCCACTGTTTTGGTCAGCACGCCGACCTTCAGGGCCCGCTTTTGCACCCGTCGGTTCTCGCCGACAACGAAGGCGTATGGCCCATCCGGACCCTGCTGCACGGCTGTCAGGGGGACGGCAACTACGTCGCGTCGGATCTCGAGCTCGACCCGAACGTTGACGAACTGCCCCGGCCACAACACTTCGGCGGAGTTGTCGAAGGTCGCCTTATAGTTGATTGTTGCGGTCGCCGGATTGATGAGATTGTCGATCACGGTGAGCTTGCCGGACAGCAGATCATTGCCATTGCTATCCTGCGCCACCACTGAAACGTCGCCCTTTTGCGCGCCGGTCTTGACCCGCGGCAGCGTGTCCGCCGGCAGTGCAAAGGTCACATTGATCGGGTTCAGCTGATTGATGGTGACAATGCCGGCCGTGTCATTCGCGCCTCGCACAAAATTGCCGGCGTCGATCACTCGGCTTCCTGCGCGCCCGTCGATGGGAGAGCGGATGCGGGTATAGTTCAGCTGCGTCTGCGCCATGTCGATCATGGCCTGGTCGGCTTTGACCGTGGCCTCGAGCTGCGCGACCAGGGCGCGGGCGGTGTCGATCTGCTGTTTGCTGACGGCGTTGGTGGTGGCAAGACGGTTGAACCGTTCGAGATCGAGACGCGCATTCTCGAGCTGCGCCTCATCCTTGAGTTTTGTCGCTTGCGCCTGAGCAAGCGCGGCCTGGAACGGCGCCGCATCGATTTCGACGAGAACGTCGCCAGCGCGCACGTTCTGGCCTTCCGTGAAATTGATCCTGATGATTTGACCGTCGACCCGCGACTTGACGAGCACACTGTTGAAAGCCTGCACCGTGCCGAGGCCCGGCAGAACGATCGGCACATCCTGGCGCCTGACCGCGGTGGCGCGGACCGGGACGGCGGGAGGCGCAGCCCTCGGTGCCGAAGCTTGCGATGAATACCAGCCGAACTGGCGCGCCGCGCCAACCACGCCACCGACCGATGCCGCAATCATGACCACGACGATGAGCCAACTTCGCATGAGTTCTATGGTTCCCCTGAGCCGCAGCCGATACCTCCTAAACTACCAGTCATTCCGCCTTCGAACCATGGGGGCTCGCAGAGCGAATTGTAACCGTTTGTCGCAATCGCGGAATTTTGAGAAAGCCTGAACGCGGGTATTGGCGTTAGGCCCAGCCATCGCACGTTCATGCGCGCGTGCACATGGTGGGGGATGTGATTTTATCAAACGCGGCAGAGCATGGGCTGCGGGCCGAGAACATTCTACCGGCCCGACGCTCAACTAAATTGCTTACCGAAAGCATGACTCATCGCAGCAATCGCGATGTATGAAGCTGACAAGAACCTGACGCTGCCCCATATCGCTTCCCGGCACAACATCAGGCTGCTATGATCGATTTCCAAGGAATTCTTGGGCGGTCTCGAACATAACAAAGCGAGCCCAAGAGTGATTGGGGCGGTCGACCAGGGGAGCGCGTTTCAATGTGCATCGCGCGGGCTTGCGCATTTCTGGGGGCTGGCGCGCTCGCCATCAGCGTCGCCGGTTGTGAGCCTGATGGACGATCGTCGTTCGCCACTTGGCTCGCGGGACCGGAATTTGCGGCGCCGACCGCAACTGTGCAGGAACCTGGCGACGTCAAATATTTTCCCTCGGACGAGCCTTTGAAGCTCGGCTTGGAGCACTTTGATCGCGGCAACTATGGTGTTGCGGAACGCTATCTTCGCGATGCGGTCGAGAAGGCGCCTCGGGACGCGACGGCCTGGGTTGCACTGGCCGCGACTTATGATCGGATCGCTCGGTTCGACCTCGCCGACCGCGCCTATGGGGTGGCCATCGGCCTCGCAGGGGAAACCACGCAGATCCTCAACAACCAAGGCTATTCTTACATGTTGCGCGGCGATCTGGTGAATGCGCGCAAGAAATTCATCAAGGCGTATGAGCGCGAGCCCAACAATCCGACCATTGCGAATAATCTGAAACTTCTGAATTCGAGCGCCAGGTACATTCAGCGCGTGCCCGATCCGCGTGGTACATCGCCGGAGTGACCAAGAAGACCGGACCCGAAAGAAGCGCCTTCCTCAACGACGACATGGCTTGGCTTGTTGGCTTTTTTCACGCCAACACGTCACCGTGACAAAGACGCATGGCTCACAACTTCGATTTCACCACAGTCGTACTTATGGTCACTGTGGCAACCCTTTTCTACGCAGCATTAACCGATCTGAAGCACTACAGAATTGGCAATCAGCTGGTCTTGCTGTTGGCAGCACTCTTTGTCCTCCATGCTTTCTTGTCGGGTCGCTGGACGGACGCCGCATGGAACCTTGGCTTGGCGGCCGGCGTATTCCTGTTCCTCATTTATTTCTATTCACGCCATTGGATGGGTGGTGGCGACGTAAAGATATTGGCGGTTGCATTTCTCTGGACCGGGATCGAATGCGCGCTGCCATTTGTCTTGCTACTGCTTCTTTTCGTTTCTCTGCACACCGTCGCGGCTAGGTTCGGATGGGTTGGATCGCAGCAAGACGACAACGACAGCCGTCAACGCATCCCGTTTGCACCGTCGATCGCTGCCGCACTGATCGCTACCATTCTATTGGGATGTTTGCCTCGATAGCCCCGCCAGAGAATGTGCGGCCGGTATTTCGGTATAGATATACTTTCGCTATAAGGCATCGATATTAACATAGGCAAGTTATAGCCGAACAAAATCTTGTAATGATCAGTAGAAAGCTGACAGGAACCTGACACGATAAGAAATAGTGACCGTTTTTTACTTACCAATACAATGGGCAGGTGATAGGGCTTCAGGGTGAGCGCGGTTTAAACCGCGTGTTTGTTTGTTAGCTCATCCACCAGGGAGGACAGGATGTCCAAGGCAAAGCTACTGGCTTGCCTCGTGGGCGCGAGTGTTTCGTGCCTGCTGGCGGTGGCGGCTCGTTCCGCCGAAGAGACCTACGCAGTCAAAACAATCATACCGGTGCCGGGCGGGCTCACCTCGTTCGACATTGCCTTCGTCGATGCGAACATCAATACCTTCGTTCTGGCCGATCGCACCAACAAGTCGATCGATGTCGTCAACACGGCCACCAATACGTTGACGCATCAGTACACTGCGTCGCCTGCGTTCCGCGGCGTTTTCAACCCTGGAGGACTCGCAAACGCCTCCGGTCCGAATGGCGCGATCATCGTCGATCAGCGCGAAATCTGGGCAACGGATGCCCCCGTTCTCAATTGCTCCGGTACTCCGCAGGTCTGCACCGTCGTCACCCCAAGCTCGATCAAGGTGATCGATCTGGCGACCGGTGCCACCACGCACGTCATCCCTAACGGCGGAGCGCGGAGAGCCGACGAGCTCTGCGAGGACGTGAAGCATGAAATAGTCTTGTCGGCGAACGATGATCCGATCGACAACTTCCTCACCTTCATCAACACCGAGACCTATTCCGTCATCGGGACGAACCACAAGCTGGATGGCTCAGACCCGAACTTCAAGATCACGTTAACTCCCACTCCCCCAGGGACCATCAGCGTGGCAGCGAACGGCATTGAGCAGTGCAAGTTCAATCCGCGCACCGGCTCTTACTATCTGGCCATCCCGGAAACGACAGTGACCACGACAACTGGAACTGTGGCGGGGCCCGGCGTTGTACTCAGAATTTCGAGGAGGGCGCCCTTCCATATCGAGCAGACTATCACGATCCCGACCTCGACCGGCTGCACCGGACCGCAAGGCTTGGCCATCGGCCCACGCCATGAGATCCAGCTTGGCTGCGGCGGAACCGCTTCGCCGATCATCGACGAACGATCCAGCGGGACAGCCACCATCATCGCGCCGGGAGCGGGAGAAGGCGGCGCTGACGAGGTCTGGTACAATCCCGGCGACAACTCGTATTTCATCGCCCGTTCAGGCGCTGGCAAGCTGGGCGTCGTCGATGCCGGAACTTCGCCTCCGCAAGCGGACGCTGACGTTACGACAACCATTGGCTCCCACGTGGTTGCCGCCGACATGAAGCGGAACCAGATCTACGTTCCGGTTCGCGCCAACACCGTTGCGGGCACTTGCACCACGGCGGGTTGCGCAACTTTGTGCGGCCCGGCTAGCACCACAGGCCCTGCGTCACAAGGATGCATCGCCGTCTTAACCGCCCCGAACGATGACAAATGCCTGGCCCAAGGCATGCCCGTCCTCGATCACGATGACGGCGACGATCCGGTGTTCATGAGAACGCGCTGTCGCGATCATGACGACGATGATCACGACCGCGAGGCTCGCCGTTAAGGGCGCTCAGCAGCGAGCCCCCGAGGGCTCGCTGCAACACATCGCACGAGGCTGCCAATTCTGTTCGCGCACTGCTGCGCGAACAGCGCGTCGTGGATCGAAACAAATTGGAGGGAGACATGCGTCAAGCGTCGCAACTGATCAAGAAGCTCAAGGATGACGAGAAAGGCGCTGCGCTCGTCGAATATACTGTTCTGCTCGGCGTCATGTTGGTCGCCGTCATCTCGACGATCATGCTCGTCGGCGGCTGGGTGAGCACAAAATGGTCGGCGCTTTGGACCGCTCTGCAGGGCAATTGATCGCCAGCTGTCTTCTGCCGCAGCGGAGGCAACGCACGGCATAGCAGCTGATGCAACGACCGTCGCACGGCGGTGTTGAAGTTGAGTTGTTGAATCCGGTGTTGAGCCGGAGGGTGATTTTTTGTTTGTCTCTTTGCATTGTTCGATCAATAAAACGAATCCGAATCACGGTCGCACTCAAAGAAAACATAGCGCGCGATCTCTTTTTGCGATTAAGTCACGGTCAACACTGCAGGACTTGAACGCGTCCCACTCGACGTTTTGTTTGTCCGCAGTGCGGGGGGAGGAAGGAGATCGCGACTATGCGCACGAACAATGTCGTCGTGCTCGTTCTTGCCGTCGTGATGGGCGGCATAGCAGCGTTCATGGCGCGCCAATGGCTCCAGAATCATGCGGTCATGTCGGCGGCAGCCAGTCAAAACGTCGGCACGATCGTGGTGGCTGCGCAGCCAATGCAATTCGGGGCGACCATGAACGCAGAGAACATCACTGAAATCCCGTGGGCGGCTGGTGCGCTGCCGGATGGTGCGTTCGCAAGCAAGGAAGACATCCTCAAGGGCGGACGTCGCGTGGTGCTTTCTCCGTTCAACCGCAACGAGCCGGTGTTGAGCTCCAAGATCACCGGGCCGGGCCAGCGCGGCACGCTTTCCTCGCTGCTGGAGGAGGGCAAGCGCGCGGTCACCGTGCGCGTCGACGACGTTCGCGGCGTCGCCGGGTTCGTCCTGCCCGGCGATTTCATCGACGTGGTGCTGATCGGCGAGGATCCCGCACTCCAGCGCGAGAATTATTCAGAAATCCTCCTGCATCACGTGAAGGTGCTGGCGATCGATCAGCTGGCCAGCGAGCGGCAGGAGCAGGCGACGGTTGCCAAGGCGGTAACGGTCGAAGTCACGCCTGAGCAGGCACAGAAGATTCTGCTCGCGAGCAACGTCGGAAAGCTGTCCCTCATCTTGCGGCAGCCAGGGGACGTGAACGCCGACTCGGCTCGGCGGGTCACCGAGCGTGATCTCGGTCGCGACAGGCCGCGGCGTGCGGCCGCGCCACCACCGCCCGCGCCGCCGCCCCCACCGCCGGCAGCGGCGCCACCGCCGCGGCCCTCAACGACGGTGACCGTCTCGATCGTCCGCGGCAACAAGCGCGAGGAATACAACGTCAGGCGCACTGATGAATGATCGCGGATATGGGGAACCGCATGCTTCTGACGACACGAGAGTAACCACAGCACATAACGGGTGGAGCAACACAATTTGGGGGCGTAAGCAACAACGAGGGGCAGTGTGATGTTGGGTGAGATGAGAGCAGTTGCGGTGAAGGCGCCCGCGCCAGGGGCACAATATGGGACGATGCCAAACTCAAAGCTCCGTGTCCGCATGGTCTCCACAATGCTGCTGGCAATCCTGGCGGTGTTCTGCACGCAGCTGCCGACCGCCGCGCAGGCGCAAGGCGCGCACAGTTGGAAAGACGAAGGCGAGCGGGTGCGTCATGTTGTCGTCACTCTCTACAAATCCAAGACCTTTCGCCTCGATCAGCCGTTCTCGACGGCCGTTGTCGGCTCGCCCGAAATCGTCGACGCACTGCCGATGAGCGATCGCTCGCTCTATGTTCAGGGTAAAAAGATCGGCACCACCAACGTGTCGGTCTTTGATTCCATGATGCGATTGATGGGTGTTCTCGATGTCGAGGTCACGCTGGATACCGGAAGTCTGCAGGATAAGATCCGGCAGAGCACCGGCAGTCGCGGCATCCGGGTTTCGTCCAGCGACGGACAAATCGTGCTGAGCGGAGAGGCTGGCAATGCGGTGCAAGCCGAGCGCGCCGTGACCATTGCCCGTGCGCTCGCCCCGAATGGGGTCGTCAATGCCATGAGCATTGCGCCGTCTCAGCAGGTGCTGCTCAAGGTGAGATTCCTCGAGGCTTCGCGTGATGCGGGTCGGGCGCTTGGTGTGAACTGGTTTGCGGCCAATCGGTCTGGAACGCGAGTGGTCAACACCGGGCAGGGCGGCCTTGTCCCCTCGGCCAAAGACGCGGTTCCCAACAACACGCCAAGTGGCGTTCCGTTGCTGCAGACGGCCGGCACTTTGGTCGGAAGCACCTCGCCGTTTGGCGTCGTGCTCGCCAATCTGGTCAACGGCGGCACCAACATCGATGTCCTTGTCACTGCGCTTGAGACCAAGGGACTTATTCGCCGTCTGGCTGAGCCGAACCTGATGGCTCTCTCAGGGGACACCGCGCAGTTCCTGGCAGGCGGCGAATTTCCCGTACCGATCGCGGCGACGTCGGCGAGTGGGCTGGTGACGCCGACAATCGAGTACAAGCCTTTCGGCGTACGGCTGTCGTTCACACCGACAGTTCTGCAAAAAGGCCTGATCAACCTGCGCATTGCGCCAGAAGTGAGCGAGCTCGACTTCGCCAATGCGGTGACGATCTCCGGGACCACCGTTCCGTCGCTGATCAAGCGAGATGCACTCACAACAATTGAATTGCGTGATGGCCAGAGCTTTGCGATTGCCGGCCTGCTGCAAGCCAACGACCTGCGGCTCCGGTCGCAGATTCCGTGGCTGGGATCGGTTCCAGTTCTGGGGGCTTTGTTCAGCAGCATGGACTATCAGAAGCATGAGACCGACCTGGTCATCATCGTCACGCCGCATCTGGTGCAGCCTGCCGCTCCCGGCCAGCGTCTGGCGACGCCGCTCGACCAGCGGCTGCCCAGCAACGACGCCGACTTCTTCTTGATGGGACAGTCTGAGGTGCGCAAATCCTATTCGGATTACGTCACCAGCGGCGGCGAGGTTCAAGGTCCCTACGGCCACATGATCCGTGTCGAGCCGCCGAACCCGGCTAAGCGATGAGGAGGGCACGATGCATATCGCTCGGCTCCTCGGCTCCTTGCTTCTCGCAGCAACTCTGGGCGGCTGCTGGAGCGGCCTTTACGAAAATCCCGCCGCTCAATATGTCGCGCGCAGCGACACGGTGACGCTCAGTGCCGGCAATGCCAAAGATGTCAACGCCGCTACGCACGTGATCGATCCCTGGCCACGCAATGTGAAGGATCGGCGGATCAGCGGCAACGGCGAGCGCATGGTTGGGGCAGTCCAACGCTATCAGCGGCCCCAGAGCGGGCGGACTCCGGGACAAGGTCAGGGACGTCCTGGCGCCACCCCGGGCGACGGTGTCGGCAGCCCGGCCCCAGGCGGTGGCCCTGGAACGGCTGCTTCGACAGGGGCGCCATTCAATTGATGAGCTCAGGTTCGAATGCGAACGAGGTCGCAAAACAAGGCGTTAAATGCATCGCCATCGAAGCAAGAAACCTTGGCGAACGTCGCCCGGTCTTTCTGCGCCGACACGCAAGGCCTCATCCTGCCTTACGTAACGATGATGCTGATCGTCATCATCGGCGTGTCCGTGCTGGCGCTCGACGGTGCGCGCTATATGAGCCTCCAAACCCAGCTTCAGAACGGCGCTGACGCCTTGGCGCTTGCAGGCGCAGCCGAGCTTGATCGTCTCCCAGACGCGCAGGCACGCGCCATTCGAGCGATCGATAATCTGGTGGCCAACGGAGTGCTCTTCGGGCAGGAGCGACGGGTGCAGGTTTCGCGTGTGGAGTTCTACAGCCGGTTGCCTGCGGACGACAGTCGGCCATTGTCGGAAGGCACGCTCGCAACGGAGGGGACGAACGCGCGTTTTGTTGCGGTCACAGTGCGTCCGATCGCCCTCAACACGCTTCTGCCCGCCTCGTACTTTGGCGGAGCGAATTCTGTTTCCGCGGGTGCAGCAGCGGTTGCGGGCTTCGATCAGGTGGTCTGTCAGATCGCGCCGCTCTATGTCTGTAACCCCTACGAAGTTCCGGGCATGAGCTATGGGCAGGCGAGCGGCGCACTGCAGGATGCGGCCGCTGATCCGGCCATGCGACGTCGGCTCCTGCGGTTGCGCCAGTATGGAGACCGCAACGAGCCGTATGCGGCGGGAGACTACGGTTTTTTGGAAGCGGCCCAACTAGCCTCCGACACCGAAGACATCATCGACGCCATCGCCGTCGACCGGCCGCGCGCATGCTTCATTCAGAATGCCGTCAATTTTCGACCAGGAGCACTGCCTGCTGTGCGCGAGGCGTTCAATGTCAGATTTGACATCTACGAAGGTACAATGAGTGGCCGCCAAAATGATCCCGGCTACCGCCCATCGCCGAACGTGCGCAAAGGATACGTAGGCGGAGGCAGCGGCGGTGCGTGTAACGCCCGCCCAGGCACGGACTGGCCGATCGGGGCTCCGCCCGGTCAGGTCACCGGTCTGCCGCTCGATCGTGAATGGCCATTTCTGGAAGGGCGAATGGGCAGTGGCAATTGGAATTTCGCAACCTATTGGCAGGTCAATCACGGTGGCGACGGTCGGGCCTCGCCCATCATCGATGGCAGCTCAGCCAGCAACTCCAATCCGCCCAGCCGATATGATGTGTATCGCTATGAGATTGAGCAGGGATACATCCAGGATCGCTCGCCGGGAGGAGAATCTGGCGCGCCCGCCTGTTACACCGGAGGCTCCCTATTCGATATCCCGGATCGCCGCGTGCTTTATTCCGCGATCATCAATTGCCAGAGCCTTGGCCTCGTTGGCGGCAACCAGTCGAATGTGCCGGTTGCCGCGTTCGCAAAGCTCTTTCTCACGTTGCCTCTGCAGCGGTCGCAGACCGATCTCTATGTGGAGCTTATTGGGCTGGTGAAGCCCCGCGACGACGGCAATTTTGAGATGGTGCAGCTCTATCGGTGATGACCCCTGGAAGCGAGCTCTGACATTGAGACGAATGCCCGGCATATTCCTGCGCGACGACAATGGATCGGCGATGGTTGAGAGCGCCGTATTGCTTCCGCTGCTGTTCGCGCTTCTGTTCGGCGTCTACGAATTCTCGTGGTTCTTCTACCAGCAGCACCTCGCCGCGATCGGCGTGCGCGATGCGGCGCGTTATCTCGCTCGCGTTGACAACCCGTGCGATGAGCGTTCGCCTGTGTGGCGAATTGAGCAGGCCAATGCGAGGACTCTCGCGACGACCGGCTCGATCCAGGGAAGCACTGCGCGTATCAAAGGCTGGACAGCATCGATGGTGGAGCTGCGCTGCACGGCAATCAACAATCCAGCGGGGACGACGGGGTTGCGTGCCTATCGCGGCGGCGAGGTGGTCTACGTCATTACGGCCGCTACCAGTTTCGTTGACCCATCCTTAGGATTCTTCGCCATTCTGCATCTGGCCCCTCCGGTCATTTCGGTCTTCCACACAGAGCGCGTTGTCGGGTCGGGATGAGCGTCATGGACCGGCGACTGTCGATACTGGCGAAAGCAATCGCGGGTGACGAGCGCGGAGCAGTGCTGGTGGAAGTCACCGTCGTCATGACGATCATGCTTGTGTTTCTCCTGGGCTCCATTGAGTTCCTGTTTGTGTTCTAT
>Ga0137409_10001958_pt1 | contig 22187 bp, 17 predicted proteins | sample CZODoug1_16funga_FD_122059 | JGI IMG/M metagenome (GOLD analysis project Ga0137409, IMG submission 122059) | Vadose zone soil fungal communities from Angelo Coast Range Reserve, California, USA - CZODoug1_16fungal (Hybrid Assembly) | ecosystem: Environmental > Terrestrial > Soil > Vadose zone...
GCACGTAGAAACCAGCCTCGGTGGCGGTGGCCGTGTACGTCCGGTTGGTATCCAAGTCGCGGAGAGTAAGCGCAGCCCTGGCTACAACGGCCCCGGTCGCGTCAGTCACCGTGCCGCTCAACTGAGCCCCGGCGCTACTGACCTGCGCAAAAAGCGCATGGGCACCAGCGGAAAAAATAATCACGATCGCAAAAAGAACCTGCAAGCTCCATCGCAGTTTCATGATTAATCACCCCTCTCGCAGCCTATTTAGGTTCAGCAGCCCCGGAAAGACCCAGCACGCGGTAACTTTTCGAATTGTGCCTCTCATATCTCCCTGCTAAATTATTGTCAAGGCAATAATCGGGAGGCTGGCCGAATATCGGCGCGAGTTGGAACGCGCGTGTACTGCTCCATTCCTCCGCCACTGGCTTTCCCTTCTCCGAAACGCCGGAATCAGAAACTGCCGCTTGACGGGAAAGAGGCAAGGGGATAAGTAAGCGCTCCGCGCCGGTGGAACAGGCGTTCGTCCGCCGCTCCCCGTGTCGTTGTCCCGCGGCGCAACCAAAGCCGGCCTGTTGTAAGGAGAACCTGTGGCTCAAAACAGAGGTCCCCGAATCACGATGATGCTGGTTCTCGCGCTGACGGCGAGCTTCCGCGTATCCAGTTCCCACTCGGCGCAACAATCTCAGCGCGCGGCGGCCGCAAAGCCGGCAGACGTGGACGGCGCCCGCATCATCCAGGCCGACCATGAGCCTGAAAATTGGCTGAGCCATGGCCGCACGTACAATGAACAGCGCTTCAGCCCGCTCAAAGCAATCAACGACAAGAATGTCAATCAAGTGGCACTGGCGTGGTATTACAGTCTGGACACGCGCCGCGGCCAGGAAGCCACGCCGCTCGTCGTTGACGGCGTGATGTATTTCACCACCGCCTGGAGCAAAGTTATTTCCCTCGACGCCGCGTCCGGCGTGCGGCGCTGGGAGTACGATCCGAAAGTTCCCCCCGAATGGGCGGTGAACGCGTGTTGTGATGTTGTGAATCGAGGCGTGGCTGCGTGGAAGGGGAAAGTATTTGTGGGGACATTGGATGGAAGACTGATCGCTCTCGACACCGCCACTGGCAAACCTGTTTGGGAAACTCTGACGATCGATCCAAAGATGCGTTACGCGATTACCGGTGCGCCTCGCGTGGTGAAAGGTAAGGTGATCATCGGGAACGGCGGTGCGGAAATGGGCGTCCGTGGGTACGTTTCCGCTTATGATGCGGAGACGGGAAATCTCGTTTGGCGGTTCTATACCGTGCCGGGTGATCCTTCGAAGCCGTTCGAAAGCCCGTTCTTGGAAAAAGCGGCAAAAACATGGAGCGGCGAGTGGTGGAAGAACGGCGGGGGAGGCACCGTCTGGGACGCGATGGCTTACGACCCGCAGCTCGATTTGTTGTACATCGGCTCGGGAAACGCCGATCCCTGGGCGCGGAGAATCCGGAATGCTCGAGCTCAGGATAATTTGCTGGCGTCGTCGATCATCGCTCTCAGGCCGGATACGGGCGAATACGTCTGGCACTATCAGGAAAATCCCGGCGATGAATGGGACTACGACTCCGCGGAACAGATCATCCTGGCGGATTTGCGAATCGATGGGCAGCTTCGTCAGGTTCTTCTGCATGCGCCGAAGAATGGTTTCTTCTACGTACTCGACCGCGCCACCGGAAAGCTTTTATCTGCGAAGCCCTTCACCCGCGTGACATGGGCCACCGGCATCGATCTGCAGACGGGCAGACCTATCGAATCGCCTGAAGCGCAGTATGAGGGAAGCGACAAGCCATCCGTTGTTTCGCCCGGCCCCGGGGGAGCGCACAGTTGGCAACCTGCGTCGTATAGTCCGGACACAGGACTGGTCTATTTTCCGGTGCTTGAGGCTGGGTTTGCTTACAAATCAGCGGAACATTTCAGCCACAATACGCTCGCCTGGAACACTGGGATTGACCCTGTGGCGGCGGGCCTGCCACAGGAGCCAAACATCAAGAAGGCGATTTTGGGAAGCATCAAAGGCCATCTGACAGCGTGGGACCCGGTCAAGCAAATTGAAGTTTGGAGAGCCGACCGGCCGGGACCCTTGAATGGCGGAGTGCTTTCCACAGCCGGCAACTTGGTTTTCGAGGGGACTGGCAATGGCCAGTTCGAGGCTTTCCGCGCGAACACAGGAGAAAAAATCTGGTCTGCATCGACGCAAAGCGGGATCACCGCCGGCCCCATCTCCTACACGGTGAATGGCGAACAATACATCGCGATTCTCGTCGGCTGGGGCGGCGTCTTGCCTCTTGCAGCCGGAGAAGTCGCCCGACAATCTCCGCGGATGAACAACGTGCCACGGATGCTGGCGTTCAAGTTGGGAGGAAAGGCCAGCCTGCCGTCGGCGCCAGAGGTGAAGCCTCAGGTCTTGACGCCTCCACGTGCAACCGCGAGCCTCGCCACGGTCAAAAAGGGCGAAGAGCTGTATCAACGCTACTGTGGCGGTTGTCATGGTGATGTCGCCGTCAGTGGCGGTGTCTTGCCCGACTTGCGGTATTCCGGCGCGCTGGCCAACCAGCATTGGCTTAGAATTGTTAGAGACGGAGTACTCGGACTGTATGGGATGGTCGGATTTTCGAAAGAACTGTCGCGACAAGATGCCGAGGCGATCCGCGCCTATGTTATCTTCCGAGCCAATCAAAGTCTGGCCGAGAATCCGGAAACTCACAAATGAACGACGACCTGCGATCCACCTCCAGCTTGATCACGGATGTTTTGCGATTTACCGTCGCCTTCCTTCTTGCACCCGGATCTCAATGCACGGCGCGGTCGGTTCCTCGCCAATACGGAGCCCGGAGATTTTTTCGATCGATTTTCCCCGCAGGCGTCTTTGGAATTTCCACAAGGAATTCGACGGATTTGGGAGCTTTTACGCCACCTAGCTTTTTTTTACAGTGTGCAATCACCTCCTCTTCGGCTAAGGACTCGCCGCGGCGAAGAACGATGAGAGCTTTCACGGCTTCGCCCCAGGTTTCATGGGGAATGCCAACCACCGCGCACTCATACACTTGCGGCATGGCCATGATGGCTGCTTCGACTTCACCCGAGAACACATTGAAACCACCCGAGATGATCATGTCCTTCTTGCGATCCACAATGTAAAAGTAACCGTCTTCATCGCGGTATCCGACATCGCCCGTATGGTGCCAACCAAATGTGCGAATTTCAGCCGTTGCCTCAGGCAAGTTGTGATAGCCGGGGGTAACCAGCGCTCCGCGAGCGACAATCTCCCCGGGTTGATGGGGTGGCAGGAGCCTTCCCTCATCATCCATGATTGCGAGACGCACACCGAACGTGGCTTTGCCGCAGCTTCGCAAGCGCTCCGGGTGGTCGCCAGCGGCAGCGGCTGCCACCGTCTCACGGTCCAGCCAGGTCATCAGCATGGGAACTTCTGTCTGGCCGTAGCACTGGCACATACAGGGGCCGAAGATTTCCACTCCCTCTTTGAATCGATCGGGCGACACCGGCGAAGCGGCCAGCAAGAGCATTCGGAGGCTGGAGTGATCGCACCGCCGCACGTCCGGGTGGGCAAGCAAAGCATAAAACGCGGTGGGCGGAAGGAAGATGTGAGTCACGCGGTGAAGTTCGATGCTGTGGAGGACTGCTCCGGCATCGAATCGCGGCAAGACCACATTGGTGGCTCCCAGACCGAACATAGCGAATGCGACCGGTCCTGCCGCATGAGAAAGCGGGGCTGTGCTGAGACACACGGGAGGTCCGTCTGCGCACTGCCAGTAGTGAGCGGCCATTTCCACGAAAGCGCTCCAGGAATCGCTCGTAACTCGAACCCCTTTCGCTGGCCCGGTGGTGCCGCCGGTGGGCACGAGACCGACCAGCCGGTTGGGATTCCCCCGCGGATCGGCCCAATCCGGCGGTTCGCTTTGGACCGGCTGCTCGATGAACTGCGCGAGCGAAGGGTCGCCATGATATTCGGAATCGATGCAAACAAGGTGACGCAATGCCGGTACTCGTGACTTAAGCGCTTTGACCTGCTCGCCGAAGCTGCCGTGGTAGAAAAGCCAGCGGGTTTCGACGTAGTTCATGAAATCCACATTGGCGTCGATGGCGTTGCGATAATTGATGGGGACCCACGTGCCTCCGGCGCACAGTATGCCAAGCATGCACACCAGCACTCGAGCATCATTAGGGGAGTAAATCGCGACGCGTTCCTCGTCGCACAGCCCGGCGGCCCGCATGGCTCGCGCGACTCGTTCGCTCGCGGCGCGCAATTCACGGTAGGTGAAGCGAACATCGCCGTCAATGAGTGCAATTCGATCAGGAAAAACCTCTGAGGCCTTGTCGAAATAATCGATCGCGCGCACGGTTGTTCCGCCGTCTTCAGAGCGCTTGCACTGAGAAACGACCAGCCTCCTTTCCCCATACTTCGTCTGCGACCTCCACGACCAGCCGCAGCTTCGTCATTTGCTGCTCTTCCGTCAAGCGGTTGCCTTCCGTCGAGCTCGCAAAGCCGCACTGAGGGCTAAGCGAGAGCTGGTCGAGATCGACGTACTTGGCGGCCTCGTCGATGCGGCTCTTCAGCAAGTCCTTGGATTCCAGCTGAGGAAGCTTGCTCGAGACAAGGCCGAGCACGACCGTTTTGTGTTTCGGCACGAGGCGCAAAGGATCAAACGTGCCGGCACGCGCTGTCTCGTACTCCAGAAAGTACGAATCGACGTTAATTTTGTTGAAAAGGACATCTGCAACGGGATCGTACCCGCCCTCCGTGAACCAGCCGCTTTGGTTATTGCCGCGGCAGAGATGCATGGCCAGGTGGAGGGAGGGCGGGCGGTTAGCGAATGCGCGGTTTATGATTTCAGGATACAGGTCGTTCAGCAGATATCGCGGATCATCTCCGCGCGCCTTCACCATGTTCTGAAACTTTTCGTTGCACAACGTGGCCATGGGCGGGTCGTCCACCTGCAGATAGCGGCAGCCCGCATCGTAGAGCGAGTTCATTTCCTTTTGGTAAGCATCAATGATGTCAGCCCAGAAAAGGTCCATGTCCGGATAAGCGCCTTTACGTATGGCAGCGCTCCCGGATGTGAAATGCAGGATGATGGGGGAGGGTATGGTCACTTTTGGTGTTCGTTTGGTGACGGACCGAAGAAATCGGAAGTGATCGGCGTAAATCGGCGCACTCCATCGCATGCGCGATACAACCTGGGCCCATGGAACGGGAATCTTGCGGCCCTCATGGTCGACAAAGTAGGCCGCCGTGCTTTCCATCCGCACTTCCACACCGCCAAGGCCTCGCACGAAGAAGTCCGTATAGAAGTCCTCGCGGCGAAACTCGCCATCGGTGATGGATTGCAATCCAACCCGCTCTTGCTGGGTGACGACCCTGCGGGTAGCTGCATCCTCGACGGATTGTAATTCTTGAGCCGAGATTCTTTCCTCGGATCGATCTTGGCGGGCCTTCTTGAGGTCCGGAGGCCGCAGCAGACTCCCTACGTGGTCAGCACGAAATGGCGGGTTATGTGGAGCCGCGGCTGTCATGGAAGCCTCCCTTGCTATCTGAAATTTTCTTTTTAGCCCCGAGCGTGTCTGAAGACCGGCTTGCTCGCCGTCTAGAGCAATCGGTTCCTTTTCGCATAAGTCGATACTCCTAGGCCACTTTCATCTTTGAAAGCCCGTGATTTTCCAGGACTCCCAAGACCTCGCGGGGCCCGAACGCGGCGGCTGCCGAGGCAAATCCCACCTTGTGGGTAAATGAAATAGTCCCCAGCGCGTAACGATAATCGCCCGGAAGCAGCGCAGATCAGGTTCGCACGTGATCCATTGTTGTCTTGAATGCGTACGCGGTCGCCTCTTCCAGCGGCATCCGGCGGAGTTCTTCGGACAGAACCTCGATCCCCCACGGTCCTGCGTAGCCCGTTTTCCGAATGCACTCCACGAAACCCTTCACGTCAAACTCGCCCTCGCCGCAGAACCTGCGGTGGTTGATGGTGTCCTCGTGAAGGCTCCAAGGCGCCTCGAATGTCCCGTCGTTCAGTTCAACGCCCACGATCCACTTCAGGGGCACCTGCTGCACTTCTTCGTACGGAATGTGCAGCTTGACCACGTGCCACAAGTCAAAAATGATGCCGCCATTCGCCGCGCCCGCGCCCTCGATCATGGTCAATGAATCTTGCAGCGTATCGATCATGCCGAACGGCATCAACTCAAAACCGATTTTCGTGCCGTGCTCGGCCGCGCCAGAGCACAAAGTAGCGAAGGATTCGATGAGCTGGGGCATGGAATACTTTTCATGATAGAAATCGCCGACTTTGATGTGGTGCGCATCGAGCGCTTCGGCCGCCCGCAGCAGTATTCGCTTCCGGTTATCGGACTGATTCTTTCTCTCTCCTTCCAGAAACCAATCCCCCAGGAATTCCAATTCGACGTGCGTGATTCCGTTGTCGTCGAGGATCTGCTTCATCTCTGATAAGGTGCGACGCTCAAGAATATGATCCAGATCGGCGTGCCAGATTCCCACGCCTTTGAACCCGGCTTTTGCAGCGGCCTGCACGCGATCTTGGAAGTCGAAGGGACTGTATTCCCGGTCCGTGTGCGGAAGCGCTCCACCCGCAATCGTCCAATAGGAAGCGAGTAACTCGACGTCTTTCGTCATCGAATGACCAGTTGTATCCTGAAATGTCTGTCAGGCCACCACAGCGCGTTTGGCGAGCACAGATTTGGCCGCCTGGATGATCTTGTCCTCGTTTGGCAGAACATAATTTTCCAGCGGCTCGCTGAAGGGTACTGAAGTGTCCGCAGCCGTCACCAACCGTACCGGCGCTTTCAGGTACTGGAAAGCGTGCTCGGCAATCTCGCCGGCAATCGTAATCGCAGCAGACGCGTGACGCGGCGCCTGATCCACAAGTACAAGCCGCCCGGTCTTTTTTACGGATTCAACGATCGTCTTGACATCCAACGGCGCCAGTGTGCGCGGATCGATGACTTCGACGCTGATTCCCTCTTTCGCCAGACGTTCCGCCGCAGCCAGCGATTTCTGCACCATCCATCCCGTTGCGACAATCGTCAGATCCGTTCCGGAGCGCTTCACATCCGCCACGCCGAACGGGATGACTTCATCGCCCTCCGGCACTTCTCCCTTCTCTAGTGTCAGGAGGAAGTGCTGCAAGAAAATCACGGGATTGTCGTCGCGAATCGCCGCTTTCATCAGTCCCTTGGCATCCGCCGGTGTCGAGGGCAGAGCGACCTTCAAACCGGGCGTCCCCATGACCAGGTGGTACGTGCAATTCGAGTGCTGTCCAGCCCATCCGGCGGCAAATCCATAACCCGCCTTGAAAACAACCGGAACTTTGACGTGACCTCCGGACATGTAGCGCAGGCGTGGCGCTTCGTTGATCACCTGATCGAAGGCAACGAGCATGAATTCACTCATCCACAGCTCGACGATAGGCCGTAAGCCCGTCATCGCCGCCCCAATCGCCATGCCCAGTTCGGCGGTTTCCGAAATCGGCGTAATCCGAATGCGGTCCTTTCCGAACATCTTCAGCATTGGATCGCGCTCGGTCATCCCCATGTTTTGTCCGTAGAAGATGACGTTCGGATCGCGCTGCATCTCTTCGATGATTGCGGTGGCAACCGCTTCGCCGTACATCATTTCCTTGGCCATGGCTCGTTCCTCCTACGCGTAAACGTATTTGAGCGCATCTTCCGGCGCCGGCTGCGGGCTGGCCAAAGCAAACCGCACTGCTTCTTCCATTTCCGCACGAACCTTCTCTTCGATGCCGTTCGCGTCCGCTTCCACCATTACGCCTGCGGCGATCAGTTTTGAACGGAACTTCGGGATCGGGTCATTGGCCTTCGCGGCTTCGTATTCCGCTTTTCTGCCGTAGACTTCCACTGCCTCGTGTTTTGGAAATTGTGTCGGCACGGGTGGCACAGTGATCGCGTTTCCGTGCGCGCTCAAGCGGTAGAACTTGGACTCGATCAAGCTGGGACCTTGGCCCGCTCGCGCGCGGTCAGACGCCTTCTTGACTTCGTCGTATACAGCGAGCGGATCAGTGCCATCCACTGTCACGCCAGGGATGCTGTAGGCCTGTGCCTTCTTCGAAAGAAGATCACCGCCCACATGGTTGGCGTCCTCCAGACTGATGTGCGTGTATGCCTGGTATTCGTTGTTTTCCAGAATGTAGACAACCGGCAGCTTCCATACCGCCGCGATGTTCAGGGATTCGTGAAAGGCTCCTTGTTTCGAAGCGCCGTCCCCAAAAAAGCTGTACACCACCTGGCCTGTTTTCTTCACTTGGGCCGTCAAAGCTACGCCGGCTGCATGTGCGATGCCGGCGCCAATGATCCCAGTGGTCCCGGGAAAATGATGAGCGGGATCTGCCAGATGCATCGATCCGCCAAAACCTCCGCAGATGCCATCGTTTCGGCCATACAATTCCGCCATTATTTTCTCCGTGGGTGTGCCAAGCACGATCGCATAACCATGACACCGGTAGCTCGGCATCACAGGATCGCCGTCGTTTCGCGTGGCCAGCGAGCCGACAATCGAAGCTTCGGCTCCGTCGCCGAGATGTGTGTGCCCGCGAATCACCCCAGGATGCTCAACGAACGTGCGCTTTACGCGCTCCTCGAATTCGCGGATGCGTACCATCTGCGTCCACATCCAGATCAGGCGGTCCTTCCCTAGTTGTTCCGACGGTTTCATGGCAGGCCTCTTCTCTCCTTAGTGCTGGGGAATTGCGTCGCCCGCTTGCCCGATCTGGCAAACCGCGTCGCCTACCGGCACTTCGGCGCCTTCCTTCGTAAGAATTTTCAGCAGAATTCCCTCGACCGGAGAATCCAATTCGTAGTTCACCTTTTCTGTTTCCAACTCGACGACGGCATCCCCGCGTTTCACAACTTCGCCCTCTTGCTTGAGCCAACGCACAACGTTGACCTTTGTCGTGGGCAAACCACCGGTCTTCGGCACCTTGAGTGTGGTTACGATAGGGCTTTGTCCTCCTCCGGCGGGCATTCCATTGGGAGCGCGCCCTTGCAGTGTAAGACTCATCGCGAGGACGCCATCGCCCACTTTGTTCCGAGCGTTCGATAAACGCCCACACCTTCATCCCAGGAGTAGGCAAAGCTCCTGTGCGGCAGCGCGAAGGTACGGTAGGAAGCGTGTTTGCATGTCTTGCACGGAGACGCGTTGTCCGTGAGCCCCTACGTTTATCGCGGCAACCACACGTCCCATGTGGTTTTGAACGGGAACCGCCATCGAACGCAATCCTAATTCCAATTCTTGATCCACGATGGCATATCCGTCTCGTCGCACCGACCGCAGCACCTGACGTATCTGCTCGACGGAGGCCAACGTGCGATCAGTGTAGCGAGCAAACTCGATGCGCGACAGTAGCGCTTCCATCTCTTCCGGAGGAAGGTTCGCCAGCAGCACGCGTCCTATTGAAGTGCAGAACGCTGGCAGCCGTGTTCCCACTCCCAGATCGATGGCCACGATGCGCGTCACGTTGGCCCGCGCTACATAAATGATGTCAATCCCGTCCAGCAGCGCAATCGAACAAGATTCGTGCAAGATCTGGCTGAGGCGTTCCAGCACGGGTTGTGCCACCGTGGCCAGTGGCACGGAAGACAAATACGAGCGGCCTAACTCAAGCACGCGGGGAAGGAGGTAAAATTTCCGTCTATCGTCAGAACCGGCAAATCCCAACTTCGAAAGCGTGTGCAGGCATCGGCGCACCGATGCGCGAGACAATCCCGTCCTCTTGCTCAATTGGGAGATCGAAAGATGGAGGCTCTGCCGCGAGAATCCCTGGATCACCAACAGGCCGCGTGCCAGCGACGTCATGAAATTAGGATCACCACTGAATTGATCCAGCATTGCCGCAAGCGGCGCCGCAGGTTCAGAACGGGGCCTCGGGGCCGCCTCGATAACACTCGAAGGGGCACGAACCTGTTTGTGGGCTGCCGCGCCCGAAGTCGCGTTGGCCATAGGTTCCTCCGTATAGCTGCTCGGGCAGGTCGCGAAGATACACCAACTGGTCGATATACGCACACATTTTCGTTTATCGATCTCGACATCTTTTTGACCCTTTCCTAGATTTCCGTTCCCACCTCAGTAAGCTCTCACCTCAGCGGTGTTTCGGGGGCCTGGCCCTTTGTTGAAGTTTTATATTACTGAATCTTTCATCCAAAGAAGTGCCGCCGCACAATGCACGGCTGGGCTTAGCTAATTGCCACTTGTTCAGGAGAGAGCCCTTCGGTTACGCCCCAAAGGATGCAGGAAATACGGCGGTGTGCTCCAAGGTTCTAACGAAAGTGTCTTTTTCTCCGGCTGAGGATGATCCTCTTCAGGTCAAATCGGATTCAAAATGAGTACTGCGTCTTGCGCACTTGTACAGTCATCCGCGGCGTTGACCGCCGCGAGTGTGTTCCTCTTGCGCCATGAAGATCTTTGCGAACGGATGTTGATTCGCCGGGTTGACGATGCCCGTCAGAGGCGCAGGCGGATTCTGCAATTCTTTTCCACCGGTATAGGGAGACAATAATATGTTGCGTCCTAATCCATGACCAATTTGAGCGGTAAACGTCTTGCATTTCCGAGAGAGCGGTGCGTGCGCTTATCGCTCCAGATGTGCTCAGACGATGCGACTCAGCCCCAAACGTGTCGCGCGGTTTCCGCGACGAGTTTCAGCTTGGACCACTGCTGATCCTCGCTCAGCAGGTTCCCCTCCGCCGTCGAAGCGAACCCACACTGCGGACTCAGCGCCAGATTTTCGAGGGGAACGTACTTCGACGCTTCCTCGATTCGCTTTGCAAGCACGTCGGCATCCTCCATGCGCGGGACCTTTGAGCTGACAAGCCCCAGCACCACTGTTTTGCCCTTGGGCACAAAGCGCAATGGCTCAAAAGTACCAGAACGCTCGTCATCGTATTCCAGCAGGAACCGGTCTACCTCCAATGTCCCGAACAACTTTTCGGCAATCGAGTCGTACCCGCCTTCGGCGTACCAATGGCTGCGGTTATTCCCTCGACACAAATGAATTCCAAGCGTCACCCCGTCGTTCCGCGCTGCCAGAAAGCACGCGTTGTCCGCACTCACCGCTTCATTGAGCGCCGCGGCTGGATCGACTTTCAATTCGGTCTTGATCCATGCCTGCCACTTGGGGTCCATGTAGTAACTGTACCGCGGAGCGTCGATCTGGATATACTTCACGCCATCGGAAGATAGCTTGCTGAGGTCCCTTTTCATAATTTCCACGATGTCCCACAGCAGTGCCGAATGGTCTTTATAGATCTTGTCCGTGACACCACTCTTGAAAGAGATGGCCGGAAATTGCGTAGCGCTCGGCAACGTCATTTTAATCGGGAGAGGGCTATGGGCCTTCAAAAACGGCAATTCGTGGCCCGTGAGCGGCCGCACCTGACGCAGCTTGGATGTAACGATCCCCGTCACGTCGCTGACGGTGGCGCCGGTTGTTTGTCCCGCTTGCCAGGTCCGTCCGACCGCGCCCGACAAATCGAACCCTTCGACCGCGTCCGTGAAATCGCTCATAAAATTTCGCCGCCGGAACTCGCCATCCGTGGCAGCTTCAAATCCGAGCTCTTTCTGTTTGGCAAGTACGCGCTGGATGTGTTGATCCTCGAGCAGCCGCAATTGATCTGGACTGGCGCTACGCCTTGCTTCGAGCAACGCGGCGGGCCGCAGAAAACTGCCGATGTGATCCGCTCTGAACAGTGCGGGCATGCCTTTTACTCCTCTCGTGATGAATTGACGGCATCCGTTTCCCGGGTTTTTTCAAATGTAACACCCGCTTGGTTTCCCTCTAACCGGCCTAGTCCCATCGCCAACCTTGCAGCAATCTCGGTCACCAAACTGACCTTTTGCACCAGTTCTTTTCCACGAAATCGCAGCGTGGGTCCCGCAATCCCCACGGCCGCGATGACTCGTTCGTGCGCGCTCAGAACGGGCGCAGCTACGCCACTCAAACCACGTTCGAGTTCCTGATGGTCCACGGCATATCCTCGCTGGCGGATCAGCCGCAGGTTCTCCTTCAGGTCCGATAGCCGGGTGATCGTGAACTGCGTGTATTGCCGCTGTCCATTCGTCTTGACGATTTCATGGATCTCGTCTTCGGTCATGTACGCGAGGATCGCCTTCCCAGCCGCTGTGCAATGGGGAGGGAACATCGCGCCAACCGGAGTGCACACATTGATGATGGTGTGCGGCGAGTCCAAGCGGTCCAGGCAGATGACTCCGCCTGGAGTTGGCACAGCTAAGCTCACCGATTCCCGCGACCTTCGGGACATCTCCAATAGCAGGCGATGCGCTTCACTTCGTAGCGACCGCGACTCCACCGCTTTGTTCCCCAATTGGTGCAGTTTCAAACCAAGGCGGTATCGCTCACTCTCCGCATTTCTCTCGATCAGTTCGAATCTCTCCATAGCGTTCAACAGACGGTGCACGGTGGCCTTCGTCAATCCCAACTCCGATGCCAGTTGGGTTACCCCCGCTTCCGGTGCCTGTTCTCCCATGTACATCAGAATGCGCAGGGCCTTCTGCAGGGATTTACTGGAACCATTGTCCCTCTCAGGCCCTCGTACGGCACGGCGACGTAGTAGTTTTGCTGTAGTTGGCATCGCACTCTCCCGGGCGCAGGACTCTGATCCCGTTCCATAAACGCCAGAGATCGAGCGCTTCCTCTTGATCTTCGGCGCATTGTAGTTAAAATCTTGCCCGTGTCAATATGAAATGGCGTTCCATAATATGAAACAAACAAATGGAGGCAGGCCAAGTTCCTCAGAAATCATTGGTACGCCGCCGCTTGGGACCATGAAGTTAACCGAACCCCTTTGGGCCGCACCGTTCGCTGTGAACTGATCGTCTTCTACCGTCAAGTTACCGGGGCACTCTCTGCGTTCGAGGACTGTTGTCCCCGCCGCCTGCTGCCACTTTCCAAGGGCTAACTAAAGGACGACCACCGGTCTACCGCTATCACGGATTGGAATTCAAGGTGTGCGGACAGTGTGTCTGTATGCCCAGCCAGCAAGGAGTCCATCAGGCCGCTCGTCTGCGCGTCTATCGAGCTGTAGAGAAGCATCGCTTCGTCTGGGTATGGGTCGGCGATGCCGTCGCCTCAGCACGGCGAGTTACTGGCGGAGCACAAGGTTTTCCAGGAGAGAATTCCTACGGCTGCGAAAGAGGCGAAGGACCGCGCCGAACCGCAGCAAAAACAGGTTGAACATGGGTCATAGTTATCACAAACTGCGCTCAGAACCAGTGCCGTATGTCGCGGATTCTTCGGCCCGCAAACATTTTGTCGAAGCACAGCGGTTGCTATATTTCTTTAGCTCACAGTGGCTTGAATCAAAGATGGCGAAGGTGCATGGGGCTTGACTTAGCCGCCACCGTCTGCCTGCAAATGCGCGCGCCCGCTTGCCGGAAGTTTCAGATCTTGCGCGCCTTCATCTCCCGGCTAATGTATTCCGCCTGTCGCAGAGCCAGGGCCACAATGGTCAGGGTTGGATTGGCTGCGCCGGCTGTGGTCATGGCGCTGCCGTCGGAAATAAACAGATTCTTGATGTCGTGCGTCTGGCCCCACGCGTTTGTTACGCCCTCGCGCGGGTCGGCGCTCATGCGGGCGCTGCATGTGTTATGCGTCGCGGGCGGAGTTGGTCCGAGCACCACGCGTTTGGCCCCAATGGCTTCGTACATCCGGGACATCTGCGTCTGCGCGTGATTGCGCATCGCTTGGTCGTTCGGGTGTTCGTCCACGTGGACATTGGCCACCGGCAGGCCCAGGCTGTCCTTGACGTCGCGGTTCAGCGTGATGCGGTTCTCTGCGCGCGGCATATCTTCGCCATTGATAATCATGCCGGCCATATTCCGATAGTTCTCCAGGATGGACGCGAAATCCCGGCCCCATCCATACGGCAGGCCCACCAGTGGCAGAGTCGGCAGATCGAGGGTGACCAGTTCCATCCGGTAGCCCCCCACGAAGCCGCGGCTGGGGTCGTTTCTTACTTCATCCTCGATGACTCCCGCCAGTGTCGCGCCGCGCCAGGAATAGACCGGCTTGTCGAAGATTCCCCAGACGAAACCGATGATCTGGTGGCAATAGTTCCGCCCCACTTGGCCCGCGGAATTGGCGAGGCCCTGCGGGAATTTCGAGGAGTCCGAAAGCAGCAGGAGGCGCGGCGTCTCGATGCCGTTGCCCGCAATGCAGACAATGCGCGCCTTCTGTTGTTGTTCCCGGCCCTGGCCGTCCCGGTAGACCACCGAGTTGACACGCCCGTCGGTCCCATGCTCGATCCTCGTGGCCATGCACTCGATCCGCAAGTCCAGGTTGCCGGTCGCCTCGGCGCGCGGAATATCCGTGTACAGCGTGCTCCACTTGGCGCCCATCTTGCACCCTTGGACGCAGAAGCCCTGTTGGATGCACATGCCCCGTCCGTCATGGGCGCGCGAATTGATTGCCAGATGGCCCGTGTGCACACGCTTGTAGCCCAGCTTCTTCGCCCCCGCGTACATGACCTTGAAATTATTTGAGGCAGGCAAGCCGGGCATGTCATTGCGCCGCGTCACGCCAAGCCGACGCTCCGCCAGCAAGTAGTAGGTCTTGAGTTCCTCATAGGAAATCGGCCAGTCGATCAGCGAAGTGCCGCGGATATTGCCATAGGTACTCTTTGCGCGCAGCTCCCAGGGTTCGAGCCGTGGCGTCGCTCCTGTCCAGTGCACCGTCGTTCCGCCGACGGTTTTGCAGTGCCACGCGGGCAGGGTAGGGAAGTTCTTCGCCACGCCCCAGTTGCCACTCTGCGTCCGCGCATCGAGCCAGGTCAGTTGGAGGAAGGCTTCTCCGGGGATCTGCGAAAAGTTTGCCGTCGACTGGCGTTTCCCGGCCTCGAGTACCACTACTTTGATTCCCCTGCGGGTCAGCTCGTGCGCCAGCGTCCCGCCCCCGGCGCCGGATCCAATGATGACCACCGCGCTTTCGTCTTGAAACTCGATGCGGGCCATGTCTCTCCTCTCCACTCGTTACGCGCCAGTCGGCAGCGGACCACTGTCCTCGGCCGGTACTTCTGGCAACCAGCGCAGGTCATTGAATCCGCGGAAAAGATAACCGCCTTTGGAGAACGCTTCGCCTTCATATCCGAAGTAGGCATACGCGATGGAGCTGGAGTAAAGGACCTGCAGCGTCTTCAGGCGCATCGTTTGGAAGAACGCGGAGGACTCAATCTTCTTTAATGCCTCGACCCGTTCGCTCTCTGGGCTCCCCGCGAAATCTGCCCCAAGCGCTGCCAGGCCTTCTTTGACCAGCTTGCGCGTGTTCGCATCCTTGCGTGCATCGCCGTCCACCGCCTGGATGACCAGCGCATAAGCAGCGTCATCCAGCTTGTCGTGCGGCGCAATCGTGCGTGCCATGCTCACGAGCGCGGCCCCCTCGGAGCTGGTGAGGGCCGTCAGGTCCACGGCCCACACACGCCCCGGCGCGATCAGGGCCAGCGGACTTCCTGCAACTACGCATCCCGTCAACAGCCCGGACGTGGTCTTCAGGAGTTCTCGACGGTTCAGGGTCACGAGCTGGTCCATGAGTTCTCCTTCTGCATGGAGCAATCATTATGCGTGCGGCATACTCATTACGAGAAAAAAACAGTATGAAATTTGCAGCCGACGGCATTCACATCGGGTTTTTGCCATGCTACGCATGCCAGCAGCCAGTGCCTCAGCGTACACCAAGATTGCACGAGCAACGAAGAAAAGGAATCAAGCGTCTGCGCGAAAATCGGATGCGACCTCACTGACAGCTTTAGGCGATCAGAAGCTGCTGAACTCTACGGCTCTGAAGATGGCGCGATGGAAGGCCGTTTGATCGCGGGCCGACCACGAGATCGCGATGAAATGCAATATTACACTCGTGGGTGACGCACTTATTTCAACCATAGCTGCTTTTTCCCCGTGGCGAATCTGAACCAGAACGCAACAGAACACCGATTCTGTTGCGCCGTCCGGGCCTCAGGCCCATTAACTCAATGGACCTGGTCTCTGCTTGTGACTGCAAGAACGGGGCCGTGCGGTCCCATGCACATGCTCAAGAATCGGAGGACATAGAACTTGCTGTTGTCTGGTTTGGGCGTTTCGTCCTAGGATGTTAGATCAGGGGCAACGATGCTCGAGCACGTCTTGGCCGCAACCACGATTGGCGCGTTGAAGACCGAAGTCCGAGAGTACTCATTTGCGGCAGCCCCGCCCGACGGAGGTATTCTGCGAGTGGAAGCGCCTGGCGTTTCCGGCGGCGATTGGCAGGCGTATCACGCTGATCGACCTGTGCGGATTATGTGTCAAGAAATCGTCGGCCGGATTTACCGAATCGGACCAACTGCCGCTCGATTCGGTTTGGCGAATGTGGTCCTGGCTGTGCGGTCCGTCGGCGGGCAGGGCGCGCCCGGAGCCGTTCATGTTACGGTCTCGCCATGGAACTGAACGCGCAAAGTGGAGCGTTTCGAAGTGATGTGAACCCGGCGCACATTGTACCCGTGACAAACTTTTCGGCGGATACTCTGTGGAGCATCATTGCGCACATGGAGGTTTCCACTGATTTTGAGCATCTGGTCTACCGCGAGGCCGAACTGGATGCCATTTGGTCCATCACCGGATTCTTTCTGGTGAACGAGCCGGATTCGAACCAGCGCGAAGCGGTAAGTCGACTGCACGCAGGCGCTCATAAGGCGCATGACCTCGTAGCGGACCGCCGCCCTGCGGAAGCAGCCATGCTTCTGCGAGCCTTTCTCTAATTGGAAACTGGATGGTGAAGTCATGCTTTCAAGAGACGAGAATGAGCTGCTGACTCAGACCAATTCGGGGACTCCCGCTGGGGAGTACTTCCGCCGATTTTGGCTGCCTGCGTTGCTGCCGTCGGAGGTGCCGACTCCCGACTGTCCCCCGGTTCGCGTCCGGCTATTAGGGGAAGACCTGGTAGCGTTCCGCGACACGAACGGTCAAGTAGGGCTGCTGGAGGAGGCTTGTGCGCACCGGCGAGCCAGCCTTTTTTGGGGACGCAACGAAGAGTGTGGCTTGAGGTGCGTGTATCACGGCTGGAAATTCGACGTGAACGGCATCTGCGTGGACATGCCGAATGAACCGCAGGAGTACCGATTTGAAAACAAAGTGCGCACTGTGGCGTATCCCACTCGCGAGTACGGGGGGCTGGTCTGGGTCTATATGGGTCCTCCAGAACACCAGCCCGAATTGCCCAAACTGGAGTGGGCGCGCGTTCCGGATAGTCACCGCTACATTTCCAAACGTTTGCAAGAAACAAATTACCTGCAGGCCATTGAGGGTGGGATCGACTCCAGCCATTCCAATTTTCTTCACGCCAGCTTGGAGGCGTTCCGCCTGACCGATTCCTACGTCGAGAAAGTGAAAAACAGCAACAATCTGCGAGCGAAATATCATTTGCTGGATAAGGCCCCTTGGTTCACTGTAAAGAAGACGGACTACGGCCTGGTCATTGCTGTGCGCAGAAAAGCCGAAGAAGACCGCTATTATTGGCGATTGACTCAGTTTCTGGTTCCCAGCCACACCATGATCCCCTATCAAGCGGGCCACTCGATCCACGGGCACTGCTGGGTGCCGCGTGATGACCAGACTTGCTGGGTCTGGACGATGAGTTGGAATCCCGACGCGCCTCTTTCCCATGAAGATCTGGAGACAATACGCGATGAGACCTTCGTGCATGCGCGGGTCGATCCCGTCACTTTCAAGCCCGTCCGTAATAAGGATAATAATTACATGGTTGACCGCGAGCAGCAGCGGACCTCCACGATGACCGGCATCCACGGCTTCGCTTCCCAGGATCAGGCGATTCAGGAAAGCATGTCGCCAATCGTCGACCGGACCCGAGAACGCCTGGGCACGAGCGACACGGCAATTATCGCCATGCGCCGCCTGCTTCTCCAGGAGATGCGGGAACTCGCACAAGCGCACGAACCGTTCGCCGCTCAGCATGGCGACGTCTACTGGGTTCGTTCCGCCTCCCTGCTCTTGAAGCGAGATGTCGAGTTCGATAAAGGCGCGCGGGAGCTGATGAAGGCCGAGGTCTAGGTGAACGCGGAATCGACACTTCGTGAAGGGCTGGTTCAGGCATGCAGAGTTCTCTACGCCGTCAAAGCTGCGGGAGACGGTTTGGGTGGTCATCTGAGCGCCCGGCTCGACGAGGAACTCATTCTCATCAAACCGCGGCCGGTCAGCTGGTGGCGATTGAAGCCTGAGGACTTGATCGTCATCGACTTCAACGGTAAGCGTGTGGACGGACCCGCAAGTGAGCACAGCGCCGTACGCGAATGGCCGATTCATGCACAAATCTATCGGGCACGGCCGGATGTCGGGTGTGTATTGCATGCTCACCCCGTCGCCTCAACCCTCATGGCCACGCTGAACATCGAAGTAGAGCCGTTGGATCAGGACTGCGCGGCATTCGTTGGCAAGCTTCCGGTGCTCGACAACGGCGCCGTAAGTATTTCCACGCCAGAGCTGGGAGATGCGGTTGCCCGCGCTCTGGGGAAGATAGGAGCCTTACTGCTGAAGAATCATGGCAGTATTGTGACCGGAAGGGACATCGCAGGCGTCTGCGTTACGGCACACAGGCTGGAGAAGGTCGCGGAGACGATGTTACGCGCGGCTTCTATTGCGAGATTGCCTGCAATGTCACCGGAAGCCAGGGCGGCCGTTCTCCAGGCCAGAGAAGCAGTGGAAACTGCGTTACGCGGCGGTTTGGATCAGGAGCGCTGGCTAATGTTGCAAGACTACTACTTCGATACCTGATTCCGAAGCGTGTGCGCAACAGCACGTGGACTTCTCCAGCCCAAAACTTCGTTGGTTTTTGTTATAAAGGCCCTTTTGCAGCTTACCGCCCACAGTCGCGCGCAATAGCTTACCGAATCCCAATCAGCGGCCAGTAGAATGGAACAATCAGGAGAAGCACCACCGATTCGACTACTGTCAGACAGAATCCCACTCTCAGCAGATCCGTTGCTTTGAAGTACCCATAGGAGTAGCCAGCTACCATCACACCCGACTGATACACGAAGATCTTGCCGCCAGCGGCGAATGCCCAAACCAATGCGATCGGCAGGGGGTGAATCCCGCTCGATTTGGCAAAGTTCAACAACGGAGGCATCGATGTCGCCAGCATGGAGAGTTCGTTGCCCAAAAAAATGTGGTAGCAGAAGGCCGTCCAGTACGGGATCAGCGCGACTGAATATACGTTGGTGATCAACGGCCGCATCCAGTCGAACATGATTACGGTCATTGCATTGAGGGCCCTCGTTTGAACCAAGACGTTTCCCATGCTGATTGCGGCGGCGGTGAAGAATACTGGAAGGTAGTTCAGACGCTTCAAATCTTCCTGGTCCAAGACTCCCACGCCCGGCACAGTTGCCAGCAAACCGATGCCGATGCCGATGACTGCCGGCGAGATGTGGTGAATCAAATCCGTGGACCACAACGCAATGCCAATCAGCATGAGAAACAGCGATCTTTTCTCATCCCGATTCCAAGGCCCCATCTTCGCGAGCAACTCCTGCAGAAACTTTGCCCCGCCCTCGAGCGACTGCTTTTCAGGCGGGTAGATCCATACAACTAAGCGCCAGGTAAAGAAAATCGTGACTACAGCACAGGGAAAGAAAGCCAGGAGCCACTGGCTCCAGTACACCTGAATACCCGTGATTTTTTCGATCATGCCGCGCCCGAGAATGGACGAAGCACCGGCAATAACCATCTTGTCAAAAGTGCCAGCCGTGCATGTTAGCGTGACAAAGATGCCGCGTCCGACGTTGCTGCCGCGGCCGAGCCCAAAGACGTCCATTACACCGACGGCTACCGCCGCCATGATAATGACGCATGCGATCCCCGAAGGCACAAGAAAGGTCAAGAGGAAGGACGACAGAATAAAACCAAGCAGCAGGCGTGAATAGCCGGCGCCTACATTCGCCATGACCATGTACGCCAGACGACGCGCCAGACCCGACTTCGTCGCCATCATTCCGATGAGGCCCGCGCCAAAAAGAAACCACGGCGTTTGGTCCGCAAAACCGCTGAACGCGGCCTCAAATCCGACGACGTTCAGCACCCAAAATAAATAGCATCCAATGATCCCCGTCACAGCGTGCGGAAGCGCTTCCGTAATCCACGCGACGATCATGAAGATGGTGATGGCAAGCGCGTGTTTTTCTGTCAAGTCCAGGCGGAGCGGCGCAAACCACAAAGCGATGGGCAGGCCAATGGACAGAGCGGTGCCAAACAGCTTTAGGACTGATGGCGATGTCAAGGCCGGTGCCGAGCTATCGAGTTGCTTCGTCGCGCCCAAGAAATCCCCGCTTTGAAAGCGTGCGTTTGATGCTTGCCGAACCCAGGGGCTGGACTCCGTCACGGTCGCCCGATCATTCATCCGGGCTCGTCATTCGTAAGTGGGTCTTCACCGGAATTAAGACCAGACATTATGAATACATGCCGTTCGTCACGCAATCAATCGAGTCGACCTCGCGATCCTTAGCGCTGAACGCCATGCTCGTGCGCCAGGTTAGCCCCCTCGCGGGCGGCTGGATACTACCACGGGGAGAACATCTCCAATATCCTTGATGTTCCAAACACCGATAAATTCCTGCCTTTCGGAGTTCCAGACCAAGGGAGTTGATGGGTCAAAACGCTCCGGACGGTCGTGATCTAAACCATCTGGATTCTAGCAGCGGGTCGATTAGTTAGTGGGATGGTCCGCCGCACAACACAAGAAGTTGTAGAGTGCGGGCAAGGAGGCATGTCATGAAACTACATTCTCATTCTCACGATGCACAGTGCCCTTCCGCTTGACTTGACTCCCTCGATCCCGATAGATTCAAGCACGAAATTACATAGTGGGAAATTATCTACGGCTGAAAACCGCCCGAGTGGGGATGGAGACAAATTTCTAAAGGGTGCGATAGGCTGGGGGCAGATGAAGGGAAAAATAATTGGGCACGTACTCGGCATCGTTATCCTGGCGGCAGGGATCGCATCCCACGGAACGCACGCCAGACAACAGGTGCAGGAGAATAATAGCAAACCTGATCGTGCTGACATTCAGCCCGTGCGGGTGATTGCGGATCCCTATCCTACCTTCAACGGAATCGCGGTCGATCCTTCAAACAATATCGTTGCGATGACCGATCCCAATCGCAAGAGTTTGTTGTCCTACGATAGCAGGCAAGGTTCAAACCATGGTGCGGCCAACATTCCAATCCATCAAGTGAGTGGGCCAAATACCTTCCTCGGAATGATCGCCGGAATGGTCCTTGATGGGCAACATCACGAAATCTATGCGGCAAATAATGACATCGAGGACACGGTTGTGGTCATGCCCTACGAAGCGATGGGCGATGCCGAACCGGCACGCGTATTCTCGGTTCCGCACCAATCCTGGGGTTTGGCTCTGGGCCACAAGAGCGATGAGATTGCCGTGACGGTTGAGGTTCAGAACACCATTGTTTTTTACCGCCGTGAAGTGAAGGGGGTCGAAGCTCCCACGCGGCTGATTCGCGGCGTGAATACAGGTTTGGCGGATCCGCACGGAATTTATTGGGACGAAACACACGATGAAATTGGCGTAGCCAACCACGGCAACTTCAGGGGAGTGGTAAAGAACACGGGTGGCGGGTGTTACCCCTCGCTGGACGTGGATATTCCCGCTGAAGCGGGAGTGTTTCGGCCACCTTCCGTTACGCTTTACTCAGCGAGCGCGAAAGGCGATGGGAAGCCGCTGCGCACACTGCAAGGCCCTCAGACCGGACTGGATTGGCCTATGGGCATGGCCTATGATCCCGTTCACGATACCATCATCATCGCGAACAACGGCGATAGTTCGATTCGCATTTTTGACCGCAATGCCAATGGTAACGTCGCGCCCGTCAGAGTCATTCACGGAGACAAAACAGGCATCAATCATCCCATGGGTGTGGCAGTGGACCCGCAGCAGAGGGAGATTTGGGTCTCGAATTGGGGTGACCATTCGGCCCTGGCCTTCGACAGCGGAGCCAATGGCAATACGATACCGAAGCGCGAGATTCGAAGTGCGCCGGCCGGTACTCCCACACCAGGATTCGGCAATCCCATGGCACTGGCCTACGACTCCAAACGAGACGAGATTCT
>Ga0137409_10001959_pt1 | contig 22184 bp, 20 predicted proteins | sample CZODoug1_16funga_FD_122059 | JGI IMG/M metagenome (GOLD analysis project Ga0137409, IMG submission 122059) | Vadose zone soil fungal communities from Angelo Coast Range Reserve, California, USA - CZODoug1_16fungal (Hybrid Assembly) | ecosystem: Environmental > Terrestrial > Soil > Vadose zone...
TCCAGCGCGCCGCTTTCGCCACGGGTGTTCCTGCAGATATCTACGCATTTCACCGCTACACCTGCAATTCCACGCGCCTCTCCCACACTCAAGCACAGCAGTTTTGGAAGCAGCCTCTGGGTTGAGCCCAGAGATTTCACTCCCAACTTGCCACACCGCCTACGAACCCTTTACACCCAGTAATTCCGAACAACGCTGGCCCCCTACGTCTTACCGCGGCTGCTGGCACGTAGTTAGCCGGGGCTTCTTCTACTGGTACCGTCACTCCTCTTGCGAGGCATTCGTCCCAGTCGAAAGGGGTTTACACACCGAAATGCTTCATCCCCCACGCGGCGTCGCTGCGTCAGGCTTTCGCCCATTGCGCAAGATTCCCCACTGCTGCCTCCCGTAGGAGTCTGGACCGTGTCTCAGTTCCAGTGTGGCTGGCCATCCTCTCAGACCAGCTACCGATCATTGCCTTGGTGAGCCATTACCTCACCAACTAGCTAATCGGGCGCGGGCTCCTCCTTCGACGCCTTACGGCTTTGAGTCCTCGAACCGAAATCCAAGGAATGTTATGCGGAATTAGCTTCGGTTTCCCGAAGTTATTCCCCATCGAAGGGCAGATTGCCCACGTGTTACGCACCCGTGCGCCGTGCGCCATACCGTATTGCTACGGTACGCGCACTCGACTTGCATGTGTTAAGCACGCCGCCAGCGTTCGTTCTGAGCCAGGATCAAACTCTCGTTTGAATCTGGTTGCTTGGCGAAAAAAAATCCTGGGATTTGCGTCCCAGGCAGCCTGCCAAGCGAATTGTTGATCGCTCGAATTAACTCAGACTATTGGCGCTCGAAAAGCTCCAATAGTTTCGAACAGATTCTGGCACATCGTATCGGTTGTCAAAGAGCCAAACCTCCCTGTCCAGCAGAAAGGCACATCCACAGCCCAAGGAGAATACGACGAAGCCGTGAATATGTCAACAGCGGATTAACGATTTCCACAGGCCTGCACAGCCGGCCCCTAAGTGCTTGCGCCGTGGTAGGATGCCGCGAAACTGGAACTCGTGCCTGGTGGCTCGTGACTGGTAGAGGAAAAAAATCGCGCATTGAAGGGCGGGGGGCAACTGTACTTACTGCCCCTGGGCAGCACATTCTCGCCAGCTTGAAGAAGGAGAAGATGATGGCGCCCGGCGAACGTGTAGGCGTCGCGGTGTCGGGCGGGGCGGATTCTGTTGCCCTTCTCCGTTTGCTGGTAGAGTTGCGGCAGAAACTGGGCATCGTGCTAAGCGTGGTGCACTTCAATCACAAGTTGCGCGGCAAGGCTTCCGAACGGGATGAGGCGTTTGTCGCAAAACTTGCCGCGAAGCACGGTTTGGAGTTTCATTCGGCTTCTGTTTACGTGGCCAAAAAAGCGAAAGAAGAGCGCACTAATCTCGAGGATACGGCGCGGAGGGCACGCTACGATTATTTTCGTTCGCTGGTGGAATCTGGAGCGTGCCATAAAATCGCCGTCGCCCACACGGCGGACGATCAAGCGGAGACGGTGCTCGCGCATCTTCTGCGCGGGACGGGACTGGCAGGGCTTGGTGGGATTCATCCGGTCGTCGGTCCGGTCGTTCGTCCCCTGCTAGGCGTTAGACGAAGTGAGCTTCGCCGTTTTCTGCGCGCGCGCAAACAAACATGGCGGGAAGATGCCTCTAACCGCGACACGAAGAGGATGCGCGCGCGCATTCGGAAAAAACTTCTGCCCCTGCTTGAGAAACAGTTTCAGCCTGCCGTCGTCGAACACTTGTCGAGCTTAGCGATGCTGGCGCGCGACGACGAGGCATTCCTCAATTTATTCGCGGAAAGCCGTCTCATCCCAGACCTTACCGAAGCGCACGTCAATCCGTACGCGGCCGACCCGGCCCCTCGTTGCTTGCGAATTTCGGTAAGCGACCTTACTGATTCTGCTCGGACACATTCTGCGATTGCCCGCCGCATGGCCCGCCTCATCTTGAAAAAGATAAAGCGCGGCAGCGGGCAGGTTGGGACAGAGCACGTCGATGCCGTGCTCGCTCTTGCGCGACGCGGAAAAAGCGGGAGTTCGCTCGCACTCCCGGGCGGCGTTGAGGTGCGAAAAAAGCGCGACGCGTTGGTGTTTTGCGCAAAAGAAAACGTTGGAGAGCAGACTCTTCAGAACGAGCACCGAGAGTACGAGTACAGGATCGACTTGGCAAAAGGGGATGCGGACGTAAACGTTCCAGAACTAGGGTGCGTATTCCGCTTCTGGGTGATTGACTGGCCTCCCAAGAGGGGGGAAACTAGTAGGGATGAAGTTGTTCTGGACCGCATCCAATTGCGATTGCCTATTCTCCTGCGCAATTGGCGCCCCGGAGACCGATTGCGTCCTCAGGGGCACAGCAGCGCTCATAAGTTGAAGCGCTTGCTCAACCAGAAGCACGTCAGCCGCTGGGAACGGGACGGCTGGCCAGTGCTCACAAGTGGTGGCGTTGTGATATGGGCGCGCGGGTTTCCTGTCGCCGCCGAATTTGCAGCGAACGAAGGGACACGAACGGGAATCGTGATGGTCGAGGAAAAGATTTGAGCGGCGGCAAGGGAGCGACGTACTCGTCGTCGCGTATCGCCGCGCGCGTGGCTGCACTGGGGAGAGAAGTTTCGCGCGAGTACCAGGGACGCCGAGTAGATGTGGTGGTAACGTTGGATCGCGGCTTTGTGTTCGCGGCGGACCTGATGCGGCACATCGACGCACCGGTGGTTTGCCACTTCGTGCGCGAAGAGGTACGGGACGTCGAAGATAGCGGTCACGCACGGCGCGAAGTCTATTTTGGCTCCGGGCCGGAGTTGAAAGGCCGCGATGTGCTGGTAGTTGATGCCGTGCTGGAAAGCGGCGTGACGCAGGAATTTTTGCTGCGGCGCTTGGGTGAAAGCAAGCCGCGCTCAATTCGCCTGGCCGTGATGCTGGACAAGCCGGCGAAGCGCCGGGTGGCTCTGGAGCCTGATTACTTTGGCTTCCGGACAGCATCTAATGAAGTATGGGTCGGCTACGGCCTGGCAGCAGCCAACGGGACGGGGCGCAATCTCCGGCAGCTTTCTTCCGGAGCGAATGGGACGCTCAGGAAAAGCAGTAAGGGGCGGAAGAAATAAGCAGGGTTTGATTTTTTCCGGCGAGTTGCAAGATTAGTGAGGACAACGTGAATTCTAGTTCCACGGCAAAAACTATTCTCTTTTGGATTTCCATCGTCTTCCTGGGCGTGATGCTCTGGAAGCTGGTGTCCACCAACGCGTCACAGGCGCGCGAGGACGAACCCAGCTACAGCATGCTGATGGTCAAGATCGATGCTAGCGAGATCAAGGAAGTCACCATGTATCTCTCACCCAACAGCTACGAGCTCAAGGGTGAATATTCCAAACCCCCGCTGCAAAAGTTTCGCGCCGTCATCGCCAAGGAAAACGCTCCCGAAGTCACCAAGGCACTGCGGGATAAGGGTGTCCAGGTAAAGGTTCAGGAAGTGCGCAGCGGCGACTGGGTGCTGATCCTGCTGAACGCCGCGCCGCTCATTCTCCTGGTGGGCTTCTGCTTGTTCCTGATGCGGCAAATGCAATCCGGCGGAAACAAGGCGCTGAGTTTCGGCAAGTCTCGCGCACGGCTGCTTTCCGCGCAGCAGAAAAAGGCCACTTTCAAGGATGTCGCTGGGACGGATGAAGCCAAGGAAGAGTTGCAGGAAATTATCGAGTTCTTGAAAGACCCACAAAAGTTCCAGAAATTGGGCGGGCGAATTCCGAAGGGTGTTTTGCTCGTCGGACCTCCAGGCACCGGCAAGACTTTGCTGGCCCGAGCGATTGCCGGCGAAGCCAATGTTCCCTTCTTCTCGATTTCCGGATCGGACTTCGTGGAAATGTTCGTCGGCGTGGGCGCGAGCCGCGTGCGCGATCTCTTTGAACAGGGCAAGAAGAACGCTCCCTGCATCATTTTCATCGACGAAATTGACGCTGTCGGGCGCCATCGCGGCGCCGGACTCGGCGGCGGACATGACGAGCGCGAGCAGACATTGAACGCCCTGCTCGTGGAGATGGACGGTTTTGAAACCAACGAGGGCGTGATCTTGATCGCCGCGACCAACCGGCCCGACGTTTTGGACCCGGCGCTGCTGCGGCCCGGCCGCTTCGACCGCCGTGTGGTGGTAGCGCGTCCGGACGTGAAGGGCCGCGAAGAAATCTTGCGCGTCCATACCCGCAAGGTGCCCATCGGCGATGACGTGGATTTGTCCATCATCGCTCGGGGAACGCCGGGCTTTTCCGGCGCTGATCTCGCGAACCTGGTGAACGAAGCGGCGCTGTGGGCCGCTCGCCAGAATCGCAAATTCGTCATGATGGTCGACTTCGAGATGTCCAAAGACAAAGTGATGATGGGCGTCGAGCGCCGCTCGATGATTTTGTCGGACGAAGAGAAAAAGAACACCGCTTATCACGAAGCCGGTCACGCCTTGGTGGCAGCGATGACGCCCGGCGCCGATCCGGTTCACAAGGTGACCATCATTCCGCGCGGCATGGCGCTCGGGCTTACCATGCAACTTCCTGAAGACGACAAGCACACCTACACGCGCGAGTATCTTGAGACTATGCTCGCCGTGTTGATGGGCGGACGTTCGGCGGAAGAAATCTTCCTCGGCCATATCACCACCGGCGCAGGCAACGACATCGAACGCGCCACGGAAATCGCTCGCAACATGGTCTGCGAATGGGGCATGAGCGAGCTTGGACCGCTGGCTTACGGCAAGAAGGATGAAGCCATCTTCCTCGGCCGCGAAATTGCCCAACATCGCGACTATTCGGAAGACACCGCCATCCAGATTGACAAGGAAGTGAAGCGCATCGTCAACGGCGGATACGAAAGCGCTAAAAACCTCCTCTCGAATAACCGGGATACGCTCGAGCGCATCGCGCAGGCGCTGCTCGAACGGGAAGTGATCGACGCCAACGAAGTGAAACTGCTCATGGAAGGCAAGCCGCTGCCGGAGAAACCACGCACTCCTCCCACGATTCCTCCACAGGCGGCGCCCTCCTCGGACCCTAAGCTGGTGCGCCCTGAGCTTCGCCCCGCACCTGGCTTTACCCGCGGAGAGAACCCAGCCAAAGCCTAAGTTAAATTGCGATTCAGAATCCCGTAGGGGCACCCGCCGCGGCGGGTGCCCCTACGTTTTTGTACTCGCCATGATTTGGTGGGTACGACCTCGCTTGTGGTGACCGTTCCCAACAAAAAGGCGTAGAATACGGCCATGGGAAAGCCGAATAGCGAAAATCTGCACGTCACTTGCCCGTGCTGCCAGGCAAAGCTGACCGTCGATCCCGTCTTCGGCGCCGTGCTTTCGCATGAAACGCCAGTGAAGCCTGGCCCAAACGTGGACCTGAGCGACGCGCAAAAAATCCTCGCCGAGCAAAACCGCCAGCGCGAAGACAAGTTTGCGGACTCCTGGTTCCAGGAAACCAACAAGGAAGACATCCTCGCGAAGAAATTTGAAGAAGCCATGAAGAAGGCCAAGGATGCCCCGGCCGGCAAACCCATCCGCGATTTCGACTTGGATTAGCAAGCCGAGGGCGCTTGTTATTTTTTCTCTTCATGCGATTCACAAATTGGATTTGACCTCTTGCCTGAATCTGTCTAACGTAAGCAGGTTCTCGGCATCCAACGATTACCTTGAAACATATGCGCCAACTCCGCTCGCACATAAATACCGATTGTACGTGTTGCTCTTATCGTTGCGAGTCGACGCGTGGAGGCTGATGGCATAGAACAAGGTTTCTAAGCTATTCCCAGACGGCCACCGTCAGATTTGCATCTGACAGTGGCCGTTTCTGTTTTTATGCGACACGCGATTCAGGAGAATCCACATGAGACTCCCACGGGGAATGATCACTTTGACCTGCGCCGGGATGCTTCTGGCACCAAAAGCCCGGCCGGGCGATCGCTGCCCGAAAGAGATTGCGTGCGCTTGCGCGTCAACAACAGAAATAGAAACAGGCAGCGATTTTCCTCCTCTCTCGGAGGAATCCTCAACGCGGGAATGCAACCAGAAGGAGAAGAATGGAAAGCGTGGTCTCTTTCGCTCCTGGTTCCATATGGCCGCGGAAACGCAGGGCAAACAGCCGGATTGGCTTTCTCCCCTGGCTACCACTTCGGGACGGTTGAAGCAGGAGTTCCGTTACGACATCTGGGACCAACCAGCAACCCGGGGGAACAGAACTTACCAGTTTGGAGGCGGCAAGGGGCTTGAGTTCATCACCAGTTCGCGGACTCAAATATTGCTTGGTATACCGTCTTATACGCTCCACTCTCCAAACGGTCCCGTCGGTGGATTTGGCGATTTGCCGTTGATGCTGAAATTCCGCATTGCTTCGGCAGAGCGCGGAGAAGGTAACTATCTCCTGACGTTTATCCTTGGCGCCACCGCGCCCACAGGATCACACCGCTATGGCGCGGGAAACGCGGTGCTGACGCCCACACTAGCGTTTGGCAAGGGCTTCGGAAAATTTGACGTTCAGTCCACGGTCGGGCTCAACCTCCCCACAGGAGCCACTGCAAAACTGGGCCGGCAACTCCAATGGAACACGGCATTCCAGTACCAAGCGGCCTGGAAGCTTTGGCCAGAATTGGAGGTAAATTCCACGTTCTACAAAACAGGACCGAACGCTGGTGATAAACAGGTTTTCCTGACACCCGGGCTCGGGTTTGGACGAGTGCGCCTTCGGAAGGGATTCCGGTTCTCGTCAGCGGCGGGCCTGCAAATTGCGGTGACGAGATTCCATACCTACGATCATCGCTGGATGTTCTCGGAGCGAATTTCGTTTTGAGCAACAGGCAAAGCACCTGCGCTACACTCCATTTGTGCGCATGGTCCCAAGCCGAAAAACGTTCAGGTTGAAGCTGCCTTCCCGCACGCTCGTGCTGGGCGAGCGCACGCTGCTCATGGGCGTGTTGAACGTCACACCTGACAGCTTTTCCGATGGCGGCAAATTCCTGGAACCAGAATTGGCTGTAGAACAAGCGTTTGTCATGGCGCATGCCGGAGCGGACCTTCTCGATGTCGGAGGCGAGTCGACGCGGCCGGGCTCCCGGGAAACATCTGCCGCGGAAGAACTGGACCGCATCCTTCCGGTTCTGGAAGCTCTGCGGAGCCGTTTGAAGATTCCCATTTCCGTGGATACTCGCCGCGCCGCCGTGGCTGAGTTGGCTCTGCGCGCCGGCGCGGAAATCGTCAATGATATCTCCGGGTTGCAGCACGACCCGCAGATTGCCAGCGTCGCGGCGCGCCAAGGCGTGCCCTTGATTCTGATGCACATGCGCGGAGAGCCACGAACAATGCAAGCGGGACCGTTCGCCCGGGACGTAATGAAGGATGTTCCGCAGGGTCTTCGCCGGTCCGTGGCCGTCGCTCGCAGGGCCGGCGTCGCGAAATCACAGATCATCCTCGACCCAGGCATCGGCTTCGGCAAGAGCTTTGCGCAAAACTACGAATTGCTGCAGAAACTCCCGCAACTCGCAAGGCTTGGCTTTCCACTTCTGGTGGGAACTTCGCGCAAAGGCTTCCTGGGCGCGACCTTGGCCCGCAACGGCAAGCCCGCGCCTCCGGAAGAGCGCATCTGGGGCACCGCCGCAACGGTTACTGCGAGCATTTTGAATGGCGCACACATCGTGCGCGTCCACGACGTCGCCGAAATGGCGCAAGTCGCCCGCGTCACGGACTGTCTCCTCGACGCGAAACGAAGGCCAAGAAACTGAACGCAGAGAAGCTGCCAATGGGATGCGGCTTCAGCTATTCCTTGGGTATAATCCGCATCGCAACAGGTCGGGCCGGTTTCACATCACTATTCTTTAGAGAAGAGAACAAACTCATGCCTCGCCGCATAGCTATTCTTTTGTCTCTTTCGCTCAGCCTTTTAGCATTAGTCCCTGCGCTGCAAGCGCAGTTGCCACCCGCGAAGAAAGACCCGTTAATTCCTGCGCAAAGCGCTCAAGGAACGGCCGCATGCTCAACGACAGAGGCGTCTGCATGCGCGCAGGCAGCGGCGAAAATTCTGCCCATCGTGATGGGTCCGTCGCCGCTTGAAGAAAACCTGCGCCGCCTGACCGATGAAATCGGCGGGCGCGTGACCGGATCGCCGGAGATGGCCAAAGCCGTGCAGTGGGGCGTGGGGGCTTTTCGGGCCGCGGGTGTGAATGTTCACACGGAGAAATACGCATTGCCGGTGACGTGGAGCGAAGGGGACACACGCCTCGAATTGCGCGGCCCGGTGAATTTCTCTGTGCGGCTCAGGGCCACCGGCTGGTCACCAGCAACGCCGGCGAACGGGATTGAAGCAAACGTCGTCGATGTCGGTTACGGTGCCGAGGATGATCTTGCAAAAACGGGTGCCTCGGTCAAAAGCGCGATCCTGCTGGTCCACAGTGATATCGGCACAACATGGGCCGATCTCTTCAACGAGTATCTCCGTCCGCCGATGATTATCGAGCACGCTGTGAAGGGAGGTGCCAAAGCCATTCTTTGGATGAGCCCGCGGGAGCGATTACTTCTCTATCGCCACACCAACTCGCTTACTGGCGAAATCGACAAGATTCCCCAGGTGATCGTGGCGCGCGAAGATGCTCTGCGCCTCGCTCGCGTGGTGGCTGCTTATCCTGGCCGCGTTTCCGCGATGTTGAGCATGCCCAACAAGATTGGCGGCCCCATCGAGCAGGAAAACGTCGTCGGCGAAATTCGCGGATACGAAAAGCCGGATGAAATCGTCATTCTCGGCGCGCATCTCGATTCCTGGGAGTTGGGCACGGGAGCCCTGGATAATGGCTGCAATGCGGCTCTGGTGATTGAAGCGGCGCGCGCCATCAAGGCTACCGGTCTGTTGCCTCGCCGCACCATCCGCTTCGTACTCTTCAGCGGCGAGGAGCAAGGCACCATCGGCTCCTACGAATACGTCAAAGCCCACCGCGCGGAACTCGACAAAATCCGCGCCATGATCAATTTCGACTCCGGCATCGGCCGCGTCACGGGATATTCGCTCGGTGGCCGCCGCGACACTGAAGCGGGCGTGCGCGAGGTCCTCAAGCCGCTGGAATCCTGGGGAGTGAACAACCACACCTACGACGCTTCCTTCGGCTCGGACAATCTCGACTTCCTGCTCGAAGGCGTTCCCACGCTCGATGCCACCATGGAAGAGGCTAACTACCTGCCAAACTATCACGCCGCTTCAGACACGCTGGACAAAGTAGACATACGCGAACTGAAACTGCATACCGTCATCGCCGCGTTGACCGCCTGGGGAATCGCCGATCGCCCCGAACCGCTCGGCAAGCGCCTTTCCCGCGCCGAACTCGATGTCCTCGTCAAAGAAACCGGCCTCGATCAGCAGCTCAAGTTGCTGGGCTACTGGGACGCATGGCAAAGCGGCGCCCGCGGCCGCAAACCCTAACCCCGGCACCTGCTGCTAGCCGCACATTCACGTGACGGGCACCTCTTAGGCCGCATCGCATATATCCCGAGGCCCTTCCCGGTATACTGGAAGCGTGACAATCGCTAAGAACGAATTGAACCGTGTTGAGCGCCAATCCGTTCTGGCGGTCGATTATGGCCGCGCGCGGATTGGATTTGCTCTGGCGGACTCAGAGACTCGCATGCCGCAACCTCTGAGCACCATGGAGCGCATCAACCGCAACGAGGACATGCGGCGGCTTCGTGAACTGGTGCGCGAGCACGGCGTGAAGCAAATCGTCGTAGGATTGCCGCTGCGCCTGGACGGCACTCGCGGCGACATGGCCGAAGAAGTGGAACGCTTTGCCCAGCGCGTGCGCAAACAGATCGGCGTGCCGGTGGAACTGGTGGATGAGCGGCTCACCAGCTGGGAAGCCGAGCGGTTAATGGAAGAGATTCAGGGAAGATTTATTCGTGATGAAAAAATGGGCAGCAACAAGAAACGCAAAAATGTGCAGGCCAAGATGACCGTGGACGCCGTGGCGGCTGCCGTCATCTTGAAAGAATATCTGGATCGGCAGGAGCAAACGGCCGGGAAATCCTGAGCGAACCAGGGAAGATATCCAGTGAGGCTGATTTGAAGTATTTTCTTGCGATATTACTGCTATTCATCCTGATTGCCGGCGCCGCCGCGGCGTGGATGTGGTATGGCATCACCAAGCCCTACCAGGACTTCGCAAAGGAAGGCGTCTTCGTCGATGTGCCGCACGGGGCTTCTAGCCGGCACGTCGCCAGCTTGCTGAAAACGAACGGCGTAGTGCGCAGCGCGCTGGCGTTTGAGATTTACGCCCGGCGGCATCCCAAACGCACGCTGCAAGCGGGCGAGTACTTCTTCGATCATGCCATGACCGGCCGCGAAGTCTTCTGGAAGCTCGCCAACGGCCAGGTCTACGAGCAGCCCTTCACGGTGCGCGAGGGCGAAACAATGTTCGACATCGCCCGCGAACTCGAAGCGGCGAAGTTCATGCGCGCGGGTGATTTTCTCTTTGCCGCGGGTGATCCGGCCACGGTTCGCGATATTGCTCCTGGCGCGCAGACGCTCGAAGGCTTCCTCTTCCCGGCCACTTACGAACTTCCCAGGCACCCTGCCGCCAGCGAACTGACCACGGAAATGGTGCACAAGTTCAAGGAAGAGTGGCGGCGTATCGCCCCGTCTGCGGCAAGCGCGACAACTGACGAGGCCAGCCACCTGGCCGTGAACCGCATCGTCGCCCTGGCGTCGCTCGTGGAAAGAGAGACGCCTAGGCCGGAAGAACGCCCGCTCGTGGCCGGCGCTTTTGAAAATCGCCTGCGCAAGGGCATGCGCCTGCAGTGCGACCCCACCGTCATCTACGGAATGGAACGGCTCGGAAAATACAGCGGGTCGCTGACGGGCAAGGATCTGAAGTTCGATTCTCTGTACAACACGTATGAGCACGGCGGTCTTCCCCCCGGGCCCATCGGAAATCCCGGGGAGGCTTCGCTCCGAGCCGCTCTGCAGCCGGCGCAAACGAACTATCTTTACTTTGTGGCCAACACCCAGGGTGGACATTTTTTTAGCGCTACGCTGGCGGAACACAACAAGAATGTGGTGAAGTATCGCCGGTTGCTGGCAGGCCTGCCAGCGGATCTCCCGCCGCCACCGCCCACGCCCGGCCCCAAGAAGAAACACAGCAAGCAACAAAGCAAGCAACACCGAGGCACAGCCCGATGACCGAAGATTTGAAAACGAAAAAGGCGCTGATCCTGGAAACCGCCCGGGAAATCAAGGTCCAGCAATGGACGCCCGCGGAGATCGATCAATTGCGCCGCCGCCTCCTGGCGGAGCATGGCGAAGCCGGCAAAACCGGATCGGATTACATTGCCGATGTGCTGCAAGACGCGGGACAAAAGGTGATACTCAACCAGCAGGAAGAAGCCGAAGAACAATACGAAGAAGAATTCGAGGACTTGCTGCACTTCAAAACCCTGGAAGACGCCGAAGTCAGCATCATGCGTCTAGATGAATTGATGCGCAACTTTAACTCCAAAGGCGAAAACGCCGCCGTCGAGCGCGTCTTGAATGTAGCGCGGCTGGGCAAGCGCCGCGCCGAGATGATCTCCCGCAATCACAAAGTGGAAGCCCACAAACGCTTAGAAAAAGCAGAAATCGCCGGGTGGTTCCGCATCTGGCTGGAAACGCCGGATGCTTTCTTCGACTGGTTGGAAGTTCGCAAGCAGGCCCCGGATTTTCGCGAAAAGTTCCCACAGGCGGAGTCCGAAGAATGAATACGCAAGGAACGCCCGTGCCGGGAAGCGGCGCATTGGAACTGCCGCCTTTTTCCTTGGATGTTCAGGCATTGGATCTTGGCGGCGACATAAAAGCGGTGGGACTCGAGCTGGTCGAAACCGAAAACCGCGAGCCGGTACGCGGCAAGGATGCGGCACAGATTTGGTCGGCTGTCTTGCCTGCGCTTGCGGAGAGCGAGCCGTACGCCGTGGATTTCTTCAGCCACATCGAACGCGTAAGAGAGTTTTGTAAGATGCGGGAGATTGCTTTCCGTGAAGCCGCGGAGCGCTGCGTGGTTTTGCCGCAGCCAAATCAAGAACAGTTGCTCCAACTTTTTGAACGATTCGAAGGCGAGACATTCGGTTTCAGAGCAGGCGGCGCATCACCATCCCCCGATTCCGCTCTCGAAGGCGACCTCTCCAAGCGCGGCTTGGACGCCTATCAATCGGCATACGCTCGCTACTCCTTCTGCGCTATATGCGAGCCGGAGGACGGCTGGGTAACGCTGCTAAGCGAGTCGCTCTGGACCAGCGAAGTCATTCGCCGCGTGCGCCCGGCCGTCCAGCCTTTTGACATCTACATTGCGCGGCCCAACTGAATGCCACCAGGCTGCGCCCTGTGCTGTTTGACCGGCATCGAAGTGGTTGCTAGATTGCTTTATTTGTATGTGTGAGGACGGAACTCATTGATGGTACGTGTGAAAAGATGGCTGCTCCTGGCGACACTGGCGGCTATTTCCTGCGGCTGTGTGCCCAAAAATGGTGTCACGGGGCACACCAAAATCGCCACCTCGCAGATACCAGTTGTCAAGGATGCCACGCGTGATGAGCTCCTCGAGGCCTACAATTTGATCGCTCGCGCCACAAAATCCCTGAACGCCACTGTGGAGCTCAAACCCACCGCAGGATCGAAGTATAGCGGCGTCATCGACGAGTACCATGAAGTCAAAGCCTTTCTTTTGGCCGCGCGGCCGGCGGAGATACGCGTCATTGGGCAAGCGCCAGTGATCGGTACCACGGTGTTCGATATGGCCAGCGACGGCGAAACATTTCAGGTATCCATCCCCTCAAAGAAAAAGTTCCTCGTAGGCGCGGTGGCTGCTGAGCGCCCCAGCAGCAAACCCATCGAAAATCTGCGGCCGCAACATCTCCTCGACGCGCTCCTTTGGCCGGAAATCCGCAAGGAAGAATCGGTGACCCTGCGCGAGTTCAACGACGAAAACGCCCGCTACTACGTCCTGACCGTTCTGCGCGGCGGCTACCAAGTCGAAGTTTTGCGCGAAATCTGGTTTGACCGCTCCGATTTACAGGTCAAGCGCATGCAGACTTTTGGCCCCAAGGGTCTTCTCGTTTCTGATGTTCACTTGGGAGCATGGCAACCTTCGGATGTTGTCCTTGCACAGAATGGTTCAGCCGCGTCTCCAAGTTCCGTGTCTTCGTTTCCGCGCACGATTCGAATCGAGCGGCCGCACGATGACTACAAGCTCGATTTGCAGGTCACAAAAGTCACCTTGAACGACGCGATCCCCGCCGAACGATTCAAGCTCGAACAACCAGCAGGATCGGAACTGGTGCCTGTGGGCGAATCCCCGGAGAAAAAACAGCCATGATGGGGGAACTCATCGTCCGCAATTTACTGCACCGCCCGATGCGCACGCTCATCGGCGCCATGGGAATCGCTGTCGAGGTCGCTCTCGTTGTCCTGATCGTCGGCCTGACCAGCGGCCTGCTCACAGAAACCGCCAAGCGCATCGAAGGCATCGGGGCCGACATCATGCTGCAGCCCTCCAATGCTTCTTACCTGTTGGCTCTTGGCGGCGCGCCCATGCCCGTCAAAATCGGCGATAAGCTTGCGGAAATGAAGTACGTCCAATCCGTTGCTCCCGTGCTCTTTCAGTTCAACACCTCGGGAGTGGAGATCGTTTACGGAATCGACCAAGAGAGCTTTCGAGCTGTTTCCGGCGGATTTGTCTTCCTTGAAGGCCACGACATGGAAGGACCGGACGACATTCTGGTGGACGACATTGCGGCAAAGGTGAAAAAACTGCAGGCGGGAGATACCTACCGAATCTTCAATCACGATTGGCGTGTTGCGGGAATCGTCGAGCACGGAAAGGGTTCTCGCCTCTTTGTGCCTCTCGCTACGCTCCAGGAGTTGGTCGGGGCGCGCGATAAAGCCAGCGTCTTTTTCTTGAAGTGCACGCGCCCAGAGCACACCGAAGACGTTATGGAGAAAATGCACCACGACTTTTCCGGCTACACCGTCCGCCCGCTCAAAGATTTAATGTCGATGTATAGCTCCACGAACATCCCTGGGTTGCAGTCCTTCATCAATGCCATGATTCTTCTGGCCGTCACCATCGGCCTGCTGGTCATATTTCTTACCATGTACACCACCGTGATCGAGCGCACCAGGGACATTGGCGTTCTGAAATCGCTTGGCGCCAACCACTGGTTCGTCATACGCGCGCTCCTCTCGGAATCCGCCGCCCTTTGCGTGCTCGGCGTTGCTGCCGGCGTAGGACTGAGCTATCTGGTGCGCGCCGGCTTCATCTGGAAGTTTCCGAGCCTGACCATCCTCATCACTACTGCATGGATTCTTCGCGCGGCTGGCATCGCTCTCCTTGGCGCGCTTTTCGGAGCCACTTATCCCGCATGGATGGCCAGCCGCAAAGATCCGGTGGAAGCGTTATCGTACGACTAGGCCTCAACGTAGCAGCGCAGAATGCGTGTAGAGCGCAGCTATAATGAAGAATTGAAGAAAGGACCGCGAACCTCGCGGATGGCTAGGCACGAATGGGAATCGCAGCTACAATACCAGAACCCACCGAAGGGTTGATTTTCCTGGGAAAAAAGAGCTTGGAGCCGATACTCAGAACCGAAAACTTGTGGAAGCTTTACCGTGCTGGCAAGGTGGACGTCCCGGCTCTGCGCGGCGTGAATTTCGAGGTCCAGCCCGGCGAATCTGTCGCCGTGATGGGCCCTTCGGGTTGCGGCAAATCCTCTTTGCTCTACGTGATTGGCGGCCTGGCGCAAGCCTCCCGTGGCAAAGTGCTGGTCGACGGCAATGACCTTTCCGAATTGAGCGACGCCGCGCGCACCAAATTGCGCCGCCACAAGATCGGCTTCGTCTTTCAGCGTTTCAATCTGCTCCCAACCCTGACGGCCAAGGGTAACATTGCCATCGCCCAGTTCATCCACGGCGATGGCTTCGACCCCCACCGTTTCGATGTCGTGACCCAGATGCTAGGCCTGGCTGGACGCCTTCATCACAAGCCTTCCGAGCTCTCCGGCGGTGAGCAACAGCGCGTGGCCATCGCTCGCGCGATCATCAATGAGCCCAAGATTCTTCTCGCCGATGAGCCCACCGGCAATCTCGATTCGAAAAACTCCGAAATCGTCCTCCAGATGCTTCGCCAACTGAACAAAGACCTTGGACAGACCATCGTCATGATCACCCACAACCCCGAAGCCACCACATATTTCGACCGCGTGGTGCACATGCGCGATGGCGTTATCGTCGACGGAGTGCCTGCGGACTGACATGGCAAGCCTCGGCCAAATTCTTTCGCGAACTTTCTTCTGGTCCTACGAGCGCGGCACGTGGCAGTACGATCTCGCCGTCATCCTCATTCTTGTCTTCGCCCTGCTCACGCCGCGGGGCTGGTTCCACGATCAGCCGCAAAGCGGCGCGCCAGTTACGCCCGGCCAAGTCCAGTTGATTTCGCAAGACGGAAACCATCTGAAGTATCGCGTCGACGCGCGCATCCTGGCTCCCCCGACCAAGCTCGCCCTTCAGAACGACCTGCACACCGCCTTGCAGGAAGCGTTGCCCGAATTGCGCAAAGGGAATTTCTCCATCTCCAATATCGAGCCGTTGCGCGACGAACAGGGCACCGTAATTGCTTACCAGGTGGAAGTCCACCATTAGCCGAGGCTTCCCTGGAGCGCCAGCAACTTGTTCCCGCGTAACATCGCGGCGCGTTCGCGCATCTCTTTGTATATGTTAGGATTCCGAAAGCTGGTACGAGCCGCATCTTGGCCGGAATGAGGCAGCGTTTGAGACCTCGACTATTTATGATTTTTGCTCTGATTGGTCTTTGTTGCGCCGCGGTCTGGTCCCAAACGTTCGCCGCACAGGCCGCTTCTACCTGGACGCTCGACGGCGTCGTGGCCATGCTGGATCACTCGGCGCAGGACTTTCATACCCTCACGGCCGATATCGAACACATCAAGTACACCGCCATAGTGAAGGATACTTCCACCGAGACCGGACAGATTTTCGTCCGCCGTGATGAAAAAATGCGTATCGATTTCGTGAAGCCCGATCCGCGCACCATCCTCCGCAACGGCGATTCTCTTTTCATCTTCACTCCCAAGATCAATCGCGTCGAGGAATACAACATTGGCAAGCACCGCTCGTTCGCCGATCAGTACCTGGCCCTGGGGTTTGGAACAAAAGGAGATACGCTCAAGAAAAATTACGTGCTGACGTTCATCGGCGAGGAAGAGTTCGACAGCCGCAAGACCATCGTTCTGGAGCTGACGCCCAAGTCCGACCAGGCGCGCAGCCAGATCTCCAGAATTCGCATGTGGATCGACGAAGCATCCTGGCTGCCGGTCCAGCAGAAATTTTTCGAAACCGGCTCCGACGATTACTTCATGTCCCACTACACCCACGTGATGAAAAACCTGAAGATCGGCGATGCCAGATTCAAGCCCGATTGGCCAAAAAGTGTAAGAGTCGAGAGGCCCTGAGCGAAACCTCTAAATTCTTGCACTCCGCTAGTAATCCTGTACTCACCGAACTTTGCGCACGGAAGCGACCCTAGGCTAGTTGCTGGCAGCGCGTTCCTGCGCCAGTAATTGTTCCTTGCGCGAGAGCCCCCAGCGGTAACCCGCAAGCGTACCGTCCTCGCGAATCACGCGATGGCACGGCACCACGATGGACACGGGGTTCGTGGCGCAAGCTCTCGCCACCGCCCGCACGGCCTTCGGCTGCCCCAGCGACCGCGCGACTTGCGAGTACGTGCGCGTCCGCCCGCGCGGAATCCGCTGCAATTCCTGCCAAACCCGCCGCTGAAACGCGGTCGCCTGCAGATCAAGAGGCAGTTCCATGCGTGGCTCTTTGCCTTCCATGCGCTGCACGATCTCGCGTACCCAGCGCTGGAACGAATCCCCAGCCGGCGCAATCTCCGCTCGCGGATATTCCTGTCGCAGCTCTGCGACCATCGCATTCTCTGCATCGCCGAGATAAACCGCCGAAACTCCGCGCTCCGTAGCCGCCACCAGCACTTTCCCCAATGGCGATTTTGCAATGCTGTATCCGATCTTCATACCTTTTCCCCCTTTTTGATAAGTTGCCGGCGTCATCCCCAATTGCGCGTTGCTCCGTTCATACACACGGCTGGATGAGCCATACCCCGTTTCGTACAACGCATCGGCAATACTCTTGCCCGCGCGTAGCATCGCTTTAAAACGCTTGATGCGCAGCGCTTCAGCCAGCTCGCGCGGCTTCAACCCTGTCACTTGCAAAAACGCGCGCCGCAGTGTCGCCTGTGTGGTGCCGAGCATCTGCGCCAGAGCTCCCAAACGTACGCTCTCTTCGCTCGACTCGGCCAGATACCCCGCCGCGCGCTGCACCAGCGCCACCGGCGCCGCAATTTCATTCGGGCGGCAACGTAAACAGGCTCGGTAGCCGTGCTTCTCCGCTTCTTCCCGCGTCCTGAAAAACGTGACGTTTCGTCGCAGCGGCCTGCGCGCCGGACACGATGGCCTGCAGTAGATATGCGTCGACCGCACCGCCAGCACGAAGCTACCATCGACTCGCGAATCGCGCGCTAGCGTCGCCCGCCAGTACCGCGCCGCCGCGTGCGCTGAAATGCTCTGCTCGAACTTGTTTTGTGTGTGGCTCATGTTCAATACGCTAAAAGTAGCGCAAGCCGAAAAGCAAATCTATCCGGAAAGATTCACCAAAGATGCGAACGCCGGTGCGGCGAAGAGAGGCGGAACAATCAGGCTTCGCCAGGGGCAGGAACCGGCACAGTTACAGGCGCAGGCTGTCGATGCGGAGCCGTGATCACCAGAATGACCGCCGTAAGGATCACCGCCGCGGCCAGGATCGTGCGCAGGGTAATGGTCTCTCCGACGATAAGCCAGCCCAGGAATAATGCGACGACCGGATTCACAAGAGCATAGGTCGCCACGCGCGCCGCGGTGCTCTTCTGCAGAATGTAGAGGTACGCGCTGAAGCCGATACCCGACCCGCATACCACGAGGTAAACCAGCGCCAGCCACGAGCGCATCGATACCGCTCCCAGGTGCAGCTCGCGGAATTCTCCAGCAAACATCGCGGCGATCAGGAGAATCACTCCTCCAGCAAAACTTTGCATCGCCACACCCAGCATCGGCGAGCTGGGCATTCCTCCATGCTTCGAATACAGCGAGCCACAAGCCCACGCCAGCGAAGCAATCACCAGTACCGCCGCACCCACTGGGTTTACGCGCTCCGAACCTCCCAAGTGCGCCGGCCCCACCAGCAGTGCAAGCCCCGCAAACCCCATCAGCAGCCCCATAGCCACCCGTGGCGCAGGCCGCACCCCGCCGGGGCGGAGCCAGTCCAGGATCACCAGCCAGAGCGATACCGTGGCCACCAGCAGCGCCGTCACGCCCGAGGGCACCGTCTGTTCCGCCCAGCTGACTCCCCCATTGCCGACAAACAAAAGCAGCGCCCCAGCGACGATAGCCGTGCGCCAGTTCGCCCCCGTCGGCTTTATTCCCGTCTTCCGTCGCAGCACGGGATAGAGGAACAGCCCCACAAAAAAGTGCCGAAATCCTGCCAGGATCAGCGGGGGAAACGATTCAATCCCAATGCGGATCGCCAGGTACGTCGAGCCCCAGACCACGTAAACAGCCGCAAACGCCACCAGAACCAAAGTTGTCGCGCGGCCAGCTGATTGCCCCAGGGGTGCCCGACTTCCTGGGGTGTTTTGCGTCTCGTGAGCTGGAGTGGACATTTTTTTCTTTGACCTGCTCTCTTATCAATAGCGGTGAACACGCAAGCTGTCGAGCACCATATTGGTAGCGGCCCTTCGTCACTAATCCACAGAATGTAGTGGCTGGGTTCCGGTACTATTACTAAGTGTTTGACGTTAAGACACTTCCTTCGTTTTCCACAGGTGACGTTGCCTTCTTTTGATGACATTTTAGCGCTCCACACCGCGTTACGGGGACGCGGTAAATCCTGAAAGGCAGTTCGACAGTTTTGTTTGTTGGGCCATTGCCAGCGATCGTGCGGTAGCGTCTCTGAGGGCGATTTGAGCGCGACGAAGCGTCTATTTCCATCTGAGTTGTGGCCAGCCAAACCTGCCGCGGAACCTCGCCAGGCGATGCCGGGTCCCCTTCCGCTGCCGGATCTCCCGCGCGTTCCTGCACTTCGCGTAGCTCCGCTTCTGGCTCCCACTCAGCCTCGGCGCTTCGTGCGTGTTCCCACGCATGCCGTCGGCGTCCATCCTGAACAGCGGGAATACCCCCGCGCCACTCTGAACCTCCCACTGCGTCTTCGCGGCGCTGGCGGAGTCCCTGAAGAATCTCCCATAACCCTCGTTACTCGCGACATCAGCTCCACAGGGGTTTATTTTCTCTGCCCCAGGCAATTGTCTATCGGCACTTCTGTCGAACTCGAAATTGTTCTGGTCAGCAAACCTCTCGGACTCGGCAATGTGGTCATGGCCACTATGGCGCATGTGTGCCGCACCGAACCTGCTGCCATGCCCGGTTGGTATGGTGTTGCCGCCGCCTTTGATGACGTCCAGTTTGACCGCGACGACCACATTCCTTCGCGCTTTCTGAAACCGTAGTTCTCATCCGCTACTTTCTCCCGAACCAACTTTTCAATCTGGCCGCGCTCTCCTCGAGACTCTCCGGAATTCGACTCCAGCGATCTTTCTGCTACCCTGTCGAAGCATGCCCGCGAAACGGAAACACACCATTGAGGGAGTTCTCTTCGACTGGGATGGCACACTCATCAATTCCTATCAGGCTGACACTTCCGCCTATTTGGCAATGTTCCGGGAGATGGGCGTTGCCTGGGGAATCGAGGAACTCGAGAAGCACTACTCCCCGAACTGGTATCAGGTTTATCGCGCGGTGGGATTGCCGAAGAAACAATGGGCAGAAGCGGACCGCGCATGGCGAACTCACTATGCAAAACACCGGCCGAAATTAATCTCCGGTGTTCGCCGGGTCCTCGCCAGAGTAGCAAGCGCCCATCCTCTGGGCCTCGTCACCAGCGGCGACCGCGACCGGGTCACCCGTCAATTGCGTGACTTTCGCCTGGCAACGCTATTCGCTGCTCGCGTCTGCAGCGGAGATACTGCGCGCATGAAACCGCACCCCGAGCCCCTGCGCCTGGCACTGCGTCTGATGAAGTTGCATCCCGCGGCATGCGTCTATGTCGGCGATTCTCCGCAAGATGTGGAAATGGCCCGCCGCGCCGGCGTGCGTGCCATCGGCGTGCTCGGTCCTTTCCCCACGGAAAAACGCTTGCGCGCCGCGAAGCCGGAATTTCTGATGGAATCGCTGGAAGAGCTGCCGGATTTATTGAAGAAATTGCTCCGCGGATAGACTATTTTCCCTGGGAAGCACCACGTGGTAGCACAGGCCTTCTTGTTGGTCCTTAGTCGAAAGCCCCGTCAGGTTTCGGAGTAATCTTCGGAGCCGGCTCCGCTCCCCTAGGTGCCGCGCCCGGGATGGCTTTGAAGTCCGTCCACTTGATGACGATTCGAACGGGAATCTCCTCCCCCTTCAAATTCAGCGTCGCATCCGACCGCGAGTAATTCGGAAACCAGTACTTTCCATCCACATATTCACGATAAGTTTCGAATAGGCTAAAGGGCAGATCCTTCATCGTCTGCACTGTGCCCTGATCATTCACCCATTTCCCGTAAGTTTTCACCACTTCCAGGTACTTCACATCCACCCACACGATGCCGTCGAAATAGGCCTTGGCGCGTTCGACCATTTTCGGTTTCGCCTGAAAGAGGTAGCAATCAACTTCGTCCACCTGCTCCTTGCCCACATATTTCAGGTTGTACTTCGCAAGCTGGTTCGATGTGAGCGGAAACGCCGGGATGCGCTGTAGTCCCTCGAGATCTTCCGACCGAAGAAACAAATGATGCAAGGTTGATTCTGGTTTCTCGATTACCTTCTCGAAGAGCTTCCCATCCACATCCCGGCCTGGTTGCGTCACCAGTACAAACTCTCCTGCAGGCTGCCCATCGGGCCCGAACTCTTGTATCCGTATTGTCTTCCGGTACGTGTAGCTCGTGCGAGAGAGAATGTACTCGTCTTCTTTGAGCGAAAAACGCCTGGTGATTTCCGCCTCCGGGAGATCCGGCGGCGCCTCCGGTTGCGCTTCATTTCCAATCCGCGTGACGCGATGCTCCGGCGGCGGAGCGATCGGCCCCTGCTGTCCCGACTGCGCTTTCAGCAGTGGCCCATGCGTTCCGCACACCATCAGCAAGACCACCGCCGGCAATGCCAGTGAAAAATATTTTTCGCGCCGCAAAAAGCTCCCCTCACTCATGTGATATTGGATGCGCCCACTTGGTCTCTAGGCAGCTTGGCACGCATTGCTAACCCTAGAGTTTAGCGCACCACGCGCACGCAGCCCTAGTCTGACGCCCAGGCTGAACGCGATTTGCACCAATCACTAGTCACCAGTCACCTCGCTCTTCCCCTGCATCAACCTGAGAAATCAGGCCGTACTCTCTGCTACAATTTCGAAGATTCGTGAGCGACCCTAAATTAGCCAAACGGTATTTCGTGTCCGGAATGGTCCAAGGCGTGGGCTTTCGTTATTTCACCCAGGCTGCCGCGGAAAAACTGCGTGTCAGCGGCTTCGTTCGAAACCTTCGCGACGGCCGCGTGGAAGTATTCGCCATGGGTGCCCCGCAGCAGCACGCGGAATTTCGATCCATGCTGGAACGTGGCCCGCGCTTCTCCAGCATCAGCGCTGTTCAGGAAGAAACCGCCGCACCGGATCCGCAGTACGAGGGCGGATTCGTCATCAATCCCAACGCTTGAACGAGACTTGCAAGAGAAATTGTCTGAAGGGGAGACGTTCGAATGAACGATTTGAAGAAGCTGATCCGCGAAGTGCCGGACTACCCGAAGCCGGGCATTCTTTTTTACGACCTCACCACCCTGCTGAAAGATAAGCTTGGCTTTCACATGCTGATTGACCGGCTCTGTGAGCACTACGTCGGCCACACCATTGACGTGGTTGCGGGCATCGAAGCGCGCGGCTTCATTTTCGCTCCCGCTCTGGCCTATCGCCTCAACGCCGGTTTCGTTCCAGTTCGAAAACCAAAAAAGCTCCCCGCCAAAACCACCAGCATCTCTTACTCTTTGGAATACGGTACGGACTCCCTC
>Ga0137409_10001960_pt1 | contig 22176 bp, 18 predicted proteins | sample CZODoug1_16funga_FD_122059 | JGI IMG/M metagenome (GOLD analysis project Ga0137409, IMG submission 122059) | Vadose zone soil fungal communities from Angelo Coast Range Reserve, California, USA - CZODoug1_16fungal (Hybrid Assembly) | ecosystem: Environmental > Terrestrial > Soil > Vadose zone...
TACCTATTTAGGTACAGGCGTCAAGGGGCTACCCTGCGTGGAGCGTCTCCACAATGTCTCCACGACCAGGGTGGATTCCGCCGGATACCGGAGGACTCGCGTGGACTCGCCGCCGCTGGAAAACCTGCCTGCAGTCTGTGGCTTGGCCGGAAAAAGGGTGCGCCGTCGCGGACCTGTGTAAATGCAGTTTTACACCTTCAAATCCTGTCTCCCCGACCAACAGTTAATTCATGTAGTTAGCGTGTTGACCGCCTCAGGTCCCACGCTCCGCTCGACGCGGACGACCGCGGAATCTCAAGTAGTTAGGCCACACCCACGGGTCCCCTGGCACGCAACCAGAAGGTCGCGAGTCCATGCCAGAGCCTGAAACCTCGAAAGCCCCGCACCACCGGCGCACCAAACAGATGCGAGATCCAGCTGGAGGGAGAATGAGGCGGGCGCGCACGAGAGAACCGTCGCCGCCAGAGGCCATGCGTCACCAGGACCACCTCGGGCGAACCCGACGCGGCGTCGTCGACGGGAAAAGTCGCGGCCAAGCTCCACCTGCTTGCCCAAGGTCGACAGGAGCGAGGAGCTGATCAGCGACCCCCTCCGGCTGCCCAAACCGCGATCTTCGACCTGCTCAAGGTCCCCGACCTCGGTCGCGAGGAGGACGCGGCGGACCAGGTCGCTGCGTTCCTGCTGCTGCGCGCCGGTGAGGGAATCGCCCGTCGGGTGCTGGGCGGCGCGGCGTGGCTGAATCTGCACGATTCGAAGGGACGCGCGCGCGAGTTGTGTAGAGATCGACGATGTGAACGATCTCGTTATTGACACTGCCCGTGCGCACTTTGCCTGGCCAGCGGATGATGAAGGGAGCGCGTAGCGAGGCTTCCATTCGCGGTGAAGTAGGTGCCGCGCCAAGGTCCGCGATCTCCTTGCCAGGGATCGGTTGCCTCCGGGCCGTTGTCGCTCGTGACAATGACCAGCGTGTCGTCCTCGATACCAGCTTCCTTGATCGCATCCAGGAGTTGTCCGGTCCTGTAGTCCATCTCGGCCAGGCAATCCGCCCAATCGCCATTGCCCGTCTTTCCGGCACACTCCGGATGCGGCAGTGTCGGCATGTGAACCATCGAAGATGATACGTAGGCAGCGTCAAGCCGTCGGGAACGCAGCCGATCGGCGCTTCGTACGTACCGGAGCGAATCGAGAAACGGCCCGTCATAAGCGCCGAGCGCGAGGGCGTGCACTGCGCCTCGACATTGAAGTTGAGTAGGCGCATGCCTTCGGCTGCGAGCTGGTCGATGCGCGGCGTGGGCGCGCCGCGGAGGATGCCGCCACCGTAGACCCCCAACTCGCCGTAACCGAGGTTGTCCGTTGAGGATAAAGACGATGCTTGGCTTTTTGTTTGCTGTCATGGTTGCGCCCTGTTTGGTGTGCGAAGGATTGCGCCTAGAAACGCACCCGAAAGCGAATCCCCGCCACGGTGGTAGTACCGACATTCGTGAGCGCTAGCCCGGACGAGCTGAGTGTCCTTTTGAGTGCGGGATTGATGATCTGTAGATCAGCCGTTGCGTTGAGCCACCCTGTGATTGCGAGGTTGTAGTACATTTCCATCGCGTCCTCGTGGCGGAGGCCAAGGTTGAGCTGCTGACGCAGGAAGGGAACAAACGCGCTGCTGAACTGCGTTCGCGAAAACCCTAGGCCGTAGCTGTCGTCGGTGCGGCCCGGCACACCCTTGCCGCCGATTCCCGCCAGGAAGGCGTACTTGATGGGGTTCGGGTTCCCGTCGGAGGCGCCGAACGAGAAGAACACGCCGATGCCGTGCTTGTCATCGCCCTCAGGCTGCCAGAGATACTGATCGAAGCCATAGTTGACGGACCAAGTGCTGCTCTTGCGGTTCGCAGGCACAGCGGGGACGAGCAACCCTGGAAAGAATCGCGCGAGGATCTCTTCGAGGATTGGGCCGGGATCCGCGAGCCGGGGGAATTGCGTTTGCAAGAGTAGAACGGCGAGGTTCGACGGATCCTGGTCGAGCGAAAAGCGGTCCTTGTTGCTCCACGAGAACCCAAAGTTCTGATGACCCACCAGTTCGAAGGGCTTGATGGTCACCTGGCCGCTGCCCACCAGCATCACGCCGCTGTCGAACGCATTGCCCACATCGTTGCTCGTCGGTGTCCCGTTCGGGTCCAACGCCAGGACCGAAAGGATGATGCCCTGCGTCGGCAAGGCGATGACGCCGCCGCCGAACGCCGAGAGCGGCAACTGCTCGAGAGTCATGGGAAAGGTGAACGCTGCGTTCAGAAACTGCGTGCGGTAGTTGCCATAGAACTCTTGTTCGCCTGCATCGAAGAGGTTGAACTTGCCGAGGACGAGACCGAACTTTTCGCTGAGGAACTGCATGAAGGTCGCATTCGTCAGCGCCGTGGTGTGATCGTTGGGCGCGGGAAGTAACGCGGCAGTGTAAACCGGCACGATGGCGCCCGAATTTCGGTACACATTACCGCCGAATCCGGTGTCCGCCGAGAGCTTGAGAAAGCCGCCCGGCCAAAGGCCGAGCTTGCCCGTATCGATGTTGAGCGTGTAGTCCAGGTTAGTCCAGACATTACCGCCCGTGTTGCGACCACCGCTCAGGACGTCCATGGGGGTCGAGAGCACATCCACGTCAAGTTCAACGCCCTTCTTGCCGAGCTGATCCCGCAGCCCGCCCCAGTCGCCGGTCAGGCGCGGCCGCGACCAAATGTCCCCACCCCAAGTGGCCGGCACATCGAACGGCTGCCCGTTCGCCGGAGCCGAGGCGACCATTAGAGCAAGCGCGAGCAAGGCTAACGCCGCCTTGCAAGTTTTGCTCCTCGAATTGACACGCATCGCGGAATACGTATGTGTTCCGTGAACCCTATTTGCCAATGGTATAGGACAACTATCAGAGGGATGTTCTGCAATACGGTGCGCAGCAACAATTGGACCATAGTCGCATTGACCTGAACCTCGGCGATCCGTCCGGACAGGGGACCACTTTGCTGGTCCACGGGCAGGTTGCCGGCCCACGCGAGGTCGTACGCGACACCGACTTTACTGACCCGCGCGTGCGACAGCGGAGAAGTCTTCTTGCGTGGCGCCCGGCGGCTTGGGCAGAGCGAAAGCGGAGGCCGGCAGTTTTCGATCCAGCTGCCAATCGAAGTACTCGACGTGTCGGCCTCACCCGTGGGGCCGGACCACTCTGAGGAGAGACGGACGCTTGATCCCAAGCTTTCCCATGCGGTGCCGGAGCGTATTGGGATGGAGGCCGAGGAGCTCCGCAGCCCCGTCCGTTCCCTCGATGCGCCACGCGCATCTCTCGAGAATGCTCTCGATGTATCGTCGTTCGACGTCCTTCAGATTTCCGCGGTAGCCCTCGGGCTCGCCCGTGGTAACCAATGCAGGATTGGCGAGGTGTTCGCCCAGCCGAAGCGTGTCGCCGGTCGTGTGGATCACGGCACGCTCGATCACGTTCCTCAGCTCTCGTACGTTGCCGGGCCAGTCGTAACGCGACAGCTCTTCCAGCACCGACTCCGGGATCTTGTTGATCCGCTTGCCCTGCGCGGCGGCAAACTCCCGGACGAACGCCTCCGCGAGCGAGGGGATGTCCTCCCTCCGCTTTCGCAGCGGCGATACGGTCAAGGGATATGCCTGGAGTCGATAGTAGAGGTCCGGGCGGAACCTCCCCCTTTCGACCTCGCTGGCCAGGTTCTTGTTTGTCGCGGCGATGGTGCGCACGCTGACTTTGAACGTTTTGTCGCCGCCGAGGCGCTCGATCTCGCCGTCTTGCAGAACGCGCAGGAGCTTCCCCTGCAGATCCATCGGCAGCTCACCCACCTCGTCCAGGAAGAGAGTCGATCGATCGGCGAGCTCGAACCGGCCCTTTCGGATTCGGCTCGCGCCCGTGTAGGCACCGCGTTCGTGACCGAAGATCTCGTCCTCCACCAGGCCAGGCGGGAGCGCGGCGCAGTTGACCATCACCATGGGCCGATCCTTGAGCGGGCTCCGAGCGTGGATGGCACGCGCGACGAGCTCCTTCCCCACCCCGGTCTCGCCCTCGATCAGCACCGTGGTGTGCAGCGGAGCAACCTCGTCGATCCGGTGCAGCACGTAGCGCATGGCGTCGCTCCTGGTCCCGAAGATCCCATAGGACGGACCTGCCGCCGCGAGCTCCGACTGGGGTGTGATGACCCTGTCCTCGGGCCGTTGTTCCAGCGACTCGAGCCGGGTGAGGGCATCCCGACCTGCAGCGAGCGCCCGGTCGCGCTCGGCGAGAGCCTCCCGCAACTGCGCCAGTACGTCATCTCGCGCTTCCTCGGCAACGTCCTGATCGGTGGTGTCCTTCCCGACGCTGACGAAGCCCCCCGACGCGCCGGCCGCTTCGTCCTGGCACACCGTGGACGCCGCGCGCACCGCGTCGCGGCTCAGCTCGAGCGCTATCGCCACGACGATCGGGAGAAATGTGAACGAGGCTGCGAAGGGGATCCTGGTCACGTGAAACTGGGGGAGCCCCATCAGCAACCCCCCGGCGAGGACGCTGCAGAAGATGGTCCCGCCGATCAGGACCGCCCGTCGCCGCCCTCCACGTCGCCAATGACGGACGGCGGCTTCCACCGCGAACGCCTGCAACCCGACGTTCGCGACGGGCCACGTCACTCTCTCGATCGACGCGAGGCTCCGCCCATGGATGGTGCCAAACGGGCCCAGGGCGTTGGCGCTCAGCTGCACGCACCAGGACAAGACGACCAGCAGCGCGAGCCAGCCGCGTCCCGGATCCAGGTACACGCGGATGAACAGGACGAGCGAGATGGCCGCCACGGACATCGAGACATGGCTCCACCTCAACCACAACCCGAACGCCTGGACGCTGTTCGCGCTGAATGCTCCGATCTCGCCGATCGCGGCGGGTACCACGCTCAGCGAGGTGATCGCGAACAACAGGTGCGCCGTCGACTTGCGCTGCGATATCCAATCGGCGATGTGCAGCAGCGAAAGCATAAGGCACGCTCCCGCGCCCATCGACCAAACGATCACTAGCTCGCTCATCACCTGAGTCCCCAAAGTGACAGCATAGCCCCCGTTTGATAAGCGTCACGGAACCTCGCGCCAGAGGAAGAAGCGTTGGGCGATCAGGACACCACATCGAGCGAGCGGACTCTGAGGACGCAGGGAGTCTCGAGCGTCCCCTGCACCCTCGCGAGCTTTTCCAGCGCGCGAAGCGACCCAGACTCCAGGATCTCAGCCAGCGCGGCAAATGATGCGACGTCGACCATGCAGCAGACGAGGTCCGGATGATCCAGACCCTCCAACGTCCAAGCGCGACGTTCCCGCGCCGACTCCTCCTCCAAGGAAGCGATGGCCGAGTCGGTGAACTGCTGCCGCCGATCCGGCGGGACGTGCACGACGAGCCTGATGGTCCAGACCGACGAGGCATCTCCCCACACCGATCTGGTGGGACCCACGGCACGCCGTGGGTCGGGCAGCCCCGGTAAGATTCCTTCTTGCTCGTCGAGGACGGAGAAATCGATGAGCGTGCCCAGGACGTGGACCGCGCCTTTGAGCGCGAGGAAGGCCGACGAGATCAGAAGCGCCCGCAGCTCCCCGCCGGTCTCGCCGTCCGCCATCCAGCAGAAGAGGTCGTCGGCCGTGGAGACCTTGAGCACGAACGCCCGGAACGTCGGGCTGCCCGCGTTGACGCCCACGGCGCGCGCCGCATCCAGGAACTCCCGTCGCTTGGCAGGAGGGACACGCGCGATCAGTCTGATGCTCCACATTCTACCTGGGGCTCCTCCCGCAGCTCGACGCACACCTTGCATCGTGCCGTTGTCGCGGCCGGCACGCCTTTCGCCCAAGCACGCATTCACGTGCGCGAATCGTGCCCTGGTCTGGAACGCTTTTCTCGCGACGCCCTTCACGCGGCATCGTCGCGTTCGTGCGAACCGCGCGCGCGGTTTTCCCCGTCACGGCTCGCTTCTTGCGACACGTATCGCCACAGCCGCGAATCAAGAATCCCGCGTCAAGCGCCGACGCACCGCCTGGAAAGGCTTTGACGATGACTGAAAGCACTGTCTACGTGGTCGAGAGTGACAAGTCGATGCGAGCGGGGCTTGCGCGTGTCGTGAAGTCGGCCGGCTTGCACGCCGAGACCTTTCCATCAGCCCAGGACTTCCTGGCCAGACTGGCGGTGGCCACCGGGCCCGCCTGCATCCTCGCCGACGTGTGCATGCCAGACGTGGACGGGCTCGGGCTGCAGGACCTGCTCAATTCGGTAGGGTCGACCTACCCCATCGTCTTCATCATCGCCGGGGAGGTCGACGTTCACACGATAGTCCGCGTCATGAAGGCGGGGGCCGTGGACGTCTTGGAGAAGCCCCTTCAGGATGACAATCTGCCGCATGTCCTGAATTCGGCGCTCAGTCGAGCGCAGCAGCTGTTCCAGGCGCGCAATTCCCAGAATGCGGTCGAGAAGCGCCACGAGGCGCTGACGCCCCGCGAGCGCGAGGTGTTCGGGCTCGTGACGACGGGGATGCTGAACAAGCAGGTGGCGTGGCAACTCGGTGTCGCGGAGAAGACCATCAAAGTCCATCGCGGCAGGGTGATGCAGAAGATGGGGGCGAACTCGCTGGCCGAACTGGTCCGGATGGCTGACCGGCTGGGGATCAGCGCCACCGCGGCGTGAGGGCCGCCTGGCCGGTGCGACCATGAGGCCAACCCCCGATTCCTCGTCGCAGGCCCGCGAGTCCGGGCACTGAAGGGCGGCCGGTCTCTCATGGCTCTGGACCGACCGCTCGGCGTCTTCGCGCTCACCTTCCTGGCGCTCTGGCTCTCGGCGCGCCTCGGGGGCTTCTTTCTAGAGAGGCGTCCCAGCCAGCACGAGGGCGAGCATGAGCTGTTGAACGTCATCATGAGCGCCTCGTTGACGCTGCTCGGCCTGATCATCGGATTCACCTTTTCGATGGCCGTGAGCCGGTACGATCAGCGCAAGAACTACGAGGAGGCCGAAGCCAACGCGATCGGTACGGAGTACCTTCGGGCTGATCTGCTGCCGCCCGCCGATGGGGCGAGAGTGCGTGCGCTGCTCAAGGACTACCTCGACCATCGTGTCTCGTCCTACAGAAGCCGCGATGGGCAACATCTCCGGCAAGTCGAAGCCGATACTGCTCGACTGGAGGCCGAGCTGTGGTCCGCGGTCCGGCAGCCGGCCAATGCGCAGCCGACACCGATGCTCGCGCTGGCTGTTTCGGGCATGAACGAAGTGCTGGACTCGCACGGACGCACGCAGGCTGCGTGGTGGAATCGGATTCCACTTGCGGCCTGGGCGCTCATGGCAGTGATCGCCATCTGCTGCAGCGTCCTGATCGGTTGTCACGCTCGCCATGTCGAACGAAATGCCATGCTGATGCTGGTGCTGCCCTTCATTGTGTCTATCTCATTCTTTCTCATAGCGGATATCGACAGCCCGCGCGGAGGCGTCATCCGCGTCCAGCCGCAAAATCTGGTGAGCCTCTCTCGGTCCCTGCCCGTGCACTGACGAGGAGAGCCTCGCCCGCGCCGAAGCGGCCGATGGCGTCGATGCCCTCGCCGGCGCTTCACCGCCGCCATGCGAGCGCCGCGCCGACGATCCGCTGTGCATCGGTGACGATCGCTTCGAGGTGCTCCACCCCCTGGAAGCTCTCGGCGTAAATCTCGTAGGTGTCCTCAGTTCGCGACGGCAGCGCGGCGAACCAGCCACTCCTGCTCACGACCTTGAGCCCGCCGATGGGTGCATCGTTGCCGGGAGCCCGCGTGATCTTGAGAGCGATGCGCTCGCCCGCCAGCGTGGTCGCCTCGACAGCTTCGGGCGCCAGCTTCTCGAGCGAGGCCTTCTCGTCGGGCGTCGCGGCGGCAACGAGGTGCGCGAACTGGGGGTCGCCGAGCTCCGCGGTGAGCGCGCGGCATTCTTCGCCGAGATCCCTGCCGATGCGAGCCGTCATCTCGGCCGCCAGCAGGCCCATGACGATGCCGTCCCAATCTGTCGTCCAGACGGCGCCCCCGCGGCGCAGGAAGGTCGCGCCTCCGGGCCCGTCGGCGGCGAAGCAGGAGGACCCCTCCAGCAGCCCCGGAACGAGCCACTCGAAACCCATCGGGACTTCAGACAGCCGCCGCCCGAGCTTCCCGGCCACGCGGTCGATCAGACTGCTGCTCGCCAGCGTCTTGCCGGCTGCCGCGCCCGCTGGCCAGCGCGGGCGGTGCAGGAGCAAGTAGCGCAGGGCGAGGGCCAGGTAGTGGTTTGGGTTCATCAGGCCGGCAGACGGGGTCACGATGCCGTACCGGTGCGAATCCTCGTCGCCGACGAGGGCGAGGTCATAGCGGACCCACGGGTTGACGAGCCGCGTCCGGACGAGGAGATGATAGGCCGCGCCGATCAGCTCCCAGTAGTGGTGGGCGCCGAGCGCATCGACAGCCAACTCGATCCCCGCGCCGCGGATGGATTCCATGTCGATGATGTCCCGGAGGTCGGTCACGTACGGGAGCACGAAGTCTGCGTGGCGCGCGGGGGCCGTCTCGACGGGGCCCGAGCGCAACGGTCGCCTGACGCCGGCATTGCCGCGTCTCAGCAGCTCGTTCGCACGGGCGTCGATCCAGCGGGCGAGGTGCTTCGGGATCGGACCACCGTTCGGGGAGTCGTACCTCACGCCCCCTTCCTCCGGCGCACCGTCGCATGGCGTCAGAACGATCCCGTCCGCGAGCCGCTGCTTCCGGCAGCGGTTGTGGGCGAGAATGAACCACGAGACCACCGGCGTCGGCGTCACGCCGCCACGTTGGTGGATGACGGTCTCGACGCCATTGGCGGTCAGGACTTCGAGCGCCGTGTCCTGGGCCAGCGCCGAGAGGGCGTGCGTGTCCTTCCCCATATACAGTGGACCGCTCGCGCCGTCGCGGTGGCGGTAATCACAGACCGCCTGCGTGATCGCGAGGACGTGCGCCTCGTTGAACGAGTCGCGCAGCGACGAGCCCCGGTGTCCGCCCGACCCGAAGGCGACCAGCTGTTTCGGGTCGCCGACGTCGGGCCGGCGCCCGAAGTACGCCCGCTCGAGTCCCGCTGTGTCCACCAGTCAGTTCCATTCCGTCTTGCGCGTTTGCCGGCGAGAGGCGAAATGCCTCTCTGTCGATTCCGAACGGCCGGCCTGCATGCAACAGTCGATCGTGCTTTCGCTTATGCACCGCTCAGGAGGATGCGGATAGGGGATCAAGGTCTCATCCGCCGGAGCGTCCCGTCTCTAGAACGGCTCCGACCGCCGTTCTCGATCTCAATGTCGCCGCTGTCGTCGGTCGAGGCCGCAGCCTCGCAGGCAAGAAGGCGCTCGCCGCCTCGGCGAAAGCGGGTTCGCGCACCGTCCACGCACCAAGGGCCCAGCACGTGCACCGGATGGCGCTTTGGTCCAATACCATCGGTCGCGCGCTCGCCAATAATCTCGGGCGAACATGTCCCGAGTCGCTTGGACTCGGCACCGGAGAAACAGGTCAGACTCGCGATGTGATCCGGGTGGCAGCGCCTGACGCGATGAAAGAGCCAGGCGAGGCGACTCGAGAACAGGAGATAGGTCCGTGGCCAAACCGAAGAAGCCCAACATTCTGATCATCTGGGGCGATGACATCGGCTGGTTCAACATCAGCGCCTACAATCACGGCCTGATGGGGTATCGCACGCCAAACATCGACCGGGTGGCCAAGGAAGGCGCGATGTTCACCGATTGGTACGGCCAGCAGAGCTGCACCGCCGGTCGCGCCGCCTTCATCACCGGCCAGTCGCCCATCCGGACGGGCTTGACGAAGGTCGGCTTGCCCGGTTCCAAGCTCGGTCTGCAGCCGGAGGACCCGACCATCGCCGAGATGCTCAAGCCGCAGGGCTATGTCTGCGGCCAGTTCGGCAAGAACCACCTCGGCGACCGCGACGAGTTCCTGCCGACCGTGCACGGCTTCGACGAGTTCTTCGGGAACCTCTATCACCTCAACGCGGAGGAGGAACCTGAAAACGAGGACTATCCGAAGAACCCCGAGTTCAAGAAGAAGTTCGGCCCTCGAGGCGTGTTGCACTGCTGGGCGAATCCGGACGGCACCCAGAAGATCGAAAACACCGGGCCCTTGACCAGGAAACGGATGGAGACGGTCGACGGCGAGTTTCTCGACGCGAGCCTGAAGTTCATCGACCAGGCCCACAATGACGATCAGCCGTTCTTCTGCTGGTTCAACTCGACCCGGATGCACATCTTCACGCACCTCAAGAAGGAGTCTCAGGGCGTCACCGGTCTCGGCGTCTATCCCGACGGGATGGTGGAGCACGACGGCCACGTCGGACAGCTCCTCAACAAACTCGATGAGCTGGGGATCGCCGACAACACCATCGTCATGTACTCGACCGATAACGGAGCCGAGGAGCTGAGCTGGCCCGACGGTGGGACCACGCCGTTCCGCAGCGAGAAGGACACCAACTGGGAAGGCGGCTGGCGCGTGCCGTGCGCGATCCGGTGGCCTGGCGTCATCAAGCCGGGCACCGTCAGCAACGACACCTTCTCTCACCAGGATATGCTCCCCACGCTCGTGGCCGCCGCCGGGGAGCCGAACATCAAGGAGAAGCTCAAGACGGGATACCAGGCCGGGAAGAAGACCTTCAAGGTCTATATAGATGGCTTCAATCTGCTCCCGTATTGGAAAGGCGATGTAAAGGAAAACCCGCGCCCGGGCTTCCTCTACTGGAGCGACGAGGGTGACCTGATGGCGCTCCGGTACAGTCACTGGAAGATCCATTTCATGGAAACACGTGCGGAAGGATGCGCTGCCTGGCAGGATCCATTCATACCGCTGAGGCTCCCGAAGCTCGTCAACCTGCGGAGCGACCCCTTCGAGGAGGCGGATATCTCCGGCACCATGTTCTACTGGAAATGGCGTGCGGACCGCGTCTTCGCGCTGGCGCCAGCAGGCGCGCTGATAGGCCAATATATGCGTACCATGATGGAGTTCCCGCCGAGGCAACGGCCCGAGAGTTGGAGCGTCGGCGACGTGATGGAGAAGCTCCAGCGCCACAAGGAGGCGGTGGAAAGCGGCTCGGCCGTAGGGGTGAAGTAGCTGCCTCGTCCCCGTTGAGGGCACTTCGAAGTGAACCGGACAGCCCAGCAGCCTGCCGCCTCCGAGGAGGTCCGCGACTTCTACGAGAGGATGCCCTATCCGGCGCCGCGCACCAGCCTGGATGAGTCCGGGGACCCCGACCATCGCCGTGCCCGGTTCCATCGGATCTGGCCAGCCGAGCAACCGCGCGGGAACCAGGAGATCCTGGTCGCCGGCTGCGGCACGTCGCAGGCGGCCAGGTATGCCCTGCGCGAGCTGGATGCCCGCATCACGGCGATCGACATCAGCGAGACGAGCCTGCGTCACACGCGCGACCTTCAGCGCAAATACAAGCTGGAGCACCTCGAGCTCCATCAACTCCCGATCGAGCGCATCCAGGAGCTCGGGCGCTCTTTCGATCTGATCGTCTGCACCGGCGTGCTCCATCACCTGCTCGACCCCGACCTCGGGCTGCGTGCCCTTCGCGCGGTCCTGCGTCCGCGCGGCGCGATGCGCCTGATGGTCTACGCCCCCTACGGCCGGGCCGGCATCTATATGATGCAGGAGTATTGCCGCCTGCTCGGCATCGGCACCTCGGAGCGCGATCTGCGGGATCTCGGCGCCACGCTGGACGCGCTGCCGGCGGGCCACCCGATCTCCGGAGTGCTGAGGCGGGCGAAGGATTTCCGGCGGCCCGAAGCCATGGCGGACGCGCTGCTCCATCCCCGGGACCGCGCCTACACCGTGCCGGAGGTGTACGGCTGGCTCGAGCGGTGTGGCATGTCCTTCGGCCGCTGGATCGAGCAGGCTCCCTACCTCGCCCAGTGCGGGGTGGTGGCGAGGAGCCCGCACGCCGCGCGTCTCGCCGCGCTACCAGCGCCGCTGCAGCACGCCGCCGTCGAGCTCTTCCGCGGGACCATGGTCACGCACAGCTTCATCGCATACCGCGACGATCGCGACGGCGGAAGCCAACCGATCACGTTCGACGGCGATCGCTGGCGCGACTACGTCCCGATCGCGCTGCCATGGACGGTGTGCGTCCGCGAGCGCCTGCCCCCTGGCAGTGTCGCGGTGCTGATCAACCGCGCGCACACCTTCAACGATCTCGTCTTTACCGCCGACGCATTCGAGGACCGGCTGCTCGGAGCCATCGACGGGAAGCGAACCCTGGGCGAGGTCCTGCGGGGCGCAGCGGTGGACGCCGGCGGCGAGCCCCGCGCCCTGCGCTTCTTCGAACGGCTCTGGCAATACGACGAGATCGTCTTCGACGCATCGCACGCACCGCAACCCGCCGGCGACGATAGGTGAAGCACCACCTCGCGAGAGGCGTACGCAACGCTACTTCCCGTGGGCCGGGGCATGAGGGGAGTCTTCCGTCGGACTGCCTCCGGCCGCGCCGGCGACGGAAAAGATTCGCCGAGCGAGGCGCGTGACGAGCCCGCGCAGGATCAGGTACGGCACGATGGCCAGCATGAAGGCGACGAGGAGCGCCTCCCCCGGATACACGAAGCGCTGCACGATGACCTGGTATACGACGTCGAGCACGAGCGCGAACACGAACACTTTGCCGACGCTCTTCCACCCGTCCTTCAGCCTGCTGGCGCGTTCGGCCGGGTGGGTCAGGAGGGCCCAGAAGTACGCCGGCTTGCCAGCCCTGGCGTCCTTCAGCCCCGCGATAATCGCGAAGATCGACGCCATGGTCGGCTGCAGGAAGATCCGCAACTTCATCGGCCCGCTGACCCGATCGCCCAGGTTCTCGATGATGCGACTCCAAATGTCTTCCATGACAGCCTCAGTGAAAAGGGTTCACACCTTGAACGTCTTCAGCTCCACGCTCACCCCAATGGCAAGAGGACGAGGCCGTAAACAAGGCCACCGGTCACGAACGGCCAGAATCGTTCCCGCTTCTCGAGAGAGAGCTCCATAATGGCGCTGTTCATGATGATGGACCCCGACACGAACGCCATCAGCAGCGCGAGCACGTCGCGCGGCAGGGCGAACAGTAGGCCCAATCCCCAGCCGAGCAACGCGGCCCCGCCGAGAACGAGGCGGCCGACCCGCTGGTACGCGTGGCCGTGCTCGACCTCCAGGGAGCGGTCGATAGACTTGAAATGAAAGACGATGGCCACCGTGTACAGCGCCGTCGCCGCCGGCGCCTCGTCGAGGTTGCGCACCAGCAGATAAGCCATCAGCAGCACGTACGGCGTGAAGCCGCCGAGATGGATCCTGAAGGCCGGCCTTCCCTCTCCGGCTGGCACAGCATCTCGCAGGTGATTGCGCAGATGATCCAGGGCGTAGAACAGCATGAAGCCGGCCAGCGCGACGAAGTAGATCGCCATGCCCTCGTAGCGCAGGGGCACGGACACCGAGGTCGCAAAGGCATGCCGCACGTCATGCAGCTCCGGCATCACGTGCACGAACACGTACGCAATGGACATCCCGCCACCGAACGAGATGCTGCCGCGCACGCCGCCCATCAGGAACGGCGGGACACGCACGTGCCCGCCCGCAAGGAACGTGGCGGCGAACAGCAGCGCGGCAGCGCCCGTTTCGAGCATCTCCTTGGCGTGCAGGGGCACCGTCAGAAGACCCGCGTCGCGATGCTGAGGAAAAGGACGATGCCCGCCAATGACATCACCACGGCCATGACCATCGGAAATCGCGTGAGCCGGATGTCCTTGAAACGGCGCGTGAGCTTCAGCGTCTGCCGGTACTCGATGGTGCCCATGACCATCGCCAGGGTCCCCATCAACGTCAGGATCAGCCCCGCGTCCTGTGGCGTACGCCCCCGAGGCCACGACTTCGTGGCTTCCTGGACACCCTCGAGGACCTTATAAATGGTGAAGCCGAAGCTGAGCAGGGAGAGAGACGTGCGGACCCACGCCATCAACGTCCGGTCCGCCCCCATCAGCGTCCGCATCACCGCCATGGAGTTACGATCCCGCGCCAATTCCTCGACCGGGGCAGCTGGCATCGCCATGTGAGTCACTCCCCAATCCAGGGTTCACCGACCGGACAATCTCTTCGGCCCGGTGGCAGTCGGTCCGCCCTGGACGGCGGGGTGATCCACGCCGCTGAAGGGCGAGCCCGGCGCGCGCTCGCCGTGGCAGAAGCGGAGCTTCCGGCCGCTCCCGCACGGACAGGACTGATACGGCCCGAGCCGCGAGTCCTCGGCGGCCGTCAACGACATCACCTCCGAGGGCGCGCGGCCCTCTCGAACCCGCCGGTCTTGAAATTCCCGGATAGGATCGTGTTGTTGTTGGGTTCGTCTCGGAACTCGAAACGCTGGGCGGTCGAGACGCCCCCGTTCACTCGCAGGTGGATCTGCTGCGTCAACCCCAGGTCAAGGAACGGACCGATTTGGACCTCGCGATATCGGACCACCTGGCCAGTAAAGGGCGTGGCCTCGAGGCGGTAGATGTAGCCGTGCAACAAGCCCCCAACCCCCACGGAGAAGCTCGGCGCCTGGGCCTCCGCGACACCGGCAGCCAGGCAGCAGAGCAGGCTACCTTCGCGACCATGCCTCTAACGAACCGCATATCTCTCTCCTTTCGCGTCAGACGTCATCGCCCATGGCCGCCTCGCCATCGAGCCGTACGGTGGGTGTAGTTTCCGGAGAGCGTGGCAGGCTGAATAGGGGACGTTGGTCCAATCCCACAGGGTTGAAGCCTTTCAATCACTGTCGGCGATCCGGTCGCGTACGACGCGGATGTGCTCCTTCAGTATGTAGAGCATCTGTCCACAGGAGAGAGGGACGCGCAGGTGGCCAGCGCGTTCCTGGAGAGCGTCGAGACGCGGAATCAGGTCGCCCTTCGAGTCTCCTGCGCTGCGCGTCTCCAGCTCCAACTCGAGGAACTTCAGCTCCCCGTAGAGCGAGGTGATCCGCTTCTGCATCATCCCGCGGTAGGCACTCGGGACGGCGCGGACCAGCGGGAAGACGACGCCCATGAGGGGGATGAGGACGAGGAGCAGGCGCTCCGCGAGCACCGCCATCCAGAAGGGGAGGTAGCGGTTCAGGAGTGGGCGCCCCGACTTGTGAAAACTGGTGGCCTCGTCGCTGAGCGGGAAGTCGATCGCCTCCAAGGCGGGGAACGCGCCGGCCCGGTGGAAGATCCCAGGCCGGGAGTGGATCTGAGACGCCGCCTGCAGGAGCAGGTACTGGATGGCCGGGTGAAGGTCACGCCGGACCACCAGACTGCCCCTCGAGGCAAGCAGGACCACGTCGGCGGGTGGTCGGTTGGTGGCGAGGTCGCCGACGCCGGCCGGCAGGACCACCTTGCTGAGGTAAGGGTTCAGCGCCAGGAAGGCGTCGGCGCGGCGGAAGGTGACGAGTGAGATCTCGGGCGCGGCGACCATACGCCGCACCACGGGGGAATCCCACGAGGCGACCAGCGCGAAGGCATCGATCTCGCCGCGGAGCAGCCGTTCCGACGCGTCCACCGGCTGCAGATCGAGCATGCGGGCCGAACGCGGGTCGATTCCAGCCAGCGCCAACAGTTTCTGCGCCACTGCTCGCGTACCGCTGCCCTCGGCACCGATCGAGATGCGCTTCCCGGCGAATCCCTCGACGGCGAGCCCTCGCGCCGACGCGCGCTCGAAGAGCCAGAAAGGTTCGACGAGCATGGTGCCGAGCGACTCGAGCCCGGGCGCCGCCTGCCCACCGGGAAGGCCATTGATCACGAGCCCGGCGCTCACGCCCGACCCTGCATCGCGGAGCTTCGCCAGGTTCTCCGCGGCGCCCGCCGTGGCCACGAGGCGGAGCTCGACGCCGGAGCGGGCAAGGGCGGCGCGGTATTGCTCGCCGAGCTCGGCGTAGGACCCGCCCTCCGGGCCGGTCGCCATGGTGATCGTCCGAGGAGGAACCCCGCGCGACACGTAGGACCAGCCCACGATCCCGAGCGCGATGGTCAGGCCAGCGAGCGCTGACACGATGAGGATCGACCGGCGGGCTTTCCGCTGCGTCGCTACGCGGTGTGAGGCCTTGAGGCGGCCCCATTCGTTCGGTCTCGCCTTCGTGCTCTCCCGCATTGGTGCCTCAGTGTCTCGGAATCTCGTCGAGCACCGCCGGCTTACGCTTCACTGCGAAGCGGTTCTATGCTCGCGACCGCGTAAAGAAGTTGGACGAAGGGCGCATTGTGCCGGCGCGAAGTCTGCCGCAAACCGTCGCGGCAGGAGGACGCCGTGGTCGCACGCCTCGCGAATTCGTCATCCGCGCTGCTCGTAGTCGTTGCCGCTCTCAGCCCACGCCTCGCGGTTGCCCAGCACGCCGAGGCGGAGCACGCGTGGTCCTACGAGGGTGCGTCCGGGCCGGCGTACCCGATGGTCGCCCACCTCGTGCACAAAGACGCGGACAGCAAGCTTGCGGTGGTCGCAATGGTCTTCAAGATGGGCCAGGCGAACCCGTTCATCGAAGCGCTGTGGAAGAACCTGCCGCCGGATGTCGGGCGGGAGCACGCGCCGGAGGGCGCCCGGATGGACCTGAACCAATTGCTGCCGGCGAGTCACGGCTACTAGTACCAGCCATGCGACGGAAGCTGTCTGGTGCCCATCCTTCACGAGCGGAACGCCGCGCCATGGGCAAGCGCCTGCGAAATGCCTGCCCGCGCAAATCGCACGCCGCCTGGACGGCCCCCCCCGGCCGGCCCGACCCGGCCCACCTGGTGCTGCAGGCCGACAACGGGCGCGTTCCCGAGCTCCTCCCGCTTCGCCATGGGCGCATGGTCCAGTCCCCGTTCACGTTCTACCGGGGCTCGGCCCTCGCGATGGCGGTGGATCTGGCGGCCACTCCGGCGACCGGCGTGCGGGTGCAATGCGGCGGAGACTCCCATCTGGTCAACTTCCGGGGTCTCGCCACCCCGGAGCGGCAGATCATCTTCGCCATCAACGACCTCGATGAGACCCTCCCGGCGCCCTGGGAATGGGACCTCAAACGGCTCGCGGCCAGCGTCGTCATCGCCTGCCGCGACAATGGCCTGGACGAATCCGTCGGCAAGGACGCCGCGCTCGGTTGCGTCAGGTCCTACCGCAAGCATATGGCCGAGTTCAGCGAGATGAAGGTGCTGGACCTGTGGTACGCCGCCGTCGATGCCGAAACGTTGATCGCGGCCATCGAGGGTGCCGGGATGCGCCGCCGCGCCATCAAGCGCCTGGCGAAGGCGCGTGAGGGCAGCACCTCCGAAGGCCTCTTGCCGAAGCTCACCGATTCTTCAAGCGGGTCGCCGGTCTTCAAGAACAGTCCCCCGGCCATCTATCACTGGAAAGATCATGTCGCTGGAGATGTCCATTCGGACGTCAGGGGCGCCTTCGAGAAGTACCTCGAGACCCTGACGCCGGCCCATCACGCGCTGCTCGATCGCTTCGACATCAAGGACGCCGCGATCAAGGTCGTCGGCGTCGGGAGCGTCGGCACCGCCTGCTGGGTGATGCTGCTGATGACGGGTGAGGGAGAATCCCTCATTCTCCAGGTCAAGGAGGCACGCGCGTCGGTCCTGGAGGGCTATGCGGGGAACAGCGTCTTCCCGAACCACGGACAGCGTGTCGTGGCCGGCCACAAGCTCATGCAACCGGCCAGCGACATCTTCCTCGGCTGGACGGAGGGTCGTCACGGACGTCACTTTTATGTCCGCCAGCTTCGGGACGTGAAGATCAAGTTTCGGGTCGAGACGTTCGGAGCGGCCGAGATGACCTTCTTCGCCCAGTGCTGCGGCCACTCGCTGGCGCTCTCCCACGCGCGCTGCGGGGACGCCGCGATGATCAGCGGTTACCTGGGCAAGAGCGACGCCTTCGACAAAGCGGTCGCCGCCTTCTCCGCCGCCTACGCCGATCAGAACGAGAAGGACCACGCCGTGCTCAAGCGTGCGATCCGCGCTGGGAAGGTCGAGGCGGTCATCGAAAAGGCGCAGTGATTCGTTACCTCGGCCAGACTGAGCCGTCAGGCATTGCTCGGCGCGAAGGCGTGGCAACCCCAGGGCGGCAGGTCGAGATAGAGTCCCCGCGACTCGAGCTCGCTTCCGCCGCGATCAAGGCTGGCGACACCGAGCAGGTCCCTGAGCCGGACCCGGAACCCGCGATGTCCTCCTCCCGCAGGTCCGGCAACGTCTGTTCGAACTCGCGCCTGCGTGCGCGACACGCTCCGTCCGGCCGGTCCGGTGCTCCATACGCTCAGGAGCCAGACCCAGTCGAATCCCGTTCCCGCCAAGCGGTCCAGCTCGACGTCGGCGATGTCGTCGAGGGTCGCCCGGCGGCCTCGGGCACGGGCCAACTCGGTCAACCAGACGCGGGTGTTGATCTGGTAGAGCGACGGATAGCGCGGCAGGCCTTGCATGTCAGTGTCCCGGTGGGTGAGCGTCGGCCTCGATTCGCCGGCTCGGCTGCGGCACCACCTCCGTGACGCCGGCCGGCTTGCCGAGCTCGAGCAATTGCTCCGGCGTGGTGGTGGCGAACAGATGCATGATCCGGGCGATGGCGCCGGTCCATCCGGTCTGATGGCTCGCGCCCAGGCCGGCCCCGTTGTCGCCGTGGAAGTACTCGCTGAAGAGGAGGAGGTCCCGCCAGTCCGGGTCCTCCTGGAACTTCTGAGTTCCTCCGTAGAGCGGACGGCGGCCCTGGCCATCCCGCAGGAAGATGCTGGAGAGACGCCGCCCGATCTCCTCGGCGATTTCGTACAGCGTCAAGTGCCGCCCCGAACCCGTCGGACACTCGACCTTGAAGTCCTCGCCGTAGTACGCGAAGTACTGCAGCAAGGCGCGGATGATCAGACCGTTGACCGGCATCCAGATCGGCCCCCGCCAGTTGGAGTTTCCGCCGAACATCCCGCTGTCGGATTCGGCCGGCAGATAGGAGACGCGGAATTCCTGGCCGCCCACGTTGAGCACGTAGGGGTGCTCGGCATGGTAGCGGGACATGGACCTGATCCCATACGGGCTGAGGAACTCCTTCTCGTCGAGCATGATGGCCAGCACGCGTCGGAGCCGGGTCTCGTTCAAGACCGAGCAAAGCCGCCGCCCGGCGTACCCGGGCCGGGTCGGGTCATGGATGAAGCCCCGCAGCTCCGGGTGCACGGCGACGAAATGGCGCAGCCGCTCGCCGATCTCGGGATACTTCTTCACGGCCTCTTCATCGAACACCGTGACCGCGCACAACGGGAGCAGCCCGACCATCGATCGCACCTTGAGACGCTGGGAGCGACCATCCGGCATCCGAAGGACGTCGTAGAAGAAGCCGTCCTCCTCGTCCCACATCCCGACGTCCTGGCCGGAGTGCATCATCGCCGAGGCGATCCAGAGGAAGTGCTCGATGAACTTGAGAGCCATCTCGGCATACGCGGGACGGTGCATCGCGAGCTCGGCGGCAATCTCGAGCATGTTCTGGGCGAACAGGGCCATCCAGGCGGTGCCGTCGGCCTGCTCCAGATACCCGCCGGTGGGCAGCGGCGCGCTCCGGTCGAAGATGCCAATGTTGTCCAGCCCCAGGAACCCACCCTCGAAGGCGTTGTTGCCGGCGCGGTCCTTGCGGTTCACCCACCAGGTGAAGTTGAGCAACAGCTTGTGGAAAGAGCGCTCGAGCCAGTCGAGGTCGCCCTCTCCGCGTCGCGCCTGTTCCAGCCGGTAGGTGAACATCGTGGACCAGGCGTGCACCGGGGGATTCACGTCGCTGAAGTTCCACTCGTAGGCGGGAAGCTGCCCGCTCGGGTGGAGGTACAGGTCCCCGAGCATCAGGTCCAACTGGCGTTTGGCGAAATCCTCGTCAGCGAGGCCCAGCGCGAGCACGTGGAAGGCCAGGTCCCAGGCCGCGTACCAGGGGTACTCCCACTTGTCGGGCATCGAGATGATGTCCGCGTTGCGCATGTGGTGCCAGTGCTCGTTGCGAGGGGCGTTCCTCTTCCGGTTGAAGGGGTGGGCTCCGTGCTCGGTGAGCCAGGTGCCGAGGTCGTAGCGGTAGAACTGCTTCGACCACAGCATGCCGGCGATCGCCTGGCGCATGACGTTGGCGGCATCGGCGTCCAGCCTTGGCGGAATTACCGAGGCGTAGAACTCGTCCGCCTCCGCGCGGCGCGCCGCCATCACCGCATCGAAGCTGCCGAAGGGCCCCCCGGAGCCGTTGGTCGCCGGCCACGCATCGGCCGCCGCATCGCTCAGCCGAAGACGCAGGGTCCGGGATTCTCCTGGGCCGATGGTGACAGGATAGTGGGCCGCCGCCTTCGTGCCCGTGCCTTCGGGATTCACAGCGTCCGTGCGGCCGTGGACGATGTAGTCGTCGATCCCGTCCTTGGCATACGGGGTCCGGTTGGGCACGCCGAGGAGACGCTGCGTGTTCGTTTCGTTCTCCGTGAAGAGCAGTCCGGCCGCGCCTTCGCAGTAGAGGAAACGCTCGCCGAGATCCGGACTCGAGGCCGCGATCACGGCGCCGCGCTTTGCTGCGGCGAGCTGCCCGAGGGACGGCCGCGGGACATTTCCACCCCATGACCAGACGTTGCGGAACCAGATGGTGGGCAGAACCTGAAGGTCCGCTGGCTCCGGTCCACGGTTGCAGACGGTGATCTGCACGAGCAAGTCTTCGGGAGAGGCCTTGGCATATTCGACGAACACATCGAAGTACCGGTTCTGATCGAACACGCCCGTGTCGAGCAATTCGTACTCGAAGTCCCGCCCGCCCCGGCTCCGGTTGATGGCGACCAGATCGCCGTAGGGGTAAGCCGATTGCGGGTACTTGTAGAGGTACTTCATGTACGAGTGGGTCGGCGTCGAGTCGAGATAGAAGTAGTACTCCTTGACGTCTTCGCCGTGGTTCCCCTCGCGGTTCGTCAGGCCGAAGAGCCGCTCCTTGAGGATGGGATCCTTGCCGTTCCAAAGGGCGAGGGCGAAGCAGAGGATCTGGCGGTCGTCGGAGATCCCCGCCAAACCGTCCTCGCCCCAGCGATAGGCCCGCAAGCGGGCGTGGTCGTGGCTGAAATAGTTCCACGCGTCGCCCGACTCGCTGTAGTCCTCCCGCACCGTGCCCCATTGACGTTCGGAGAGGTACGGCCCCCACTTCCGCCACGGCGCGGTCTCGTTGCGCGTCTCTTCCAGTCGACCATGTTCGGCGTCCATCGCTGCTCCTTTCATCGGCCATCCCCGGGAAGCCGCTCGGGAGCTTCTCCGCGGGCGGGATTGATCGAGCTCATCTCTCTGCTCCCGAGGGCGTTGCCTGCGGAAGCAGCCGGCACGGCCGCGACGACGTTCTCCAGGGCAATCCTGACCGCCCGCACAACGCCTGCAAAAGGCCGCGGGAATCCCACGCTCCCCTCGTAGCATCCACGACAGGCGCGGGCTGTTGGACGATGGGCCAACTCCTCCGGACACTCACTTTCTGGTCACGTTCCGAGGGCATGCCGCAGAAATCAAGAAGCCGCGCCGTCGCGATCCCAGTCGCGCGCCGGGTTCTTGTGCGCGTTCACGACGATCGCGAGGAGCTGCCGCGGCCCCCCGCGGTCCCCAGCGCGAGCGAAGGCGGCGCCGCCGCAATGGCGTCGAGCGCCTCGATGAGCGTCCGCAGCCCGAGGTTCTCGGCGACCGCCGTCGAAGAGGTGCAGGTGCACGTACGGCCGGTCGGCCGCGTTGGCATAAGCATAAGAGCGGAGCTCGAGCGCGCTCAGCCCGCTCCGGCCGAGCGGCGCGCCGGATGCGACGCCTGCCGCCCACGCGGTCTCGTGCCAGCCGCAACTCCCTGCCCGGTTGCGAAGCGAGATCGGCGTGAGCATCGGGGGCAGCGCCGAGGAGGTGGCGACCGCGCGCGCCACGGGTTACGCGGACAAATCCGGGCAGAGGACGTCGAAGGGTTCCCGCGGCCGTTGGTGGTTGGCCCTTCCCTGCGCTGCCGGTGGGCGTCCGGACGCAAGCTCGTCTCCTGGAGCAGGCCATGCCAGGTAAGCGCGCCAGCCGAGGATCTTGAAAAGCTGGACCTTGGTCCACTTTGCCAGCCGGCACTCTCTTGTAAGGGAGGTGAGGGGGTGGCACGCGAAGATGGGCCCCGCTGGTGGACGGGACGACTACCCGGCGGACACCAAGCTCGCCCTCAAGGCGGAGAACTTGGTCGTCGAGGTCGCGAACCGTGCGCGGC
>Ga0137409_10001961_pt1 | contig 22170 bp, 23 predicted proteins | sample CZODoug1_16funga_FD_122059 | JGI IMG/M metagenome (GOLD analysis project Ga0137409, IMG submission 122059) | Vadose zone soil fungal communities from Angelo Coast Range Reserve, California, USA - CZODoug1_16fungal (Hybrid Assembly) | ecosystem: Environmental > Terrestrial > Soil > Vadose zone...
CAAGGAGCAGGCGTTTTCGGAGGCGCTCATCTCCGCGACGATGCTGGTGTTCGCGTCGGGGCAGCTGGGGTCCGCCGATGCGGTGCCGGACTTCCGCAAATGATGCGAGCACGCTTACGGAGACAGTCTCCTACGGGAGGGAGGTGCAAAGAGCGCGATCAGCGCAAGGCCCGTTGGCAGCGCCAGGGACCAGAGGCCGGCGGCGGCCTCGCATGCGGCACCCAGGCCGCAACCGATGGCAAAGCCCGCGATCGCTGGCCAGGTATGCTTTGCGCGCTCCCGTGCCCTGGCCGTGGCGATCGGATCGTGCCCGAGCAGCATCTCGCCGAGATCCATCATCAAGCGGGTAAGATTGGTCGTCACCACCGCCGTGGCCGGCGAGCCCTTCAGCGAGACTTGCACGAGCGCGTTTTGCACCGCCATCGCCGAGACGCCGAACATGCCAGCGATGATCGCATTTGCTGTGTTCGGATCGATGCGTGGACCGGCTTTGACGCAGAGAGCGAGAAACCCGGAGAGCAGCAGGAACTGCGCCAGGAGCAGGGGTCGAAGCGAGGCGACCCGGACTCGTTCCAGGCCACCCGCCAGCAGTCTCGTGAGGCCAAGCACGACAACGAACACCGGGACCGACAGCATCGTCGCGACCGACGCGTTCTCGCCGGCCACGACGTGTGCAGCCAGTACGACGAGGTTGCCGGTGACATGGGCGGTGAACAGCCCGCCAAGCCCGATGAACCCGATGGCGTCCGCGCTTCCGGCGATCAGGCTGAGCAAAGTGGGCAGCAGCGCCGAGGGCGCTTCCGATTCCCGCGCCACGGCCGACCTTCTCAGGTCGCCGTGTTGGCAACGTACGGCTTGACCATCTTGGCGGGATCGACCACGCGGTCGAACGTGGCCTCGTCCACGAATCCGAGCTGGAGGGCCGCCGCCTTGAGCGTGAGGTCCCGCGCGAGGGCATGGTGCGCGATCTTCGAGGCCTTGTCGTAACCGATCACCGGCGCGAGCGCGGTGACCAGCATCAGCGAGCGTTCGACATACTCGGCGATCTTCTTCCGGTTGGGCTGGGTGCCCTCGACCAGGAATCGCCTGAAGTTGGTGCAGCCATCCGTCAGCAGCGTGATGGACCCGGCAATGTTGAAGATGAGGAGCGGCTTGTAGACGTTCATCTCCAGGTAGCCGCCCGCGCCACCAAATCCGACGGCGACGTCGTTCGACATGACCTGCACGGCGAGCATGGTGAGCGCCTCGCACTGGGTCGGGTTGACCTTGCCCGGCATGATCGAGGACCCCGGCTCGTTTTCGGGGATCTTCAGTTCGGCAAAGCCGGCGCGAGGCCCGCAGGACATCAGGCGGACGTCGTTGCCGATCTTGTAGAGCGACACGGCGACGGTGCGCAACGTTCCCGACAGCTGCACCAGCGCATCGTGAGAGCCCTGGACGGTGAACTTGTTCGGCGCGCTGACGAACGGCAACCCGGTGAGCGCGGCGATCCTGGCAGCCGCCTCTTCGGCGAATCCGGGCGCCGAATTGATCCCGGTTCCGACCGCGGTGCCGCCGAGCGCGAGACGGTACACGCCCTCCAGCGCCGCCTCGATGCGGTCGAGATCGTCCGCCAGCATTCCGGCATACCCGGACCATTCCTGGCCCAACGTCAGCGGGGTAGCGTCCTGCATGTGCGTGCGGCCGATCTTGACGATGTCCTTCCATTCCTCCGCCTTCACATGGATCGCGTCGCGCAGGGCCGCGATCGCGGGGATCAGGCGCTGCTTCACGTTCACCGCAGCCGTGACGTACATCGCCGACGGAAACGAGTCGTTCGAGGACTGAGACATGTTCACGTGATCGTTCGGGTGCACGGGCGTCTTGCTCCCGAGCGGCGTGCCCGCGAGCTGGCAGCAGCGGTTCGAGATGACCTCGTTCACGTTCATGTTGAACTGCGTGCCGCTGCCGGTCATCCAGACGTGCAACGGAAACATGTCGTGATGCTGGCCGGCCAGGATTTCGTCGCAGCTCTGGACGATCAACTCGTACTGCCGGTCGCCGAGCCGGTGGCCGGCATGGTTTGCCTGCGCGGCCGCTTTCTTGAGAATCGCGTAGGCCAGGATCATCTCGCGCGGCATGAGATCCTTGCCGATGCTGAAATGATCGAGCGAGCGTTGGGTCTGCGCACCCCACAGCTTGTTGGCCGGCACCTCTACGACACCGAGGCTGTCAGTCTCTTTTCGGGTTCCGATCATACGGGCACCGTCTGCACGCCCCGGGCCAGAGCGATCGTTCGTCCTCGCGACGCAGCGGCCCGGCTGGAGCAGCCGCCTCGGAGTGACGGATTCACGGACGTGTTCCCGCTGATTCGAGACGATCGCGTCGGCTGCAAGACCAGCTGCCTCAACCTTGTCGAGCTTGTCTCCTCGTATCCGTGCGGCCTCGTGCCTGGCACGGCTTGTGCTCTTGTCGCGCGCAGCGAGGTGAGCATGCACGACGTGGACAAGTTCAGGGTGGTGGCCCATCCAGCCACCGAGCGGATGCTACGAAAGATCCCGGTCGAAGGTCGCATCGTCGCGTTCTGGCGAACCATGATCGGCAAGAAGGTGGCGATGGCGGTCACCGGCGCCGTCATGGCGCTCTTCGTGCTCGCCCACATCTTGGGGAATCTAAAGGTCTTCGCCGGGCCGGACGAGATCAACCCCTACGCGCGCTTCCTCCGCGAAGTCGGCCAGCCCGCGCTCGGCTACGGACAACTCCTCTGGGTCGTGCGGATCGTCCTCCTCGCCTGCGTGGTGACCCACGTCACCGCGGCCGTCCAGCTCACTCGCATGAAGCGCGCCGCGCGCCCGATCGGGTACGCCGTCAAACGCCACGTGGCGATGAGCTGGGTCGCGCGGATCGGTCCACCGCTGCTGTTGATCTTCGTCGTCTTCCACCTGCTGCACCTGACCGGCGGCGTGGTCGGGTTCCGGGACGGAGAGTTCAGGGATTTGATGGTCTACCAAAACGTGGTGGCGGCTTTCTCGGTATGGCCCGTGACCGTCTTCTACATCGTGGCGATGGTCGCGCTCTGCTTCCATCTCGACCACGGGATCTGGAGCCTGCTGCAGACGCTCGGGTTTAGCACCGTCCGGAACGCTGCCGCGCTCAAGCGTCTTTCGAAAGTGGTCGCAATTCTGGTGTTCCTGGGGTTCATCTCCGTGCCCGTCGCGGTGATGACCGGATGGGTGAGCTGATGGAGACGCGCAAGCTGGACGCGAGGCTTCCGTCCGGTCCGATCGAGGACCAGTGGGACAAGCTCCGGTTCGAGATGAAGCTGGTGAATCCCGCGAACCGGCGCAAGCACAAGATCATCGTGGTGGGCGCGGGGCTCGCGGGCGCGGCGGCCTCCGCCACGCTCGGGCAGCAGGGATACCAGGTGCACTGCTTCTCGTACCATGACACCCCGCGACGGGCGCACTCCATCGCGGCGCAGGGGGGAATCAACGCCGCCAAGAATTATCGAAATGACGGCGACAGCATCGATCGGCTGTTCAAGGACACGGTCAAAGGCGGCGACTTCCGCGCCCGCGAGGCCAACGTCTACCGGCTCGCGCAGATCAGCGTCCACATCATCGATCAGTGCGTCGCTCAGGGCGTTCCGTTCGCGCGCGAGTACGGCGGGCTGCTCGACACCCGCTCGTTCGGCGGTGTGCAGGTCCAGCGGACGTTCTACGCGCGCGGCCAGACGGGCCAGCAGCTCCTGCTCGGGGCGTACCAGGCGCTCCAGGAGCAGGTGGCAGCGGGGACGGTCACGATGCACACGCGTTGCGAGCTCGTCGACGTGGTGATCGTCGACGGCAGGGCGCGCGGCATCATCACCAGGAACCTCATGACCGGCGAGCTCGAGCGCCACGCCGCCGACGTGGTCGTGCTGGCCACGGGCGGGTACTCGAACGCCTTCTATCTGTCGACGAACGCCAAGGCCTCGAACTGCACGGCCATCTGGCGCGCCCACCGCCGCGGCGCCCTCTTCGGGAACCCCTGCTACACGCAGATCCATCCCACCTGCATCCCGCTGAGCAGCGAGTACCAGTCGAAGCTGACGCTGATGTCCGAGTCGCTGAGGAACGACGGGCGGGTCTGGGTGCCCAAGAAGAAAGCAGACCACCGGCCCGCGAAGGACATTCCGGAAAACGAGCGGGATTACTATCTGGAAAACCGGTATCCGAGCTTCGGCAACCTGGTGCCGCGCGACGTTGCCTCCCGGAACGCGAAGGAGGTGTGCGACGAGGGCCGCGGAGTCGGGCCGCACGGGCAGGGCGTCTATCTGGACTTTGCGGAGGCCATCCACCGGCTCGGTCTGCCGACGGTCAGCGACAAGTACGGAAACCTGTTCGACATCTACCAGCGGATTACCGGAGAGGACGCGTACCAGGTGCCGATGCGGATCTACCCGGCCCCTCACTACACGATGGGAGGGCTCTGGGTCGACTACCACCTGATGACCACCATCACCGGGCTGTTCGCGGGCGGGGAGGCAAACTTCTCCGACCATGGCGCGAACCGGCTCGGTGCGAGCGCGCTCATGCAGGGCCTGGCCGATGGCTACTTCGTCCTTCCCTATACGGTCCCTGATTACATCGCCTCCAATCCGCTGGAGGCCGTGAGCGTCTCGCATCCGGCGTTCGCGGCGGCCGAAGCCGACGTCAAGGACCGGTTCCGCGCGCTCCTCTCCGTCAAAGGAAAGCGGAGCCCCGATTCCTTTCACAAGGAGCTGGGCCGGATCGTCTGGGACGAGTGCGGCATGGCGCGCTCGGACGCGGGCCTGAGAAAGGCGCTGGAGGAGATCCCCAGGCTCCGCGAGGAGTTCTGGCACGACCTGCGCGTCGTCGGCGGAATGGACGAGCTCAACCAGTCCCTGGAGAAGGCGAATCGCGTCTCCGACTTCCTCGAGCTTGCCGAGCTGATGTGCCGCGACGCCCTTCATCGCACCGAATCGTGCGGAGGCCACTTCCGCGTCGAGAGCCAGACGCCCGACGGCGAAGCGAAACGGGACGACGCCAACTTCTCCTACGTGGCGGCCTGGGAATGGACAGGGCGAGGCGAGCCGCCCGCGCTTCACAAGGAACCGCTCGCCTTCGAGCACGTTCCCCTCTCACAGCGGAGCTACAAGTAGCCATGAATCTCACGCTCAGGATCTGGCGGCAGCAAAACACAAAGGCACCCGGCGGCTTCGCCACGTACCCGGTGAAGGACGTGGCGCCCGACATGTCCTTCCTCGAGATGCTCGACAAGCTCAACGAGGAGCTCCTCGGCCGCGGTGAACCTCCCGTCGCCTTCGAGCACGACTGCCGCGAGGGGATCTGCGGATCGTGCGGATTTCTCATCGACGGCGTGGCGCACGGGGGCCGGCGCGGCACCACCGTCTGCCAGCTCTCCATGCGCTTCTTCAAGGACGGGGACTCTCTCACCCTCGAGCCGTGGCGTTCGGCCGCCTTTCCCATCGTCCGCGATCTGATCGTGAATCGATCGGCGTTCGACCGGATCATCCAGGCTGGAGGGTTCATCTCCGCGCCTACGGGGAGCGCCCCCGCCGCGGACGCCATCCTGGTGGCGAAGGAAGACGCAGACACCGCGTTCGACGCGGCGGCCTGCATCGGCTGCGGCGCGTGCGTCGCCGCCTGCCCGAACTCGGCCGCGATGCTGTTCACCTCGGCCAAGCTCACCCACCTCAACTCGCTTCCGCAGGGTCAGCCGCAGCGCGACGAGAGGACGCTGAGCATGGTCGCCACCATGGGAAACGAGGGCTTTGGCAGCTGCTCGAACCACGGCGAATGCGAGGCGGTATGCCCCAAGGGGATCCCGCTCGAATTCATCGGCAAGATGAACCGCGATTTGATCCGCGCGCTCTGGAATCGCCACCGGGAGGCGCTGATCGTCCCATCCGTCGTACAGGCACCCACTGAAGGGTAAGGAAGAAGGAAGAAGAACATGAGCAGCACACGCGCATCCGCTTTCCCACGCGGCATGGACCTCCTCGATGACCAGGAGCTGAACAAAGGCACTGCATTCACGGAGGAGGAACGGCGCCGCTTCGGACTCGAGGGGCTTCTGCCGCCTCACGTAGCGACGCTGGACGAGCAGGTGGTGCGTGCCTACGAAGCCTACGGGCGGAAGGGCGACGACCTGGAGCGCCACATCTTTCTGCGTGCGCTGCAGGACACGAACGAGGTCCTGTTCTACGGGCTCCTGCTCGACCACATCGAGGAGATGACCCCGATCGTCTACACGCCGGTCGTGGCGCAAGCGTGCCAGCAGTTCAGCCACATCTACCGGCGGCCACGCGGCCTGTTCGTCTCCTGGCCAGCGCGTGATTCGATCCCGACGATCCTGCGCAACCGTCCCAACCGGGAGGTCGACGTCATCGTCGTGACCGACGGCGAACGCATCCTCGGGATCGGCGATCAGGGCGCGGGCGGCCTCGGCATCCCGATCGGCAAGCTGTCGTTGTACTCGCTCATCGGCGGAATCCGTCCGGATCGGACCCTGCCCATCGTGCTCGACGTGGGGACGAACAACCCAGAACGGCTCGCGGACCCCGAGTACCTCGGCTGGCGCCACGAGCGGATCCAGGGAGACGCCTATTTCGATTTCGTCGACCGATTCGTCCAGGCGGTGAAGCAGGAGCTTCCGGGCACCTGCCTGCAGTGGGAGGACTTCGGCACGCCTCACGCCAGGCCAATCCTCCAACGCTACCGGGACGAGCTCTTGACGTTCAACGACGACATCCAGGGCACTGCGGCCACGGCGCTGGGAGCGGTGCTGGGCGCGGTGGCGGTGACCAAGCGCAGCCTGAAAGAACAGCAGATCGTCATGCTCGGAGCCGGATCGGCGGGTATCGGCGTCGCCGACGGGTTGCGGGCGGCGATGCGGCTCGACGGCCTCTCCGAGCAGGAGGCGCGCAGCCGCTTCTGGGTGATCGACAAGGATGGTCTCTTGCACTCGGGGCGCAAGGACCTCCAGCCGGAACAGGCCGTCTATGCGCAGCCGGAGAGCCGCCTCGCGGGGTGGCCGCGGAGCTCGGGCGGAAACATCGGGCTGGCCGACGTGGTCGGCAAGATCGAGGCGTCGGCCCTCATCGGTCTCTCCACGGTCCAGGGAGCATTCTCCGAGCCCATCGTGCGGGAGATGGCCCGCAAGTCGCCGCGCCCGATCATCTTCCCGCTCTCGAATCCCACTTCCAAGTCGGAGGCGAGGCCCGAAGATCTCATGACTTGGACGGACGGGCGCGCGCTGGTGGCGACCGGATCGCCGTTTGCCCCGGTCAGCTACGGCGGGCGCACGATCCGCATCCCACAGTGCAACAACGTCTATGTCTTCCCCGCCATCGGTCTCGCGGTGGTGGCCTCCGGCGCCAAGCGCGTGACCGAGGGAATGATGCTCGCGGCCGCTCGCGAGCTCGGGAAGAATTCACCTGCCCTTGCGGATCCCTCCGCGCCCCTCCTTCCTGGGCTCACGAGTCTTCGGAAGGTGGCCGCGCACATCGCGACAGCGGTCGGACTCCAGGCACAAGCCGACGGCGTCGCTCCGAAGACCAGCGAGGACGAGCTGCGCAGCAAGGTGGAAGCCGCGCAATGGACTCCGGCCTACCCACCTTTCACGTCCGACGACCTCGTGCGGTAGTCGGCCGACGATATGGACTACTGCAAGTTAATGGAGATCGCGCCGCACTCAGAAATCTGGCATGGCCGGTGCACGGGCTCCCGTGCAGGAGACAGGTCCCGATGGCAAAGAAGACGGTAGCTGCACAGTTGGTCGACGTTCTCGCGGAAGCAGGCGTACGCCGGATCTACGGCGTGGCCGGCGACTCGCTCAACGGCATCACGGATTCCATCCGGAAATCGAAGCAGCTCGAATGGGCCCACATGCGGCACGAGGAGGTGGCAGCGTTTGCCGCCGGAGCGGAGGCCCACCTCACGGGCAGGCTGGCGGTGTGCGCCGGCAGCTGCGGTCCCGGCAACCTGCATCTGATCAACGGCCTCTACGAGTGCCACCGCAGCCGTGTCCCGGTGCTGGCGATCGCAGCGCAGATCCCCAGCGCGGAGATCGGGAGCGGCTATTTCCAGGAGACCCGTCCGGAGCAGCTCTTCGCCGGGTGCAGCCACTACTGCGAGCTGGTCTCCCATCCCGACCAGATGCCGCGCGTCCTGGAGATCGCCATCCAGACCGCGATCTCGCGCCGCGGCGTCTCGGTGGTGGTGATTCCCGGCGACGTGGCTTTGGCGCCGGCGGAGGGACGCGCCCCGCGCGCCAGTTTCCCCACGCCGGAGACGAGGGTGTGCCCGTCCGAGGATGAGTTGAACCAGCTGGCGGCGGTCCTGAACACCGCGGAGAGGCCGACCATCCTGGGCGGCGCGGGTTGCGCCGGAGCCCATGACGAGCTGACGGCGTTCGCGGGCAAGCTGAAGGCCCCCATCGTGCACGCGCTGCGCGGGAAGGAGTTCATCGAGTACGACAACCCGTTCGACGTAGGCATGACCGGCCTGCTCGGCTTCTCCTCCGGCTACCACGCGATGATGAACTGCGACGTGCTGCTCATGCTCGGGACCGACTTTCCCTACCAGCAGTTTTTTCCCACGCACGCCAAGGTCATCCAGATCGACGTGCGGGGCGAGCAGCTCGGCAGGCGCGCCAGGCTCGACTACGGATACGTCGGAGACGTGAAGACGACCCTCGGCGCGCTCCTGCCGAAGCTGAGGCAGAACGGCAGCGACGAGCATCTGCAGAAATCGATCGATCACTATCGCAAGACGCGTGAGCACCTGGACGATCTGGCGACGGAGGGCGAGCCCGAGAAGCCGATCCATCCCCAATACGTGGCGAGAGTCGTGGACGAGCTCGCTGCCGAAGACGCGGTCTTCTCCTGCGACGTGGGGACTCCGACGGTCTGGGCGGCGCGGTATCTGAAGATGAATGGCCGGCGGCGGCTGCTGGGCTCCTTCAACCACGGATCGATGGCGAACGCGATGCCACAGGCCATCGGCGCACAGGCGAGCTACCCCGGCCGGCAGGTGATCTCGCTCTCCGGCGACGGCGGGCTCGCCATGCTGCTGGGCGATCTGCTCACCATCCGGCAGATGAAGCTGCCCATCAAGATCGTGGTCTTCCGGAACGAATCGCTGGCCTTCGTCGAGCTGGAGATGAAATCCGCGGGCATCGTCGATTTCGCGACCAACCTGGACAACCCGAGCTTCGCGAAGATCGCCGAGGCGGTGGGCTTCCTCGGGCTGACGGCGAAGACCCCGGACCAGGTGCGGCCGATGATCGCGCAGGCGTTCGCCTACGACGGGCCTGCGCTGGTCGAGGCCATGGTCAGCCGCCAGGAGCTCTCCATGCCGCCGACCATCACCGCCGAGCAGGCCAAGGGCTTCAGCCTGTTCATGCTCCGGGCGGTCCTGAGCGGGCGCGGCGACGAGATCGTCGATCTGGCCAAGGTCAACCTCTTCCGTTGACGATCGCCGATGCGGCGACTGATCCTCGCGCCATTGCTCCTCAGCACCTTGGCAATGGCCGAGGCCGCTCCACCACTCGATCAGAGCGTCGACCTCGAGGCACAGGCGCTCTCGTTGGCTGACGCCATCGCCTTTGCCCGACAGAGCAGCCCTCGGCTGCGCGCAGCCCGCGCCGCCATCGAACGAGCCCGCGGTGAAGAGCAGGCGGCGTTTGCCCCGTTCTTGCCGGAAGTCGATCTCCTCTCTCAATCAGGGGTTACCTCGGACAATCAGGGGCCGGGGGCCACGGGTCCGACTGGATTCATCCGGACCGGTACTCCAGGGATCCACGCCTACACCCAGACGGAGCTGCAGCTGCAATGGACTCTCTACGATTTCGGCCGGAGGGCTGGTCGCAAGAACCAGGCGGCCGCCCGGGAGCGGATCGCCGAGCTTCAATTCGCGCGCGCCCAGCAGACCGTGGAGTTCGACGTGACCGCTGCGTACGTGAACATCCTCCTCGCCCGGGCTTCCCTCGTGGTGCAGGAGGACGCGATCCGTCAAGCCGAGGCGACGCTGAAGGATGCGCGCGCTCAATTGAAGGGAGGGGTGGCAGACCCCAGCGACGTGCTCCGCGCCGAGGTGCAACTGTCCGAGAGCCGGGATGCCGCCGTCACCGCCCGGGAAGCGGAGCTCGTGGCCATTGCGCAGTTGAACAACGTGATGGGCCGCGACTCCGCTCTGCCGCTCCGGGTCCTCGATCTGGATCTGCCCCCGCCTGAGCGCCTTCCGTCGTTGGCGGAGAGCCTGCAGGTCGCTGCGGCCCACCGTCCGGAGAGCGGGTTCGCCAGGCAAGCGGTGGTGGCCGCTCAGGAAGGGGTTGCGACGGCCAAGGCCGAGTTCCTCCCGCGCTTCTTCGTCAGGGCGAGCACGGGACGCGTGGACGGGGAGCATGTACTGACAGGTTGGCAGGCGGGAGCGGGGCTCCACCTGGAAATTCCCCTCTACACCGGAGGCCGGCTCAGCGGCGATCTCCACTCGGCCGAGGCGGAGGTGGCCGCCGCGGTCGCGGACCAGCGAGCCATCCTCGACGCGATCAGCCTCGAGGTGAACCGTGCATTCCAGAGCGTGGTGGCCGCCGGCCAGCGCATCGATCTCTCCCGGCCAGCCGTCGCCCACGCCTTGGAAAACCTGCGCCTGATGCGGGTCAAGTACGGCAATGGCGACGCGACGCCGACCGACATCGTGGACGCGGAGACCGCGCTGACCCGGTCACGACAGCGGCTGAACTCGGCCGTCTACACATATCTGGTAGCCCTGGCACGCCTCGACTACGCCATTGGCCGGGAGCAGCGCCCCCGAGGAAGCCCTTGAGAGGCGAGGAGCGTCGGCTGCAGATGGACGTCCGGGGAGCGTTCCGTTCGTGCTTGCTCGTCATCGGGACGATGTTGAAGCGGCTTTCTGCCGCGGGGCGGGCGCTGTTTCTGTCAGCGCGGGGCTGGGTGCTGTGCGCCCTGCTCGTGATCGCGGCCCTGGTGGTCTACTACGTGCTGTCGGATCGCTACACGCCGTTCACCACGGACGCCTTCGTTCAAGCGTTCGTCATCCAGGTGACCGCACGGGTCGAAGGCCAGGTGGTCCGGGTCGACGTCCAGGAAAACCAGCCCGTCAAGAAGGGAGATCTCTTGTTCGAGATCGACCCGAGGCCCTTCGAGCACCGGGTGGCGGTGCTGGAAGCCAAGCTGGTCGATGCCAGCCACCAGGTCGAGCAGATGCGAAGCGAGCTGGCGGCGTCCAAGGCCGACGACGAGCGGATCGTCGCTGGGGAAGCCTACGCCCGCGCGGTCCAAGAGCAGGAGACGGAGATCCGCAAGCAGCAAGCCACCACGGAGCGAAAGTATCTGGACGCCGTCCAGAAGTATCGGATGGCCCGGGCCGACCGTGAACGCAGCCGGGCCCTGACGAAAAAGGTCGAGCAGAGGCTGGCAGCACGGGTCGGCGGAGACCATTCCCTGGTCGCCGAGATCAAGGCGGAGCTCGCGGATGCCAGGCTCCACCTGAGCTGGACGCGCGTCCTTGCGCCGGCCGACGGGTACGTCACCAACGTCCAACTCCGCGAGGGGTCTTACGTGCGTGCGGGCGCGCCGGTCCTGACCTGCATCGAGAACGAGCAGTGGTGGGTCGTGGCGAACTATCGGGAGAACAGCCTGGAGTTTCTCCGGCCGGGGCAACGCGTGGGCCTCAGCTTCAACACGTATCCCGGGCGGATCTTCCCCGGCGTGGTCAAGACGGTCAGCCCCGGCGTGTATCAAGGACAGGCAGCGCCTTCGGGCAACCTGCCGGCAGTCGCCGAGCCGCAAGACTGGATCAAGCTTGCCCAGCGTTTCCCGGTGTGGGTGATTCCCGAGCTGCCGGAGGGGTATCCCCTGCGGATCGGGGTGACGGCGAGCGTCGCTGTCTATACCCGGGAGAAGTACTGGCTCAACGGCGTCACCAAAGCCTGGCACAAGCTGGTGGCCGCATTCGATTACCTCCATTGAACGCGGCCCTCCTCGATTCCACGCCGCCCGGCGAGCAGCTCCACCAAGCGCGTCTGCGCCAGGAACAGGTCAAGCATGCCCTCAAGACCGCCCTGGCGTGTTGCCTGGCGACCACGCTGGCTTACTTCTTCCACCTCCAGAGCGGCCATCTGGCGGTGGTCTTTGCCTGCTTGCTCATGACGATGGGCATGCCGAGCCCGCGGCTCAACGCGGTCCTGACGCTGCTGGCCATCGGGATCAGCGCCACGGTGTCGGCCCTCCTCCTCGTGGCGTTCGGTGGGGCGCCTGCGCTCTATCTGGCCGCGACGCTGCTGTGGATCTTCACCTGCGTGCTCTTCAGCAATCGGTTTTCTCTGCCGGCGACCATGGGCGCCATGGTGTCCGCCATCGGCATCTTCGTCCTTTTCCCGGGCACGGTGGGGACCACGCTGACCTTCTACGTCCATTACCTGCTGAACTGGCTCCTCGCCAGCTTCTCGGTGATCGTGGTCCATACCCTGCTCTGGCCCTTGAACACCCGGCAGCGTCTCTTCCAGCGGTTGGCGGAGGTCTACGGAGGTCTGGAAACGCGCTGCCGACAGGCAGCCGCCCGGATCCGTTCGGGCGAGCCGCCCGCGATGGACGCGTCTGGCCAGGATTGGGCGCCGTTCCGGCGACTGCGCCAGCTCGTCGCTTCCGAGGCACGGCGCCTGGACGCGACCAACCCTTTCGCAAGGATGATTCTCGCCTGCCGGTCCTTGAATGTGCGCCTCTGGTTTTTCGACCGGGCCATTGCCCCGCTCACCAGCACGGCCCTGCCGGCGAGAGAGCGCCAGCTGCTCGGGAGCCTCCTCGACCAATGCGCCGAACAACTCCATGCCTTGTTCGAAGGCGCGTCGCGCCGGCAGCCGGTGGCGCCGGAGAATCCCGAATTGCCTGCAGACGTGGGTCTCGCCCGAACCGTCTTGCATCGGGTGGCGCGAGACGTCCAGACGGTAACCGCGGCGTACAATGCCCTCCTCACCAGCATGCGGGGTGGCCTGGCGGGGGATCTGGCCGCGCTTCGGCCCGCCGCGACCGGTCAACGTCTCATCGATGTCGGCTCCGTGCGCTCCGGGGCCAAGCTGGCGCTGATGATCTTGTTGCTGGTGATCGAAGAAGGAGTGCTTCGCTTTCCTGGAGGGTCACAGGTCGCCTTCTTTGCGGCGTTCTTTGCGAGCACCGGCAACCTCGGCCGGCAGAACAAGACCGACCTGTTCGGTCTGGCCGGACTCCTGGGTGGCTTTGCCTATGGGACCCTGGCGGCCTTTCTCACCACCCGCTTGCCCCACTTCCCGCTCCTGCTGGCGCTGCTGTTCCTGGGCGAGTTCCTGGCCAATCTGGCCTTCCAGATGCTGCCGCGCTTCGGCGCCGCCGGTATGCAGGCCGGCCTGGCGCTGCCGTTCGCATACTTAACAACCAGCGGGCCGGAGTGGGGTTCGCTTGCGGATGTGCGGACGCGTTTCTGGGGCCTGATCGTCGCCGGCTTCACCGCGATCGCCGTCCACGCTTATCTCTGGCCCGTGTTGCCGATCCGCCGCCTGCGCGCCTCGATCGCCGGCGCCCTGCGGGATACGGCGGTGCGTGTGGGCCAGTTGTTCAACGCCTCCCGCTCGACCTGGGGAGGGGCGCCGCCGAGCCTGGGCGAAACAGTCCTTCGCGCAGAGGATCTGCTCGACGACGCCCTCTACCTGCCCGGCTCCGATCACGCAGACCCTGCTTACCGTGGCATCCTTGGCAGCCTGCAGGAGATCGATGCCAGCCTGGAGTACGTGCATTTCCTCGTTGGTCTCGAGGCCGAGCACGCGCTGCGTGACCGTTTTTTCCCGGTGGTCGGCGATTATGCCGGACAGGCGCAGAGGAATTTGCAGCAGGTTGCCCGCCAGCTCCAGCAGTCTCCAGGCCGCGGGGCTCGTCTCGAACCACCGGTCCGCTGGAAGCCGGACGCATCCGGCCGTTGGGAGCATGCCTCCCACCCCGCCGGCACGCTTCCGGATGGCGCGATCGATCCCTGGATACCTGCGGTGATCGCTCGCTGTCTGGACCAGATCGCGCAAGCCACCGAGCGGATTTCAAGCATCGCACAGGAGATCGACCAGCGGAACCTGGCGAGAGAAGTGCCGCATGGACCTCTTCAGGGAAGTCGCGCCGCTCCATCGCTGGGATCCGCCGACGCAGCTCCGGGCCTTCGCAAGTGATCGTTGATTGACGCCGCGAGAAGGATCACGGTGATCAGCACGAGCAGCATGACGTGCAGCCGGCACCTCGCCGCGCGCCGCTGACGGGTTTCTCGCGATTCGACGCAGCGGCTGCTCACGGCGAGCAGACGAGCTCGAGGAACGTCGTGCGACGCCTCGAGAGGAGCGCGGCGACGCATCGGAGATAACGACGCAAGCCGAAGCCCCGGATGATCGTGGGTGCGTGCCACAGCACGTCTGCGCTCGTGATCAATCCTTGCACCATCGCCAACTCCTTCGGGAGCTGGCTACAGCACGCTCCATGCCAATCGCGCCGGCGCAGGAAAGGCCTTGCTGCGCGCGTCGTGCTCGAAGGGATCGGCGGATTCCCGCTCTCAGCCGTATGGCGATCCGGCGCAGTCAACGGAGGACCGGCGCGGACCGGCCCGAGCGAACGAAAGACCTGGCGGAGCATCGCTGCTACTTCCGGCGCGCGGCGCCTGTCCATCGGGCCAGTGGGACCCATGCGAGTGGCCAGCTCGATCGCGCCGCGGCTTGAACAGAACGGCGGTGGCCTTCCAGTTGCAGAGCGTGCGAGCGGTCGTACCAACCCGGAGATCCGAACAATGAGATCCGTCTGCTCTCTATCCGTCGGCGTTCTGGCGCTCGTTGCTTGTTCACACGCGCGGCCGGCCCCTGCTCCGGCCGCGACACAAGTGGTCGCCGAGGCGCCTCCGCCTCCGGCACCGACGCCAGCGCCCGTTGCGGCGAAGCCTCCGGCGGACGTCGCGCCGGTCAGCGTCTACTTCGACTACGACACTTCCGAGCTCAGTCCGGAGACACGGACGGTGTTGCAGTCGTTCTTCGACCAGGCGCGGCAGCGGCCCGACCAGGACGTCCGCATCGAAGGGAACTGCGACGAGCGCGGCTCGCGGGAGTACAACCTGGCGCTCGGACAGAGGCGTGCCGATGCGGCCAGGAAGCATCTCGAGAACCTCGGGCTGGACGCGGGGCGCATCACCACAATCAGCAACGGCAAGGAGCGTCCGCGGGCGAGCGGGCACGATGAGGCTGCCTGGAGGGAGAATCGTCGCGACGATCTCGTTCCCGTCGCGGGCGAGGTCGGGGTGTCGATGACGGCCGGCGAAGTGTCGCGCTGAGCTCGCGGAACCAGCCTGCTGCGTTCCGCTGGGAGGCCGGCGTCGACACGCGTTGGGGGCTCTTGCCGCGCCTTCTGTCAGGTTGGCGCGCCGGTTGCTTAACACACGAATCGGTACGCCGGACCATACCCGGCAAGAAAAAGGAGACCCACAATGTTGTCGAAGCTCAGCCTCTCACTCGCAGCTGCACTCGCACTCTCCGCCACCGCAGGCGGTGGCGCGCGCGCCAACCCAATCCCGACCAGCACCGACGAAGCCCGCGCGCTCTCGGGGCAGGTCATCAGTCAGCAGCACGTCGACGCCACTGACCCGGCTAACGGCCCTGTTACCAGCACGGACCAGGCTCGCGCGCTTGCCGGCCGCTCGCTCCCCGCTTCACCCGGGGCCTGGGTGGAAGAGACGATCGCGAGGAACACGGACGAAGGGCGCGCCGCGGCGGTAGCAGGCCATCAGGAGCAAATCGAAAAGGAGCGACTGGCGGCAGGCCCTGCAGTTGCCGGCACGGCTGAGCAGGGCAACTGACGGCCGCTGCAGGATTCCTTGAACGGGAGTTGCTCGGGCGGGTGAAGGCGCGCAGGCGATGGAGCTCCACTTTCACCTCGCGCCCCCTGTGCCTCGGGTCAGAGAGCGAGACTGGCGAGGTTGATCCCGCCCTGGCGCGTCTCGACCAGGACGTCGATGCGGGCGGGCGCGGCCGCTTCGGCGAGTTCCGTCAAGAGCTCGCGTGCGTGTTCGAGGCTCGGAGGCTCCTCTTCCCTCAGCACCAGGTCGAGATCGCAGGCAGGGGTCGACACGGGCAGATGCGTCGCCAGCTCGTACGCGACGCTGCCGGTGGGTCCCCAGACGCATCCCCGGCGCGTGAGAACGGGATCGACGCGAGCAAGCGCGGCGAGCGCGGGTACCTTCGCTGCGCGCCAGGGTTCGCATCGGCGACCCGCCAGATCCTCGGGCGTCGAGCGGTAGGCGACGGAGGAGACGGAGATCAGGGCATCGAGTCGCCGCTCTCTTGCGGGACCCCGAACGCGGATGGGAATGACGCCGTCGCGGATCTCGCCCTGACGCACGACCACCCAGGGAGACTCGGCCAGGCAGGCCGCCACCCAGTCGGGAGCTGGCGCATCGAGGATCAGCGAAGCTCGAGGGTGCAACCGCAGCAGGTCATGCCTCCGCGCGGGCGTCATCTCGCTGGAGCGAACAAGGCGGCCCGCGGCTCTGCGGCAGGGGTGACCGGCGCGCGGCGCAGATGGGTGCGGTGCTGAGGCACGCCGCCCCGACCGCGCTGCCGGATGCACTCGTGCACTCCGGCCGCCGCGACGAAGAGGGATCCGGCGAGCGCGAGCGGCAGGAACCCCGGCGGAACGAACCGCGCCTGCCTCTTGAGCTGGCATTTCAGTTCCAGCAGAACGGGCGCGGTGGTGACGGCCGTCCGTTCAATCCGCTCGAGCAGATCCTGCACGAGGTCGTCACCGACCGCTTGAATCAGGGGGCCCACGCGCAGAACCGCCCAGACGGTCGACATGGACTCACGCCGCCCGATCGAGCACTGCGGTGAAGAGCCCTCGCTGCGCCAGCCGGTCGGGCAGCGTGGCGTGGTCTTCTCCCAAGCCGCGGAGTCGGATCGGACGACCCGCGGTGAAGACACCTGCGAAGATGTCGAAAGGTCGGCCCTCGATGGGTCCCGCCACGGTCAGATCCAGGGTCACCGGCGCGGCATCGGGCGCCTGCGCGATCGAGCACGCGAGCAGGCGCGCGGAGAGCTCGTCGAGAGCACCCTCGATGGCGAAGGTCGCATGCCCGCCATCGACGCCCCGTCGCGCCCGCAACCGCGCAGGCGCCGAGGTCACGACGTTTTCGAAGCGGCCCCGGCGTCGCATCCACCTCGAGAGGAATTCGACGCCGGCGACGAACGCCACAGCAGCTGCTGCCGTCGCCGCGGCCCGGAATGCGCGCTTCATCATCACGGGATCTCGTCGGTCGGCTCGGCCGGCCACAAGGCCGGGAAGGACCAGACGCGGCCGTCCTGGACCACGAACCCTGGCGCATGCCTCGCAGCGCAGGAACCGACCGCCATGATTGTCGCCCAGGAACTCCAGGTTGGAATGCGTGCACTCCTTGGGAACGTCAGATGGCTTCGGCGGCATCGTGGACATGCTTCACGGTCTCCGAGGCTCTGAACGCACAAGCCGGCCCGGGCTCATGGCATTTCGCCGAATACCGGCTCGCTTCCCGGGTTGTGCTCCAGGTATCCTGGATCGTCGTCGTGGATGACCGAGAACTCCCCCTGGGCGACGTCGGTGCCCTTCTGCGACACGGTGCCCGAGAGCTTGCTGCCCTGGACGCGCCCCACGAAGAGGAGCTTGTCCGTCTCGAGGCGCACGGTGTCACCGCTGACATCGACCTTCTGCAGCGGCTCACTGGCGATGCCATCGGCCGCGCGCCACTCCCCTCGATACGTGCCGTCGTCGTTCTCGATGTCGAGCGAAAGCGGCTGCAGCCAGCCGTCGCGATCGATCTGGCCGGTCCAATGACCGGCGGCGAGATCACGGCTCGATGTCGGGTGCATGCTCGCGCAGCCCGCGACCGCTGCAAGGATCACAATCATCTTCTTTCCAGTCATCGATCTCTGCTCTCATGCGCTGTGCTTGCAGCGCCCAGGACCCCATCTGCAACCAATGCGCCAACTGGTGGCTCGACTCCGTCCGCCCGCCTCGCGTCCGAGGGCAGTGCGCCCTCTGTTCAGGCGTCCGACAGGGTTGTTCGGAGATCGTGCCTGCTGCGCACCGTGCCCGCAGCAAGCACACGCCAGCGGCGCCGACACTCCCTCGCGCGACGTCGTGACGCGCATCGCGAAGGGCAGGGCGCATCGATCCACTCCGACGGCATTCGTGCAACTCGAACCCGTCCGGGTGCACTACGAGGTAGCCGGCCGTTTCGCGAGTGGCAACTGGGATCTTGATCCGAACCAGAAGGACCGAGCTCACCGCATGACTGGGAAGGGCCGTTGTGGATCGGCTGGACACGATCCGCGGTCCGCCTCAGCGCCGGCTGGCGCGCTGGTTGCTTCGGGGAACGGCGGAGGCGAGCGGAATGACGATAGAGGCCGGAAGTCTTCCCGTCGTCGGGGCGGGAGGTATGAGATGAAGATCCCGATGCTGGCCGCCGCCTTGCTCTGTTTCCCGGCGGCGTGCGCGCACGCGCGTCGTGCGGAACCCCCCGCAGTCCGGGCGGAGCAGAACGATGCTCCGGCGATTTCGCCGTGGGCCGAACCGCCGCCGCACGCATCGATCGAGGAAGACCCCGCCTCGACGCAGGTGCCCGCCGATTCCGGCGAGGCGCGGTGAAATCGAGGACGGACCCGGATTTGAGCGAGCCTTCAAGCAGGTCTCGCCGTTGGCCTGGATTCTGCTTGTTGAATCGCCAAAACCACAAGGAGGACGTCATGACCAAACCATTCAGCCTTTCCATCGCCGCCGCTGTCGCACTGGGAGCCGGGATCGCCTGCGCCACGTCCGATGCGGCCAGCTCGCCCCGGAGCTCGGCGCACAATCCGACGAACGCGGAAATCGATGCTCTGGAGACGGGAGTTCCCGCCAGCGTGGATTACCCGAACCGTCCGATCGACCCGGATTCGCCGACGAACGCCGAGATCAACGCCGTCGAGACGGGGAACCCGGAGGACCTCGGTTACCCGAACCGCCCCGTCCTCGACAACACCCACGCGAACGAAGGCTGGGAGCTTGACGAGGCCGGAAATCCGGCCGAGCAGTCGGCACAACCCGACAGGCGTTGATCGATCCGTCGGCCGATCGGCCCGAACTTGACTCGCGGCGGCCTCGACCCCACGAGATCACGCGCGGAGTGGACAAGTGGCTCTGGATGGTGGAGTCGCATGTCCACGCGGAAGGCTGACGGGGTTCGAGCAATCATCGAGACCCAGATGGAAACGGCGCGGTTCCCGTCAGTTTCCAGCCACCGTCCGGCTCGGCGAACGCGTCGGCGGCCAGGTTTTTCTGTCGTGCCTGAGCGGCGGTGACGAGCGCGTCGGAGCGTTCCGTGGGTTTGCCGAGCGCAACCACGTAGCGACCCTTGAGCTTCGTCCTGTAGATGCTGACCAGCGGCATCATCCCCACATCCTTCGCGGTGCGCAGCTTCTCGTTGGCAACTTCCTCCGCCGCGCCGAGATCGGTTCCCGGAAGCGTCGCCAGCAAGACGAGCCAGGGATTCGACGGGGCTTTCGCTGGGGCGGCAGCGTCGATCCTGGCCTGGGCATCAGGTGTCTCGACCGGAGCGCCGCGCTCGCGGATCTTCTCCGCCATCTGTCGAAGCCCCGGCCGCCCTCTGGCGGCGAGGAGCTCGGCAGCAGCGTCGACGATCCGCTGCGACGCCATGGCTTCCCGGCCGCTTTCGCGAAGTCTCGACAGATGCGGTGCAACGAGCGTGATCACCTGGAGCTCGAGGTTGTCGGCTGCCCTGCCGGATTCCAGATCAGCTTGCAGTCGGAACAGCGACCTCTGCAGTTCGTCGCGCCGCTGCTCGAAGCGGGCGTCCTGCTCGTTCTGGCGGGTCGCAAGTCTCCAATATCCGTACGCAAACGCGAACGACACCACGAACGCGAACGCCGCGATCACCGCTTCGAACGAGCTGGGTTTCTTCGCTTCAGCCGACATCCCGGCACATGAAGCACGGGCCGTGCCAGCGAATGAGGCGTATTGTGTCCCCGATTTTCAGTACCTCTCCGGGACGTACTTGAACGGATAGTCCGGATCCACATACCCATCCGGCTTCTGGCGCTGAGGCAACTTGGACCGTTTCCCGTTCTGCGTCACGTCCTTGTAGGGAATCCGCGAGAGCAGGTGGTGGATCACGTTCAGGCGCGCGCGCCGCTTGTCGTCTGAACGGACCACGTACCAGGGCGCGAAGGGCAGGTCGGTGGCGGCGAACATCGCGTCCCGCGCGCGGGAGTAGTCGTACCAGCGGCCGTACGACTCGAGGTCCATGGGCGAGAGCTTCCAGATCTTGCGTCCGTCGTCGATGCGCGCCTGTAGCCTGCGGGTCTGCTCCTTCTCGCTCACCTCCATCCAGTACTTGAGGAGCAGGATCCTCGACTGGACCAAGGCGTGCTCTACGCGCGGAATGGCATCGAGGAAGTGCTCCACTTCCTCCTCGCTCGCGAACCCCATCACGCGCTCGACGCCCGCCCGGTTGTACCAGCTGCGATCGAAGATCACGACCTCGCCGGCGGCGGGCAGATGGGTCATGTAGCGCTGCGCGTAGAACTGCGTCTTCTCGCGCTCGGTGGGGGCGGGGAGGGCGACCACCCGGAAGACGCGCGGGCTCACGCGCTCGGTGATGGCCTTGATGGTCCCGCCCTTGCCGGCGCCGTCGCGGCCCTCGAAGACGATGCAGACCTTGAAGCCTTCATGCTTGACCCACTCCTGGAGCTTGACGAGCTCGACGTGCAGCTTGGACAGCTCCTTCTCGTAGGCCTTCCGCTTGAGCCGGCCATTCCCGTCAGCGCCCATGGGGCGATTCTCCGGGAATGCCGTCGAAACGGGAGATGCTGACCGCGGCGCGCCAGGTGGCGCCGATCTCTTGGATGACGAGCCTGGGTGCGGGGACTCCGCGCGCCAGCTTCCACTCGCCGCCCAGCGCCACGCGCAGCGTTCCCTCGGGTCCTCGCGCGCACGCCAGCTGGACTACCTGGTTCATCGCGCCGGATCCTCATTTCACGAGTCTATGACCGCTGCGAGACGTCGATGTGGATCTCAACACGGCGATTCTCCGCCCGGCCTTCCTCGGTCGCGTTGCTCGCGATCGGGCGCGCCGCGCCCACGCCGATCACCAGCATCTGGCGCGGGTTGACGCTGCGGCTGGCCAGGAGGTCCCGGACGGCTTCGGCGCGCCGCAGCGAAAGCTCCTCGTTGTGGGCGACGGTTCCCTCCGAGTCGCTGTGGCCCTCGATCCGGATGCGGTCCTCGGGGTACCTGGCCAGGATGTCGCCGAGCTGCGCAAGTTGTTCCACGGCGGCGGGCTTCAGGACCGCGCTGTCGTAGCTGAAGAGCAGCGACGACCTCAGGTTGACCAGGATGCCGTCTTCGGTGCGCCGCGTGTCGGAGATCTGCCTGAGCTCCTGCTCCTGCTTGTCCAGGTAATTGCCGACGGCGCCTCCGGCGACGCCTCCCACGACCGCGCCGATGGCGGCGCCTTCCCATCCGCCCGCGATTGCGCCAACCCCGGCGCCCACCGCCGCTCCGGCGCCTGCCCCGATCGCGGTGTTCTTGCCAGGAGTGGCGCATCCCCCAAGAACGACCACAGCCGACATGACGAACAGGAAATTGCGCATCCGAATCTCCTCCGCAGCCAGCGTCACGCACCGACCGCACCCTCGAACTGGCTTTGCGAGTTCCATGCCGGGTGAGGAGGAGCCGCTACGGGGCAGACGACGACGTCGATGGCTGCGACCCGGACGAAAAGCATCCGGCGAGGCCAGTTGGTGCTCTCGGCTCAAGCGACCGCCAGCTTCTCGGCGCCCTTGTTCCGGATCTCGACGCCGTTGCCGTCTTCGAAGACGATCAGCGCTCGCCTCCAGGGGCCGACAGCCATCTGGGTCTCCGGGTGGACCTCGAACGCGCGGGAGATGAGCCGGTGGGCCGCGTCGCAGTTCCCCGACCCGCAAACCCGCAGCTCGTCCTTCGGAATCATGGGGACCGCGACGGTCAAACCGTGCGCCCAGACGACGATCACGCTGACCGCGGCGCTGAACTCGACACGCCCGCAGCGGAAACAGTCGCGCTTCACCGGAATCTCACGGAGCATC
>Ga0137409_10001963_pt1 | contig 22159 bp, 23 predicted proteins | sample CZODoug1_16funga_FD_122059 | JGI IMG/M metagenome (GOLD analysis project Ga0137409, IMG submission 122059) | Vadose zone soil fungal communities from Angelo Coast Range Reserve, California, USA - CZODoug1_16fungal (Hybrid Assembly) | ecosystem: Environmental > Terrestrial > Soil > Vadose zone...
CCCGGCACTCGCGCGCTACCTCGGGAGCCTCGCCGCCAAGCTCAAGGCGCGCGGGTACCGCGGCGACATCCTGATCATGCAGTCGCACGGGGGCGTCGCGCCGATCCGGGAATCGGCGCGGCTGGCGGCCGGCGCCGTGCTCTCGGGCCCGGCCGGCGGCGTCGCGGCGGGGCGGCACGCCGCGCGACTGCTCGGCGAGGGCGATCTCGTCACGTTCGACATGGGCGGCACCTCGACCGACATCGCCCTGCTCCAGGCCGGCGAGCCGACGCTCACCGGGGAGAAGACCGTCGGGTCGGCGAAGGTCGCGCTGCCCGCGCTCGACATCCACACCCTCGGGGCCGGCGGCGGCTCGATCGCCTGGGTGGACGGCGGAGGCATCCTGCGCGTCGGCCCCGAGAGCGCGGGCGCCGACCCCGGCCCCGCGTGCTACGGACGCGGGGGCACGCGCCCGACCGTCACGGACGCCAACATCGTGCTCGGCGCGCTCGACCCGGCGAACTTCCTCGGCGGCCGCATCCGCCTCGACGCGCGCGCGGCCGAGCGCGCCGTGGCCGGGGTCGCGAAGGCGCTCGGCACGTCCGTGCTGACCGCCGCCGAGGGCATCGCGCGCGTCGTCGACACCAACATGGCCGAGGGCATCAAGATCGTCTCGGTGCGCCGCGGCGTCGACCCGCGCCAGTTCGCGCTGGTCGCCTTCGGCGGCGCGGCGGGGCTCCACATCACCGAGGTCGCGCGGCTCCTCGAGATCCGGCGCGTCGTCGTGCCCTCGGTCGCGGCCGTGCTGTCGGCGTGGGGCATGCTGGCGACCGACCTGCGCTACGAGCTCGTCCGCTCGCACGTGAGCGAGGTCGGCCGGATGACGGCGGCGGGTCTGCGACGTTTGTTCGCCGCGCTCGAGCGCGAGGGGAGGAAGCGCCTGGCCCGCTTCGAGGGGCCGATCAGCGTCCGGCGGGGGCTCGACATGCGGTACGGCGAGCAGATCTTCGAGATCCAGGTGGATCTCGACGGCGTGGACCTCGGGGCGAGTGACCTGCTCGATCAGGTGGCCGAGCGTTTCCACCGCCGGCACGAAGAGCTCTACGCGTACAGCGCGCCGGGGCAGGAGGTCGTCATCGTGAACGCGCGCGTCGCCGTGGTCGGCGCGCTCCCGGTGCTCCCGGCGGGCGCCGGCGCGGCCGAGCGCGGGACGTCGAGGCCCGCCGCGCGCCGTCGTGTCTGGCTCGGCGACTGGGTCGAGGTCCCCGTACACCGGATGGACGCGCTGGCGACCGGGCAGGAGGTCAAGGGCCCGGCGATCTTCGAGTCGGCCACGACCACGGTGCTGGTGCGCGAGGGCGAGCGCGTCACCGTCACCGCAAACGGCTGGCTCGACATCCGTCTCGGCTGACCGCGTGAGGCGGGAGCTGCGCCACAACGTGGCGGCGCTCGGCGCCGACTACGCGCTGTTCGTCGTGGGACTCGCGTTCGCGTCCCAGTCCACGATCCTGCCGGCGTTCGCGGCCCACCTGGGCGCGCCCAATGTCGTCATCGGCGCCATCCCCGCGGTCATGACACTCGGCTGGTTCCTGCCGTCCCTGTTCGCGGCCGGCCACACCGAGTCGCTCGCGCGGAAGCTCCCGTTCATCCTGCGGTACACGGTCTGGGAGCGGGTCCCGTTCATCGGGCTGGCGCTCGCCGCGTTCTTCCTCGCCGACCGCGCCCCGGCGGCGGCGCTCGGCGTGATGCTCCTGATGCTCCTGATCGTCACTGGCGTCGGCGGGGTGCTCATGCCGGCGTGGATGGACGTGATCGGGCGGGTGATTCCGGTCACGCTGCGCGGGCGCTTCTTCGCGTTCGCGAGCCTCGCGGCGAGCGTAGGCGGCCTCGTCGGGAGCGTCGCGACGGCGAGCATCCTGGCCGCGGTGCCCGCGCCGGCCAGCTACGGCGTGTGCTTCGTCTGTACGACGGTGTTCATGGCGCTCTCGTACGTCGCGCTCGTCGCCGTCCGCGAGCCGGCGGCGACCGACTCCTCGCCCGCCACGCCGCTCTCGGAATATCTCTCGCGGATCCCCGCGCTCCTCGGCCGCAATCCGAATCTCACCTGGTTCCTCGCCGCGCGGGCGTTCGGGATGGTCGGCTCGATCGGGAGCGCCTTCTACACGGTCTATGCGCTCGGCGTCTGGGACGCTCCCGCGGCCCAGGCGGGCGTGTTCACCACGCTCCTGTTCGTGGGCCAGATGGCCGGAAACGCGGTGCTCGGCTGGCTCGCCGACCGGCGGGGCCACCGCCTGGTGATCATCCTCGGCCTCGGCGCGGCGCTGGCCGGCAACCTTTTCGCCATCGCGGCGCCGAGCCTCGGCGTGTTCGGCCTGGTCTTCGTGATGCTCGGCATCCAGATCGCCGCCATGAACGTGTCGAACCTCAACGTGATGCTGGAATTCGCACCGGGTCCGGCGGCGCAGCCGACCTACGTGGGTCTGGGAACGACGCTCCTGGCGCCGATCGCCTTCGGCGCGCCGATCGCGGCGGGACTGCTGGCAGACGCGCGCGGCTTCGTGGCGGTCTTCGTGGTGGCGGCGGCGGCGGCCTGCGTCGCGCTCGCGCTCCTGCTCACGCGCGTGCGCGATCCGCGCGCGGCGGCGGTCACTCCCCGGGCGGCCTGAGCGTCACTTCTTCCGCTTGACGCGCTCGATGGGCGGCTCGTCCACGACCGGCTCGTCGCTTCTGAGCTCGAGCGCGATCGTGTCGCCCGGCTCGACGAGCAGATCGACCTCGGCCACTCGCTTCGTGTACGTCGCGAGGATCACGCCCTGCTCGAGCTGGATCTTCACCAGCAGGCGGTTCGGCTCGCGCTGCTTGTTCAGGACCTGGCCCTCGACGACGCGCGCGCGGATGCGGAGCTCCTTCGGCAGATACGGATCGACCATCGACGGCAGGTAGACGGTCCCGGCGGCGCCGAGCCCGGCGCCGACGAGCAGCGTCACGATCAGGATCGTCCATCCCCGCATCGCGATCAGGTCAGCGGAACGTAGTCGTATTCGCCGAGGCCCTGCAGCACCAGGAACACCGCGGAGACCTCGCCCCCGTTCGTGACCAGATGCGGCCGCCGAGCGCGAACCGTGTAGGTCTCGCCGGGCTCCAGTCGAAGTTCTTCCTTGGGGTCGCGCAGGAAGAGGCGCAGCCGGCCCTGGAGGACGTAGAAGGTGTCCTGCACGTTGTTGTGGTAGTGCCACGGCACCTGCTGACGGGGACCGATCTGGAGCTCCGAGATCCTGAAGCCCGGGCGCTCGGCGTGACGCGCGCGCCGCTCGACCTCATACAGATGACTCGAGTCCTTGACCGCCTCCATGGGCACGTCCTCCCTCTGCCGGGCGATGGTACCATCGCGGCACCGTCATTCCGGGAGGATCGCCATGGCCGAGGACGTGCTGGAAACCGTCAAGGACGGAGTTGCTGTGCTCACGCTGAACCGGCCCGATCGGCTGAACGCCATGTCGGGCCCGATGCTGGACACGCTGCTCGAGGCGCTGCCCCGGCTCGCGGAGGATCCGGCCGTCGGCGTCGTGGTGCTCACCGGGGCAGGCCGCGGTTTCTGCGCCGGCGGTGACGTGAAGGCCATGGCCGAGGGGCGCGAGTTCGGTGGCACGACCCTCGAGGAAAAGGCGCAGGCGCTGCGCTCGCGCATGGAGGTATCCCGCTGGCTCCACGAGATGCCGAAGGTGACGATCGCGATGGTCCGCGGGGCGGCGGCGGGCGCCGGACTCTCCCTGGCGCTGGCCTGCGATCTGCGTGTCGCGAGCGACACCGCGAGATTCGCGACCGCGTTCGCGCGCGTCGGCTACTCCGGGGATTTCGGCGGAAGCTGGTACCTGACGCAGCTCGTCGGGAGCGCCAAGGCGCGGGAGCTCTACTACACCGCCGACATCGTCGATGCCCAGGCGGCGCTGGCCCTCGGCATCGCCAACCGGGTGGTGCCCGATGGGCGGCTCGAGGACGAGACGATGGCGCTGGCCATGCGGTTGAGCCGCGGCCCGCGCATCGCGTATCAGTACATGAAGCGGAACTTCAACGCCGCCGAGGGCGGGACTCTCAAGGATTCACTCGACCTCGAAGCCTGGCACCATACGCGTTGCGGGATGACCGAGGATCATCGGGAGGCCGCCCGGGCCTTCGTCGACAAGCGCGAGCCGGTCTTCAAGGGGCGCTGATGGCGTTCACGAGCGAGCTGTGGCGGTCGATCGAGCCGATCTACGCCGCGATCCTGCGGCATCCGTTCCTGCGCGGGCTCACCGACGGCTCGCTCCCCCGCGAGAGCTTCAAGTTCTACGCGGTCCAGGACGCGCTCTATCTGCGCGAATTCGCCCGGGCGCTGTCGCTCGCGGGCGCGCGGGCGACCGAGGACGACTGGATCATCATGTTCAACGAGCACGCCGCCGGCGCCCTCAAGGTCGAGCGCGCGCTCCACGAGGGCTTCTTCCGCGACTTCGGGCTCACCCCCGCGGACGTCGCCGCGACCCCCCTGGCGCCGACGAACCTCGCCTACACGAGCTACCTCCTGGCGGTCGCCTACGGGGCCCCGTTTCACGAGGCCATGGCCGCGCTGCTGCCCTGCTACTGGATCTACTGGGAGGTCGGCAAGGAGCTCGAGCGTGCCGGCTCCGCCGACCCGCTCTACAAGCGCTGGATCGGGACCTACGCCTCCGAGGAGTTCGGCGCCGTCGTCCGGGCGGTGCTCGCCGCGACCGACCGGGTCGCCGAACGGCTGACGCCGTCGGAGCGGGGCGCGATGCGGGGTCACTTCCTGGCGACGAGCCGCTACGAGTGGATGTTCTGGGACATGGGCCTTCGGCGAGAGGCCTGGCCGAGCTGGTGACCGGGTGAGCTTCTCCGAAGGCTTCGACAGGGCCACGGAAATCTGGAAGGAGGCCTACCAGCACCAGATGCGGGGGGATCTCGACCGCGCGATCGAGCTCTACCAGCGCTCGATCGAGGTGCACCCGACCGCCGAGGCCCATACCTTCCTGGGATGGACCTACAGCTTCCAGGGGCGCCTGGACGAAGCGACCCAGGAATGCCTGCGCGCCATCGACGTGGACCCCGACTTTGGCAACCCCTACAACGACATCGGCTGCTACCTGATGCAGCAGGGAAAGCTCGACGAGGCGGTGACGTGGCTCGAGCGCGCGAAGCAGGCGAAGCGATACGAGCCGCGCCAGTTTCCGTACATGAACCTCGCCCGGATCCACGTGAAGCAGGGGCGGTGGTGGGACGCGCTTCGCGAGTTCGAAGAGGCTGTGCGTCTGGCCCCTGGGGATGCCGACCTTCGGCGGGCTCTGCATTCTTTACGCGGTCGACTGAACTGAGCTGACGGTCCCGTCAGCCCGCTGACTCCCCTGTCGCGAAGGGAACACCCGCGACGCGCGAGGAGGCCGGTTTCCCGCCAAAAGCCCGATTCCACTTCTGGCGACCGGGTTGCAAGCCCTCCCGGCCGAGCCCGACCGCTGCAGATATGGGCCCACATGAGGAGGCCGTTATGCGACAGGTGGTGAAGTTGGGGGTTGTCCTACCGGCGGTGATGCTCTTGGCCAGCGGATGCGTCGCCACCCGGGGGTGGGTGACGGAGATGGTGGGCAAGAAGGAAGTCGAGATCGACCAGAGGGTCGCCGCGGTTGACAAGAAGGCGGCCGAGGAGAATCAGCGGGTTGACCAGAAAGTCGACGGGGTGGACACCCGGCTGAAGACCACCGAGGGGACGCTGACCGAGACGACCGCGACGGCTAAGGGCGCGCGGGAGCGCGCGGATACCGCCTACACCAAGGCGGACGAGACCAACAGCCGGCTGACGCGGCTCTGGGCGAACCGGAACAACCGCAAGGAAGCCGAGACCTACCAGATCCTGTTCGGCTTCGACAAGTGGGACGTCGGCGACGCCGGACAGACCGCGCTGTCGACGCTGGTCAAGGAGATGCGTGAGAATCCCAAGCTCACCGTCGACCTCCAAGGTTATGCAGACCCGGTGGGAACCTACGGCTACAACGTGGCCCTCAGCCAGCGCCGGGTCGAGTCCGTTCGACGCTACCTGGTCGAGAAGGGCATCGAACTGCCCCGGATCAACCTGATCGGCCTGGGCCCGATCGCCGAGAAGGGGACGCCCAACAAGGACAAGCGCCGGGTGACCGTCAAGATGATGGTCAACTCGGACGACTAGGACCTTCTCGAGGACCTACCGCTCCCGCGCGCTCGGCGACCCCGAGCGCGCGGGATTTATCCCAGCCGCCGAACGAAGGCCGCAACAGCCTGTCCGATCTCGTCCGCGGAATCCTCCTGCACGAAGTGCGTGCCCCGGACCGTGATCTCCTGCTGGTTGGGCCAGCGCCGGCAATAGTCGCGCTGCGCTCCGACGAGAATCGAGCCCGGATCGGCGTTGACGAAGAGCTTGGGGAGCGGGCTCTTCACCAGCCACTCGCCGTAGGCCTCGACGATCCGAACGACGTCGGCCGGCTCGCCGTCCACCGGGATCTCGCGCGGCCAGGTGAGCGTCGGCCGCCGTGACTCGCCGGGCTCGCGATAGGGGGCGCGATAGCGGGCCATCTCCTCCGTCGTGAGCCCGCGAATGACGCTGGCCGGCAGGATGCGCTCGACGAACACGTTCTTCTGGAGAACCATCTCCTCGCCTCCCGGGCCGCGCATCCCCTGGAAGACCTTGCGGGCCGCCTCCGGCCATTCCTGCCACGTCACGGGTCGAACGATCGCTTCCATGTAGGCCACGCCCCGTACGCGCTCCGGGTGGCGGCGAGCCCAGTGAAAGCCGAGCGCCGAGCCCCAGTCGTGAACGACGAGCATCACGCTCCGATGGAGCCCCAGCGCTTCGAACCAGGCGTACAGGTAGCGAGCGTGGTCGACGAAGCGGTAAGACCCGCCCGGCGACCTTCCTGAATCGCCCATGCCCACCAGGTCGGGAGCGAGACAGCGGCCCAGCCCCTCGACGTGCGGGATAACGTTGCGCCAGAGGTAGGAGGAAGTGGGATTGCCGTGCAGGAAGACGATCGGGTCGCCCGCGCCGGCCTCGACGTAGGCGAGCTCGGTGTCGAGCGCCGCGACGCGCTTTCTGGGGTATCGGTCCGAGGCCGTGAGGGGTGTCATGCCGTCGATTGTAGCGGACCCTAGATCGCCGTGGTGGCGCAGGTTTAGACGGTGGCGCCGGGAAGCGTACGTCGCGGGGGAGAGTCGCGACATAATCGAAGCATGATCGGCTCGCGATTCAGCCCGGAGATCCGGCAGGCACTTCGGATCGACATCTCGGCGACGCTCCTGTTCACCGTCTTCGCCGGGTTGACCGGCCCGTTCATCGGCCTGATCCTTCGGCGCGAGCTCGGCGCCACCCCTCTGCAGCTGGCGGTGATGTCCTCCGCGGGCGGCGCGTGCCTGCTGTTCTCGCTCCTGTGGGCCCGCGCGTGCCACGGCCGGCCCCCGCTTCCGTACCTCGTGTGGCCGGGCTTCGCCGCGCGCGGAGTCTTCCTCCTGGTCCCGTTCGTCAGCTCGGCGTGGTCGTTCGTCGGCATCGTGGTGGCCAGGGACTTCTTCGGCGCCGCCGCCGCGCCGGCGCAAGCCGCGGTCGTCGAGCGCGTGTATCCACGGGCTCAGCGCGGCCGGGCCCTGGGCGTGATCCGCATGGCCGGCGCCCTCCTCGGGATCGGGCTCGCGCTCGCCGCCGGCCAGCTCTTCGAGCGCGTCGGATACCGCGGGATCTTCGTTGCCGCCGCGCTCCTCGGGATGGCCGCGAGCCTGCGCCAGAGACGGCTCTCGGTCCCGGAGCTCGAGTCCGCCGGGAAGGCGCCGGGCGGGCTCGCCGGGGCGTGGCTGGCGGTTCGCAACGACCACGCGTTCCGTCGGCTCCTGGTCGCCTCGTTCCTCTTCGGCTTCGGCTGCTGGATCCAGACGCCCGCTCATCCCCTGCTGCTCGTCGACGTCCTGCACGTGAGCGCGTCGCAGGTGGGTGTGTTCGCGGCCGTCGCCGCGATCGCGACGCTGGCCGGCAGCGCGTACTGGGGGTGGCTCGTCGACCGCCGCTCGAGCCTCGAGGCGCTGCGCGTGATGTACCTGGTGGGCGCCGTCACACCGCTGATCTATTACGTCGCCTGGAGCCCGTGGGTGCTGGTGGCGAGCTCGGTCACCGATTCGCTCCTGTCGGTCGGCCTCGAGCTCGTCTGGATGATGGCGATCATCGACGTCGCCGGGCCGCACCGGACCGCGCAGTACGTCGCGATCGGCGCGACCCTGGCCGGCGTGCGCGGGATCGCGGGCCCGCTCGCCGGCGGATTGCTCATCCACGCCTTCGGTGTCCACGCCGTCTACCTCGTCGCGTCGATCCTGACCTTCTTCGGGGCGTGGCTCGTCGGCCGCGAGCTGCGCGTGCGCGTCCCGGCGCCCGCCCTGTCGTGATGAGCACGACGATGGGGGGAATCACCGCGCTCGTGGCGGCCGCGTCGCTCTCGCTCGTCGCCGGCGGGCCGGCGTGGGCCGGCCCCACCGATCAGCTGCGCGAGTACACCGATCAAGTCATCAAGGCCCTGGACGATCCCGCCCTCGCGCGCGGGGACCGCCGGGCGGCGGTCCGCCAGATCGCGCACGAGGCGTTCGACGCCCCCGAGACGGCCCGGCGCGTGCTCGCCCGCCACTGGCAGGCGCGAACCCCGGCCGAGCGCGACGAGTTCACGCAGCTCTTTGCCGACCTCCTCGAGCGAACCTACATCGCGCGGCTGGACGAGTACGGCGGCGAGCGAATCCGCTACGTCAGCGAGTCGATCGACGGCGAGCTGGCCACGGTCCGGGCCCGCATCGTGACCCGCACGGGGATCGAAGTACCCGTCGAGTCGCGGATGGTCCTCCGGGGCGAGCGGTGGCTGATCTACGACCTGCTCATCGAGAACGTGAGCCTCGTCGCCAACTATCGCGCGCAGTTCGATCGCATCGTCCGCTCGAGCTCGTACGAGGAGCTGGTCCGGCGGCTCAAGCAAAAGCGCGACGATTTCCTCAACGATCAGGCGCGCACCCGTCGCTCCGCCGGCCAGCCGCCCGCCGCTCCCCGCTAGCGAGGCTCCTCATCGTTTGATAGATTTGGAAATGTGAAGACCCTGCCGCTTGCCCGCCTGCACGCGCGTGAGGAGCACGTCGAGGCGTTCAAGGCGCTGGCCCATCTGACGCGGCTACAGATCTTCTTCTTCCTCGTTCGGCAGGGACGCGACGTCCCCGCCGGCGAGATCCAGGCCGAGCTCGAGATCCCGGCGCCGACGCTCTCGCACCATCTCGACCTGCTTCGCCGGGCCGGGCTGGTCCAGAGCCGCAAGGAAGAGCGCTTCGTCTACTACTCGGCCCGTCCCGACACCGCCAGCGAGCTGGTCCGCCTGCTCACCGCCTGCTGCTGATGAGCGGCGCCCGGACCACCAGCGCGACGGTCCCCGTGGAGATCGCCTCCTGGATCACGAAGTTCGTGGGCGGCGACGGGTCGGGGCGGCGCGTCCTGGACGAGCCGCTGACGCCCGGCGCGACCGTCAGGAGCGTGCTCACCGGGCTCTCGGCGCGGTACCCGGAGCTTCACCGGGCCCTCTGGCACGGCAACGAGCTGGGCGAGCACATCGAGGTCCTCGTCAACAACGCGGTGCTCGGCATCGACCACACCCTCGACTCCCCACTGCAGCCGGGAGACCAGATCATGCTGCTCGCCCAGTTCATGGGCGGGAGCTGACCGCGGGCCGCCCTCGTCAACCGACTTCGAGCGCCGGTCCCCGTGGCCACGTACCAGATCATCGCCTGGAAGGACGTCCCGTCGATGGTCGAGGCGCGCGACGAAGCGGGGACCGTCACCCGCCCGCTGAGCGACCGGTTCCAGCAGCTCATCGACTCCGTCGCGATGCAGCTCGGCCTTCAGGACCAGGACGCCTATCTCGACCTGTGGGCCCGTGGCGACGTGCAGGAGCGGCCAGGGAGCGCGACCGAAGTCGCCGAGGCGGTCGCGGCGGAGCTCGAGGCGCGTTTCACCGAGATCATCTCCCGCGCGTTCCGCCGGCCGTAACGCGCGACGGCCGGCCACCGGCCCCGAGAGATTTGACACGGTTGTGACGAACCCCCCTCACGTGCAGTCCACACTGGCCACAGCCGATCGACATTCACCCCGGGAGGACGACGAGCATGCTGAACGATAAGATCAGGGATGACGCGATGATGATGAAGGAGCAGCCATAGCCATGCGGCGGGGCCGCGCGCTCTTCCTCACCGCCCTCCTGGCGGCGGGCCTCGCGACCACGCCCGCCGGCGCCCAGGCCCTGCGCATCGGCGCTCCGGCGCCCGAGGTGGCGGGGGACCGCTGGATCAACAGCGGACCCTTGACCACGCAGGGCCTGCGGGGCCGCGTGGTGCTCGTGGAATTCTGGACCTTCGGCTGAATCAACTGCCGGAACGTGATCCCGCAGGTGCGGGACTGGTACGAGCGCTACGAGAAGGATGGCTTCACCGTCGTCGGTGTCCACAGCCCGGAGTTCGCGTGGGAGAAGCCGTACGACCAGGTCGTCGCCGCCGCGAAGAAGCTCGGAGTCCGCTATCCGGTCGTGCAGGACAACGAGTTCACGATCTGGAAACGGTGGGGTGTCCGGGCCTGGCCGACCACGCTCCTGGTGGATCGGAACGGGACCATCCGCTACCGCCACATCGGCGAGGGTGATTACGAGGCCACCGAGGCGATGATCAAGCGGCTCCTGGCGGAGCGGGAGTAACGGCCGGCGTGTGGTCGCCTTCCGCGCGGTTCTCGCTGCTCGCGCTCCTGGCCATCGCGGTCCCGGCGACCATCGTCGCGCTCCTCGGCTACATCTCGATCCGCCAGTGGGAGAAGTCCTCCGAGCTCCTGTACCGGGAGCAGGCGCGCGACATGGCGGCGATGGCCGCCGCGAAGGTCGAGATGATGCTCCGCCACGAGGAGGACGCCTTTCTGAATCGGCTTCAGGCTGCCCTCGATGCCGACGGCCCCTCGGCGCGGGCGGTCGGCGAGGTGCTCGACCACTCGCCGCTCGTCCGCCGGCTCTACCTGGTCACCCGGCGCGGCGAGCTCCTCTTTCCGAAAGCGTGGAAGGAGGGTGACGCCGCCGTCATCGGGCCGCTCGTCGCCGAGGCGACCCAGGGCAAGCTCGAACGGGGCAGCAAGCGGGAGGTGGTGGCGGGCCATCGGGTCTGTCTCGCGCTCCTCACGGGCCGCCGCGGCGAGCCGGTGCTCGCGGCGTTCATTCGCGACACCGAGGTGTTGCGTCGTGAGATCTTCGAGACCGCGCTGGGCGCGCTGGAGTCGCCGACCATCTTTACCGTCGTCGACCACGAGGGGCGCGCGGTCTACAGTCGCGCGCCGGTCGGCGACGCCCAGCCGATCCTCTCGGTGACGTTTCGCGAGACGCTGCCTGACTGGCGCCTTGCCGTCTACCAGACCGCGGACGCGGCCCCCCGGCGGGCGGTGCGCCGCCAGGTCATGCTCTTCACCGGCGCCTATGGAGTGTTGCTGCTGGTTATCATCGCGGGAATCGTCGCGACCTGGAGACTGACGCGCCGGGAGACCGAGATGGCGCGGCTCAAATCAGACTTCGTCGCCAATGTTTCGCACGACCTCAAGACCCCGCTCTCCGTGATCCGGATGTTCGGGGAGACCCTCGACATGGGTCGAGTCACCGACGAAGGCGGCCGGCGAGAGTACTACCGGGTCATCACCCGCGAGAGCGAGCGGTTGTCGCGGTTGATCGACAACGTGCTGGACTTCTCGCGCATCGAGAGCGGCCGGCAGACCTATCGGACGGCGCCGACGGCGGTCGAGCCGTTGATCCGATCCACGCTCGAGGCGTTCGCGTATCCGCTCGCCCAGCACGGGTTCAAGGTCGACGTGGATGTGCCGGCGGACCTTCCCGAGGGCTCGATGGACGCCGACGCCGTCGGGCAGGCGCTCGCGAACCTCATCGACAACGCGATCAAGTACTCGGGCGACGAGCGGGCGCTGGCCGTGACCGTACGAGTCGTGGACGGGCGGCTCGCCATCACGGTGGCGGATCGCGGCGTGGGGATCGCGGCCCCGGAGCACGCGAGGATCTTCGAGAAGTTCTATCGCGTGGGCCGGAGCGACACGCAAGGACGGCGGGGCAGCGGCGTCGGCCTCGCGCTCGTCCGGCACATCGCCGAGGCGCACGGCGGTGACGTCATCGTGGAAAGCGCGCCGGGGGAAGGCAGCCGCTTCACGCTCCGGCTACCGCTGGCAGGGCGACGCGATGGCTAAGATCTTGATCGTCGACGACGAACCCGAAATCGTGCGCGGTCTGGAGGACAACCTTCGCTTCGACGGGTATCAGACCGCGGCGGCCACCAACGGCCAGGAGGCGCTCGCGCTCGCCCTGACCGGGGCGCCCGACCTGATCCTGCTCGACATCATGATGCCGCGGATGAGCGGCTGGGACGTCTGCCGCGCGCTGCGAGAGAAGGGCATCGAGGTGCCCGTCATCATGCTGACCGCGCGCGGGGAGGAAGTCGATCGGGTCCGCGGGCTCGAGCTGGGGGCCGACGACTATGTCACCAAGCCCTTCTCGCTGCGCGAGCTGCTCGCGCGAGTCCGAGCGGTGCTGCGTCGGCCGGGGGCGCGGGGTCAGTTCGAAGAGTTCACGTTCGGGGAGGTCCGGATTCGACCGCGAGTCCGGCAGGTCTTCAAGGCGGGCGAGGAAGTCCGGCTCACGCGCAAGGAGTTCGATCTGCTCGTCTTCCTGGTGGCGCACCGGGGCGAGGTGATTACCCGCGAGCGTCTGCTGGACGAGGTCTGGGGATACGAGCGATTCCCCACGACGCGGACCGTCGATACGCACATCCTCCGGCTGCGGAAGAAGTTCGAGGCCGACGCCGACCAGCCCGTCTGGATCCTCACGCTCCACGGCCACGGATACAAGTTCGCGGCGGTGTAAGATCGTCGCGACAGAGGAGACACCATGTTGATTCGACGCGCGCCGCGGTTCACCGCGAGCGAGATCACCGATTCGAAGCTTTACCTGAGTCGCCGCGAGCTGATGGCCGGCGCGGCCGCCTTGGCTCTGATGCCCGCGCCGGGCGGGGCGGCGACCCCGAAGGGGCAAGCGCTCACCGCGGCGCGCAACGCCGCCTTCAGCCTGACCGAGCCGCCCACCAAGATCGATCACGTGACGACGTACAACAACTTCTACGAGTTCGGCGTCAACAAGGACGATCCCTCGCGTCTGGCCCACACGCTGCGCCCGCGCCCGTGGACGGTCCAGGTCGACGGGCTGGTCCACAAGCCCAAGACCTTCGACATCGACGAGCTGATTCGCCTCTTCCCGCTGGAGGAGCGTGTCTATTCGCTCCGCTGCGTGGAGGCGTGGTCGATGGTCATCCCGTGGATCGGGTTTCCGCTCGCGTCGCTGCTCAAGCGCGTCGAGCCGACCGGTCAGGCGAAGTTCGTCGAGTTCACGACGCTGCTCGACCCCGCCCAGTTCCCGGCCCAGAAGCCGGGGTTCTTCGGCTACTCGTCGCTCGACTGGCCGTACGTCGAAGGCCTCCGGCTCGACGAGGCGCTTCATCCGCTGACGCTGCTCACGGTCGGGATGTACGGGCAGGTCCTGCCGAACCAGAACGGCGCGCCCGTGCGGATGGTGGTGCCGTGGAAGTACGGGTTCAAGAGCGCCAAGTCGATCGTCCGCGTCCGCCTGGTGAGCGAGCAGCCCAAGACGTCGTGGGAGAAGGCCGCCTCGCAGGAGTACGGGTTCTATTCCAACGTCAACCCGGCGGTCAGCCATCCGCGCTGGAGCCAGGCCGACGAGCGGCGCATCGGTGAGTTCCGCCGGCGGGCGACGCTGCCGTTCAACGGGTACGCGGACCAGGTCGCCTCGCTGTACACCGGGATGGACCTGAAGAAATTCTACTGATGTCGCGCCGCGAGCGCCCGCGCGATGTCGCATAGGGCGCGGATCGCGCTGAAGATCGCGGTGTGGGGCGTGTGTCTCACGCCGCTGGCGAGCCTGGCCTACCGCGCGTGGACCGACGACCTGGGCGCCAATCCCATCAGCGCCATCACCACTACGCTCGGCGACTGGACTCTCCGGATCCTGCTCGCCTCGCTCGCGATGACGCCTCTCCGCATCGTGTTCGGTCTCTCGTGGCCGATCGCGCTGCGGCGGCTGCTCGGTCTCTTCGCCTTCGCGTACGTGTGCCTGCACTTCTCGGTGTGGATCGTCCTCGACTTCTTCTTCGACTGGGCGCGGATGTGGGCCGACATCGTCAAGCGCCCGTACATCACGCTGGGCATGCTGGCGCTGCTCTCGCTGATCCCGCTCGCCGCCACCTCGACGACGGGGATGATCCGGCGGCTCGGCGCCAGGACCTGGACGCGCCTGCACCGGCTGGCCTACGTGGCCGGCGTCTGCGGCGTGCTGCACTATCTCTGGCTCGCCAAGGTCGGGGTGAGGGACCCGTACTGGTACGCGGCCGCGCTCGCCGTCCTGCTCGGCGTGCGGGCGTGGGCGTGGGGCCGGCGCGCCGTCCGTCGCCGCGGCGCCGGCGTCGCCGCGACGTCGACGCCGGCCGGCGCGTAGGCCCGAAAGCGCTTTTCTCGGAGCGCGTCGCGCCGTAGTATCGGTGACGCGCATGAGCTCCGTCGCCTCGGTCTCCGTCAACGGCCGCCGCTACCGCGTTCCCGACCGTCCGGTGGTCGTCGTCTGCATCGACGGCTCCGAGCCCGCGTACTTCGACGAGGCGCTCGCGAAACACGCGGCGCCCGGTGTCGCCCGCTTCCGGCGGGAGGGCGTGTACCGGCTCGCGCGAGCGGTCGTGCCGAGCTTCACCAATCCGAACAATCTCTCGATCGTCACGGGCGTGCCGCCGGCGATCCACGGGATCTCCGGCAACTACTTCTATGACCCCGCGACCGGTCAGGAAGTGATGATGAACGACCCGAAGTTCCTGCGCTGCGAGACCCTCCTGGCCGCGCTGTCGAAGGCCGGGGCGCGCGTGGCGGTCGTCACCGCCAAGGACAAGCTGCGGCGGCTTCTGGGCCACGGGATGCGCGGCGTTTGCTTTTCGTCGGAGCGGGCTGACCAGACGACCAAGGACGAGCACGGGATCGAGCGCGCCACCGACCTCGTTCCCATGCCGGTGCCCTCGGTGTACAGCGCCGAGCTGTCCGAGTACGTGCTGGCGGCCGGTCTCGAGCTGCTCAGGCGACAGCGCCCGGACGCGATGTACCTGTCGCTCACCGACTACATCCAGCACAAGCACGCGCCCGGCGCGCCGGCCGCCACCGAGTTCTACGCGATGCTCGACCGCTACTTCGACGCCTTCGATCGTGCCGGCGCGGTGCTCGGCATCACGGCGGACCACGGCATGAACGCCAAGTCCGGCCCCGATGGCGCGCCCCGGGTCGTGTATCTCCGTCCCCTCCTCGACGCCATCGTGGGAGCCGGGCGCGCCCGGGTCATCCTGCCGATCACGGATCCGTACGTCGTTCATCACGGCGCCCTGGGATCGTTCGCGACGGTGTACCTGGACGACGCGCCCCGGGCCGGGGCGGTGGCGTCGCGGCTCGCCGCGACGCCCGGCGTCGCCGAGGTCTACGACAACGCCACCGGCTCGGCCCGGTTCGAGCTGCCCCGCGACCGCGTCGGCGACCTGATCGTCATCGGTGACCCCCACACGGTTCTCGGGAAGTCTCCCGCGGAGCACGATCTGTCGCTGCTCGAGGAGCCACTGCGCTCGCACGGCGGCGTGTCGGAGCAGACGGTGCCTTTCGTGATCAATCGGCCGCTCGGCGACGCCTACGCGGAGCGCCTCGCGCGCGCCGACGATTTGAGGAACTTCGATCTGTTCGACTACGTACTGAACGGGGTGAGCTGACGAACGACTCGAGGGGGCGTTACTCGCTTCGCTGGGCGCGGGCTTCCTCGGCGGCCTTGATCTCGTCCGCGAACATGGTGGCGGTCAAGGGACAGGGCAGCTTGTTCTCGTCGACGTACTGGCAGTCGGCCTGGTTGCACTGCACGAAGTAGCCCTGCGGGCGCCCGAAGCCGCCGGGGCGCCGGAGCCGGATCTGGACGTTCTCGGACACGACGCTGCACCAGAACTCGCGGGCTCGGCTTCGGCTCACGTCATCTCCTCGCACGGACGCTCGCGGTGTTGATCGGGACGATGCTCGACTGATCGCGCTCGACTAACATACGCCAGGAATCACGTCGTGACAATACGAGCCGAGAAAATTCGGCGGCCGCCGGCCGCTGACTCGAATTCTGTCGGGCCGGTCCCGAGTTCCAAGATATAGTTCGCTGTATAGATAGCGTGATCGCCGAGTAACTCTGCCTCTCCCATCTAGCGGGGTCATTCGAAGGAGGGCTCTCCGTTCTTCGCGTCCTGCGCGTCCTGATTGCCGCGGCGGTGCTCGGCGGGTGCGGCAGCCTCTCGGGTGCGGTCAGGACGGACTCGGCGCTGCTGGCCGAATCGCCGCGCCCCGCCGCGACCGGCGCCCCGGCCGCCGCGGATGCCGAGCCCGCGAGCGACGACGGTTCGCCGGCCGTGCCGATGATCGCCCAGGCGGAGCCCCCGCCAACGGAGAAGCCTGAGCCTGCGCCGACCGACAAGAGCGAGACCGAAGGCGACGAGGAATACGACCCCCTCGAGAAGTTCAACGAGGTGATGTTCGAGGTGAACCGGCAGCTCGATCGAATCGTCTTGAAACCGGTGGCGCAGGTCTATCGGGTCATCGTGCCCGAGCCGTTCGAGATCTTGATCGCCAACGGCTTCGACAACATCGCCTTCGTCCCGCGCGCGGTGAACAGCCTGCTCCAGGGCAAGTGGGGCGGAGCGACCCGAGAAGTCGGACGGTTCCTGATCAACAGCTCGCTGGGCATCGGCGGCCTCTTCGATGCGGCGAAGTACTGGGGGATCGAGAAGAGCCGCGAGGACTTCGGACAGACGCTCGGAGTCTGGGGCGTCCCGCCCGGCCCCTACCTCGTCTTGCCTCTGATGGAGCCGATGACGTTCCGCGACGGGATCGGCCGGGGGGTCGACGCGGCCATGAATCCGCTCACCTGGGTTGGTCCGTCGATCTGGATCAGCCTCGCGATGAAGGCGGCAGAAATGGTCAACGATCGCGCCCTGAACCTCGAGTTGTTCCAGGGCCTGGAGGAGAGCGTCGTCGACCTGTACAGCGCCGTTCGAAACGGCTATCTCCGACGCCGGGAGCAGATGATCAAGGAGTAACGGGCCCGCCCTCTATCCGGAAATGTCGAGGGCGAAGCGCTCTTTCGTGCGGTCCTGCCGGTAGTGGGTCCAGCGTCGTTCGGGTACTCCTAGAGGGAGCTTCCCCGGTGGTAAGAAATTGGGCGACGCGGCAGGAATATCCGCTATTTTAGGCAATATGGACAACATCCTGGTCGTCGACGACGAACGGAACATTCGCACGCTCTGTTCGCGGGTGCTGGCCGGGGACCAGATCGAAGTCCACGGGGTCGGGACGGGCAAGGAAGGCCTCCAGACCGCCGACGAGGTGAGCCCCGACCTGGTGCTCCTGGACCTCAGGCTCCCGGACATGGACGGTATCGAGGTCCTGCGCGCCCTCAAGGGACGGCACGCCGAGACCGCGGTCATCATCATCACCGGATTCGGTCAGATCCAGAGTGCGGTGGAGGCGATGAAGGCCGGCGCGACCGATTATCTCGAGAAGCCGTTCGAGCACCTCGACAAGCTCAAGCTCGCCGTCGCGCGAGCGCTCGAGGAGGTCCGCGCCCGGCGCGAGATCCAGCGCCTGCACCGGCTTCAGGAGAAGGAATATCGGATCGATCAGCTCATTGGAGAGTCCGAGGGCACGCGCCGACTCCGCGAGCTGATCAGCAAGCTGGCGCGGAGCGAGGCGGCGACGATCCTGATCCACGGCGAGAGCGGCACCGGCAAGGAGCTGGTCGCGCGCGGCCTGCACTACGAGAGCGCGCGCCGCGATTTCCCGTTCATGGAGGTCAACTGCGCCGCGATCACCGAGACCCTGTTCGAGAGCGAGCTGTTCGGTCACGAGAAGGGCGCTTTCACCGACGCCAAGGCCGCCAAGAAGGGGCTGATGGAGCTCGCCGACCGGGGCACGCTGTTCCTCGACGAGGTCAGCGAGATGTCGCTCAACAGCCAGGCGAAGTTCCTCCGGGTTCTGCAGGAGCGCGTCCTCCGGCGCGTGGGCGGAACACGAGACATCAAGGTCGATCTCAGGATCATCGCCGCGACGAATCGGCCGCTCGAGACGCGCGTCAAGGACGGGCAGTTCCGCGAGGATCTCTTCTACCGGCTCAACGTGATTCCGATCTACATTCCACCGCTACGCGAGCGCCGGGACGACATCATGCCGCTCGCCCGGCACTTCGTCCTCGACGCGAACACGCGTTTTCACAAGTCGATCAAGGGGTTCGTGCCTGAAGCCGAGCGGCTGATGGTGGGCTATCAGTGGCCGGGCAACGTGCGCGAGCTCAAGAATCTGATCGAGCGCCTCGTCATCCTCGGGAGCTCGGATCTCATCGAGCCGCCCCATCTCCCGGTGCAGTTCGCCACGCAGGTTCGCCAACCTGTCGTGACAGAGCAGACGGGCGACGCGCCCAGGACTCTGGCCGAGATCGAGCGCGCCTACATCGGCCAGATCATGCAGCGCGTGGAGTCCAACAAGAGCAAAGCGGCGAAAATACTTGGGATTTCACGCCAGACCCTCCGGAAGAAGCTGATGGAAGAGTGACCGGCACGCTCAATCCATCGCCACTGGTCAGTTCGTCGCCAACCCCGACCAGGGCTTCCGGAATATCCCAAATAGCTGAAAACAAATTCTTTCCGGAAAGGTAGCCGCGTGGCCCGTCGACTCTTGGAAACTAATCAGCCAATCAAGGGGTCACCCGGAAATCTTGAATCGCCATGTTTTCCGGTTACTTGCCTCTCTCAAGGCCATTGGTCCACGGTTTGCTGTATTAAGTCGCGAGTTTTGGACCCAAACGGCCAGGGGAGACGATGATGAGACCGACGTTCAGGAAGCTTGAAGTTAAGGACATCGGCGACTTGGAGAGGCTCGTCGCCGAGAACATGGAGGGCGTCGAGCCCGGCCTGAAGGTCGTCGACTCGCGCTTGCTTCTCGGCCAGGCCGCTATCGACCTTGTCGGGCTGGATTCGCGTGGTTCGCTGGCGCTGATCGCGCTCGACTTCACGGCCGACGAGGGCCTCCTTCTGCGGGTGATGGACGCCTATTCCTGGTGTCTGGAGTTTCCCGACACGCTTCGTCGTCTGTACCCGATGGCCCAGATCTCGACCTCCCGGCCGCCGCGGATCCTCTTCATCGCGGAGCGGCTGACCGATTCGTTCCTGCGTCGGATCAAGCAGCTCAGCTTCCTCGAGATCGATTGCCTCGAGTTCCGTCATCTCGAGGTCAACGGCGAGTCGGTCGTCTTCTTCGATCATGTCGAGCGGCTCCGGAAGGCCGCCGCGGAATCGCCCGTCGAGGCCCCGGCGCCGACACCGGTCGTCCGGTCTGCGGCGAGAGTGGTCGAGCCGCGCGTCGAGCCGGTGAAATCCGAAGTCGTCCGGCCGTCGGTAACCGAAGTCCGTCCGCCGGTCGTCGAGGTGGTCCGGCCGTCGGTGACCGAGTCGGTGACCGAGGTGGTCCGCCCGCCAGTGGTCGAAGTGGTCCGCCCGCAGGTGGCGGAGACCGTTCGGACACCAGTCGCCGAGATGGTCCACGGCGAGGCGGTCCAGGCCGAGGTGGTCGCCGCGGCCGTGCCCGAGCCGGAGATTCAGGCGCCGAGCGCGCCGGCTGTCGTCGCTCCGCTGGCTGCCCCGGTCATTCCGGAGCAACCGGCGTCCCAGGAATATCAGAGCGTGAGGCTCGTGCCCGAGCCCGCTCCCGCGGTATCGGTGCCGCCCACCCTCGTGTCGCCTGAGGCGGCCGCCCCGGCCCCGGCGAAGCCGGCGCCGGCGCTGCAGCTCGAGCCGATTCAGGCCACCGCGTCCCTGGCGGTTGCGGGCACGGGATCGAATGGACACGTGGCCGAAGCTGCTCCGTCCGCCGTCACCGTGACCCCGGTGGAGGCGCCGGCGAGTGTCGCGGCGATCCAGGAAATGGTGAGCGCCCCGGTCGCGGCGGCAGTTCCCGTGAGCGAGCCCGCGCCGGAAGCTCTCACGCCCGCCGAGCCCCCGGCGCCCGCGGCGGTCCCGGTGCAGACCCCGCCGGTGTGGGCGAAGGCCCAGGCCCAGCCCAACGGGAATCGGCCGTACTTCTTCGCGCAGGCGACGAAGAGTCCGTCGCCAGTCGAGGCTCCGGCCCCGGCGGTCGCAGCGGCTCCGGTCGCCGTGTCGTCGGCGCCCGCGCAGCCTAGCCCGACCAAGGCGGCTCTCGCAGTCGATGACCGTCCGGAGCTCGAATCGCTGAGCTTCCCGAAGGACGGCCTGTCTCGCCAGTGGCTGGAGTTCCTCAGCCAGCTCGGCGCGACCAAGTAGGGGATCACGGTGCCAGCTGAAATGGAAGACCAGACCCCGGTGACCGCTGGAGCGCCAACCGAAAGGCTGCGCGTCCTGCTCGTCGACGACAACGCGTCGGTCCTGCGGTTCCTGGCCTCGGCGTTCTCGTCGCACAACTGCCAGGTGACCACCGCGTCGACCGCGGAGCTGGCGCTCGAGCAGCTGGGCGACGACCCCTTCCACCTCGTGGTCTCCGACATCAAGATGCCGGGCCTGAGCGGTCTCGATCTGCTCCGCGCCGTCAAGGGCAAGCAGCCCGGCACGCCGGTCGTGCTCATCACCGGGGTACCGTCGGTCAACTCCGCGGTCTTCGGGCTGCGCCACGGCGCGTACGACTACCTTCCCAAGCCCTTCTCGGTGACCGAGGTGAAGGACCTCATCGGGCGGCTTCGGCGAGATCGTGCGGACGGCAACGGCAACGTCAATTATCCCGCCGGACTGACGGAGGAGCTGGCGCGGCGGCAGGCCGGCGTCGAGGTGATCTCGCGCATCGGCGAGGTAGCGCTGCAGGGACTCGAGCCCAGCGTCTTCGCGGAAAAGGTGCTCGAGTACACCATGCAGAGCCTCCGGTGCGACGGCGCGCTGATGCTACTGCGCGACCAGGGCGGGCAGTTCAACGCGAGCCGCAAGGGCGAGCCGTCGCTGGTCGGCCAGATCCTGGCGCTCCTGCACGCCTCGTTCGGCGAGGTCGTCAAGACCGGCGGCCGCGAGACGTTCGTGCTGACGAAGCCCGAGCATGGCTTCGAGGGCCTCGCGGCGCTGGTGCCGGGGGTGGGCGACGCGATGGGCATCCTCTGCGTCGGGCGCAGTACCGACAACGGGGCCTTCCTGCCGGACGAGAAGGCGCTCCTGCTCGGCTACGCGCAGACCACGGCGGTCGCGCTTCAGAAGATCCTCCTGCGCGAGCACCTCGAGCGGAACCTGATCGACACGATCTCGTCCTTCGTCATCGCGCTCGAGTCGAAGGACCCGTACCTCAAGGGCCACTCCGCTCGGGTGTCGCTGTACTCCGGAGAGCTCGCGACGGTCATGGGCGTTCCGCCGGCCGAGGTCATCCTGATGAGCCGGGCCGGCATGCTGCACGATCTCGGCAAACTGGCCATCATGGACCACATCCTCGGCAAGCCGCGGCAGCTGACCGAGGAGGAGTTCGTCGCGATGGGTATCCCATGGGAACATCGCGCGAAACGCACGCGTGAATATATCGAGGCGATGCGCAAGCTCTGGGGCGAGGATCCCAGCAGCTATAGCGGCGAATATGTGAATTTCAAAAATGTCCGCAGCAACCCCAAGCCGGTGCAGGGCGCCAAGCTGCCGGTGATTTTTGGCGGGGAAAGCGCTCCCGCATTGAGGCGCGTGGCTGAGTACGGCAACGGATGGTGCGGCTTCAATCTCACCCCCGACGAAGCCGCGGCTAAAATCCGCAAGATCGAGGAGTTACTCAAGGCCAACGGGCGCAAGCGCTCCGATATCGAAATCGCGGTGTCGCCGTATTCGAAAGCGATCACCAAGGACGACCTCAAGCGCTATCGCGATGCCGGCGCGGACGAGGTTGTGTTGATTAATCTGAGACCGCCGCGCGCGGAAGCCGAGAACCTCGCGGGCCTCGAAAAAATAGCGCGCGAATGGGTTG
>Ga0137409_10001964_pt1 | contig 22158 bp, 15 predicted proteins | sample CZODoug1_16funga_FD_122059 | JGI IMG/M metagenome (GOLD analysis project Ga0137409, IMG submission 122059) | Vadose zone soil fungal communities from Angelo Coast Range Reserve, California, USA - CZODoug1_16fungal (Hybrid Assembly) | ecosystem: Environmental > Terrestrial > Soil > Vadose zone...
CATCTATTTGCTGCTGACAGGGCTGGCGTTCTGGTCGCCGTGGTGTTTCTGGATCGCCGCGGTGTTGGGCGGCGGACAAACTTCGCGAACGCTGCATCCATGGATTGGACTGGTCTTTTTCGTCGCGGTGATGCGGATGTATTCGCTGTGGGCCGCACAGATGCGTTCGACGGACGCCGACAAGAAGTGGTGGCGTTCGCTGCGTCATTATGTCCGGAACGAAGACGATAAAATGCCACCGGCCGGGCGGTACAACGCCGGACAAAAGGCGCTGTTCTGGAGTTTTTTTTACGGAGCAATCTTGCTGCTTCTAACGGGAATAGTGTTGTGGTTTCCCGAGAGTATTTCTTGGAACATGCGCTGGCTAAGATATATCGCGGTGTTTTTGCATCCAGTGGCGGCGCTCGTGACGATTGCGAATTTCCTGATTCACATTTATATGAGTGTGTTTGCAGAACGCGGGGCGTTCGGAAGCGTGATTCGCGGCGACGTTTCGCTGGAGTTCGCGAAGCGTTATCATCCGGGCTGGTATGATGAGATCGTGGGCGGACGCTCTTCCGCACCACGCAAATGACGATTGGCCGACAGAAACTCTCCGAATACGACAAGCGAATCGAGCGGGCTAAATACCTGGCCGCGGAATATTCCTTTGCCGCGAAGCCGCTGAAGTTCTACGAGCAAATCACCCAGTTTCAACAAGGCCTGTTTGCGACGTTGGTCAAGGAGTGGGGCGAGGCAGCGGTCACACCGAGTGGCGGCGCTTTCCGCGCAGAATTAAATTTGGCGGTTCTGCTGCCACAGTATTCGAGCTTTCTGGCGCTGGTGGAGGCACACGCGCCAAAGCCGCTGGGCGCAGCAGCAACCGACATAGCGCGGGAAGGGTCGGCTGCGTGGGTAGAGTTGCTGACCAACTACTGGCGGGATGGCGGCAGAGCGGACGAAAACGGAATGTCGCGCTCGGATAGTGGCAGACCGGTGTTGCGAGAATTTCTGGCGCGCGGATTCCTGCAGGCATACGCGGAGTTTCTTGGTGAGGCAGTGGCTGGCGGCGTCGCGGACGGGACGCCGTATCTTTGCCCGAAGTGCGATTCCCTTCCCTTGCTAGGCGTGTTGCGTCCCGAGGGCGACGGCGGCAGGCGATTTCTACACTGCGCGTTTTGCGCGCACGAGTGGGGATTCCGCAGAATTTTGTGCCCGGCGTGCGGCGAGGAGCGCGAGGATAAATTGCCGGTTTTTGTGGCGGAGCAATTTCCGCATGTTCGCGTGGATGCTTGCGATACGTGCAAACACTACATCCGAACAATTGATTTGACTAAAGACGGAAACGCGGTGGCGGAAGCAGACGATTTGGCAGCCATACCACTGACACTGTGGGCGCAGGAGTATGGTTACACGCGGATTCACGCAAACTTGCTTGGCGCTTAGAAATTTAGAGGAGCAAAGTTAAAACGAGCGTCTCCGTTTACGCGGCGCTCTCCATGGCTGCCACAGGATGTCCCATGAAGTAATGGACTGCTGGCGTGAATACCAACGAAAAGACCATTGAGCTGAGAAGGCCGCCGATAACAGAGATGGCGAGCGGCTGCAGCATTTGCGAACCCGCTCCGAGCCCAAAGGCGAGCGGCAGCATTCCCGCGACGGTGGCAAGAGCAGTCATCGCGATGGGGCGAAGACGGCGGCGGCCCGCCTGAATCATCGCGTCGTGGGACGACATGCCCGATTCTCGAAAGTGGGCTTCGGCGTCGAGAAGCAAGATGCCGTTCTTTGCGACGACGCCAATGACCATGATCATTCCCATGAACGAAGCGACGTTGAATGTCGTTCGCGTAATGAGAAGCGCCGCGAATCCCCCAAAGGTGGAAAGAATCGCGGAAGCGAGAATGGCGATCGGCGCGGAGAATGTGCGGAATTCGAACAATAGCACCGTGAAGAGCAATAGCAGCGCGAGAAGGAAAACTTTCAAAAGCTCCCGGAAGGATTTCTGCTGCTCTTCAAACTGGCCGCCGTATTCGATGCGGATGGACGGGGGAAGATGGAGAGCGTTGACAGCTTTCTGTACAGCGCGCATGCCGCTGCCAAGGTCGGTTCCTTCGAGGCGAGCGGTGACCGCAACAAGGCGCTGCAAATTTTCGCGGCGAATTTCGGTTTCACCCGGAGTTTGGGTAACGGTGGCGAGAGCGCCGAGTGTAGCCGTCTTCCCGGTGCTGCTCAGGAGCAGCGTGTTGTTCATGCGCTCAAGCGTGGCGCGATTTTCCTGCGGAAAGCGGATGCGGATGGTATAGGCACGGTCGTCGCGCACGACGGGCGTAGCAGCGGGCGCGCCTTCCAGAATCGCGAGTGCGTCGGTGCTGACTTCGTCTGGCGAAAATCCGGAGCGCGCCGCGGCGATCGGGTTAACTTGGTAGGTAACGGAGGGGCCGCTGATAGTGTCTTCCACGCCGAGGACGTCAACGCCGCCGTGAACCTTGCCGATGGCGTCCGCACCGCGAAGTGCGGTTTCGTTCAACAATTTGCCATCCTCGGCAAAGAGTTTGATAACGACAGGCTGCGGCTGGCTGGTGAGGTCGCCGATCATGTCGGAAAGGAGTTCGACGAATTCGACTTTGGTTGCGGGTTCTTCGGTTGCGATCTGTGCGCGAAGATCTGAAATTATCTCGTCTTCGTCGCGGCTACGCTTGGTCTTGAGTTTCACCGTAAAGTCGCCGCGATTCGATTCGGTGACAGCGGCGAGACCGAGTTGGAGGCCCGTGCGGCGCGATGTTGTTTCGACTTCGGGCGTCGCGCGGAGAATTTCCTCGATGTGCAGGAGAATGCGGTTCGATTCGGCGAGCGAACTTCCCGGCGGAGTGAAGTAGTCCACGATGAAGCCGCCTTCGTCCATCGACGGCAATAGTTCGGTTTCAAGCAGGCGATAGAAGACGTAAGAGAGCATGACGATGACGAGAGAGCCGGCAATGAGAAGAATGGGGCGTTTGACGACAGATTGCATGACGCGGGCGTAGAAATCCACGCAGCGTGCGAACAAACCGGATGTGGGTTCTTCCGCCGTCGCATTTTCGGCGCGCAGAAGCGATTCGTCTGACTTCTTGCGGCGGACGAGATATTGGCTGAGCGTGGGGGTCCAGGTGAGCGCGAGGAGGAGCGACGTAAAGAGAGCGACGGACATGGTGATGGCAAGCGCACGGAAAAACGTGCCGTAGACGCCGGCCATTGAGATGAGCGGCACAAAAACGACGATCGGCGTGATGGTTGAGCCGGTGAGCGGAATGATGAGTTCGCGTAAGGCACTTTGCACGGATTCAGCACGGCTCTGGCCGCTGTCGCGGTGAGCGACGATATTTTCGAGCACCACGATGGCGTCGTCGATCACGAGGCCGACGGCAGCGGCGAGGCCACCGAGTGTCATGAGGTTAAAGCTTTGGCCCGTAGTGCTGAGAACGATGAACGTGATGAGGAGCGTCACTGGAATAACGAGGCCGGCGATGAGCGACGTGCCCCAATCGCGGAGAAACAACACGAGAATCACAGACGAAAGCAGGATACCGAGAAAGACAGCGTCACGAACGCTGGCAATGGAATCGTGAACAATGGTGGATTGATCGTAAAACGTTTCTAGATGGACGTCCGGCGGAAGAAACGATTTCAGGCTGCGGACGAGATCGTGAACTTCTGTCGCCACATCGAGTGTGTTGCTTTCCGGCTGGCGATTCACGTTGAGGAGAATCGCGTCCTTGCCGTTCGAAGTGACGACCGTGTAGACCGGTGCGTCGGAAGGGGCGACCGAGGCGACATCCGCGATGCGAATAGGCACTCCGGCCGGGGAATTTTTGATGCTGATTTGGCCAAGGTCCGCGGGTGTGCGAACCTGACCGCTGACGAGCCCCAGCACGAGGTGGTGATCGCTTTCGATCAAGCCGGGTGATTCGATGACGTTGGTCCGACGAACCGCTTCGAGAATGTCACTCACGGTTACGCTCGCAGCAACGAGACGCGCTGGATCCGGCATGACCTGGAATTCCGGAACTCGGCCGCCCTGTACGATTACCGTGGCGACGCCGTTGAGACGATTCATGCGCGGCTTGATCTGGTATGTGGCGATCTCCCAAAGCTTCGAAGGGGGAATGCGATCGGACGTGAGACTGTAACCGATGACAGGGAAAACGGCGAACGTAAGTCGGTGAGTTTCGACTTTTGCGGTGGCCGGAAGTTCGGTTTGCAAGCGCGCGACGACGGCATCTACGCGCTGAAGCGTGAGAATCATGTCCGAATTCCAGTCGAAGAACAGATCGACTTCCGCGGAACCGCGGCTGGTAATGGACTGCACGGTCTGCAGGCCCGGGACGCTATTGACGGCTTCTTCGATGGGCCGCGTAATCGTCACGAGCATTTGATCGATCGGCATCACGCCGTTGTCCACGCCTATCACGATTCGTGGAAAATCGGTCGAAGGAAAAACGGAAACGGGCATCGTGAGGGCACGATAGCCACCAACGACAGCGAGGCTGACGATCAAGAAGAGTACGGGCCGCGCGAACCGCTGGAACCACGGGAGATTGCGCTGCGTGGCATGGCCCTTTTGTGTGGAGCCGGAGAGGAAGGACATGCTCGGCTAGTCCTTCTCGGGAGGAGCTGACGAATGTGGCTGCGGCGACGCTGCTTCTTTATCACTCGAAGCCGACGCTTCAATCTTTACTTGTGTTTTGTCTGGGAGAGCGTAGCCGCCGGACGTGACGACTCTGTCTCCAACGTTGAGGCCACCGGTTATCTGGACGCGATCTTTGCCGCGAATGCCAATCTGTACGGTTTTGAGGGAAGCGTGATTGTCTGGCGTGGCGATGACGACATACTCCGAGCCGTCGTCATTTTTGTACACAGCCGAAGCGGGAACGGTGAGCGCATCTTTGGCGGAACGCGTGATCATAAGCAGTTGAGCGGTCATGCCAGGCTTCAGCGCGGTGTTCGGTTTATTGGATTGAACCCATACTTCCACCGTCGTGCTGCCGGGATCGAGGGCGGGGCTGACAAGAGAGACTTTTGCGGCGACGGGATCGGAAGCGCCCGGGACTTGAATCTGAGCCGAGTTGCCGACTTTAAGCGCCGCGGCGTCCGATTGCGCTACGTGCGCCTTTACGACGAGCGATGAGGTGTCCATGACGGTGAGTATTGGCTGATTGGCGGTGGCGAGTTCACCGGCATATTGCGGACGCTCGGTGACAACGCCGTCGATGGGGCTGCGAATTTCCGAATAGCTAAGCTGCGCCTCCGCGCTGAGATACTTCCCTTTCGCGGCGGTAAGCTGGCCTTCGGCGGATTTCAACGTTTGCTTCTGCCCGACGCGCTGCAAATCGGCCAGCTGACGCTGGGCGACTTCGTATTGCGCGCGGGCCTGCGCGAGGGAGACCTGGGCCGCATCCAGGTCGCGACGTGGAAGGGCGCCCTGATCGAAGAGGTCCTTGCGACTGTCGAATACTTTTTGCTGAGCATCGAAATTGGCTTTCGCCGCAGTGGCGTCCAGCTCGGCCTTCTGAATTTCCTGGGGAAGGCTGGCGGCTGTCGTAGTTGTATAGCCAGCTTCCGCTTGTTCGAATTCACCTTTGCTTTGTTGCGCCACGGCGGAGAGGTCTGCGTTTTCCAGTACCGCAAGGAGTTGGCCTTTCTTGACACGGCTTCCGCGCTGAACGAGAAATTGTTTAATTGTGGAGGTAATTTTCGGCGAGAGAATGGCTTGTTGCAGAGGGAACACAACGCCTTCGGCGGTAACGGCCTGTTCGACTGAACCCTTCTGCGCGGGCTCGACCTGAACAGAGACAACGGGCGTCGGTTCCTTTTCAGATGCAGTGCATCCCAGCATAAACGCACAAACCAGGAACGCGATTGTGCGTTTGGCTGTTACCAGGGGACTCGACGTCGGTGGTTGCAACTGCTGCATCATGGCGTTGTGAGTTCTCCGGTCAATGTTTGTAAATTGGCAAGCGCGACGCGATAGCGCACGGCGCCGTCTTGAAAAGCGGCGTCGCTGGCCGTGGCGGTGTTTTGCGCGTCAACAACTTCCAGAATATTCGTTTCGCCGTTGCGGTAGCGGAGCATCGCCAAGCGAAGGCTTTCTGCGCCAAGTTGCGCCGATCGTTCGAGACTCGCGAGTTCGCTCGAAGCCGTCTCGGCTTCATGGAACAGGGATTGAATCTCAGCGAGAAGCTTGCGTTGCGCGAGCGACAGTTCGCGTTGCGCCTGTGCCTTTTTCAACTCTGCTTGCTTCACGCGGCTTTGCGTTGCGCCCCAGTTCCAGACAGGGATGTTCAGAGATGCTACGACCGACGAGCCGAGATTGGAGATACTGTCGGTGCGCGTTGCAAAGCGTGCCGCGTCGATTCCATAAAAGTAGTCGAGGCTGATTGCAGGAAAATATCCGGCGCGAGACGCCAACACTTCGTGACCCGATTGCTGGACAGTCGAGAGCGCTGCACGCAGATCGGGATTATCACGAGACGCGCGCTGTTCGACTTCGGGCAACGTGGGAAGAGCAACCGCGGTGTGTAAGTCGTCAGCCAAGTCAAAATTGTCAGTGAAGTTTGGAAAAAGGAGGACCGCGAGATCGAGACGACTGTTCAGCAGAGCCAACCTGGCTTCCTGCAATTGACGCTGGCGGTCGTTGGCCTGCAATTCGGCTTTGATCACGTCGGCGTGGGCCACTTCGCCGCCGTGCTCAAGGCTTTGCGTAAGCTGGAGAAACTTCGCGCCTTCGTCGGCCGCTTTCGTGGCGGACTCGATCTTTTTCTGAGCAGCGAGAGTCGCGTAGTAGGTTTGCACTACGGTCACAACGAGGCCACGGGAAGCGATTTCCGCTCGCGCCCTGGCCGCGCTGGCTGCGGCCGCAGCAGCTCGATACGTCGCAAACGACGCAACATCGAGGACTTGATGAACATTGGCCTGGCTGATGTACTCGTGCACTCCATTGTTAGCAATGAACCGGACTGGATTCCCGGCGCCGTTGCCCTGTGAATAGATAGCGGAACTGTTGTACGCGACGCTCGGGAGCAGCGCATCGCGCGCCTGATTCTTATCTTCGCGTGACACTGCTGCCTCGGTCGCAGCCGCTTGAAACACCGTACTGTTTTTTCGCGCGCGGTCGAGCGCGTCTTGCAGCGTAAGCCGAACAACCGCACCGGAGTCCTGCGGTGGCGAAGGGGGTTGCGGCGATTGCGCAGCAACGCAATTGCTGAACGCAAAGGCGGTGCACAACCACAAGCAGCTGGCACGAAATTGAAAAAAACAGGCAATCATTGACTCAAACTCCTAGCCCGAAAAATCGAGGGCCAGTTTCTCGATGTTAGTCTGGGCAAGATAAATGCGGGATTAATCAAATGAAGCGTTGCCAGTATTGTCTGGCGCGGGCATCGAGAAGGTAAAGACGCTGCCCGCCGCATCAGACTTGGTCAATCCCAACGTGCCGTGGTGCGCCTCCGCAATCCAGCGGCAGATTGCGAGGCCCAACCCGGCGCCACCACTTGAGCTGTCTTGCCGCCCACGCGATTCGTCCGCGCGGAAAAAACGCTCGAAGATACGGGGTTGCAGATCGGGAGGAACCCCAGGGCCATTGTCTGAAAACGTCACGGCATACGCGGCATTTACTCGATTGCACGAGACCGTCACGCCACCGCCAGCCGGTGTGTATTTGATGGCGTTGTCCAAGAGATTGAGGAACATGCGGCGGAGCAACGCTTCGTCGGCGAAAACGAGTAATTCAGGAGATGGCGTGCAGGTAAGTGTGATTTGCTTCACCAGCGCGATAGCTCGAAAGTTTCGAACGCAATCGGCAACGAGTTCCTCAAGATAGAAGCTGGATGGCGTCAGAGGAAGCTGGCCAATGTCTGCGCGGGTCAACGTGAAGAGGTCTTCCACGATTTGTTTCAGTCTGAGAGCTTCCCTTCTCAGAATCTCCAGTGATTCTCGATACTCCTCGGGTGGACGATCCGTTTTCGAAAGGGCGACGTCCGCTTCGCCGGCTAGAATCGCGACAGGCGTACGGAGTTCATGCGAAGCATCTGCGACGAACCGCCGTTGATGCTGGAAGGAATCGTTGAGACGATCGAGTAAACGATTGAACGACAATGCGAGCTGGCCGAGTTCGTCTTTCGTATTTCGGACGGCCAACCGGTCTTGTATATTTTTTGCGCTAATGCGTTCCGCCTGGTTGCTCATTGAGACGACCGGAGAAAGGCTGCGTCTTGCCAGGAAATAGCCACCAACACCCGCAAGCAATACGGCGAGCGGAATAACGAGGGCGTAAGTTTGCTCCAGTGCGGCAAGAAATTCTTTTTCGCCGCGCAGAGACTGCAGGGTGACAAGCACGCAGGTGGCTCCGTCGGCGGTGAACGACCGCGAATATCCGCGGTAAAGGTGGCCAGAAGCCTTGAGTGTGCGGAACGTGCGACGAGTTGCATCATCGGAAGTCGCCTGGCGACGCAAGTCGTCGTAACGTTGAGCTTCGGATTCTAAAAGCAAAGGGCTCATCGGAGACGCAAGAATGAGCTTCCCCTGCGCATCGAATACGGAGAACGCGGTTTCACGGTAACTATGTTCTTGAATTGCCGCCGCGACGCAATCGCGGAATGTTTCCGATTCGTGGGCGTCCCTCAATTCCGCCTGAACCGTTGCGAGAAAACCGTTGGCAACGTCGACTAACGAACTGTCCACCCGGCGGATGGAATTCTGCCGAAGCAGCAAATAAGTGCCCGACGCGAGGATGAGTAAAACACAGGCGACAGCGCCTGCATGCCAAAGCGTCAGGCGAACGCGAACGGAATTAAGCATGGTTTTTCTTTGCGGGTGTACCGGCTGCGACGGAGCTTGCGCCAGCTTCTTCCTGCTGAGAAAGAATGTAGCCCGCGCCGCGCCGTGTATGCAGTAACGGTTTGTGGGGAGGCGTGTCGATCTTTCGACGGACGCGATTCACGTACACTTCAATCAAATTCGAAAAAGGATCAAATTCTTCGTCCCAGACGTGCTCCGCGATTTCGGCGCGTCCGACCACACGGCCCTCGTTGCGAGCAAGAAACTCGATCAGGGCATACTCTTTCGCCGTGAACGAAATAGATTTGCCGCCGCGCGTAACACGCTGGCCAACCGTGTCAACGACGAGGTCTGCCACCGAAATCTGCGCCGGCCTTAATTCGCCGGTACGCCGAAGCAATGCTCGCAAACGGGCCAGCAACTCGCCAAATTCGAACGGCTTGGTCAAGTAGTCGTCCGCGCCGCTATCGAGACCGGAGATTCGATCCTCGACAGCGTCGCGCGCTGTCAGCATTAAGATCGGCATGCGCTGGCCTGACTTTCGCAGCTCCCGGCAAACGGCAAAGCCATCCGGCGCGGGGATCATGACGTCGAGAATCACGATATCGTAAGTATTGACGGCCGCTTCGTAGAGAGCAGCCTCGCCGTTTGTCACCGCATCGACCGCGTAGCTCTGTTCGCGCAGCCCTTTGGCCACAAATCGAGCGATGCGTGGATCATCTTCGACGAGCAACACTCTCATAGCAGCATCATACTTCGGCTTTTGCCTCCGGCCAGGGCAAATCGCAGCTGTTCAGTCTGGTGTGCAAATTTAACCCCTGTTCATCTTTCTCCCGCTAACAATAGGGCCGTACACACAAACAGCAGGCGAACACTCGGCCCGGAATTAGAGCAGCAAAGCTCCTCGGAGGTCACGGAATGAGAACCAAACTTTTTGCATCGATTGCGGCGGTCGCTGTTCTCTGCGCCGGCACTGTTTTACTTAGTGCTCGACCGAAGGCGGCTCCAGCTTCATCCGGCTATGCCCTGACCAAGACCATTTCTATTCCAGGTGATGAAGGCTGGGACTACGTCGGAGTTGATAGCGCCTCGCGGCGCGTTTACGTATCCCACGGATCGCACGTCGTGGTGCTTGATGCAGACACCTACGCAATTGTGGGCGATATTCCGGACACTGCCGGCGTTCACGGCATTGCGATCGCCGCTGAGCTGGGGCGCGGCTTCACAAGCAACGGTCGGACCAACAACTCGACTTTCTTCGATTTGAAAACGCTCAAGCCGATTGGCGTTTATCCGACCGGAACGAACCCCGACGCAATCCTCTATGAGCCGGTCACGAAGCGAGTGTTCGCGTTTAATGGCAGAAGCCAAGACACGACGGCGTTGGACGCGATGACCGGAGTCGCACTCGGAACTGTGCCGCTCGGCGGCAAGCCGGAGTTTGCTGCCGCGGACGGCAATGGCGGAATTTACGTCAACATCGAGGACAAGTCCGAATTGGTGCACCTCGATGCGAAGAAGCTGACCATCCTGCACCGCTGGCCGCTTGCTCCCTGCCAGGAACCCTCCGGCTTAGCGATTGATCTCAAGAATCACCGGCTGTTCGCCGGGTGCGACAACAAAATGATGGCGGTAATCGATGGCGAGACAGGAAAAGTTATCGCGACGCCGACGATTGGCGATGGCGTGGATGCGAATGCCTACGATCCGGGAATAAATTACGCGTTCGCTTCGACCGGTGACGGGCATTTGACGGTTGTGCACCAGGATTCACCGGATCAATATACAGTCGTCGAAAACGTGCTTACAAAGAAGAGTGCCAGGACCATGGGGCTGGATTTGAAGACCCACACCATCTTCCTGCCGTCAGCGGAATTTGACGCACCCGCTGCAGGCGAACGCCGGGGGAAAATGAAGCCCGGCAGCTTTGCGGTGCTGGTAGTAACAAAGAAGTAGCCCGGAAGGAAGGTTTGTCTGCTGAAGCGTTCTCAACGATCTAGGCGCTGAATTCGATCTTCGGAGATTTCTGGAGCGGGCGATGGGAATCGAACCCACGTCCGAAGCTTGGGAAGCTTCTATACTGCCATTGTACGACGCCCGCTCACTGTCTCCGATTCTACTGAGAAATTAATTTTCCGTACAGCGGTTTGAGTTACTCGAAAGCCAGGCTGCGGCGAGTCCGCGTAGCTGCTTAGTATGTGTTTGCCTTCCAAGGAATGCTTAGGAAGTCGTCTTCAACTGATTTGTGCTCAAGAAGAAGCGCCGGCTGTAAGTTTTTAGAGAGTGGCGGGAACTCGAGACTCAATGACTTGAAATTGGTGCGTCTACCTTGAAATGCTTGTCAGCTTGCCACAGCATTCGGGGCGTTGGGGCAGTTCGGAGCTATTCCAACCACCGCCGAGCGCCTGAACTAGTAACACCGCATCTACCATCCGACGGCCGAGAATATTCACGGCGGTGACTTGATCAGAGAGAGCAGCGCTCTGCGCAGTTGTTACTTCAAGGTAGCTGGTGACGCCTCCAGTGTAACGAGTGTTGGCAAGCGAGAGATACTTATCCGCTGCGATGACAGCGGTATTCTGTACTTGAGCTTCGTGCTCCAGAATCCTTAGCGCCGCGACGTTATCCTCGACTTGCTGAAAACCGGTGAGCACCGTTTGGCGATAGTTAGCGACAGCTTGATCGTAAGCAGCGACGGCCTGGTCTGAGGCAGCGCGACGTCTTCCGACATCAAGGACGGTGAAGAGTGCAGACGGGCCAGCTGACCACAGAATACTGGGGCCGGATAGCAAGGTTGTAATTGAGCCGCTTTCGAAGCCACCGCCAATGCCCAGATTGACGAGCGGATAGTAGGCAGCCTTGGCGACTCCAATCTGCGCGTTGGCAGACGCCATGAGTCGCTCGGCAGCCGCGATGTCGGGCCGCCGCTCAAGCAAGTCTGACGGTAGGCCCACAGGAATCGGCGGAGGAGGCATGGTGAGAGGAAGAGGAGCGAGACTAAACGACGCGGGAGGCTTGCCGACGAGAACCGCTACCGCGTGCTCGTACTGGGCGCGAGTGACTCCGACATCGATCGCCTGAGCGCGAGTGGTCTCAAGTTGCGTCCTGGCCTGTTCAACCTCCAGATCGGAAGCAAGTCCTCCTGCAAATCTGTTCTCAATTAATTGCAATGCTTGTTCGTACTGCGTAACGGTCGAGTTCAGGAGTTGTTCCTCGGCATCAAGGGTACGGGCCTGGAAGTAAAACAGGGCCAACTGGGCGTGCATGGATAGGTTCACCGCCGCCAAGTCCGCTGCACTGGCTTGCGCCTGATCGCGGGAAGACTCGACAGTCCGGCGTACCCGCCCCCAGAGGTCGATCTGGTAAGACAATTCGAATGGAATCTGAAAGTCATTGTAAGTAATGCCATTGGTAACGGTGCTTGCAGGCCGGTGGCTGGAGATTCGGTTTCGCGTGGCACTTGGGCCCGTGGCGACTGTAGGGAAAAAATCGGCCCGCTGATAGCGGAGAAGCGCACGAGCCTGCGTATATTGAGCCTCCGCCGCCTTCAAGTTTTGGTTGGAGACGTTGACTTGAGCTTCGAGGGCATTCAGCTGCCGATCCTGAAACATTTCCCACCAGGCTCCGCCGAGATTCTGATCGTTGGGCTGGGCGGCCTTCCAGTCGCCTGCTTCCTTATAGGAGGGCGGGACTTCCACTGCTGGACGGTTATATTTTGGCCCGACGGTACAACCGGCAATGAAGAGCGCGCTGGCGAGACCCACGCCGACGAGGCCGCGTTTGTAGAGCTGGATTGCTGCATTCCGGTGACGGCGGAAATTCATTGGCCACCTCCTGCGTTGTTTGGGGGTGCGGCCTTTGCGATCTGCACTTGCTGCCCAGACAGAACGGAATCCGGTGGATTTTGAATTACCGATTCGTCGCCGCTCAGACCCGAGAGGATTTCGATCTGATTTCCAAAATCGTGACCAGGAGTTACGTGTGTGAGCGCCACTCTGCCGTCTTTCACCACGGCGACCTGCAGACCTTCCGATCGAAACAACAGAGTGTCGACGGGCAATAGGTGAGTGGAGGTGAGTCCCGGCAACTTCAGATGGACTTCGGCATATGAACCGGACAGCAATTTGCCGGCGGGATTGTCCACGTCGACTTCCACCTGCAAGGTGCGGGTTGCGTTGTTAATTGCATTGGCCGTGCGCACCAACTTTCCTGGGAAGCGTCGTCCAGGAAACTCGGCAAGCGTGAGGTCTGCCGTCAGCCCTGGCGCGGCCGCTTGCGAGTATTCCTGGGGAACGTAGACATAGACGCGCAATCTCCCGGGTTGGGCGATGTGGAAAAGGTCGGTTCTCGTGCCCGGTGCGCTACCGGAGTTGATAAGATCGCCCACATCGACGTTACGAACGGTAACAATGCCGTCAAATGGAGCATAGATTTTTTCGAACGATTGCAACGTCTCGAGCTGCTTTACATTCGCCTGATTGGCCTGGACGATGGAGTTGTTGGCGTTGTAAGTGCCGACGGCGTTGTCTGCGTCTTGCTGAGAGACTGCATTGGTCTTCAACAACTCCTGATAGCGGTTCTTCGTAATCTCCGCAAGCCTGAGATTGGCTTCTGCGGTAGCAAGATTGCTGCGCGATTGCTGAAGCTGCTGGTCGACTTCCGGTGTATCGATCTCAGCGAGAAGCTGGCCATTTTTCACGCGCGCACCAATGTCGACGTACCACTTCTTCACATAACCGCTGGTACGCGAATAGATCGGGGCCGTCATGTAGGGTTCCACGTTGCCCGGCAACACAAGTTCGTGCGAGGGCGCAGTTTGCTGCGGAGAAACGACGTTGACCACAGGCACAGCCATGACCGCGGTTTCTTTGGTCACGGCGGCGTGCACGCGGACACGCTGAAGAATGCCGGAAACCACAATTCCCGCGACCACGAGAAGAACTATGACGCCGACGAGCCAGGCGTGTCCTGCTTGTTTCCCGCTCGGGGCGCTTTGAATCTCCGGGCTGTTGGCGACAACTTGCACTTCTGTTTCTGACTGCATTGGCATCACCTTTTTCCTCGTTATTGTTGAATTCCACTGTCTGCCGACCGATGACGGAGGCTATGGACCATGCTGAAAACCGTAGGAACGAAAAGCAGTGTAGAGACCGTGGCGAAGAGCAATCCGCCTATGACGGCGCGGCCGAGAGGCGCATTTTGTTCTCCACCTTCTCCCAAGCCGATCGCCATGGGGAGCATTCCGATGATCATGGCCAGAGCCGTCATCAGAACCGGCCGAAAGCGAGCGAATCCTGCTTCCACCGCCGCTTCGATCGCAGAGCGTCCTGCCGCTAATCGTTCTTTCGCGAAGCTAACTACCAGGATGCTGTTGGCAGTGGCCACACCCACGCACATGATCGAGCCCGTAAGTGCAGGGACGCTGAGCGTCGTACCGGTTACAAACAAGAACCAAACGATCCCCGCAAGCGCCGCTGGAAGGGCGGTCAAAATAATAAATGGGTCCAACCACGACTGAAAATTTACGACGATCAGTAGATAAACGAGGACGATAGCGAATACGAGTCCAGTCAGCAATCCCAGGAAAGACGACTTCATCGTCTGGATCTGACCACGAACTATGATTTGTGAACCCCGGGGAAGGTCCTTTTGACTGGCGTTCAAAATCGAAAAGATATCCTTCGAAACGCCTCCGAGGTCACGGCCCTGGACAGAACCGAATATATCGATGACCGGGGACACATTGTAATGAGAGACCACACTCAACTCGGAATTGCGGCTGAACGAGGCGAGACTTGCGAGGATCGACGGAGGAGCGGTACCCGTGCCTGTGACCGGAATGTTCTCGAGATCCTGAAGTGATTGAACGCGGTACTGAGGAGTTTGTGTTGCAACCTGATAGCTCACGTTGTTCTTGGGGTCGAGCCAGAACGTCGGCGAAGTTTGGAAGCTACCGCTGAGGCTTATCAAGAGATTGTTTGCAACTTCCCGCTGGGTGAAACCGATTTCCTGGGCTTTCGTACGATCGACATCGACGTGAAGCTTCGGCTGATCAAAGGTTTGCTGAATGCGGAGGTCCGTGGTTCCCGAGACGTATTTGACTCTCGCCAGGAGCTTGTCCGCGAATTGACGGTTACCCTGAAGATTATTTCCCACAACTTGAATATCGATGGGGGCAGGCAGGCCAAAGTTCAAGATTTGAGTCACCATATCCGAAGGCAAAAAATAGAAAGTGACTCCAGGAAAATCCTGCGACAGCTTCAACCTTAGGTCATGCATATAACCTGCTGTCGGCCGGTGCTTGGGAGAGAGAGCGACCATAATGTCCGCATCTTCGGTGCCGATTGGAGCCGAACTGCTGTAGGAAAGGTTGATTCCGCTGTAAGGCAGTCCAATGTTGTCGATGATTCCGCCAAACTCGGCGGGCGGTATTTGGTTGCGAATCTCGGCTTCCACGCGGTCACATAACGCGGCCGTCTCTTCAATACGCATGCCAGTCGGGGCCCGGAGATGCAGCGTGAATTCGCCGCTGTCCACAGATGGGAAAAAATCTTGTCCCAACCAGGGGTAGAGCCCGAAGGAGAGCACACACAGGGCGAGAAATGAGCCGGCAAAAACACGGCGGTGACGAACGCAAGCTTCGAGCAATCTGCGATACGCGGCCCGAGTCCTCTCAAAACCGCGCTCAAACGAGGCCTGAAACAGCACGAGAGGATTCTTACTGGGGGTGTGCGAGCCTTCTCCCGCATGCGCTTTAAGAAGATACTTGGCCATTGTTGGCACCAGAGTCCGCGAAAGCACGTACGAAGCAATCATCGCGAAGACAACCGCCTCGGCCATGGGAACGAAGAGATAACGGGCGACTCCAGTGAGCAAAAACATTGGCACGAAAACGATACAGATGCTAAGTGTTGAGACCAGCGCCGGGACTGCGATCTGCTCCGCACCGAGAAGAATCGCCTCTTCCGTCTCCTTGCCATTGGTCAGAAAACCATGAATGTTCTCGATGGTGACAGTCGCGTCGTCGACCAGGATGCCGACGGCCAACGCCAGACCGCCAAGAGTCATAATATTGATGGTCTCTCCCAGCACGCTGAGAAAAATGATCGAAGTCAAAATGGAAAGGGGGATCGAAATAGCGATAATCAGCGTGCTGCGCCAGCTTCCAAGAAACAGAAGAATCATAGCGGCCGTAAGGCACGCCGCGATGAGCGCTTCCCGTACAACTCCGGAAATGGCGCCGCGGACGAAGATAGATTGGTCTGCGAGGAGGCGAATTTGAAGGTCTTGCGGAAGTGTTGTCTTGACGCTTGGCAACATTGTTTTGATCGCAGTGATGATGTCCAATGTCGATGCGTTCCCAATTTTTTGAATCGTCATCAAAGTCGATCGCCGGCCGTCGACGCGAACGATATTGGTCTGAGGCGGGAATCCGTCGCGAACGTTAGCGACATCGCGAATGTAAATCGTCGTACCTCCCACGGCTTTGATCGGAAGATTGTTCAGCCCCGCGATTGTCGTGGGGCTTCCGTTCATGTCCACGTTGTATTCATATTTTCCGATCTTGGCCGTCCCGGAAGGGAGAATGAGGTTCTGAGCACTAATGGCATTCACCACGTCAAGAGGAGACAGGCCTTTCGATTGGAGGGCTGCCGTGTTTAAGTCCACTTGAACCTGGCGCTGCTTGCCGCCGTATGGATATGGCACAGCTGTGCCCGGTACCGCGGTGAGCTGGGGGCGGATGAAATTCAAACCAAGATCGTTCAACTGTTGCTCCGAAAGCTTGGGGCCGGAAAGAGCCATCTGGAGAATGGGCACGCTGGAAGCGCTGTAAGTGATAATGAGTGGCGGCGTCGTACCGACCGGCAATTGTTTGAGCTGCGTTTGGGATTGGCCGGCAATCTGCGCAAGCGCCATGCTGATATTGACGCCCGGATGGAAAAAGACTTTTATGACGGCGATGCCATTCAATGACTGCGATTCGATGTGTTCGATGTCGTTGACAATCGTCGTTAGGTTACGCTCCTGAAGAGTGATGATGCGGTTGGACATCTCTGTTGGGGAGAGCCCTGTGTAGTTCCAAATGATGCTGACGACGGGAATATTGATGTTAGGAAAGATGTCGGTCGGGGTACGAAAAACCGAGAGCGTCCCCAGGAGCAAAATCAGGATAGCCAGCACCACGAACGTGTAAGGACGTTTCAGTGCGACTCTAACAATCCACATAGTTCACCGTCTGCAATCTTTCCGTCCGGCGTAGCCAGACTAAATTCAACCAAATTGACTTCATGGCTTGTGCTTCGGCGTTCTGTTATCCAGGGCCGAGATCAATTGCCGGGCGGCTGGGGGCGCGGCGACCGTTCCGGCGAGGACAATTTCTCTTGCGGAGATCTTCTTGCCGTAGACACGGCGGTTGTCGCCATTGTCTGGACGGATGGTGGAGCCTTCGAGGGAGACTCCGGCAAACAAGCCACGCGCCCTTGAGTAACTCAAGATTTCGGAACGCATGGTCGCGTCCGTTTCTGCCGACGAATCACGGCCGACCGGGCCAGCTGCCACGGAAGCGTCACCTCCCAGCTTGACCTTGCTGGCGAGAATTCCTCGCGCGCCGCTTTCGTTCATGATGAGCAAGACAAAATCCGTTGCTTGTCCGCCGATCTGAAAGCCGAAGCTGCCACCCTCAAGAGCCATCATCGTTGGAGCGCCCCAGGGTCCCCTAAAGTCTTCGCCCTGACGGCATGACATCGCACCCCGGCCGTAGCTCCCACCGACGATAAATGCGGCCTTCAGAACGGATGGAAAAACAACAACGCAATCTGCCTTGTCGAGCAAGTCCTGCGGAATGTTTTCGGGAACGTCCAGAATTTCCTTCAAGACCGTTCCACAATTTCTCAACCGGTCGTCATCTTTGGCCTGATCCGCCGCATATGCAGCTTCCGCGAATAGCGGAGCGAACACGAATAATGCACAGCTCAAACTGGTTAAAAACTTTCGCATGTGATGTCCCTCAAGTAGTTTTTCTCGCCTCGGATGGTAGGAGATGCAGACTCGATGCCATTGCGGTGGGCAATCGAGAGTTTCGGGAAGCGATTGACAACAAAGGCTTTGCACGGATTTATAGAGTAATCAGGCGCGTTGGCCGAAAGAGCAAAGGTCCGGCGCATTGGACGATTGTCAGCGTGCTGACAACGTCTCTTTCCGAGCAAGGGCGACTGCCGGAAAGGGACGAACGAATGTGGACGGAAGCGGTACAGTCCAAGCTGAGTCGCGCCGTGACGCAAAACTGCCAGACTCAAGGAAAGCTTACGAAACAGGAGTTGAGGAACTGTCGAAATCGCATTTGACAACGAGAATGGTTACATCGTCGTTGAAGTCATCACTGCAAAAATCCGCGACGGAATTATAGATATTGCTCATGAGGTCCTCGGCGGAGAGCGAAGAACCATCGTGCACTATCGCCGAAAGGCGCTCCATTCCAAATTCTTCGCCGAGCTTGTTTTCTGCCTCAGTAACGCCATCCGTATAAAAGACCAACACATCGCCTACTGCAAGATCAGCCGAAGCCAAGTCGCAAATTTCTTCTGGGGATAGTCCAATCGGTGGACAAGACGAGTTCAAACGTGTCAGCGTGCCGGTATCTGCTCGCAACAAAAGCGCGGGGTTGTGCCCGCAGTTGACGTAGCGCAATGTCCGTTTGCGCGCATCGACTTCCGCGAGCAGCAACGTCACATAGTGCTCGTCGTCCGACACAGAGTGGATTCCAGCATTCAACCGTCCTGCGACCTCAAGCATGTTTCGGTCACCGTTCGCTTCAAGCCGCATGACTGCCGCCGTAGCAGACATCAGAAGAGCGGCGGGAACGCCTTTGCCGGATACGTCGGCAATGACCATCTGCAGCTTGTGCGGGTTGATCGGGATGTAGTCGTAATAATCGCCGCTTACGCCATGCGCAGGCTGCGTCATGCCGGCTACGTCAAGTCCGGAAGTGGCCGGTGTGTCCAGGGGAAGAAATAAACGCTGCACTTGCGCCGCCAATTCTACGTCCCTGAGCAGGCTGTCGCGCTGTAGCTGAACTGTTTTGACAAGCGATTCCTGCCGCTCTGTATAGCGTTGGATCACATAAACAACGAAGGTGAGACACAACAGCGCCGAAAGATCGTGGAAGACGCGAAGTCCCAAATGGATGTGCCTCGGGGAATCAAAATAATGGAAAAAATAATGGAACAAAATGCACGCTACGATGAGAGCGTAGCTGACCTCCTTGCGCAAGAAAATCGCACCGACGGTAAGCGGCAGAGTGTAGAGGTAAACAAGCGAGAGCGAAATAACGAGATGGTCTGCATAAGCGACTCCGGCAATCGCGGTAACGACCAATATGAGTTGCAGCCATGCCGGTAGAGTGGCCAGATCCTGTCGGAGGAGGGTTAGTAGCGGAATTCTTTCGCGAAGACCGAGCGTTTGCGAACGACGCGAGTCTCTGGCGGCGGGATGTGCTGGACCACTCATTGGAAGAGAATCTTCGCCATCATGCCCTTGTCTTCGTGATTGAGGAGATGGCAGTGAAAGACGGACATGCCCCTGATGACGGGATCGGTGAAGTCCATAATCACGTCGACGGAACCGCCGTATGGAACATTCACGGTGTCCAGCCACAAGGGGTCGGCAATTGGTTTATCGTTTTCTGCATACGCCAGGAAATGGACTTGATGGATGTGTATGGGATGGAGTTCGCGTGAGGCGTTGATAATTTTCCAATGCTGATAGATTCCGACGTTTGCTCGGACCATCGGAGCGGCGTCTGGAGCAAATTTCTCGCCGTTTATGTAGAAACCTTTCTTGTCCTCCGTGAACGTAACGACGAATCGCGGCGGCGTTTTTTCTTCCGCAGTAAGATCGAGCGTTTTAAATTGAGCTTTGAGCGAACTCTTTGCAGCCTTGCCAGGCGAGTTTGCTAAAGAGTGCGAAACAGTATCGGCCAACACCATCGCCGGATTCGGATCGCCGTCCGGGCCCGTATCCACACAGCGTGAGACTAAGCGCCGTGGCGTGCCAGCTGTTGGACCTGTGACGATGGCTTCCAGCCTGCCCGCGGGTGGCAACAAGACGTGATCGACAATGCGCGTTCGATGATTCGGGTCGTGCATGGCAATGGGCATTCCATCCATTGCGACGATTTCAAGCGTTTGTCCCTCAAGCTGCAGGTCAAGATAGCGATCTGCGGAAGCGTTCACCAGACGCCAAAACTGGCGCTCGCCGGGAGCGATTTCAATTTGCGGTCGTACAGATCCATTCACCGTGAAGATTTCGTCTGCCGGCTCTGGTTCGGCGCCGCAAACATCCGAACCGAGTTCAACGCGCTGCTTCAAATCGGCAGAGTGCGGATCGTGTTCAATGGATCGCCCTCGCACAACCAGGACGCGTTCCGGCAAACCGGTGAGCGCCGGAACATAGGATTCGATTCCTTCTATCACCAGGGCACCTGACATGCCGTCGAGCACTTGGCGATAGCTCTCTCCGTGCGGATGCGTGTGATACCAATACAATCCCGATGGATGATCTTTCGGAATTTGCACGGTGTAGTGGAGTGATTGTCCAGGCATAGCCATCATATTCAGGACGTCGTCCTGCGGCGCGTCGGGAGAAACCGTTAGGCCGTGAAAGTGCAAATTCGTCATGTCCATGCAGGGAGTAATTGCGCAGTTTTCCTTGGCCTCGGTTGGAAGATCATTAATATAGGTGATCTTTAGTTGGTCTCCCGGTGACAACCGCAGAGTTGGAGCGTTTGGCTGGCCATCAAAGTAGAAAGAATTCTTTCCATCCTGCGTGATCCCAGCGTGCAGCGTGAGGGAAAGTGTGTGATTTTTCGCGCGAAGTTCCAGCGGATTCGAAATTCGACCTGGCGCCTCCCCGGTCAGTTCAATCGAACAGAAAACCGCGGCTGCCGCCGTGGCAACAGCAGCCGCGGCTAATCGGCGAACTGGCACAAAACGTAGCACTGACGACATCCAAACCATCGCTTATTCCACCTTGTGCCATGTGGAGTCCGGGTCATAGGTCGTCATCGTCTGCGCAAGCTTAGTTGTGTCCGGTCCAAGGTCCTTTTCGTAAATTGCGCCGGATTTATCGACGATGAAAGTCATCACGCCCGAAGAGCGGTACTCAACAGGATAGGCGACGAAGGCGAACCCTCCGCTCATCTTCCCGCTGCTAATGTAGGTCTGGACTCCGCCTGGCGCGTGCGGTCCTTGGCCGGTGAGGATCCGGAACATATACCCATTAAATGGGACATGTTCGCCAACCTGATCCGCTGGGAGATTCTGGCGCGCGTAAGCGATGAGCGGGTTGATCGGGCTATCGAACTCATCGCTTGCGCCATGCCAGTACAAACCATTGTGTTTGCCCTCATCGCTTACCAGCCTCTGGGCAAATTGCTGGGGCTGGTTGGCCGGCGGGCGGGCAAAATATTGTTTTTGCGCATCGACCAACTCACGACAGGCATTGACAGCGGACAGCTCATTTTTCCCAATGCGGCGGAATACGATCTCGTCTTTCCCTGCGTCCGTGTCGAAATACCAAGAACCGCTCTTATTCACTAAAGGAATCGGAAAGGGCCAGTTTTCGGCCCCGACAACGAGCGTGACAGTACCATCGGGTTCCGCGGCGAACCGATGCATTTCCTGGTATTTGACGACGAATCCCGCGCGGTCATCCGAATCTTCTGTTCGGTCGCCGGACGAGACGATCTCTTTTCCAGACTGCCCCAGGATGCTCAAGGGAGCTTGTTCGTCCTGCGCCTGCATTGCAGTAAAGAGTGCGCGACCAGCGTCCTCCGCGGAGGCAAAGGTCCGCTGTTCCGGTTGCTGGGCGAACACTGGCGCAGACGAACAGCCCAAGGAAAGTGAAAATATTACGGAGACTGCAAATCGAACAAAGCTCTTGTATTCGAGTTGGGCAAAAATTGAAACCTTGTGCAGCATGATGTTCTTCTCCATTTTTAGATTTCTCGGTTAACTCTGCGACAGGCGCGTGCGATCAATGATGTCGTCCACCGCCGCCACCGTGGAAAGCACCGCCACGGGATCCACCCCCGAAGCTCGACCGCCCGCGGGACGAAAAGCCTCGGACATTTCCGCCGTGATCAAACCCACTGAACGCGCCGGAACGTGTTCCTGGTTGAAAGTGCGGTGCTGAAGATGTGTGGAACGGCGCGCCTCCGCCGCCAGGTCTGCCTCCGTGGAACGTGTTCCCATGGTTGAAATTGCCGCGATTGAAATTGTTGTGGTTGAAGTTGTTGCGATTGATGATCGTTCGGCTGTGAGAGATGTAGGTGTTGTGGTTGTAAATCACCCGATGGCCATGCCAGTCGCA
>Ga0137409_10001966_pt1 | contig 22152 bp, 23 predicted proteins | sample CZODoug1_16funga_FD_122059 | JGI IMG/M metagenome (GOLD analysis project Ga0137409, IMG submission 122059) | Vadose zone soil fungal communities from Angelo Coast Range Reserve, California, USA - CZODoug1_16fungal (Hybrid Assembly) | ecosystem: Environmental > Terrestrial > Soil > Vadose zone...
ACCCACGGAATCGGAGCGAATTTGCCCGGCCAGTCGCTGGCGTTATGCGGCCACCCGAGCCACGTGGCGTGATGCGGCTCCCACTCGGCCGGCATGCGGAAGCCGAGGGCGGCCGGGGTGTCGGCGCGGGCGGGCGGGGGAGGCACTACGGGTGGTCGTCGAGGAAGCGGCTGCCGATCCCCGCGTAAGCGTCGATCCGCCGGTCGCGCAGAAACGGCCAGCCGCGCCGGACCTCCTCGATGCGCTCGAGGTCGATCTCCCCCAGCACGATGGCCTCGCGGTCGTTGGGCGCCTCGGCCACGATGGCGCCGAACGGATCGGCGAGAAACGACGAGCCCCAGAACTCGATGCCGTCGCCAACGGTGCCGGCGGGCCGCTCGTGGCCGACGCGGTTCACCGCGGCGACATAGCACCCGTTCGCGATCGCGTGGCTGCGCTGGATGGTACGCCAGGCGTCGAGCTGCTGGGCGCCCTGGCGCGTTTTCTCCTTCGGGTGCCAGCCGATCGCCGTCGGGTAGAACAGCGCGTTGGCGCCTTGCAGCGCCGTGAGGCGCGCCCCTTCGGGATACCACTGGTCCCAGCAGACCAGCGTCCCGATCCGTCCCACACGCGTATCGAACGCGCGGAAGCCGAGGTCGCCCGGAGTGAAGTAGAACTTCTCGTAGTAGGCCGGATCGTCGGGGATGTGCATCTTGCGGTAGATTCCGACCATGCGCCCGTCGGCGTCGATCACGGCGGCGCTGTTGTGGTACAGACCAGCGGCGCGGCGCTCGAACACGGGCGCGATCACGACGACGCCCGCCTGCTTCGCCACCTTGCCAACGGCATCGGTGCTCGGCCCGGGGACGGGCTCGGCCAGATCGAATAGGTCGGGGTCTTCTCGCTGCGCGAAGTATTGCGACCGGAACAACTCCGGCAGGCAGACGAGCTGAGCTCCGGCCGCCGCGGCCTCGGAGATCTTTGCAAGCGCCTTCTTGAGGTTGGCGTCGGGATCGGCGGACATGGCCATCTGCACCAGGCCGACTCTGTATCGCGCCGGCGGCTTGGCATCGCTCATGGGACAGAACACTACCACGTTCCCACCGCGAACGCACCGGGAGTGCGACCCAGCTACTTCTCGAGGCGGTAGCCCGCCTTGCGGACGGTGAGAATATGCTGCGGTACCGCCGGATCGGTTTCCAGCTTGCGGCGCAGCTCGGCCACGTGCGTGTCCACGGTGCGGCTCAACACCGCGGCGCTGTAGCCCCACACCTCGGTGAGCAGCTCCATGCGGCTGACGACGGCCCCGCCGCGGCGGAGCAGGGCGAGCAGCAAGTCGAACTCCTTCGGGGTGAGCGCCACCGGCCGGCCGCCACGCAGCACGGTGCGGGATGCGGGGATGACTTCCACGGCGCCGAACTCCTCCGGCTCTCCGGCGCCCTCTCCCGGCGGAGCGGTGCGCCGCAACAGCGCCTCCACGCGGGCCAGCAGCTCGAGCACGCCGAACGGCTTTGTGACGTAGTCGTCCGCGCCCAGACGCAACCCGCGAACCTTGTCGGCCTCCTCGCCGCGCGCGGTGAGGATGAGGATGGGCATCCGGCGTCCCTCCTCGCGCAGCGCGCGGAGCACGCGGTAGCCGTCCAGGCCCGGCAGCATCAGATCGAGAATGATCAAGTCGGCGCCGGCGTCGCGGGCGCGTGCCAGCCCTTGGGTCCCGTCCTCGACGACCAGGACTTCGTAGCCCTCGATCTCGAGGTTGTTGCGCAGACCAAACGCGAGATCGGCGTTGTCCTCCACCACGAGGATCCGCGTCATGCGCTCGCTCCCGCGTCGACCCGAACGGGGCCGGCTCCGGTCGCCGCGTGGGCCTGCGGTACGAGCGGTAGCTCGATCACGAACCGACTGCCCGCGCGACCCCCACGCTCCGCCACGGGGACGTCCTCCGCCCAGGTGCGACCGCCGTGCAGTGCTACGAGCTCGCGCACGACCGACAGGCCGATGCCGGTGCCCGCGACGGCCGAGCCGCGGTCGCGCTCGAGCCGCCAGAAGCGGTCCCAGATGCGCTCGCGGTCGGCGGCGGGAATGCCGGGCCCTTGGTCGTCCACACACACCAGTGCCCGGCCCTCGCTCACGTCGAGGCTGAGCGTCACGGTCTGGCCGGACGGCCCGTACTTCACCGCGTTGTCGAGCAGGTTGAGGAGCATCTGGCGCAGGGCGTCGGCGTCCACCGGCGCGACCACACCGTCGTCGAGCTTGGTGCACAAGGTGACGCCACGCGCCGCGGCGAGCGGCGTGAACCCTTCCGCCGCTTCGCGCAGGAGCGGTGCGAGCGGCGCCGGCGCCGGCGACAGCCGGGTGAGGCGCCGCTCCGAACGCGAGAAGTGCAGCAGGTTCTCCACCAGGTGGGTCAGCCGCCGCGCTTCCTGGTCGATGATCTCGAGCGACCGCTCGCGCTCGTCGTCGGAGCGGACCCGACCCAGCAGCAGGGTCTCCGAGAACATGCGGATCTGGGCGAGCGGCGTCCGCAGCTCGTGTGAGACGCCAGACACGAAATCAGCGCGCAGCTGTGAGAGCTCATACTCGCGGCGCAGCTGCAGCAGCGCGGCCACGACGAGGACCGCGGTCAGGGCGAAAAGGGAGAGCAGCATCGGCAGGTTCGAGCGCGGCATCCCGCCGATGACGAGCTTCGGTGCCAGGTCGGGTCGGAGCGCGACCTGCACTTGCACGCGGCCCATCATCGGTTCTTCGAAGGAGTCCCGCGCGGCGAACAGCGGTGTGTATTGGACCGGCGAGCGGTACAGTTCGACGCCGCCCGCATCGGTCACGATAGCCGACGCGAGCGAGTCATAGACTACGCCGCCGGTCAGGGGTCGGGGCAGGAGCGGGAATTTGTCCTCTTCCTCGGTGTAGAGGGGCTCGAACCCGCGCGGATCCTCCTCGAGCCCGAGTAGTCTGCGAGGCGCTCCGGACTTGTCCTTGACCACCGTGTACACAATCGCGCGGGAGACGCCGTCCACGGTGTGCACGATCGCGCCCATCCGGTACTTGGGGTCGTACAGCGTGCGGCTATGCGTCGCCAGCGTGTCGCGCAGCCATCTGCGCACGCCCGAGGACGGCGTCGCGCCCGCCGTCTCCAGTCGACCGCTGTGCAGGTCGTAGCGAAACGTGTAGCGCGCGAGCTTGCGGAAGTCGGCGGAGTGCAGCTCGGTCGGAGCGGGGAGACTCGCCGGAGTCGGAAGGGGCGTGTCCGCGATGTTGGCTTTCACCCGCGACAGCGCTTCCAGCGCCGGCGAAAAGACCGACCAGTACACCGCCATTTCGGTGCGCTGCGCGAAGCGCGCGGCGGCGAGACGCGCATAGTCACGCAACACGCGCTCGGCGGTCGCCTTGTGACCGAGGAAGTTGCGATACGCCTGCACGGCGATCGCGCCCGCCAGCACGAGCGTGAGCAGCAGCAGGGCAGCGACAAATACTGCGCGCGGACGCGGTGGGCGGGAAGAATCGCTCATGGGGGCTCGGGAGAGATGCACCAGATCTCGGGGACTTTCAAGGTAAGGCCGCCGCCGGCGGCAGTCCGCCCCCCTGACGGTTTTCTGACAGGCTCCCCACCGCGCCTCCACCCGCGGCTCCACGCCGCTGCCTACCTTGCCCTCGGTCAAGGTCGTGGCCGAAGTGTCGACGGCCCACTTCGCCCGACCGGTCAACCCGGGGAGCAGTTCGAGCCCCGGGTTTGGCTTTTCAGGCATGGGGCGGCGTTATGTTCCGAGGCACATGGCAGAAACGAAGAGAAGCCTGGTCGCCCTCGTAGTGGTCGGTGCAATGCTCTGGAGCGCGCAGCCGTCGCTGCACGCCGGCGGATCCCGCTCCCCGCCGTTTTCCGTCGTCACCCTCCCCGGCGACCTGCGCGGCCTCATGAGCGCGCTTTGGGTCGAGAACAACCGCCATTGGGATGAGCTGGCCGACCAGAATACTCTGACGCAGCTGCTCGGCAGCGGAAAGCCGACGCAACGGGAGTACCTCGGCTGTCTCGTGGGGGATGTAGCGGGCGACACGCTGTTCATCCGCCGGCTCGTGCACGCGGAGCACCTGAAACAACTGCAATTTGCGGTTGCGGGGGACTGCGGCGGCGTCGTGCGGCTGGTGGGCACGTTCCACACGCATCCCTACCGCGCCGATTCGGCTGGGCGGGCCGTCAAAGAGCGGGGCTTGTCCGCGATGGACCTCAAGACGTTCGCTGCCGCGGCCGACATCGTCACGATGGTGATGTGGGATCTCGACTCGCTCGACGCGGCGACCAAGGCCGCGGACGGCAGCGTGCGCCACCCGATCGGTCTCACCATCCGCTAACCGCCGGACGCACCCACCTGTCTTGCCAGGATTCGCGGCGCGGTCCATACTCTCGCGTCGCCGCGTTCCACCCAATCCAGACGAGGACTACCGCATGGCTGGGCTGCTGGCCAAGGAACGGATCATCGCCGGCCCAGGGTTCAACCGCTGGCTCGTTCCGCCGGCAGCGCTGGCGATCCACCTGTCCATCGGGATGGCGTACGGGTTCAGCGTGTTCTGGCTGCCGCTCAGCCGCGCCATCGGCATCACCCAGCCCGTGGCCTGCCCCGCGGACCTTGGCTTGTTTGCTCGCATCTTCGCGACGACGTGCGACTGGAAGATCAGCACGCTGGGCTGGATGTACACCCTCTTCTTCGTATTCCTCGGCTCGTCGGCCGCCGCGTTCGGGCGCTGGCTCGAGCGCGAAGGGCCACGCAAGGCGGGCGTCGTAGCGGCGTTCTGCTGGGGCGGGGGCTTCCTCATTTCGGCGCTCGGCGTGCACCTCCACCAGATCTGGATGTTGTGGCTCGGCTCCGGCGTGATCGGGGGCTGCGGCCTCGGGCTGGGCTACATCTCCCCGGTTTCGACCCTCATCAAGTGGTTTCCGGACCGGCGCGGGATGGCCACGGGGATGGCCATCATGGGGTTCGGCGGCGGAGCGATGATCGGCTCGCCGCTCGCCAATCTGCTCATGAACCACTTCAAGACGCCTAGCTCGGTGGGGGTGCTGGAAACGTTCGTCGCGATGGGCGCCATCTACTTCGTCGCGATGCTGTGCGGCGCCTTTGGATACCGGCTGCCGCCGCCGGACTGGAAGCCGGCGGGGTGGACGCCGCCCGCGTCGCAGGCGAACGCGATGATCACCGATCGCCAGGTCCCCGTGAGCCGGGCGTGGCGGACGCCGCAGTTTTGGCTGCTGTGGACGGTGCTCTGCATGAACGTCAGCGCTGGCATCGGCGTGATCGGCATGGCCTCCCCAATGCTCCAGGAGGTGTTCGGTGGCAGGCTGATCGGGATCGCAGGCGCGCTCAAGGACCTGGCGGAGGATCAGCGGGTGCAGGTGGCGACGATCGGCGCGGGGTTCGCCGCGCTGCTCAGCTTGTTCAACATCGCCGGCCGGATCTTCTGGGCGTCGCTGTCGGACTACCTCGGTCGCAAGCGGACCTACCTCGTGTTCTTCTCGTTGGGGATGGTGCTGTACTCACTCGCGCCGTTCGCCGGCAAGATCGGGAGCGTCCCGCTGTTCGTCGCCATCTTCTGCGTCATTCTCACGATGTACGGCGGCGGGTTCGCGACGGTGCCGGCCTATCTCGCGGACATGTTTGGCACTCTGCATGTGGGGGCGATCCACGGCCGGCTGCTGACGGCGTGGTCGATGGCCGGCATTCTCGGCCCCGTGCTCGTGAACTACATCCGGGAATTCCAGATCGCCCGAGGGGTTCCGAATGCCCAGGCGTACAATACGACGATGTACATTCTGGCGGGTCTGCTCGTGATCGGCTTTTTCGCCAACCTGGCCGTGAAGCCCGTCGCCGAGCGGTATTACATGACCGACGCGGAGCTCGCCGCCGAGCGCCAGCTGGCGCATGAAGCGGCGGCTCGCAAAGGGTGAGGGAGGCATGTCGACACCGGGAATCAACGATGAGTGGCGTCCGAGCTTTGCCAGTTGGGTGCTCGTTGCTGTCGCATGGACCCTGGTGGGCATCCCACTTGCCTGGGGGATCTATCGGACCCTGCAGACGGCGGTGAAGCTGTTCCGATAACAGACGAGCGCGCCCGATTCGAGCGCGCTCGCGAGTTGCAACCTCCGGCTGATGCCTACGCCTTCTTCGCGATCATTCCGGCACCCATCTCCGAGATGAAGCCCAGCACTGCCCCCGCGACGAGGGCGACCGCCACCATCAGGTAGCCTTTCGGGTCCGCCGGGGCCGCCCACGCCGTGACCGCTGCGCCACAGAACGCCCCCGGGATAAAGGAGAGAGCCGGCAGCTTCGACTGGATAACCAGGATGAAGGCGACGACGCCGATGATCACCCAGGCGTAGCTGCCCATGTTCATCATCCCGATCAAGGCCATCGCGATCCACACCCAGACGACACCAGACAAGGTGGACGCTATCGTCTTCTGCAATCCTTGCGTCTTGCCGCCTGCGGCGAAGAACAAGGCCCACGCGACGATGCCCGCCGGAACGGCGAGGCTCGCCATCGCGCCGACCTTGACCCACAGGGCAATCAGCACACCGATGCTGACTGCCAGCGCCATCAGCATGTCCATACGATCCAGCCTCCTCTATAGAGGACGAAAGCGAAAACGGCTCCCGCGCCCCCTCCGTGAGGGCGGCGTGAGAGCCGTTCCACCGACTGCGCGGACCAGCATGTGTGGCATCCAGCCTCTTCCCGACGACTACACGGGTCAAACGAGAAGATTCCGGGGCGCCTGAAGCCGCCCCACGGTAGGGATGCCCATCGGAACTGTCAAGCAGGACGCATATGTGAATTGTTTCACAAGGCTGCGGCCGACCTAGCGGCCGTGTGCGTACTTCAGTGCCGCCTCGGTGCGGTTCTTCACCCCGAGCTTCGAGAAGAGATGCTGCACGTGGAACTTCACCGTGTTGTCCGACAGGCCGAGCCGCTCGGCGATCTGCGGGTTGGTGAGCCCGCCGGCGACCAGCGCCCAGACCTCCCGCTCGCGCGGGGTGAGATCGCCCGGCGCGCCCCCCCCCGCGCGGCCCTCGATCCAGCGGCGCGCGGCCTGCGGAAACACCAGCTGGCCCGCGTGCACCTGTCGGATTGCCGTCAGTGTCTGCTGGGGCGACTCAGTCTTGAGCGCGAGGCCTTCGGCACCGGCGTCGAGCGCGGAGCGGAGCGACTCGCCGTCGTTGTAGGCGGTGAGCACCAGGACTTTCGGGGGGGTGGTCCGGTCGCGCAATGCGGCGATGACCTCCGTTCCCTTGATGCTCGTGAGCTCGAGGTCCAGCACGACGACGTCCGGCTTGTGCTGCTCGACCAGCTTGACGACTTCCGTGCCGTCGGTGGTCCACGCCGCGACTTTCATGTCGGGTTCGCCGTCGAGCAGAGCGCGCAAACCTTCGATCACGATCGCGTGGTCGTCGGCGAGCAGCACGCGGATCATGGTCCGCGCCTCATTCGGCCGGCAGCGCGACGGTCAGCGACGTCCCCCGGCCGGGCGCGCTCTCGAGCGTGAACGTGCCGCCGAGCATCTCCACGCGATCCTGAATGCCACGCAGCCCGAAGTGCCCCCCCTCCACGCCCACGTCTTCTTCGCGCGCGAGCACGCGCCGCGGCTCGAAGCCGCGGCCGTCGTCCGAGACGGTCAGGGCGATCGACAGGCCCCGCCGCTCGACGCTCACGCGCTGCCGGGCGGCGCCCGAGTGCCGGTGGCCGTTCGCGAGCGCCTCCTGCAGGATCCGGTAGATCGCGATCTTCGTAGGTAGGGCGCAGTCGCCGAGCTCCCCGGGCAGCTCGAGCTCCACCGCCTGCTCCGTCAGCGTCTCATGCTGGACGGCGAGGCCCTCGATGATCTGGCCCAGCTCACGCCGCTCGAACCCGGGGGGACGGAAGGCGCCGATGAAGTTGCGGATCTCGCCGAGCGCGCGCTCGAGCAGCTGCACCGCCTGACGGGCGCGCTGCGCGGCGGTCGGGTCCCCCGCGAGCGCACGCTCGAGCACCTGCAGCTGGGACAAAGCGGCGAAAATGTCCTGCACCGGCCCGTCGTGCATGTCGAGCACGATGCGCTGCAGCTCGCGCTCACTGGTCGCGAGCAGGCGCCGCGACGCGGCGCGCGCCTCGGCGTCCCGAACCTCGGTCACATTCGGCCTGGCGGCAACGCGCGCTCGATCCGTTCCGCGGCGAATCCCAGCGCCGCTCCGAGCGCCAAAGCGATGGCCACGCGAATCCCGCCCTGGATGCTGACGGCCCGCAGCCCCATCGCGACGCCCGCCCCGGCGAAGGCGCCGGCCGTGTAGGATAGGAGGGGGACCTGCGCCTGCAACACCATTCCGAACGCCGCGGCGCCCAGGACCAGCGCCTGGACGACGTCCTGACCTCCTAACGCCCGGGAGACGGCGGTTGCGAGCACCGCCCAGACGACGCCCGAGATCGTCCCCGCCGCCGTCTTCTGCAGCCCGGGGACCCCGCCGCCCGCAGCGAGCGAGCACCCCAGGGCCACGATCACCGGCCACAACGACAGATTTACCCTCGCGATTTCTGAAATCGCGGTCCAGACGGCCACCACCGCGGCCAGACTCAACCCTCGGGCGGTCATTGCGTTCATCGCTCCGCCTCCTTTGGTGCGAGAATGCGGTAGGCTTCCATCGCGAAGTACTCGGGCAGCCCGAGCCGGTCGGCCCGCGCCGCGGTCTCCAGGTTCCGCGCCTCGACGCGCTGCCAGAACTCGCGCTCGTCGTGCCCGCCGGGGAAGGGCGCCGTGTCCTTCTGGGACTGATGCTTGAAGATGGCGAGGATCTTGGCGCGCAGCTCGTCCTGGGACAGCGGCACCAGCACATCGGCCTCGGTAAGCGGCCACTCCTGCCACGCACCGCGGTACAGCCAGACCTCGGGCGGCTCCGCATCGTACTGCTGGAGCGCGCCCGCGACCGCCGCCTGGCACATCCGATGGGTGCCGTGCGGGTCGGACAGATCGCCCGCGACGAACACCAGATCGGGGCGCGTCTCCACGAGCAGGGCCCGCACGATCGCCACATCCTCCGGGCCGATCGGATCCTTGCGGACCTGGCCGGTGCGGTAGAAGGGCAGGTTCAGAAAACGGGCCGCCGTGGGCGGTAGACCCACCGACTCGAGCGCCGCGACCGCCTCCGACTCGCGGATCACCCGCTTCAGGTCCTGCACCGCGGGCAGGTCGACGTCGCCGGGCGCTTTGCGCTCGAAGCTCGCCTCTACTTCTCCGCGCACTCGCTGCGCCGCCGCGCGCTCGAGGCCGAGGGTCGTTGCGGCGCGCTCGACGAAGTCGAGGTGACGCCGCACGTCGTGGTCGAAGACCGCGATATTGCCGCTGGTCATGTAGGCCACGACAGTGGCGTTCTCGTTCTCCCACAGCTTGCGCAGAAGCCCACCCATCGAGATCACGTCGTCGTCGGGGTGCGGGGAGAAGACGACCACCGACTTGCGTGTGGGCAGCTTGCGGCGCCCCCGGATCTTGTCCCGCAGGCGGTTGAAGATCTCTCCGTTGATCGGTCCCGCCGCGCCGTGCTTCGCGAGCAGCGGGCTCAGGTGATGCTCCGCGTAGTCGCGCGCCGTCAGCTTGAGGATCGCCTTCCCGGTCCGCTCGGCGACCCAAACGACCGCCCGCTCGGTGAGCTCCGGCGTCCACTCCACCGGGCCGAGCACCCACGGCGTCTTGATGCGCGTCAGCTCGGCAGCGGCCGCGAGATCGAGGTAGGCGGTGGCGTTGGCATGCCGTTGCAGGAACGTGGCCGCCACGTCCTGGGACACTTCGCCCTCGACGGCACGCGCGACAATGTCGGCCTTGTGCTCGCCGGTGGCGATCAACGCGATCTCCCGCGCCTCCAGGATGGTGGCGACTCCCATCGTGATCGCTTCCCGCGGCACGTTGTCCTCGCCGAAGAAGTCCCCGGACGCATCCTTCCGGGTCACGGTGTCGAGCGTCACCAGGCGGGTTCGCTCGTCGGGCGATGAGCCCGGCTCGTTGAAGCCGATGTGCCCGCTCTTGCCGATTCCCAGCATCTGGAAGTCGATCCCGCCGGCGTCGACGATGGCCCGTTCGTACGCGGCGCAGTGCTCGGCGAGCGCCTCCCGCGGCACACCGCCGTCGGGGAGGTGCACCTGCTCGGGCCGGATGTTGACGTGCGCGAAGAGGTTCTCCCACATGTAGCGCCGGTAGCTGTGGGGGCTGTCCGGCGGCATCGGGTAGTACTCGTCGAGGTTGAAGGTCACGATCCGCGAGAAATCCACCTCGCCCGCCTGGTGGCGGCGGATCAGCTCCCGATAGATGCCGAGCGGCGTGCTTCCCGTCGCAAGGCCGAGCACGCAACGCCCTTTGGCGGCCGTCTCCCGGGTGATGATCTCCACGATGCGGTCGGCGAGACGCAGCGCGAGATCGTCGTGGTCCGGCACGACGACGGTGCGGATGTGCTCGCGATCGCGCCGGCCGTCGATGGGGGCTCGCGGGGCGCGCCCGACGCGTGGAGTCGGGGAGGCTTTCGGGGGCGTCACGTGGCGTTCCTTTCGTCGGGGACCAACGTCCATTCCCGGAACAATAAGGCCGGCTGCCGCGCGGGGCAAAACCGCGCCCTACCTTAGCTTGACGGTTTGTGCAGTTTGTCGCATATGTAGTGCGCGCCCCAATGTGCCAACGGATGCCCATCGTGATCGGCGGCTCGTCCGGCCGCCCGGTCGTGTCGGGGTGCGCGTGGGAGCAGCGGTGACGCAACCGGAGACATTCGTCGAAGGCAGGCGCGAAATCCTCCGCCAGGCGAGCGTTGCCCTCGGCGGCCGTCCTGTCACGGTCTGGGAAGTGTCCGCGCGCGCCGAGCTCGAGCCCCAGGCCTCGAGCGAGCCGGCTCCCACCCATCACGCCACCAACCTCGACGTCGATGCCACGCTGCGGCGCTGGAACATCGCCATCGTGCAGGGCAGCCGCTGGGTGGGGTGCCAGAGCGCGGCCGACGGCTTCTGGGTGGTCGCGCCGGTGCGCGCGCGTCCGCCCGCGCCACCTCCCGACGGCCGGGAGCGCCGCAGCCGGGAACGGCTCACCCTCGAGCTCGCCGGGCTGTGCCTCGGGCTGCTCGACCGGCGCGAGCCGACCCCGGGCCACCCTCCAGCCGCGCGGTCCGATCCGCTGCACGACATTACCACGCTGCCGGGCATCATCGCGCACGAGCTGTCGAATCCACTGACGGCCGCGCGCGCCGGCCTGCAACTCGCGATGGAGTCGCTCGGCCGCTGGACGGAGGTCGCCGCCGGCCGGCGGCTCGAGCTGCTCGACGAGCTCGGCCAGGTGGTGGAGGACATCGACCGCTCGGCGAGTTTCCTGAGGGCCGTCAAGGACCGCGCGCGGGGCGCCTTGGCGCGGTCCGAGCGGTTCGACGCCGTGCGCGTGGTCCGCTCCTGCTGCACGCTCGAGAGTCGCGTCCTCAAGGAGAAGAAGATCCCGCTCGAGTTCGACTCCACCCTCGAGGTCGTGTACTTGAAGGGCGACCCCAACGCGCTGTACGATCTGCTGGTCAACCTGATCCGCAACGCCGCCGACGCGAGCTCCTCCCGGCCGGCGCCGATCCGCGTCGCTCTGACGCAGGTGGGGAACGCCGTCAGGCTCAGCGTGCGGGACGAAGGGGCGGGCATTCGTCCTCAGGACCTGGAGCGGATCTTCGAGCCCGGCTTCACCACCAAGGCGTTCGGTGAAGGGAGCGGGATGGGGCTGGTCGTGGTGCAGAGCGTCGTGCGCAACATGTTCGCCGGCAGCGTCGCGGTCGAGTCGACCGTAGGCACCGGCACCACCGTGACCGTCACGCTCCCCATTCCGGCGCAGCGCACCGTCGATACACGGTCCGAGGCCCCGGCGTCCTAACGGAGGATCCATTCGTGCGCCTTCATGTCCTAGCGGCGGCCGTCGCGATCGCCGTGCTGTCCGTGCGTCCCGTATCCGGGCAAGATCTCGTCGTCGACACGGCGGGGGCCGGCGTTCTGATCGACGAGGCGCTCACCCGCTCCGAGGTGATGCAGAATCTCCAATACGTGAGCGACGTCATCGGCCCGCGGCTCACCGGTTCGTCCGCCGCGCGCCGGGCGAACGACTGGACGCTCGAGCGGTTCAAGGAATACGGGCTGGACGCGCACCTCGAGCCCTGGCAGTTCGGCGGCACCTGGACGCGCGGACCGATGCGGGCGCGCATGACGGCGCCGCGCGCGCACGACGTGACCGCGGCGAGCTGGGCCTGGGCGCCGGGTACTGCCGGCGCCACCGTCTCGGGACCAGTGGTGCGGATCGACGCGACGACGCCCGACAGCTTCGCCCTGTATCGCGGTCGGGTGAAGAAGGCCTGGGTCATGACCCGGCCGCCATCGCTCGTGTGGAACACCGATGGGCCGCCCATGACCGCGCCCGACTCGCAGCGGCAGCGCGACTTCTTCCGCACCATCTTTACGCCCTTCCGCGACCTCGATTCCACCACTCGCGCGCGCATGCAGCAGTTCGCCAACGATCTGCCATACCTGCTGCACCGCGCCGGCGCGCTCGGCATCCTCCAGGACGCGAGCAAGGAGCACGCGCTCCTGAACATGAGCGGCTCCCCCAACCGTATCCTGCCGCTGCCCCAGATCGCCGTCGCACATGGGGACTATGCCCTGTTCGACCGCCTGCTCCAGGCGGGCACGACTCCGCACCTTGCCGTGAGCATCTCGAATACCATCACCCGGGATTCAGTGCCCCAGTGGAACACCGTTGCCGAGATCCGCGGCACGGACCACCCGGGTCAGGTGGTCATCGTCGGCGCGCATCTCGATTCCTGGGACCTCGGAACGGGGACGACAGACAACGGCACCGGCGCAGTGTGCACTCTGGAGGCGGCCCGCATCATCGCCCGTTCGGGCTTGAAGCCGAAGCGGACCATCCGGTTCGTGCTGTTCACCGGGGAGGAGCAGGGACTCATCGGTTCGCGCAACTACGCCGAGGCGCATGCCGCCGAGGCCGACTCGATCCAGGCGGTCATCGTGCTCGACAACGGCACCGGCGCGATCACGGGACAGGCGTTGCAGGGGCGGACGGACCTGGAAGCGCTGTGGCGCGCGGTCCTCGCTCCCGTGGCGCGCCTCGGCGTCGATTCGGTGGTGAACCGGAACAAGACGGGCACCGACCACCTCTCGTTCCTCCCGTATGGCGTCCCGGCGTTCAACTTCAATCAGCTCGAACGCGGCTACGCCCACACCCACCACTCCCAGTCCGACACCTACGACATGGCCGTCGCGGCGGACCTGATGCAGGCATCAGCCGTCATGGCGGTGTCGGCCTACGAGCTCGCGAACCTCTCGGGGCTGATTCCACGGGGCGAACGGGCGGCGCCGACGCCGGTGCAGGCGGTCAAGGTCAGCGACAGCCTGTTGGTGAAGGGAACTCGGTAAGACCCGGATGCGAGACTCAGTCCGCTTCAGCGAGCAGTGTTTCCAGGTCCAGCGCCCGCGTCTGCATCGCGATGCTCCCGTCGGGCCCTCGCGGCCATTCGCGCTCCAGCCGGTCGCGGTACAGCTCGACACCGTTGCCGTCGGGGTCCCGTAGGTAAATCGCCTCGCTGACGCCGTGGTCGGCCGCTCCTTCGAGTGGCACGCCGGCATCGAGCACGCGGCGCACGGCCCCGGCGAGCGCCCTGCGGTCCGGGTAGAGGATCGCAAAGTGGTACAAGCCCGTGGTCCCCGGCGCGGGCGGCGGCGCTCCGCGGCCCGCCCACGTGTTCAGCCCGATGTGGTGATGGTAGCCGCCCGCTGAGAGGAACACGGCGTCCCGCCCATAGCGACTCGTCACCTCGAAGCCGAGCACGTCACGGTAGAAGGCGAGGGCGCGGTCGAGGTCGGAAACGGTCAGGTGGATGTGGCCGATGCGGGTTTTGGGGTGAATGGTCGTCACTGGACCAACGCTCGGGAGTTCCACGACGCTATGATGCTACGTTGTAAGTGGTTCTGGTACACTCGTACAAGGTAGCGTCGTAGCGCCTTACAGCGGTTAAATTCAATCACATGAACAGCATTCCCAGGATCCCGACGCCCGTCAACGAGCCGGTGTTGAGCTACGCCCCGGGTGCCCCCGAGCGGGCGGAGCTCAAGCGCACCCTCAAAGAGCTCTCCGGCCGCCAGCTCGAGATTCCCCTCGTCATCGGCGGCAAGGACGTCCACACCGGCAGGACGGTGGACGTCGTCATGCCCCATTGCCATCGGCACGTGCTCGCCAAGGCGCATCAGGCGGGGCCTGCCGAGCTGCAGGTGGCGATCGCGACGGCGCAGGAGGCGTGGCGCGAGTGGTCCACATGGGGTTTCGAACGCCGCGCCGCTGTGTTTCTCAAGGCGGCGGATCTCCTGGCCACGCGGTATCGCCCGATCGTCAACGGCGCCACGATGCTCGGCCAGTCGAAGACCGCGCATCAAGCGGAGATCGACGCGGCGTGCGAGCTGATCGATTTCTTCCGCTTCAATGTGCACTTTGCGGAGCGCATCTACGCGGAACAGCCGCTGTCCGTTTCGGGCGTGTGGAACTCCTTCGACTATCGCCCGCTGGAGGGCTTCGTCTACGCCATCACGCCCTTCAACTTCACGTCGATCGGGGGCAACCTGCCCACCGCCCCGGCCATCATGGGCAACACCGTGGTGTGGAAGCCCGCGGCGACAGCGGTGCTCTCGAACTACTTCATCATGCGCCTGCTCGCGGAGGCCGGTTTGCCGCCGGGCGTGATCAACTTCGTGCCCGGCCCGTCGGTCCAGGTGTCGGAGCGTCTGCTCGCCGATCGCGCATTCGCGGGGATCCACTTCACCGGCTCGACGGAGGTGTTCCAGGCGCTGTGGAAGCAGTCAGCGGCCAAGCTCACGTCTTACGCGGCCTATCCGCGTTTGGTCGGCGAGACCGGCGGCAAGGACTTCATCCTCGCCCACCCGAGTGCGGACCCGGAGGTGCTGGCGACAGGCATGGTGCGCGGCGCCTTCGAGTACCAAGGGCAGAAATGCAGCGCCGCGTCGCGCGCCTATGTCCCCGACACCATTTGGCCCGAGGTCCGAGATCGGATGCTCGCGATGCTCGCCGAGGTGAAGGTGGGAGACCCTGCGGACTTTCGGAACTTCATGGGTGCGGTGATCGACCGGAAGGCCTTCGACAAGATCAAGGGCTACATCGACGCGGCCAGGCGAGCCCCGGGCGTAAAGATCCTGTTCGGCGGCGGTGCCGACGATACCGACGGGTACTTCATCGAGCCCACGGTCGTCGAAGCCCAAGACCCGGCGTATCGCACGATGTGCGAGGAGATCTTCGGGCCAGTGCTGTCGGTCCATGTCTACGCCGCGGCCCGCTGGGCCGACACGCTGCGCCTCGTGGACCAAACGTCGCCCTATGCGCTCACCGGCGCGATTTTCGCGCAGGACCGGCGCGCGGTCGCAGAGGCAAATGAGGCGCTCCGGTATGCCGCCGGGAACTTCTACGTCAACGACAAGCCCACCGGCGCCGTGGTGGGACAGCAGCCCTTCGGGGGAGCGCGCGCCAGCGGCACGAACGACAAGGCGGGGAGCCTCCTCAACCTGATCCGCTGGGTGAGCCCGCGCGCCGTGAAGGAAAACTTCGTCCCGCCGCGGAGCTTCAGCTACCCGTTCATGGCCGAGGCGTGAGCGCCGGGGGCGCCCGGCCGCCCATCCTGGTGCTCGTGATGGGCGGCGCGTTCGCGCTGCTCATCGCTTCCCTCGTGATCGGGTCGCTCACCACACCGGAGTTCCCCCCCTACACGCCCACCGTGCTGCACCCTGCGGTCGTGGGCGACTCCCTCGTCGGGCCTGCGACCTACACCCTGGACGCCTCGAGCACTGACCGCTGGCGCCGCTTCGAGTTCGGGCGTGGCGCCGTGGTCGATTCGGGGGGATGGGACATCGCCTTCCGGCGCTTCCACCTCATCACGGCCCCCGGCGGCGGCATTGTCGATCTCGGCCCAGTACCGTTCGACTCGGTGCGGGAGCTGCCCGCCGACGGTTACCTCGCGAACACGAACGCGTCGGACACCATCAACCCGGGCGTGGGGAAATGGTACGGCTACAGTATGCTCAGCCACCTCCTTACCTCGAAGCACCACGTCTATGGGATGCGCACGGCGGGTGGGAGGTATGCGAAGGTCGAGCTGCTCGCCTACTACTGCAAGGTGGTCGGTACGGCGTGCCTGACCTTCCGGTACGCCTACCAGGGGGATGGCACCCGGCGGGTCGCCCCTGCCGACCGGTAACGAAGAGCCCCCGGCCTGGCTCGACCGGGGGCTCGTGGTGTCGGTTTGGTTGCCGGCTTACTTCGGCGGCAGGATCTTAAACATCCCCGTGCCGCACACCGGGCACACGCCCTTCAGCGCGGGCCGGCCATTCGCCATTTTCACCTGCTGGGGATTCGAAATCTTGCGCTTGGCCTTGCACTTCACGCAGTAGCCTTCATCTGGTGCCATCGGGGCTTTTCCAGCTTTCGCCATTGCGTTCCTCCTTCGGGGGCACGGCGGGGGGCGGGGTGCAGCGGGTGCGGTGGGGGTGGATCCCCCGGTACACCCCCTCCCGGGACGGAGACAACATAATACCCCGTGCTCAAATCGTGGGAGCAAGGCCCTCGGGCGGGGCGTCCGAGAAGCCGTTCCGCTTGTGACTTCCGTCACAAAACGGCTTGGTGGCAGACCCTCCACAACGGCACAGGACAACGACTTCCGCCGGTCGGCCATCCTTCCGGGGAGGTACCGCCAGCTCCCGTCCGTCCGGGGTGACGATCCTGACCGGGCCCTCGACGATCAGGGGGCCGTTGGGCTTGGGGGTGATCCGGGTGGCGTCCATGGTCGAACGATAACCGCGGCATCTTCGCGACGTCCAGCGCCATACCGCGTAAACTTCGCGCGGCGTCCTGTGGAAGGGAGATTCGACGGTGGCCGTCGTGGGAACGGCGGCGCGACGCACAGGGTATCTTCCACCGCGCGTATGAGACCTCCGGCACCTTTCCTCCTACCGTTGTCGGTGCTGGCGCTGGCTGGCTGCGTCTCGGAGCACGGGCCGCTCACGAACCGCATGGCGCAGTCGACGACGCCCTATCTGGCGCGGGCGGCTCGCCAGCCGGTGAGCTGGCAGCCGTGGGGGCGCGATGCGTTCGCCCTTGCTGCCCGCCTCGACCGGCCCATCCTTCTCTACGTGGGGGCGGACGACTGTCGCTGGTGCGGGGTGATGGACCGCGAGGTGTACGGCGACCCGGGCCTGGGCGCCCTGATCGACTCGCTGTTTGTGCCCGTCCGCGTCGACCGTGACGAGCGTCCCGACGTTGCCCAGCGCTATGCGACCGCCGTGCAGCTCCTCGCCGGCCTGCGCGGCTATCCCATCACGGTGTTCCTCACGCCCGACGGGTCGGCGTTCTTCGGTGGGACCTACTTTCCGCTCGACGATCCGATCACCGGACGGGGCCTCAAGCAGGTCCTCCCCGACGTCGCCAGGAGCTACCGAGAGCAGCGCGCCTCCATCCTGAGGCGTGCCGCGCTGGTGCGGGAGCGTGCCCTCGGGCGTCGCGGCGGGGCCCGGGGCGCAGTCAAACCCGGCGCGGTGCAGCGCGAGACCGACGCGGTGCGCGGCCTGGCGGCCGCCGCCGCCCGGACCCACGCCGATGTCGCGAGCTTCCGGTTCACGCAGGCCGTCGACCTGCTCCTCACCGCCTATACGCGGACTCGTGACTCCACGTACCTCGTGCCCGCGCGCGCCGTGCTCGACTACCTGGTCGATTCCGGCGACGCCGGCGTAGCCGCCAGCGCCCGGGACGACCCGCCGGAGGTGGTGCGCGCCGGGCTGCTGCGCGATCTCGTGACTGCGTGGTCGGTCACGGGCGAGTCGCGCTACCGCAACCAGGCGCGGGACGTGGCCCGACGGCTCGCCGGCGACCTCGGCCGCACGGCCGACCGGACCGTGTTCGCCGACCGTGACGCGTATGTGATCGGGTCGATCCTGGACGCCTCCGCCGCAGTGGGCGACTCGGGAGCCGTGGTGCGTGCGCGCGCGGCGCTCGACACGCTGCTGCGCCGTGTGTACGCACGGGGGCGCGCCGTGCGCCACGTGGCCGGGTCGGGCTCGCCGGTGCGCGCGCTGCTGGAGGATCAGGTGCAGGTAGCTTGGGCGTGTCTCGCGGCCCACGAGGCCACGGGTGGGGCGCGCTACCTGGAGATCGCGGAAGACCTCGTGCGGGTGTTGGAGCGCGATTTCGCCGACTCGGGGTCGGCAGGCTATTTCGACGCCGCAGCCACGGACCCGACGGCGCCGGCGCTCGCCGAGCGGACGAAGCCGGTACTCGACGACCTACTCCCCGGCGGCAATGGTTGGGCGGGGCGTGTGCTGCTGCGGCTCGCTCGAGCCACGGGCGACCTGCGGTATCGGCGGCGTGCCGAGGCCACGCTCGAGGCCTTCGCGGGCGCTGTGGGCGGCGAGGGGCTGCGGGCCTCGAGCTACCTCGCGGCCCTACAAGACCTCCTCCGGGATCGCTAACCCGGTTCCCGTTCGCAACATCCAGCCCTTTGACCCGCCTGTAGCGTGACGCCCTAATCTCCATGCAGGTCTCATGGATGTGAGGGGGACGCCCCCCGACGCGGAGGTGGTGGCCCTCGTGCTCGCCGGCGACGCCGAGGCGTTCGGCTTCGTGATCCGTCGCTATGAGGCAGGCTTGCTGCGGTTCGCCACCCGGATGCTTGGGAGCCGGGATGCCGCCGCGGATGCGGTGGCTGAAAGCTTCGTCCGCGCCTACCGTCACCTCGCGAGCTGCCGGGAGCCGGCGCGGCTCCGGACCTGGCTGTATCGCATCGTGACGAACCGGTGCAAGAGCCACTTGGTGCGCCGGTCCGTTGCGGACGTGCCACTCGACGACGCGCCGCCCGTGGCGGACCCAGCCGACACCGAGGCGGATCTGGAGCGGGCGGACCAGCTCCTCCTCGTGGAGCGGGCGCTTGCGGACCTGTCGCCCGACAAGCGCGAGGCGTTCGTGCTGAAGCACGTGGAAGGGTTGAGCTACGAGGAGATGGCTGCAGTCACCGGCGAGCGCATTCCGACGCTCAAGATGCGGGTGCATCGGGCTCGGGAAGCGCTGCTGAAGGTGCTGGAGGACCACACATGAATGTGATCGACCCGAGGATTCATCAGGCGCTCGATGGCGAGCTCGCCGCGGAGGCTGTGCCGGCCGATCTGCGCCGCACCGTGGCCCAGCTCGCGGCTGCCGCGGATCTCCTTGCGGCGGTTCCCGGGCCGGCGGTGAGCGTCGAGTCGCGCGTGATGGCAGCGATCCGCCGCCCGGCACCGTCCCCTGCGCGGCGCGCGATGCGCTGGCTCGTGACCCCGCGCGCGATCATCCTCCGAGTCCGCCCGGCTTGGAGCGTGGCGTTCGCCGCAGTGGTCGCCGCGCTCACACTGTTCACGGCGGACCATGAGGGCCCGGTGCTCGCGGAGCACGAGGGGATCGCCCAGTTCGTGGGTCGGTTCCCCGAGGCGCAATCGGTGCACGCGGTCGGCACGTTCAACGACTGGCGTCCCGGCTCGATCGCATTGGAAGACCAGGACCACGATGGTGTGTGGCGTGCCACGGTGGTGCTCCCGGCCGGCACCTACGAGTACATGTTCGTGGTGGACGGCGAGCGTTGGGTCCCCGACCACCTCGCGGAGCGCCTGGTGGCCGACGAGTTCGGCCGCGAGAACTCAATCGTCATCGTCCGGCCGGCCCGTCGATGAAGGGCTGGGTCGTGCTCGCCTGCGCGGCCTTCCTGGCCGTCCCGCTCGCCGCCCAGTCGGTGCGCGGGCGCCTGGAGGGCCGCATCCCGAGCGAGGCGATTCCGCCGGTCGACTCGCTCATCCAGTTTGCGTCGCAGGAGGGGCTTCCCACCGAGCCGCTGATCCAAAAGGCGCTGGAAGGGGGGGCGAAGCACGCTGCCGCGCCGCGCATCGTCGCGGCCGTGCAGGTGAGTCTGGGGCAGCTGCGCGACGCGCGCGACGTGCTGGTCCGTGCGGGTGACCAGCCGCCGGTGCTCCCCGCCGAGATGACAACGGTTGCCTGGGCGCTGCGCCGGGGATTGCCCGCACCGGTGGTCGAGCGGGTCGTGGCCGCGGTGACGCGACCGCCGCGGGCGGCCGCCATGCACGCCGTCGCTGATCTCGTGGCCCATCGCTTCGATCCAGATTCCGCGGCGGGGCTGATCATCGAGGCCGTCCGTGACGGGGTGCCCCAGGAGCGTCTGCTGGATGTGTCCACGGCCGTGCTGCAGCAGGTGCAGCGGGGGTACACGCGCGCCGAGGCGCTCGCCATCGTGCGGCGCGGGCTGCCCAACCTGCCCGCACCCTCGAAACCCACGCGTGGCAGCGTCGCCGGCGCGCGGCGGCCGTCGTCGCCGGCACCGCCCTGAGGCGCGGCGGCGTTGCAGAGTGAACCCTGCCGCGTGACGCCGCCGAGCCGTGGCGGGTCTCAACGGTGAAGCGGGCCAAGGTGGCCCGCGTTATCCCTCCCGGAGGTATCGAGACATGATCCGTCGCACGCTCCTCGCGCTGGCCCTCCTCGCCGCTCCCGCGGTCGTGATGGCGCAGCAGCCGTCACCGATGCAGGGTCAGGCGCCGGCGGCCGACACGGCGAAGGCGCAGTCCGGCAAGAAGGCCACCAAGAAGCACGGGAAAAAGCACGCCGCGAAGCCTGGGGCGAAGCCGGAAGCCAAGGACAGCGGCAAGGCCAAGCCGTAAGGCGGTCTACGACGTGTAGTCGGCGTTGATCCGGACGTAGTCCGGCGTCAGATCGCAGGTCCACACCACCGCCTCCGCGCGCCCGAGTCCCAGGTCGACGCGGAGGCGGATTGTTTTCTGCTGGAAGATGGCGCGCGCGACGCGTGAATCCGCGTGGGCGGTGGCGCCTCCGCTGGCGAGGGTCAGCCACTCGCCGTCGGCGGCCGCTTGCAGCGACAGGCGGTCCACGGCGAGCGGCACGCCGGCGGCGCCCGCAGCGGCGAGGATGCGCCCCCAGTTCGGATCGGCGCCGTAGATCGCGGTCTTCACGAGGGCCGAACGGGCGATCGCCCGACCCACGTCCCGAGCGGCGGCTTCGCTCACCCCCCCCACCACGTGGATCTCGACAAGCTTGGAGGCGCCCTCGCCGTCCGAGACAATGGCGAGCGCGAGGGTGCGCGCCACTTGCAGCACGGCGTCCTCGAACGTCTTCCAGAGGGCGCCGTCGCGCGACGGATCGACGCCGGAGGCGCCCCCGGCGAGGAGCAGGACGGTGTCGTTCGTGCTCGTGTCTCCGTCCACCGAGATGGCGTTGAAGCTGCGGTCGGCCACGCGGCGCAGCAGCGGCTGCAGCCCGGCCGGCTCGCCGATGGCATCGGTCGTGAGCACCGCGAGCAGCGTCGCCATGTCCGGGTGGATCATCCCCGCGCCCTTGGCGATGCCGCCGACCGTGACGATGCCGGCGGGCGTCTCGAAGCGCACGGCGCAGTGCTTGGGTCGCGTGTCGGTGGTCATGATGGCGCGGGCGGCCTCCGGGCCGCCGTCCGGCGTGAGACGCCCCGCCGCCGCGCGCAGGCCCTCGGCGACCTGCTCGACGGGGAGCGGTACGCCGATCACACCGGTCGACAGCACGAGCGCGGTGCGGGGCGGGAGGCCGGCCGCCTGCTCGGCGGCCTGCGCCATGGCCCGGGCCGCGGCGAGCCCCGGCGCGCCGGTGCACGCGTTTGCGACGCGCGCGTTCATCGCCACGGCGCGGATTCGCCCCGGCCGCTCGGCCAACAGGTCGGCGTCGTAGACTACGGGGGCGGCGCGGAGCGCATTCTTCGTGAACACGCCTGCCGTGGCACAGCTCGTCGCGCTGACGACGATCGCGACGTCCGGCGCGCCGTCGGCCTTGAGGCCGGCGTGCGCGGCCGCGGCGGTGAATCCGCGCGGCGAGGTGACCGAGCCGTTGGTGATGTCCGCGAGGGCGGAGGTCATCGGCGGGGAAGATAGTCGGCGTGCCTCGCTTGTGAAACCGCCCGACGCGTCGTATCATAGCACAACTTTCCCGGGAGGCCCGTTCGATGTCGGAACCGTTCTTGAGCTCCGACGACTACGACGAACGCGCGCATCAGCTCTACAACGAAGCCCAATACGACGA
>Ga0137409_10001967_pt1 | contig 22147 bp, 22 predicted proteins | sample CZODoug1_16funga_FD_122059 | JGI IMG/M metagenome (GOLD analysis project Ga0137409, IMG submission 122059) | Vadose zone soil fungal communities from Angelo Coast Range Reserve, California, USA - CZODoug1_16fungal (Hybrid Assembly) | ecosystem: Environmental > Terrestrial > Soil > Vadose zone...
CATGCCTCGCGTCAAAAGCAACGTCGCGCGCCTGAAGCGCAAGAACAAAGTGATGAAGCTCGCCAAGGGCTACTGGGGCGGGCGCAGCAAACTGTGGAAAGCGGCGAAAGAAGCGACCGAGCGGGCGGCGAAGTACGCCTATCGCGACCGCCGCAGCAAGAAGGTCGAGTTCCGCCGCCTCTGGATCACGCGCATTAACGCGGCGGCCCGGCTGCACGCGTTGTCCTACAACAAGTTCATGAATGGGCTGCGCAAAGCCGGCGTCGAAGTCAATCGGAAGATTCTCGCCGATCTCGCCGTCCGGGATCCGGCGGCGTTTGAACAGTTGGCGGAGGTCGCGAAGAAATCCTTGCAGCCCTAGAATCGTTGCGGGAGCGTCTCAAAGAGATCCCGCACGCGGACGAACGCCGTCTCCAGGAGCTCAAAACCGAGCTCCTGGGCCGCAAGGCCGGCGCCCTCACCGATATTCTCAAAACTCTCCCCACGCTCGACCCCGACACACGCAGGGAAATCGGCGGCGCCGCGAATGCCTTGAAGCGGGAGCTCGAGCGCGCCATCGCAGCGCGCGAGGGTGAGCTCAAGCGCGGCGCGGCGAGTCTCGCCGACGTCGATCTCACCATGCCGGGCCGGCGCCAGTGGCGCGGCGGGCTGCACATCGTCACGCAAGTCGTGGATGAGATCTGCGACATCTTCAAAGAGCTCGGCTTCACGCGGGTCGTGGGGCCGGAAGCCGAGACCGAGCGGTACAACTTCTACGCGCTGAACTTCCCCAAAGACCATCCGGCGCTCGACGCGCAGGACAGCTTCTACCTGGGCGGCGATGTGCTGCTGCGCACGCACACCTCGCCGGTGCAGATCCGCACGCTCGAGAGCTACCCGCCGCCGATTCGCATCGTCGTCCCGGGGCGCTGCTACCGGCGCGATCCGTTCGACGCATCGCACTCGCCCGTGTTCGAGCAGATCGAAGGCTTCGCCGTCGACGCAGGCATCACGTTCGTCGACTTCAAGGCGACGCTGGCGGCATTCGCGCGGCGCATCTTCTCGCCGACGACCAAGGTGCGCTTCCGCCCGTCGTTCTTCCCGTTCACCGAGCCGTCCGCCGAGATGGATGTGCAGTGCCAGATCTGCGGCGGCTCCGGGTGCGCCGCCTGCAAACAGACCGGCTGGATGGAAATCCTCGGCTCCGGCATGGTGCATCCCGCCGTGCTCGAGAACTGCAACGTCGACAGCGAGAAGTACACGGGGTTCGCCTGGGGCATGGGGCCGGAGCGCATCGCGATGCTGCGCTACGGCATTCCCGACATCCGCCTGTTCTTCGACAGCGACGTGCGGTTCTTGGAGCAGTTCATCAAATGATCGTCTCCCGCCGCTGGCTCGAAGCCCTACTTGGCAAGCCGCTCGAGGGCCAGGATGTCGCCGACCGGCTCGCCCGCCAGGTCGCCCCCGTCGACGGCGTTGTGCCGATCCATCAGGATTTGCGCGACGTGGTCGTCGCGCGCGTGCTCGAGGTGAAGCAGCATCCCAATGCCGATCGCCTCACGCTCTGCATGGTGGACGCCGGCGGCGTCGCACCGCTCGAGGTGGTCTGCGGCGCATCGAATGTGCAGGCGGGGAAGACCTATCCGTTCGCCCCCGTCGGCGCGACGCTGCCCGGTGGCCTCAAGCTCGAGCGCCGCAAGATCCGCGGTGTCGAATCCAACGGCATGCTGTGCTCGGCCAAGGAGCTCGGTCTCGGCGTCGATCACGCCGGGATCCTGGAGCTCGATACGCAGGCTCCGCCCGGGACGCCGTTTCTCGAAGCGGTTCCCATCGCTGACGAGCAAATCATCATCGACGTCTCGGCGAATCGGCCGGATCTGCTCTGTCACAAGGGCGTAGCTCGGGAATTGGCGGTAGGATTGGGAGCGACGGTGAAACTGCCGGAGATTCCGGGCGGTTCGGCGGTTCAGCGGTTAGGCGGTTTGAAACACGCCTCTCGAACCGCCCAACCGCCCAACCGCTCAACCGCCAAAGTCGATGGAGTCGAGGTCCGCCTCGAGGACCCCGAGGGCGCACCTCGGTACATGATTGCGGTGGTGCGGGGCGTAAAAGTGGGAGCCAGTCCCGCATGGCTGGCCGCACGCCTCCAGGGCATCGGCCAACGCTCCATCAACAACATCGTCGACGCCACGAACTACATCCTGTTCGAGGTCAACCAGCCGCTGCACGCCTTCGATCTCGCCAAGCTGCGGGGACCGGCGGTGGTCGTGCGCCGCGCCAAGCCGAACGAGCCAATCGTCACACTCGATGGCGTCACCAGAAGAATGACGCCCGAGATGACGGCGATCTGCGACGCCGAGCGGCCGACGATTGTCGCCGGGGTGATGGGAAGCACGGACTCGGAAGTGTCGGAAGCCACGACGGACATCGTGCTGGAGTGCGCCTACTTCCAGCCGACCCGTATCCGTCGCACGCGTCGCGCGCTTGGCCTCTCGAGCGAATCGAGTTACCGTTTCGAACGAGGGCTAGATATGCTGGGGATGCCCGACGCCCTCACGCGCGCGATCGACCTCATCCGCGCGATTGCCGGCGGGGAGATGCGCGAGCCACCGGTCGATCTTTGGCCGGAGCCACAGCAGCCGCGCGCGGTGTTCCTGCGCGAAGCGCGGGTCAGTCAGCTGCTCGGTGTGCCCGTGCCTCGGAAAGAGATCGAGCGGCTGCTGTCGGCGGTCGGCTTCGTCGCCGCGCCCAAGGAAGACCGTCTGGCGGTGCAGGTTCCCGGCTGGCGCCCCGACGTCACCCGCGAAGTCGACCTGATCGAAGAAGTCGCGCGGCTGCGGGGCTACGACTCATTCCCCGACGAGCTGCGGCCCTATCGGCCCGGCACGGTCCCCGATGCGCCTTCCGAGCTCACGCTGGGTCGGATCCGTGAGCAGCTGGCTCGCGCCGGCCTGCTCGAGGCGAGGACGCTCCCGCTCGGCCCAGCCGACTCTCCGGACGCGATCCGGGTCCAAAACCCGCTCTCGGAGGATGAGGCACACCTCCGCAGCCGGCTCCTACCGGGCCTGATGCGGCGCGTCGAATTCAACTGGAGCCAGGGCCAGCGCGATGTCCGCCTGTTCGAAGTCGGCACCGCCTTTCGGAAGGGAGAGGGTGCCCGGCCCGAAGAAGCGCTGCAGCTCGCCATTGTCCTGACCGGCGCGAGGCACCCCCCGCACTGGACAGATGGGGCTGGGGGGGATGCGAAACTACCTGATATGGACATATGGGACCTAAAGCGCCACTTTGAGTTAGCTGTTGGGGTCGCGGCGCCCGGTAGCGAGGTGCAACCGGCAGCGACTGGCTCTGGGTGGGTCGCCCTGCGCAAGCAGGGAGGGCAGCAGGTTGGGACGGCCACGCCGCTCGATGCCGATGCACCGCGCTGGGCGGGGCCGTTGTTCGGACTGGAAGTCAGCATTGCCGTCGGGTCGCGGCCGCTGGTGCGTTACGAGCCGTTGCCGACACAGCCGCCCGTCGTACGCGACCTGTCCCTGGTGGTACCCGGGGCCGTCACGGCGGCCGCGGTGGCAGCGGTGCTGCGTCGTGAGGGCGGTACGCTGCTCGAGCGACTGGACGTGCTGGATGAGTACCGTGGGAAGGGTTTGCCGGCGGGGACACGCGGCGTCACGTGGCGCTGCACGTTCCGCGATCCGGTACGCACGCTCACGGAGCGCGAGATCGATGCGCTGCTCAGCCGGATGCTGACGGCGCTGGAGGGAGAATTTGGCGTACGACGGCGACAGGCTCCCACCCCCCCGGCCGGGTGACGTGCGGGATGCCATCGATCAGCTCGAAACGATTCTCCGTGACGTCGCGGAGGAGTTGGCGGGCTGGCGTTCGCGCGCCCAGAAAGCCGAATCGGAGTTGAAGTCCCGGGGCGGCCCGGTCAAAAACCCCGAGCTCGAATCGGAGAACAAGGCGCTGCGGCAGCGGGTCGAAGGGGCGCGCAGCCGCGTCCACGATCTCATGCAGCGGCTTTCGTTTTTGGAAGAGCAGGCACGCGACAACGGAGGGCATAAGTGACGGCGAAGAAGCACGCCGTTCGCGTGATGATCGGCGGAGAAGAGTACACCGTCCGGTCTGACCTCACTCCCGAGTACACGCGCGAAGTCGCCGCTTACGTCGATCAGGCGCTGAAGAAAGTGTTGAGTCAGGGTCCGTTGGTAGAGACGCACAAGGCCGCGATTCTGGCGGCGCTCGACATCACGAACGAGCTGTTTCTGGCGAAGCAAACAGAGCGGGAAGTGGCGGCGCGCCTGGCAGCCGTCGCCGACGATCTCGCCAAGATGTTGCCTCCGGCGAAGCGTAAGGCGCTGACCGCCGGCTGACAATTCTCGCGTGCTTCTGAGCACGCGCGTTGGAGATAGATCCATGGCCGAGCTGTCCAGTATCATTGCGGCCGTGCTCAGCGGCGTGCTCGTCGCGGCACTGGTCTTCTATGTGTGGGGGCGGCGCGTCGAGCGTCGCGCGGTGGACCACAGCCAGCGCCTCGTGCTGGCGGCCAAAGAAGAGCTGATGGCGGTCCGCGAAAACCTCCATAAAAGCCTCGACCAGAAGCTCGCGGGCGTGGACCGCCGCGAGCAGGACCTGCGCAAGCTGGATCAGCAGCTCGAGGAGCGTACGCGCGCCCTCGGCAAACGCGAGCAGGACATCGGGGCGCGACTCGAGCAGGTCGCCGGGCTCAGCGCGCAAGAGGCGAAGCTCGAGCTGGTCAACGCGCTCGAGAACGAGGCCCGCGACGAGGCTGCGGCGCTGGTCCGCAACATCACGGAGCAGGCCAGGAAGAACGCCGACCGCGAGGCAAAGAAAATCGTCGCCATGGCGATTCAGCGGATCGCCGCTGACGTGACGGCCGAGTCGAGCGTGTCGGCCGTGGTCCTGCCGTCCGATGAAATGAAAGGCCGCATCATCGGGCGGGAAGGCCGCAACATCCGCGCGTTCGAAGCAGCGACCGGCGTCGACGTCATCATCGACGACACCCCCGATACCGTGGTTGTCTCCTGCTTCGAGCCGGTACGGCGCGAGATCGGCCGCCTCGCCCTCGAGCGCCTGATCGCCGACGGCCGCATCCATCCGGGCCGCATCGAGGAAATCGTCAAGAAGGCCAAGGCGGACGTCGACGCCAGCATCGTCGAGGCCGGGGAGCAAGCCGTCTACGACACCGGCATCCGCGGCATGCACGCCGAGCTCGTGAAGCTGGTGGGGCGGATGAAGTACCGCACCTCGTACGGCCAGAACATCCTGGAGCACTCCAAGGAAGTCGCCTACCTCGCCGGCATGATGGCGGCCGAGCTGAAGCTCGACGTGCCGCTCGCCAAGCGGGGCGCACTGCTGCATGACGTCGGCAAGGTCCTGACGCACGAGCACGACGGCACGCACGTGCAGCTGGGCGTCGAGATGGCGACCAAGTACGGCGAGAATGCGACCGTCATCAATTGCATCGCCGCGCACCACGACGACGTCCCGCACGAATCTTCGCTGAGCGTCATCGTACAGGCGGCGGACGCCATCTCGGGATCGCGGCCGGGCGCGCGGCGCGAAGCGTTCGAGACGTACGTCAAACGACTCACCCAGCTCGAAGCGCTGGCGTCGGAATTCAAGGGTGTGGACAGGGTCTTCGCGATCCAGGCGGGACGCGAAGTCCGGGTCGTGGTGACTCCCGAGTCGGTGGATGACGCCGCGGCGGCGCGGCTCACCGACGAGATCGCGCGCAAGATCGAGCGCGAGCTCCAATATCCGGGACAGATCAAGGTGGTCGTGATTCGCGAAACACGGGCGGTGGGCGTTGCCCGCTAATCCGTCGGCCGCGGTGCATGCCGGCGCGAAGCTGATCGACGGCAACGCGATCGGCGCGACGATGCGTGCGGAGCTGGCCGGCGAGATCGCGGCCCTGAAGAAACAGGGCGTCACGCCCGGGCTCGCCGTCGTGCTGGTGGGCGACAACCCCGCGTCGCAGGTCTACGTGCGTATGAAAGGAAAGGCCTGCGAAGAGGCCGGTTTCTACCACGAGACGATCAAGCTCAAGAAAGAGACGTCCGAGGCGGAGCTGATGGCGCTGATCGAGCGGCTCAACGCCGACTCACGGATTCATGGCATTCTCGTGCAGTTGCCGTTGCCGGCGCACATCGACACCAATCGGGCATTGCACCGTATCGACCCGCGCAAGGACGTGGATGGCTTTCATCCCGAAAACGTCGGCAAAGTCGCCCTCGGCGATCCGACGGGGTTCCGGCCGGCCACGCCGTATGGCGTGCAGCAGCTGCTCATCCGGACTGGTGTCGAGACCAGCGGCAAGCACGCCGTCGTGCTGGGCCGTTCCAACATCGTGGGACGACCGATGGCCCGGCTGTTGTTGCTGGATGCCCCCGGGGGCAATGCGACCGTGACGGTGTGTCACTCGCGCAGCCGCGCGATCGAGCAGTACACGCGGCAGGCCGACATTCTCGTCGTGGCGATTGGGAAGCCGGAATTCGTGACGGGCGACATGCTCAAGCCGGGCGCCGTCGTGATCGACGTCGGCGTCAATCGTGTGGATGACCCCACGCGGAAACAGGGCTATCGGCTCGTGGGGGACGTGAAGTTCCAGGAAGCGAAGCAAGTCGCGTCCGCCATCACGCCCGTCCCCGGCGGCGTCGGTCCGATGACGATCACGATGCTGCTCTACAACACCGTACAGGCGGCCCGGCAGTGGGCTCCCCCACACCCCTAGATCTGTTCGCCGCCGCGTCCGCCGAAGGCGCGTGGACCGTCGGCGAAGTGACGCGGCGCGCGCGCGCCGTCATCGAAGCCGGTCTGCCCCCGCTCTGGATACGGGGTGAGATCGCCGGCTTCAAGGCGTGGCGCAGCGGCCACTGGTACTTCTCGCTGCGCGACAAATCCGCCCAGCTGCGCTGCGTGATGTTCGCCAAGCAGAACTTCAGACTGCCCGCACCGGCCGACGGCATGCAGGTCTTCGTCTTCGCCCGCCCGTCGATGTACGAGGAAAAGGGCGAGTTCCAGCTCACGGTGACGGAGCTACTCTCGACGGAGCAGGGTGGCCTCTGGAAGCTCGCCTTCGAGAAGGCGAAGGCCGCGCTGACCAAGGACGGGTTGCTCGATCCCGGCCGCAAACGCCGCCTCCCGCTGTTCCCGAACCGCATCGCCGTGGTCACGAGCCCCGACGGCGCCGCGCTGCGCGACATCCAGGCGGTCATCGCGCGCCGCTGGCCCATCGCCGAGCTGATCGTCGTGCCCGCGCAGGTCCAGGGCGCCAAAGCTGAATCCTCTTTGTGTTCTGCCTTGAATCGGATCAGCAGGCTGTTGGTGGATGTCGTGGTGGTGGCAAGGGGAGGCGGATCGGTCGAGGATCTCTGGGCCTTCAACAGTGAGCGCGTCGCGCGCGCCGTCGCTGCAATGCCCATGCCGGTGATCTCCGCCGTGGGGCATGAAACGGATGTGACGCTGTGTGACCTCGTCGCGGACCTCAGGGCGGCGACCCCATCGGCGGCGGCCGAAGCGGCGACGCCGGATCGCGCCGAGGTCCTCGCGCAGTGTGGCGTCATGGGACAGCGCCTGGCCCGCGCGCTGCGCATCGCGTCGCGGCATGTGGTGGAGCGCCTCGATCGCAGCGGTGACCGATTGGTGCGCGGCATCGAGCATCGGCTCGAGCGGTCGGGCGCACTGCTCACGGCGCACAGCGCACGCCTCGATGCACTCTCGCCGCTCCGCGTCCTGGCCCGGGGCTATGCCGTGGCTCGTGATGAGGACGGCAGAATACTGAAGCGCGTCGCCCAGCTGCCGAGCGGCAAAGAATTCCGGTTGCGCGTCACCGACGGAGAGGTGAATGGCCGAGTTCAGTAAGCAGCTGGAGCGGCTCGAAGCCATCGTCCGTCGCCTCGAATCCGAAGAGCTCGATCTCGACGAAGCCTTGAAGCTCTTCGAGGAAGGCGTGGAGCGGCTGCGCGTGGCGCGCGAGCAGCTCGCGCAGGCCGAGCTCAAGGTCAAAAAAGTCCTCGAGATTGAAAGCCCTCGCTAAGTATCTCGCCGACGCCCGCCTGCGGGTCGATAACGTGCTGGCGGCGGCGACGAGTGACGACGAAGTCGTGCGCTACAGTCTCCTCGGTGAAGGCAAGCGGCTCCGCCCGACGCTCGTGTTCGCCGCGCACGAAGCGCTGCACGGGCCGTCGTCTCCCGGCGTTGCCGAGCTCGCCGCCGCCGTCGAAGTGGTACACGCCTACTCCCTCGTTCACGACGACCTGCCGTGTATGGACAACGACGATCTGCGACGCGGGCGTCCGACGGCGCATCGCGCATTCGACGTGCCGCGCGCGACGCGCGCCGGCTACGAGATGGTCGCGCTCGCGGCGCGTGTGCTGGCGCAGGGGCTTGCCGACCTGGCGCTGCCCGCCGAGCGCAATCGTGAAATCGCGCTCGAGCTGTTTCGGGCTGCCGGCGCCGGCGGGATGATCGGCGGGCAAGCGCTCGACCTCGAGGCGGAGGCGAAGGCGCTGCCCGTTGCAGCGCTCGAGGAGGTGCACGCCCGAAAGACCGGCGCCCTCATCGCGGCCTCGTGTGTGATCGGTGGGCTGTCTGCGGCGAGCGCGCCAAGTCATATAGAGGGACTGCGCGCGTATGGAGAAGCGATTGGTCTCGCCTTTCAGATCGCCGACGACGTGCTCGACGCTACCGCGACGTCGGACCAGCTCGGCAAAACAGCCGGAAAGGACGCTGCGCACGCCAAAGCGACGTTTGTGACGCTGCTGGGCGTCGGGGCGGCGCGCGCCGAGGCGGAAAGGCTGGCCGCGAAGGCGGTAGACCACCTGCGGGATGCCGGGTTAGTTTCCCCCATACTCGTAGAGCTAGCCCATTACATCGTGACGAGGCCGAATTGAATCAACGGCGAAGTCGGAACGCGGAAGTCGGAACGTGCTGTTCCGCGTTCCACGTTCCACGTTCCGCGTTCGAGGGATCATGAGCCTGCTCCAAACCATCCGTGGTCCGGAAGACGTAAGCGTTCTCTCGTCCGACCAGCTCCAACAGCTCGCCGACGAAGTGCGCCAGCGGCTCATCGACGTCGTCTCGCAGACCGGCGGCCACATCGGCGCCGGGCTGGGCGTCGTGGAGCTGACCGTCGCGCTCTGTGCCGCGTTCGATTCGCCGCGCGACAAGATCGTGTGGGACGTCGGCCACCAGGGCTATCCGTGGAAAATTCTCACGGGCCGCAACGACCGGCTGCAGACGCTGCGGCAGCAGGGGGGCCTGTCCGGTTTTCTGCGCAGATCCGAGAGTGAACACGACCAGTTCGGAGCCGGTCATGCGGGTACGGCGTTATCTGCGGCGTTCGGGATGGCGGCTGCCCGCGATTTGAAGGGCGAGGAGTTCGAGGTGGTCGCCGTGGTCGGCGACGGCGCCATGACGTGCGGGCTGCCCTACGAGGCGCTCAACAACGCCGGCGATTCGGGCCGCGACATCATCGTCGTGCTCAACGACAACGGCATGTCGATCGCGCCCAACGTCGGTGCGATCAACAAGTACCTCGGCTCCATCATCGCCGCCCCGATCACCGTGCGGATTCGCGAGCGCGTCAAGCATCTCATCGAGCGCGCCTCACACATCGTGGGCGGCAAGAAGCTCGTGGACTTCGCGAAGAACGTCGAAGAAAGCATCAAGAATCTGTGGTCGCCCGGGATGCTGTTCGAGGAGCTGGGCTTCCGCTACTTCGGGCCGATCGACGGGCATAACATCGGCCAGATGCTGCACACCTTCGACATCGTCAAGACCCTCAAGGGACCGCGCGTCGTGCACGTGATCACGCAGAAGGGGAAAGGCTTCCCGCTCCCCGAGCCCGATCTCGAGAAGTACCACGCCCGCGCCCCGTACGATCCGGTCACCGGCAAGCTCAAGCCGGTGAACCCCGGCCCGCCACAGTGGACCAAAGTGTTCGGCGATGCGCTTACACAGCTTGCCGCTGAGGACGCGAACTTCGTCACGATCACGGCGGCGATGCCGTCGGGGACCGGCACGAACATCTTCCAGAAGAAATGGCCGGAGCGGTTCTTCGACGTCGGCATCGCCGAGGCGCACGCCACGACGTTCGCGGCGGGCCTGGCGACGCAGGGCGTGCGGCCCGTCGTCGCGATCTATTCCACGTTCCTGCAGCGCGCCTACGACAGCATCATCCACGACGTCGCGATCCAGAAGCTCCCGGTGATCTTCTGCATGGACCGCGCGGGCATGGTCGGCGAAGATGGCCAGACGCACATGGGGTTGTACGACATCGCCTACATGCTCGCGGTGCCGCACATGACCGTAACCGCGCCGAAGGATGCCGCGGAGCTGATCGGACTGCTGCGCTGCGCGCTGAAGCACACGGACGGCCCGTTCTCGCTGCGCTATCCGCGCGACAAGGCGCCCGGCGAAGCACCGCCCGCCGCCGAGGTGCCGGCCGTCCCCTATGGCACGTGGGAAGTGCTCAGAAAGGGAAAGGACTGCGCGATCCTCGCGGTCGGCGTGATGTGCAAGCCGGCGCTCGACGCCGCCGAGCAGCTCGCGACCGACGGTCTCGACGTGTCGGTCGTCAACGCGCGATTCCTGAAGCCGATGGACCGCGAGATGCTCGATGTCCTGGCCCAGACCCACAAGCTGCTCGTCACCGTCGAGGACGGGACGGTGGTGAACGGCTTCGGCGCGGCGCTCGCGGCGCTCGTGCAGACCACCGCCCCCGACGTCCGCGTGGTGGCCCTCGGCGTGCCCGACCGCACGTATGAGCACGCGCCGCGCGCCCAACAGCTCGCCGATGTCGGTCTGACGGGCGACGGCATCGCCGCGCGCATCCGCGCCCTCGCTGCCGAAGAGTCGCTCACCACGCGATGAACGTCGGGGTCGTCGGCAACCCCAACTATCCGGATCTTGGCGCATTCCTGGCGACGCTCCAACAGAAAGCGTCGAGCCTGGGCCTCAAGCTCTACAGCGAAGAGCGCGTCCTGTCGTTCTGGCCGACGCCGCCGCCGACGCTCAGCGATGCCGAAGGCAAGCTCGACTGCCTGATCACGCTGGGCGGCGATGGCACGCTGCTGCGCGGCGCCCGCCTCCTCAACGGCTCGAACACGCCGATCATGGGCCTCAACCTCGGCCGCGTCGGATTCCTCACCAGCGCCGCTCCCGACAATCTCGACTGGGCGCTGGACGCGGTCGTCCGCCAGGCCTACACGACGGAGGCACGGCTGGCGTTGCAGTCCACGATCACCGGCAAGAGCGCCAAGCCGGGTCAGGTCGAGCCGCTGGTGCTCAATGACGTCGTCGTGCACAAGGGCGGCGTGGCGCGCGTCGTGCGGCTCAAGGTGTCGGTGGATGGCGACGAGGTCGCCCAGTATTCGGCGGACGGCATCATCGTCAGCACGCCCACCGGCTCGACCGCATACTCGATGTCTGCTGGGGGACCGATCGTCGTCCCGACCGTGGACGCGATCGTCGTCACGGCGATCTGCCCCCATACCCTTGCGGTGCGGCCGCTCGTCTTGCCGGCGACCGCCGTCGTCAGCATCCAGCCGATTCCTCCCTGGAGCGACGAGGTGCTCGTCTCGTTCGACGGCCAGGTGGGGACGCCGATTCAACCTGGTGAGCGGCTCGAGGTGCGTCGTGCGGAGCGGCCCATTCTTCTGATCCGGCTGGGGCCGGAGAGCTTCTTCAAGCGGCTGCGCAAGAAGCTGCATTGGGGCGACTTGAGCGACAGGACGCGGAAGTAGTGCTTACCGAGCTTCGCGTCCGCGATCTCGCCGTCATTGCGGACGTCACCTTGCCGTTCCAGCCCGGCCTCAACGTCCTGACGGGCGAGACGGGCGCCGGGAAATCGATGGTCGTGGATGCCCTCGCGCTGCTGCTCGGCGAGCGCGCCTCGGGCGACGTCGTACGGCCCGGCGCCGACAAGACGATCGTCGAAGGCGCGTTTGAGTTTGCTTCCGCCGTCCACCGCCATCTTCTCCCGCCATTCGCCGCATTAGGGATCGAATTAGAGGAGGGACGCCTCGTCCTCAAGCGCGAGGTGCTGCGCGAGGGGAAGTCGCGCGCCTGGGTGAATGGCTCGCCGGTGACGATCAGCGTGCTCAGCGAGATCGGGAGCCTGCTCGTCGATCTGCACGGCCAGCACGAGACGCAATCGCTGCTGCGCACCGACGCGCAGCGCGACATGCTCGACGCCTATGCCGACGCCGATGTCGAGCGCGTGGCGGTGCGCGATGCGCATGCCCGGCTCAAAGAGCTGGAGCAGCGCGAAGCGGAGCTGACGTCGCGCCAGGAGGACGTCCGCAAGAAGGCCGACTACCTGCGACATGTGCTGCAGGAGATCGAGCGCGCCAAGCCCAAGGTGGGGGAGGACGACGCGCTCGAAGTCGAGTCGAAGCGGCTGGCGCACGCCGAGGAGCTGGGACGCCTGGCGCGGGAGCTGGAGGAGACGGTCGATTCCGCCGCGCTGACGAAGGCACAGAAGATCCTGGCCGGGCTGCTGCGGCTGGATCCTTCACTTGGCAAATGGCAGGAGCTGCTCGATGCGGCGTTCGCCAGCTCGGCGGAGCTGGCGCAGGCGGCGCGCGCCTACGCCAATGAGATCGAGGCGGATCCCGAGCGGTTGACCGTCGTCGAGCAACGCCGCGACCTACTGTTCCGCCTGCAGCAGAAGCACGGGCCGACGATTGCCGACGTGCTCGCCGCGCGCGATAGCGCGGCGCGGGAGCTGGAGCTGCTCGATACCGCCGATCTCGATTTGCGAAGCATCGGGGCTGATCGAGCGAAGGCCACCGAAGAGTTCAGCCGCGCCTGCGTCGCCCTCACCGAGAAGCGGACAACGGGTGCCAAGAAGCTCGCGAGGGCGGTGAACAAGCTCCTGCCCATGCTCGGCATGGAGGGTGGCAAGTTTACCGCCCAGTTGCTCCCACGCGCCACGCACCACTCACATGGCGCCGAGGACGTCGTTTTCGAGGTGAAGCTGAACGAAGGTCTCGATGCGAGACCGTTGGCGAGAGTCGCGTCCGGCGGCGAGCTGTCGCGTCTCATGCTGACGCTGAAGGTCGTTCTCGCCGCCCACGACGTCGTCCCGACGCTCGTTTTTGACGAAGTCGATCAAGGGATCGGCGGCGAAGTCGGCGGGCGCGTGGGCGAGGCGCTGATGGACGTGTCGCGCGAAGGCCGCCAGGCGCTGGTGATCACGCACCTGCCGCAGATCGCCGTCTACGCGGACCAGCACCTCGTGGTGGCCAAAGGAAAGAAAGGTGGCATTGCCACGAGTGACGTGGAGGTTGTGGCGGGCGAGTCGCGGGTGAAGGAGGTCGCGCGGATGTTGGGGGACGCCGACATGGTGACCGCGCGGCGCCACGCCGTCGAGCTGCTCAAAACGGCCAGCGCGACGTCCGCATCACAATCCGAAACACCGTCGCTGCCGGCTCGAAGCCGCCCGACCCGCTGACCGTCTGCTCGAACGAAAAGCTGCCTTCCACGTCGGGCCCAAAGTAGGTCATCGCCACGCCGATCCGCGTCCAGCGCTGTGACGTGCCGGGACTGAGCACGCTGGCGGAGACGGGCGCGCCGAGGCGGGTGGCCACGTCGATCGAGTCCTGCGCGCTGCGGTAGCTGTACGCGTCGTGTTGCTTCGCCCAGTAGCCTACCGTGAGCCCCACCGCAAAGGGCCCCCCCCCCCCCGGGCCGAAGCGGTACATCGGGGCGACATCGATCGCGGCGTATTTGCCGGGGTGCCAGTTGAGCTCCGCGAGCGCGGCGCGCGGCAGCAGCAGCTGCGACATGGGGCCGACGCGTCGCGCCCTGGTTCCTGCCATCTGCCAACCGGCGCGCACGGCGGCATTGAGCCACAACCGCTGCAGCAACGTCACTTCCTGGGCAGCCTGAATCTCGATGTCGGTTTGATGATCCCCGGTGGGGATGTCGAGTAGATCGTTGGGGGAATCCTGGTGCCCGGTGGGCAGCCGCACCACGAACGCCAGGCTCGTAGCGTAATCGGCGCTGGCGACCACGCGGTACTTCGCCCCCAGCTCGATGTCACCGGCGAAGTAGCGCTGAGGCCGTCGCGTGTCCAGGATCGGCGCGAAGCCGTACGTCGAGTCGGTCAGCAACGAATCGAGCGCGAAGCCGACGGCGGTCGAGTCGTGATGTTGCTGCACCTTCACACGCACGATCGGGAGTCGCGCCGTCAGTGCGATGCGATTGGTTAGGCCGAGCTCCGCGATCAGGGGCGTCTCGCGGCGCTCCGCGCGCGCCACCACGCGTGACGTGAGCAGCCGGCACGCGCGAATCGGGCGCAGCGAGTCGCTGCTCTGAAAGCACTGCCAGCGCGGCGGGATCGCGTTGGTCAATGCGGCGGCGATGGCTTGCTTGCCCGAAGGCGTGAACTCCTCGTCCCATGTCGTGATCACCGGCTCGAACGTGACGCGCAGCGTGCCGCCGCGCGGCGTGTCGGTCCGCGGAACGGCTTGCGCCGGAGCTACTGCTGGCAGCAGCAGCAGGGCGCCAAGCGCGAGCAATCGTCGGGGGCTTCTAAAGAACGGCGGCAATGGAGAAGCATACCCCATTGCCGCCGTTTGCCGCCCTTCTTTTTCGTTCAGGGGATCGCGGGAATGGCGGTCGTGTACTGGGTATTGATGGCGCTCCGCAAGTGTTGCGCGATCAATCGATGAGCGGTGGCACTCGGATGCGCACCGTCGCACGAGAAGATCAGACCGAACGGCGGCGGCGTTGCCGGAGCCGTCGGCGGAGTTGTCTTCGCGGGCGCTCCGGCGCAGCCGTTTACGGCCCCTGTGTCGAACCGTTTCGCAAACGGGAACGGCGGAATCGACCCAGCCAGCGCAATCGAGTCGAAGATGGGGTTCGGATCGAAATAGGCCCACCCTTGCGCGGTGGCGACGGCCGAAATCTTCGCGTTGTATGCCGTTAGGGCGGAGACGAGCCGAACGAGCTCCTCCGGCACTACGACTTGCGGCACGGAGCAGTCGAGCGTAAAGGTGCCGGCAGGAATCGCGGATGCCGAGTCGATCTTCGGCAATCCATAGGGGAATGGAACCAGCACAGAATCGCCACGCGGCGGCGCACAGTTCGGCGACACGACGAAATTCGCCGGGAAGGCCGCGCCCGGAACGGCGCCCGCCTTGATCGCGAAATAGGTCGAGCCGCGGGAGAAATACGGAAGTCGGGTGACATTCCCCACACCCACAAGAATCCCACCCCGTGGCGACATCCCAACACGAATAGAGTCGACGAGTGAATCGAACCGAGTCTGGAACACTGGAATGGGAGTGATGAGCGTGCTGTCACCCGCGTTCGCAGAATTCGTTGCGGCACCAAGTAGGTCGTTATTGCCAATCCAGATGGAGACGAACGTCGGGTCGGCGCGTCTCGCCATTTGGACTTGCGTCAGACCGCCGAGGAAGAACTGCGTCAGCGAATTCGCGTACGGGGGCACGTTCTCGTAGACGTCGTTCACATGGGCGAGGGGCACGCCGGTGTTGTTGATGAACGGCGGTGGAACCGCCTGCGTCTTCCGTAGGGCGCAGGGAGGTGCCGCGACACCGCCGAGTCGCGTTTGCGTAAACACGTTCGTGTACGGCGGCGGGCAGCCCGGCTTGTTCATCAGCGGCGCGAAGAACGGCGTGTGCATCGCGCGCGCCAGCAGCACGGCGTACGACTGCGACTGCGTGCTGTCGTTGATGCCGCCCGATTGGAAGCCGGCGGTGATCGAATTCCCCATCGAGACGTAGCGATCGAAGAGGGGATCGACCGGCGTCACATTGAAGGGCCGGTTCAGTTTGTCGTTCTGGCATGCCGTGGCGGCCAGCACGAGTCCGAGAACGGCGGCCGAGAAGTGCTTGGTCCGAATCATGGGTCGCTCGTCCTCAGAAGGTGTAGGCAAGGCCGATGCCGAACAGATTGCCCTTGAATTGGAAGAGACCGGTATTCCCGACGGCCGGATTCACCGTGCCGCGCCGGTCGTTCTGTTTGATGTACTGGTAGGCCAGGTCGGCGTGCAGCTTGGGTGTCAGCTCGACCCCGGCACCAATCGTAAACTCGTTGCGCGCACCCTCGGGCAGCAGCGGTGTGACGAACTGCGCCGGCGACGCCCCCGTGTGATACAAGTAGCCGCCGCGCAGCTGGAGCTTGGCGTTGTACTGGTACTCGGTGCCGAAGCGGAAGCCGTGCGTGTCTTTGTTGGCGGGCATCAACGTGAGGTCAGGCGTCCCGGCGTTGGCGAAATCGATCTTAACCTGGTTGAACCATCCCCACACGACGTACTGGTAGTCGGCCATGACGTTCCACTTGTCGTTCATCTTGTACGCGAATCCGATCGATCCTTGCGGCGGCATGATGATCGACGTGGACACGGGACCATTGGCGAGTGGGCCCCCAGGTGCGAATTCCGAGCTGAGCACGGCGTCCACCGGAGTCCCCGCGGGCAACGGGCCGAGTGCGACCGGGAGGAACAGGTGCGTCGACTCGGGAGCGAACGTCGCCGTGCCGTCATACTTGATCGTTTTGCGCGTGAGCCAGTGCCCGCCGATGCTCAACCGGTCGGTCACCTTCAGAATGCCGCCGAAGTTGACCGCGAATCCGCTGCCGCTCGCATCGAGCTTGGCGTCCGCAAAGTCCGTCCCGACAGGGACCCCCACCTGGCCGAAGGTCGTCCCGGCCGGCAGCCCAGCAGGCACCCCGAGCGTCGGCGGGATCACCTGTGACGAGAGATCGGCGCGTTGGCGCAGCTTGAGATGGCTCGTGATATAGGCGACGCCGATCCCGATCTTGAGGCGCGGATGCACCTGATAACCGATGGTGGGCTGAATGTAGATCGATCGCACCTCGGTGTTATAGCCGAGGAATCGGCCTTCGAATCCAGCGACCGGCCATTTGGTCTCGAGGCCGTATGGCGCGTAGACGCCGATGCCCGCCGTGAGTTTCGGGCTGAACTGATGCGTCAGGTACGCGTTGGGAACCGGGATGACGGGGTTGTTGAGGTCGGTGCGGTGGGCCAGCAGATCATCGGTGAAGTTGCCCGTCGCGGCAATCGCTGTGACGCCGACGCTGAAGTGGTTTCCCGCCAGGCCCGCGAGCCCCGCCGGACTGAAGAAGATCGCCGAGCCGTCGGCGCAGGGACTTGCCGCCGCGACGCCGGCGCGAGCCATAGCGCAGGTATTGTGCTCGTAGACGCCGAACCCCTGTGCAGCGAGGGGGATGGGGGGGGCGGCGACAAGCGCAGGGGCCCCGGCGAGCAGCAACAACGCAAACCGCCGCATACGTGTTCTCCGCTGACGAATTAGGGTAGATGGTGAATCCGGCCGCGATACGGTAGCATTGCGTGGAATCATTGTCAAACCGATGCCACGACCCGCGATAGACCTGTTTCACGAAGCATTCGGTGTCGCACCGCGGGCCGCCGCGTCGGCGCCGGGTCGCGTCAACCTGATCGGCGAGCACACCGACTACAACGGCGGTCCCGTGTTACCGATCGCGATCGCGCAGCGCACGAGCGCGGCCGCGGGTCCCGCTGCGCCGGGCGATGCAGGCCTGCTCGAAGCGGTATCGACCCGCTACAGAAAAGTCGTCCGCGTGAAATGGCAGGAAGAGCTCCCCAAGGGATGGGCGGCGTACGTCGCGGGCGTCATGCGCGAGCTGTGGGCGCTCGACGTGATGCTGCCGAACGCCTCGGCGCGCGTCGCCGTCGCGTCCGACGTCCCGGTCGGGGCGGGACTCGCGTCATCCGCGGCCCTCGCCGTCGCCGCGGCCCGGGCGCTCGTCGCCTTGGCGGGTGCGACGCTGACGCCGCGCCAGATCGCCGGCGTCGCGTTCCGTGCCGAGCATGACCACGTCGGAGTGCGGTGCGGCGTCATGGATCAGACGATCGCGGCGCTTGGCAAGAAGGAACATGCGTTGTTGTTCGAGTGCGCCTCGCTCGAGGCGCGGCAGATCCCGTTTGCCGCCCGCCTCTTGCTCGTGGACACGGGCGTGCGCCACGACCTGTCCGGGGGTGCGTTCACGCGGCGCCGCGACGAATGCGACAAGGCGGTGCAGCGTCTGAAGGTCGAGCTTCCCGAGCTGATCTGGCTTGCGAGCTGGCCGGCGGAATGGCTGGCGCGGCTCAAGCGCGCGCTGAAAGAGCCGATTCGCTCACGCGCGGTGCACGTCGTGAGCGAGACAGCGCGCACACGGTTCGCCGCCCAGCTGCTCGAGGAGGGAAAGCTGCGCCAGTTCGGGGCGTTGCTGTACGAGTCACACGAATCGTGTCGCCGGCTATACGAGTGCAGCACGCCCGAGCTGGACACGATCGTGGCGGCCGCCAAACGCGCCGGCGCGCTCGGCGCCCGTCTCACCGGGGCGGGGTGGGGCGGCGCGGCGATTGTATTGACGAAGGAGCGGGGAGCAGGGAGCGTGGAACAGGTGATCGAGGCGGTTCGGAACGCATTTCAGCGCGCCCATGGACGCGAGCCCGCGATTTCGGGCGTGAGTGCGAGCGGTGGCGCGCGCAGCGAGCGCGTATAGTTGAACATTGATCATTGACCATTGATCATTGAGCATTCCGCAGACCCGCCCGGGTGGCGAAACCGGTAGACGCAAGGGACTTAAAATGGCCGGCGGTTTCGCGCCGTTGCTGGGTTATCTCGCGAAAACATGCAGTAAACATGCAGTGCAGCAATCCGCCCGTAGGTGCCGCAAAAACGCCCTTACCGAGGAGGCAGACCCGGCGCATATTGGCGGATCGTCGGCCTTCATGGTTGTACCACACGTGTGCGGAGGGCTCCATATGAGACGCCTCATTTCCTCGGTGCCACTCCTTATCTCCATCAGCTTCCTCCCTGGCTGCGGTCTGATCGTCGGCGGCGGGAGTCGGCAAACAGTTCAGGTTCAGGCGAGTCCGGCGGGGGCCAAGGTCACGACGACTCCTACGACCGGTGACTACACGGCACCCACAAGTCTCAACTTGGAGCGGAAGACCAGCTACGTACTGAACTTCACCAAAGACGGGTACTCGCCCGCGTCATTTCAGCTTTCGAGCCACGTCCGCGGCGGAATCGTCGTTGCCGACGTGCTCCTGACTGGCCTGGTCGGCGTGGTAGTCGATGCCGCTACAGGTGCGTGGTCCAAGCTGTCCCCAGAGACTGCGACGGTCAGCCTTACGAAAATCGCGATGATCGATGGTCCGGACACGATTAATGTCGGGATCAGCGTGCAGCGAGCCAACGGTGGCACGAGGCTGGACATTCATTCCAACGCACCCGGAGTCGCCGTGCAAGTGACGCCTGTGGACAGGCACTAGGAGAGTGAGTGTCTAGCTGAGGCGGCGTCGGGCCTCCCGGACCTGCAGTGTCGCGCGGAAGCCTCGCTGAACGAACGGCCACTTGCCCGGACGAAGTGGCCGTTTTCGCGCGCGCCTGCGTCGATGGCTACATTTTAGTACAGCGGCGGCGGCCCCACGGTCGTTAGGCCCGGCTGGCGAAATGGGTAAACGCTGCGGGCTTAAAACCCGCTGGGAGCAATCCCTTGGAGGTTCGAGTCCTCCGCCGGGCACCTGAACGGGTGTTGCAGATCATGTATTCTTCGTTGCGCGGGGAGACATAGCCCCGTGTAGAACGGCGGTTCGATCTCCTCGGGGAGCCGACGGCCCCAGTAACGAGAAAGAGCAGGACTCGGGACGGGGGCCTTTTTGCGTTTATAGCTCATTTCGGAGGGCAGGACGATGGTCGCAACACGATCGAATGAACTGACGGTGACGGAGGCTGCGCTCGCGCTGGGCGTGGTTCGCCAAACGGCATGGCGCTGGCTGCGCGTGGGCATGTTGCCGGGGCGCTATGACGGCAAGCACTGGCACGTGTCGCTCGATGCCGTGCATGCACTCCAGCGACGCTGGCGCGAATCTTCTCGATCTCGATCGCGGTCCGTCGTCCTTGTCGGATGGCGCTGGGCATACGCTCAGCTTCGCGTGCGGCACTAACAGCGCATTTATCAACTCCGATCAAGGCGCCACGGTGATGTTCAAGCCGGGTCGCGGGCTTATCGTCGTATTCGATCGCGGCCTCGTCGTCGGGCGCGTTTCTGATTCATCTCGGCCAAGACGCGCCGGGCTGCACCGTGGATGTCGGCTCGTTGCAATCGGGCGGGCTGTTCAAGACATACACCGGCTCGATCGTCACGTGCGTGACGGTGCTCTAACCATGCCGCGCCATCGTTCTGGCCGGGCCAAGGCGGCGCGTCACCACGCGAGCCCGCACCGGTCATCCCTCGCCGACGTGCGCCGCGCCTTGCGCACCGTCGAGAAATTCATCGCAACCTCATCGGCCGAACGCCGTGCGCTCGTCAAGGCGCGCCGCGTGCTGCTCGAAAGGTGAAGAGTATTAGAACAGCATTCCGCTGCTCCCGGGGCCGCGGCCCAGACATGGCGCGGCTTTCCGAGCGCGGTTGCGTTTTTCCAGCAAACACCGGTAGGGTAGAGGGCTGCTCGATTCACTTACGGACTAATGCACTCGATCCTACTTTCGTCCGTGTAGAAGGTCGTTGGAGCCGCTCCGCGGCACTCCACGCCCGCAAAGGTTCTGAGCCAGCACGGTCAACCTTAGCGGGCTTTTTGTTTTGTCCACACATGAAATGGAGAACTGTATGACGAAGCGCATGGAAGCAGTTGCCGAGCCGAAGATCAATCCGGACGATGTCGAGCGGCTGGAGCATTATGTCGCACTCCAGAGGGATATCGACTCAAACGACATCACCGTGACCGATGAGGATATCGCCCGTTTGGAGCGGTACGTCGCCCTGCTGCGACAAATCGACGACAGTGACGTCAACGTGACAGACGAGGAGATCGCGCGGCTGGAGCCGTACGTCGCGTTGCAGGCACAAGCCGACACGACGCGCGGTCAGTGAACCTTGAACCACGAACCTTAGAAAGGGAAGCGGAGCAATGAAAAAGACACCGCAACGGGCTCTGCCGAAGCGCAGCAGCAAGGCGCAACCGCTGTCCGATCGTGTCCGGACGGCGCTGCATAGAGAGGAGCTTGCCACCAAAGGAGTCAACAATCTTTCGGATGCTCAGCGCGCTGAGCTGGCCGAAGAACGTGCCGAGCAACGCGCTGAGGAGCACGCTGACCACAAAGCTGACGAACGGGCGACACGGACGTGACCGTGCCGGGGTCTACCTTTCTACCCGGCCGGTTCCGGCCCCGCGCCGCACGGCGGGGCTCGCTCTTCCTACTTCTTCTTTTGCTTTCCCTCGGGCATGTCCGTCATGTAGAGCTTTGTTAGCTGGTGTGTGTTGATCCAACTAACAGTGAGCGCGATAAGCCTCTTGAGATCGGTCATGTCCTTGTCGATCCAGAGTCGGATATAATGCGTCTCGTCGTTTCCGAGCCACGTCGCGCGCTTCGCCATCGCTTTGATGTTCGGATCAGCGATTCGTTCCTCGATGATAGTGCCAAGCCACCCCGCTCGAATTACTTCCGCGTCGGCAGGGTTCTCGGAAACACAGAAGTCCTTGATGAGGAACTCCAGCGCTTTCCTGTATCCGCACCCTGCGATCTGCATCAGGCCGCGGCCTTCGCCTGCCGCCGCTTCTCCGTAGATCGCGACGAACTGCGGCGAGAGCGCTGCGACTTCGGGGGGCTGTTCCGGAATCTTGATGATGAAAGGGGTAGTCGCGCGCAACGTTAGAAACGTCTGACCGCTAGTGCGGTTGTACTGCCCATCATAGCGCCCGATAAAGATGTGATGGCACTTTGGACGAGGACACTGAAAAGCGATCTCCACGCTGCTACCGCCTAGAGAGTGCTTCTCGCGAACGACTCCACCCAGGAAGCGCGGGTCGATACCGCTGTGACACAGGGGGCACTCGCTCGGCGCTTCATCGCACAACCATTCGTCATTTGCGAACGAGTATGTGACCATTGTGGGTAATGTATCGGCGCCGTGGATTTTTAGCGCAGACCCGGCCGGGGAACGGACATGCAATAGACATGCAGTAGAGAACGACCGATCTTTCCGTCTAAGGCCCGATCACCTTTGCTAACCCCTTGAAAATGCGCGCTCTCGTTTTCTAACGTCGCGAAAGGGCTCGTGCGGGGCGGGACTTAAAATCCCTTGGGGGCAACCCCATGCAGGTTCGAGTCCTGCCCCGGGC
>Ga0137409_10001968_pt1 | contig 22141 bp, 19 predicted proteins | sample CZODoug1_16funga_FD_122059 | JGI IMG/M metagenome (GOLD analysis project Ga0137409, IMG submission 122059) | Vadose zone soil fungal communities from Angelo Coast Range Reserve, California, USA - CZODoug1_16fungal (Hybrid Assembly) | ecosystem: Environmental > Terrestrial > Soil > Vadose zone...
CTACGCGACGCACGCAACCTGCCCGACCCACCCGACCTACCCGACCCACTCGACCCACCCGGGCTACCCGACCCACGCGACCCACCCGCCCTTACAGCACGATCTTGTTCAGCGGGTACTCAACGATTCCCTGGGCGCGCGCGGATTTCAGGCGCGGAATCAGGTCGCGCACCGTCCGCTCTTCGATGATCGTGTTGACGGCGACCCACTCGTCGTCGCTCAGCGCCGAAATCGTCGGCCGCTGCAGCGCCGGCAGCAGCGCGAGCACACCGGCCAGATCGTCGCGCCGGACGTTGAGCATCAGGCCGACCCGGCCCTGCGCCTCGATCGCCGCTTTCAGGAGCAGCGCGATGTTGTCCAGCTTCGTGCGCTTCCAGGCATCGGCGAGGGCCGTCGTGTTCGCGATCAGCTGAGTGTTCGATTCCATCACCGTATCGATGATCCGGAGCCGGTTGGCGCGCAGCGACGATCCGGTTTCGGTGATCTCGACGATCGCGTCGGCGAGCGTCGGCGGCTTCACTTCGGTGGCGCCCCACGAGAACTCGACGTTCACGCGCACGCGCTGGCGGGCGAAATACGCGCGCGTCACGCGGACCAGCTCGGTCGCGATGGTCTTGCCCTCGAGGTCCTGCGCGGATCGGATCGGCGACTCTTCCGGCGCCGCCAGGACCCAGCGGACCTTTCCAAAACTCTGCTTGGCGTAAATCAGGTCGGCGATGCTCTCGAGGACGCCGGTCTTGCCGTCGCCGGCCTCGTGTTCGGCAATCCAGTCCTGGCCGGTGAGGCCGCCGTCGAGGACGCCGTCGGACACGTAGCGCGCCATCTCCTGCGCGCGAATCAGCATGCACTCGATGTCGGGGTCGTCGATGGCGGGGAAGTACGAGCGCGTGCTGACGTAGATGTTGAAGCCGGCGCGCGCGAAGAGGTGAATCGTCGCGTCCTGAAGCGAGCCTTTCGGGATCCCGAGCTTGAGTCTCATGTCTGATCCGGCACGGAGGATTCCGTCAGCGAGCGATAAAAACACGTACGTTGACCCGTGTGACAGACATTGCCGTCGCCGAGGCGCTTCACCTTCAGCAGCACCGTGTCATCGTCGCAATCCACGAGGATCGCGCGGACCGCGAGCTTGTTGCCGGACGTTTCGCCTTTCATCCAGAGCGTGTTGCGGGAGCGGCTGAAGAACGTCGCGAAGCCGGTGCGCCGCGTCTCGGCGAGCGCGGCCGCGTTCATGAAGCCGACCATGAGGACCTCGGAGCTCTCCGCGTCCTGAATGACCGCCGGAATCAACCCGTCAAGTTTTGAGTAGTCCATAAAAACAAAAAACCCCGCCGGAAAGCGGGGCTGCGTTAGTCGCCAAGTCCTGAGTCGCTGGTCGCCAGTGCTCGGTTCAGGCCTCGATCACGCTGCTCCCGCCGGCTCGTGGCGGTGGTGGAATCGATGGCGCGCGTGATGGCGGACCGTGAACATCGAGCCGTCAGCGTAGTCGATTGCGCTTTGGCCTGTCAACGCGCGGCGGGGCGGCCGCCTCGCGCGCCACCATCACCTCGGTCGCCTTGACGATCGCCAGCGCCTCGTCGCCGCGGCGAAGCTTCAGCTCCTCGACGGCATCCCGCGTGATGACCGCGGTCAGCGTCTGATCGCCGATCCGCAGACGCACCTGCGCCAGCAGCCCTTCGACGCGCACCTCGTCCACGTAGCCTCGCAGCTGATTCCGCCCGCTGATGGCGACGATGAGGCCGGCGCGATCGCGTTCGTCGGCCTTGCGGGCCGGCGCGCCGGACCTCGGCGCAAGAAGGCGATCGACCTCCGTGTCCGCGATGCGGTGATGGCCGCCGCTCGTGACGCGCGTACGCACGCGGCCTTCGTAGATCCAGTGCTTCAGCGTGGAGTACCCCACGCCGAGCCGGTCGGCCGCCTGTCTGACCGTGAGCAGTGACATGACCTGTTCCGTGTACAGAATCGGCTTGAATCATATTAAACTGACCATCACAAGTGAAGCGCTTCTTGTCGGTGTTGCTGGCCGTCTCGCTGGCGCTGGGGGCGTCCGGCTGCGCGCGCGCCGAGACGCCCGCGCGCCGCGGCCGCGTCGGCGTGGCGGCGGCGGCCGATCTGAATGTGGCGCTCGGCGAGCTGATCGCGCGGTTCTCCGCGTCGCACCCCGTCGACGTCAGCGTGTCCTACGGGTCGTCAGGCACGTTCTACGCGCAGTTGTTGAACGGCGCGCCGTTCGACATGTTCTTCTCGGCCGACCTCGAGTACCCGCGGCGACTGGCGGAGCGCGGGCTGACGCTCGACAAGAGCGAGTTCACCTACGCGATCGGGCGCCTCGTGCTCTGGGCGCCGGCGTCGTCGCCGGTCGACATCGAGCATGAGGGGCTGCAGGCGCTGACCACCGCGTCGACTGCGCACGTCGCCATCGCCAACCCCGAGCATGCGCCATACGGGCGTGCGGCGGTGGCCGCCATGCAGGCCGCCGGCGTCTACGATCGCGTCCGACCGAAGCTCGTGTTCGGCGAGAACGTGGCGCAGGCGCTGCAGTTCGTCCAGTCTGGTGCCGCCGACGCCGGCATCGTCGCCCTTTCGCTCGTCCTGGCGCCGAAGCTCAAGGACAAAGGCCGGCGATTCGATATTCCGACGACGACGTATCCGCGGATGGAGCAGGGCGGCGCGATTCTGCGGTGGGCGGTCGACGTCGATTCCGCGCGCGCGCTGCGCGCGTACGTCCTGAGCGCGGACGGCCGCGCCCTGCTCGCGCAGTACGGGTTTTCACGTCCGGAGATCTAGTGCCCTTCCACTACTCGCGGCAGGGAAGCCGACGACAGAAAGGACACCTGGTCACGAAGGTCCGCCGGTCCCGCCGATCGGCCTTTTCCCGGGCGGTCTGGCGAAGCTTCGTTACAAGCCCGTGATGGACTGGATCGCGCTCTGGCTCAGCGTTCGCCTCGCCGCGGCCACGTCGATGGTCCTGCTGGCGATTGGCATTCCACTCGCGTACTGGATCGTGTTCTCAACGCGGCGCTGGAAATTTCTGATCGAAGCGATCGTGGCGCTGCCGCTCGTCCTGCCGCCCACTGTGCTCGGCTTCTACGTCCTCGTCGCGATTGGTCCGCTGAGCCCGGTCGGGCGGGCGTACGCGCGTGTCGCCGGGCGCGGCCTGCCGTTCACGTTCGAGGGGCTGCTGATCGCGTCCGTGCTGTACTCGATGCCGTTCGCCGTGCAGCCGTTTGCCGCGGAGTTCGCGTCGGTCGACCGCCGGCTGCTCGAGGCATCGTGGTCGCTGGGCGTGTCGCCGCTGGCGACCTTCCGCCGCGTCGTGATGCCGCTGTCGGTCCGCGGGCTCGTGACGGGCATCGTCCTGAGCTTCGCGCACACGCTCGGGGAATTCGGCGTGGTGCTGATGGTGGGCGGGAATCTGCCCGGCGTGACACGCACCGTGTCGATTTCGATCTACGACGCCGTGCAGTCGCTCGACTACGCATCGGCGTCGCGCACGTCGCTGTTCCTGCTGATGGTGTCGTTCGTCATCCTCGCGTGCACGTACGCGCTGCAGCGGTCGGTATGGATCAAGCCGCGCCACTGACCGCTGCTCCCGCCGGCGCCGCTTTGCAGTTTCACGCGGAGCAGCGATTTGCGAGCGGATTTGGCGTCGCCGCGACGCTCGACGTCGCGATGCCGGCGGGCTCGATGCTGGTGCTGTTCGGCCCCTCGGGCGCAGGCAAGACGACAATCCTGCGTCAGATCGCCGGGCTCGAGCGCCCGGATGCCGGGACGATCCGGTTCGGCGGCGAAGTCTGGTGCGACGTCGCGCGGCAGCAGTGGGTGGCGCCTCAGAGCCGTCGCGTCGGCGTCGTCTTCCAGGAGCCGACGCTGTTCCCGCACCTGACCGTCCGCGACAACATCCGCTACGGAATCGGAGTGGGGTCGGAGTGGAGTCGGACCGGGGTCAGACCGCAGTCTGACCCCGGCGCAGAAACTGCCAGGTTGCTGGGCATCGGTGATCTCGAAAAACGCTATCCGCGCGAGCTGTCAGGCGGGGAGGCGCAGCGCGTGGCGCTGGCCAGGGCGCTGGCCCCGAGACCTCGGCTGCTGTTGCTCGACGAGCCTTTCGCAGCGCTCGATGCGCCGACGCGGCTGCGGCTGCGACGCGAGGTCCGCGCGCTGCTGCAGGCGACCGGCACGCCCGCGATCCTCGTGACCCACGATCGCCACGAAGCGCTCGCGCTGGGCGACGCCGTTGCCGTCGTGATTGCGGGCCGCGTCCGGCAGGCCGGTCCGATCGCCGACGTATTCAGCCGGCCCGCAGACTCCGAGGTCGCCGCCTCGCTCGGCGTCGAAGCCGTGCTGCCGGCGCGCCTCGTGCAGGCATCAGGCGGCGTGGCCGAGGTTGTCGTGGGCGACGTGATCCTCCACGTCGCCGAGCGCGATCCGATCGCGCCCGGTTCGAACGTCTACGTCTGCATTCGCGCCGAAGACGTCACACTCGAAACACGATCGCCGGGGCAGGCCAGCACGCGCAACCATCTGGCGGCGCGGGTCGTAGCCATCAACGCGGAAGGCCCGATCGATCGGATCACGCTCGACTGCGGATTCCCACTCGACGCGCTGATCACGCGGCGATCGCGCGACGACCTCCAGCTCGCGCACGGCGCTCATGTGACCGCCGCGATCAAAGCGACGTCGATTCATCTCGTTCCACGCACGTAACGGTAGCGGCTCGCTTGAAGGGCTCGCTCTCCGAATCAAAAGGAGCGCGAGGCTCGCCCTCCCAATCAAAATGGAGCGCGAGGCTTTCAGCCGAGCGTTACACGGGCAGTGGTTTGCCGCGCGTCTCCTCGCCGAACGGCAGCAGCAGCAAGCCGATCGCAAACGCGATGGAGGTGAGCGCCACGGGTGTCCCGATCGTCTGGTAGTACGCGACGCCTGCGCCAACCAGGAAGGTGATGCCGGCGCCGGCGAAGCGGCCAACCGACGTCGCGAACGCGAACGCGCTCGCGCGGCACTCGGTCGAATACTGTTCCGGCAGCCAGAGCGTGTACATCGCGAAGTTCGCGCCGCCCACGCCGAGGAAGAACAGGACGGCCATGAACGGCGCCAGCGCGTGCGGCAGATAGAAGACGTAGCCGAATCCGACCGCGATCGAGAAGAACATGACGAGGAAGTACAGGCCGAGCGTGACGCGGCGTCCGAGCGATTCCGCGAGCGGAGGCAGGACGAGGCAGCCGAGAATCGTGCCGACCGACAACACCATCGTTCCGTAGGAGGCGAGGCGCGCAGCGTCCGCGGCGCTGTGCCCTTCGCGAACTGCGATCTGCGTCACCGACGTCGGAACGTAGACCGACCCGGCCCAGAGCCCGACGATCGACACCAGCAGATACAAGGAGTTGAGCCAGGTGCGCCGGGCATAGGTCGGCGAGAACAGCTTCGCGAACGCCGCGCGCATCGTCGGCCGCGCGACATCGCGTTTCTGCTGCCACGCCTTCGACTCGTGTACCCCGTACTGGATGAACGTCACGAGCAGCGCGGGCGTGCCTCCGATGGCGAACATCCAGCGCCAGCCGTACCGCGCGCCGACGAAATAGTTGGCGAGGGCCGCGAGAAAGAATCCGAAGTAGTAGCCGGTGTGCAGGTACCCGGCGCCCATCTTGCGTCGATCCTCGGGCCACTCCTCCGCGACGAACGTGCCGCCCATCGCCCATTCGCCGCCGATGCCGATGCCGGCGAGCAGCCGGAACGCGGCAAGTTGCCAGACGCTCGTCGCGAAGGCGGACAGCAGCGTGAAGACCGAGTAGCAGAGGATCGTCAGCGCCAGCGTGCGCACGCGGCCGAAGCGGTCGGCCACCGGACCCCAGACCATCGAGAGGCCCCAGCCGATCAGGAACAGCGCGAACAGCACGCTGCCGTAGTAGCCGATGTTGCCCGGTGTGGGCTCGATACCCGATCGCGGCAGCAGTTCCCTGATCGCCGGGGTCAGCACGAGCGCGTAGATGAAGGAATCCATCCCGTCGAGCGCCCAGCCGGCCCATGCCGCCCAGAATCCGAACACCTGATTACGCGTGAGCTGGGTCGGACGCATCGTCGCCGTCGCGAGATCAGCCATAGATGCGCGTGAGTATACTCGCGGCATCGGGAGGCGGTGTGGCGGGTCGAACCACGTTGCTCAAAGTGGCGGTGGGCCTGGTGGCCCTCGGTGGGTTGGCGGTTCTGTTCGTGCGTTCCGCGCAGAACACCCGGGCGGAACCGTACACTGTCGTGCGCGATCGATTGGCGCGATGGACGGTTGCGCGCGAGCCGGCATCGAGCCCCTCGGGCATCTTGTTGTCGCTCAGGCCGCAGCGAGAGCTGGCGTCCGCGCTCTTCAATCAGGTCTTCTCCCGCTCGGGAGAATCCTTGAACGGGCCTGCTCCCGCCGCGATGCCGCTCGTGCTGCAGAGCGAGTTCGATCGGAGCGTCGCCAGCACGTTGACACCGGAGGCGCTCCTCGCGGTCGCGCGCGCCGCTGGTCTCGAGTCGGCCACGTTCGTGCCGCGGTGCATGGCCCATCGCCGTGTGAGTCAGCCGGGCTTGACCAGGCAGGTCTATTTCCTGCGGTTCGATTTTCCCGCGTTCGACGAGTTCCGCCGGCAAGTCTCGGGACAGCTGCGCGCCGCCGGCGGCAACGCCTCCGACTTCGATCCCGCCGCTCTGTCGCCGGTCCTCATCGTTGCAGCCACGGATGCGGCCTTCGGCACCTGGCTGCCGCTGCGAGCCGAAGCCGACGATGACTGCCTTGCGCCGATCGCGGTGCAGTGAGTCTGCGAGGACCTCGAGAAGTGACGGGTGTGATCGATGCGATAGGAGCCGATCACCGCGCCGGAGGTGACGGAGAAAATCGGCAACAAGATATCATTTCGTATGCCCCAACGTCTCACGCTCGCGTTGCCTGCCTTCCTCCTTGTTGCGTCCGCCGCGACCATCGCCCCGCGGGCGGCCGGGCCCACGCTTCCAGCGGAAACGCTCCTCGATCGCGCGGTGCTGACCGCGCTCGACGAAGAGCTGTCAGGCGTGGCGGCCAAGGATCACGTGTCGCGCCTGACGCAGTTCCACCGGGTGCCGGCGTCACCGGGCTTTCATGAGGCGATCGAATACGTGATGGGCCGCGCGAAGGCGTTCGGGTTGAGCGACGTCCATGTCGAAACGTTCCCGGGCGACGGCACGACGTATTTCGGGACGCTCCACGGCAATCGCGGATGGCGCGTCGACGGCGGGTCGCTCGACGAGGTGAAGCCGCGTCCGCGCCGCATCATTTCCGTCGACGACGTCCGTCTCGCGGTGGCCGACAACAGCGAGAGCGCCGACGTCACGGTCGAGCTCGTCGACGTCGGCGGCGGCGCCGAGCGGCGCGACTACGACGGCAAAGACGTGCGCGGCAGGCTGGTGCTCTGTGACGCGACGCCGTCGGCCTGCCACGCCCAGGCGGTCGAGGAGCATGGCGCCGTGGGCCTCGTCAGCTACAACTCGAATCAGGTGAGCGCGTGGTGGCGCGACGACGCGGACCTGATCCGCTGGGGGCACCTGGATGCGCGCGGGCGCAAGAATACCTTCGCCATGATGATTTCGCTGCGCGAGGCGCGCACGCTGCGGCAGCGGCTCGGCAACGGCGAGCGGATCACGCTGCACGCCCTCGTTCGCGCGCGGAACGACGACACGCTCCCGTACGAAACGCTCATCGCGACAATTCCCGGCGCCGATCCGGCGGCCGGCGACATCGTCTTCAGCTGCCACCTCGATCACGAGAAGCCCGGCGCGAACGACAACGCCAGCGGCTGCTCGGCCAACCTCGAGATCGCGCGCGCGCTGAAGACGCTGATCGACACGAAGCGGATTCCTGCGCCGGCGCGCACGATCCGGTTCGTCTGGCCATCCGAGATGGTCGGCACGATCGCCTATCTCTCGAGGTATCCGGAGATCGCGTCGCGCATTCGCGCCGCCGTTCATCTCGACATGGTCGGCGCCGATCCGTTCATCACCAAGTCGGTGCTCCACGTCACGCGGTCACCCTGGTCGATTGCGAGCGTCACCGACGACGTCGAGGAAGTGTTCGGCCGATACGTGATCGACGGCGCCTTTCACGCCGCGGGCGACGGCGACATGACGCATGCGGTCCGATCGCAAGGCGGATCGAAAGACGCCTTCTGGGCCGACATCACGCCGTACGAAAGCGGCAGCGACCATTGGATTTACCAGGAAGGCGGGTTCGGCATCCCGTCGATCTACCTGCGCGATCATCCGGACATCTACATCCACACGACCGGCGATCTGGCGGACAACATCGAGCCGACCAAGATCAAACGGTCGGCCTTCATTGCGGCCGCGAGCGGCTACTACCTCGCGACCATGCCCGACCGCGGCGCGTCGCTGCTGCGTCTCAGCTACGCCAACGCCCACGAGCGCCTCGCCGAGGACGGACGGCGCGCGGCCGCGATGGCGTCCAATCCGGACCACGTCGGCGAGGCCGCAACCATCGTGGCGCAGGGCGTCCTGCGCGAGCAGCGGCGCCTGCGATCGCTGGAGCGGTTCGGGCTTGGATCGAGGCCGGACGCGCCAGACGCCGCAGAGTTGAGCGCGGGGCTGGCCCGGACCGCGACGTCGATCCTCCTGACGTTCATGCCGCGTACGGGCGCAGAGCAGCTGGCACGCGCGGGATTTCACGGCCCGTCGACAGACCCGCGCGTCCCGGTGCGCAACGCGAGCGTGAAGGGGCCGCTCGCGCCGGACGGCGAGTGGGTGCTCGACAGAGCCGGCGCCGGCAGGTCGACCTCGACGGCCATCAGCCGCCTGCCGCGCAGCGACGACCTCACGTACGAAGTCGCGAACTTCATCGACGGCGTCCGGTCGGTCGGGGAGATCCGGGACGCGGTCAGCGCGGAGTTCGAGCCGCTGGATCTGAAAGCCGTCGCGGAATACATCGAGCTCCTCGCCAGGGCCGGCGCGGTCACGTTCAGGAAATGAGGCTCACGCGCGGGGCCGCCACGCTCGTCGTCGCGCTCCTCGCGGTCCTCCGCGCTGCCGCGCAGCAGCCCGATCTCGACGCCGGCGTGCGCGGCGTGCTCACGCGCTTCCTGAGATTCTCGGCGGGCGAGCTGGCGGATCTGCAGCGCGGCCGGATCGTCAAGCACGACCTCGACTCGCACACGCCAGGGGAATTCGGCGTCGCCGGTGCGGCGAGGATCCGCGCGCAGAAAGCCGCCTTCCTTGCAGCCGCCCGCGACATCGTCCGCTTCAAGAAGGGTCCCGGCGTGCTGCAAATCGGTCGGTTCAGCAATCCGCCGGCACTCGGCGATCTGGCCGGACTCACGGTCGACCGGGACGACTTCGATGCGTCGAGCTGCCGGTTGCACGACTGCGGCATCCGCCTGCCGGCCGACCTGATCCGCCGCGTGCCGCAGGAAATCGACCTCAAGGCGCCCGACGCGCAGGAGCAGGCGGCGGCGTGGTTCAAGCAGGTGCTGCTCGCCGACGTCACGGCATACGTCTCTGGAGCGCCCGGCCGCTTTCAGCAGTACGACGACGGCGACACACCGATACGGCCGGTCGAGGCGTTCGAGAGCGTGCTCGAGCACACGCCCGCGGTCGGCGCGCTCGTGCCCGGTCTGGACGAGCATCTCAGGCGTTTTCCGGCGGTACGGCTGGACGACGCAGAGGACTTTCTCTACTGGTCGAAGGAGAAATTCGGCGTGGCCCCCTTCATCACCGTCACCCACGTGACGATCGTGTGTCCCTCGGACCGCCTGTGTGTGATGACGACCAAGGACGTGTACTCGAGCCGCTACATCGACGCGTCGCTCGCGCTCGCAATTACCAGCGAGGCCGTCGGGCAGGCGGACGCCTTTTCCCTCGTGTACGCCAACCGCACGGGCGCGAACGCGCTCAAAGGCGGGCTGAGCGGCCTGCGCAAGTCGCTCGTCGAGCGACGGGCGCGCGCCAGCCTCGAGGAGAGCTTGAAGAACATCAGGACACGGCTCGAGACGCGGCGATGAGCACCCGCGCTACAGGCCGCGGCCGCGGCCGCGACCGGCCGGCGCGGCCTCGAGCGCGATCGATCGGCCCTCGACGAACACGCGCGTGATCTTCGTCTTCTCGTCGAAGAGGTTGCCGTCCGTCACGACGAGATTCGCGGCCTTGCCCTTTTCGATGGATCCCAGGCGATCGCCAACGCCCGCCATCATCGCGGCGGACATCGTCAGTGCGCGGATCGCCGCGTCTTCCGCGAGCCCCGCCTTCACCGCCTTCGCGGCGTTCTTGATGAAGTTCTTCGGATCGGTGAGGCCCGCGGACGAGAAGGCGAACGTCACGCCGGCCTTCGCCAGCCCGCCCGGCGTCTTCGGCGCGCCGGCGCGGTCGCGCAGCGCCGTCATCGGTTCGTCCGCGTCGGGCGCGAGCGCGCGCGGGCGCTGGGGGTAGTTGAGGCTGTAGATCACGCGCACGTTCTGTGCTTTCAGATCCGCGGCGACCTCGTCCGCATGCCGCGCGCCGGCGACGATCGGCTCGAGCTTCAGCTCTTTCGCCAGCTTCAGCGCGCGGAGAATCTGACGGGCCTCGTTCGCTTCGAACACCACCGGCATCTTGCCATCGACTGCGGGCTGCATCGCTTCGAGCGCGGGATCGTCCTGCTTCGCCGCGCCGGGGCTCTGCAAGGCGTCGCGATAATGCTGCGCGTCGAGGAACGTCTGGCGCACGAACGCGATCACGCCCATCAATGATTCCGGATACGCGTTCGCGCCGGCGCGCGGCCGATCGGGGAACGACACGTGCAGCGCGACCGGCGACTTGACGACGATGAGGCCGCGCCGGCCTTCGACGATGTTGCCAATCTGCGGCTGGTCGGCCGGGGCCACGACGTTCACCAGCGCGCTCTGGCCCGAGATGACCTCGCCGGCCGGCACCGCCAGCACCGAGGTGATGCCCGCCGACGCGAGATTTGTCAGCTCCGCGTCGTCCACCTTCACGACGTCGGCGGCTCGAGCCTGCGGGCGCAGAATCTGCGTGCGCTTCCAGCGCTCGAGCTCGGCGCTCGTGCGGAGGTTCTGCGGCGCCGCCGCCGCCGGCTGATCGGCGGCGCGCGTGTTGCCCAGGTCGATGAGCCCGGGGTAGACGGTGAGGCCGCTGCCGTCGATGACCATCGCGTCGGAGGGCACGGTGATCGAAGCGCCGACATCGTCGATGATGCCGCGCCGGATCACGACCGTCCCGCCCTCGATCGGGGCTCCGGCGGCGGTGACGATGCGCGCGCCGCGGATCGCGTAGATGTCAGGCGTATCGGCGCGCAGAACGAATGGAACGACGAGCGAGAGACCAACCACTAAACGACGTTTCATCATGACCCTCGCGTGCAACGACGTCTCATCATGATTCTCAAATGCAGGGGCCGTCTCCAGATCGGCCCGTGCGGGACGGCCTGAAAGGCCGTTTGCGACAGGGGTTCATGGCCGTTTCGCGTAACGCTCGTACAGCGCGAGCTGCCTGGTGTCGAGCGGCACGTCGCGGCCCGCGATGATCACGTGCGTGATCGCCGTCCGGACCTCGAGCGGATCGCCGTTCGCGATGAACAGGTTTGCGATTTTCCCCGGCTCGATGCTGCCGATGCGATCGGCGACGCCGAGAATCTCGGCGGCGTTGATCGTCAGGGCCTTCAGCGCCTCTTCCCGCGGCAGTCCCCACGCGACCGCCTCCGCAGCGTGGTACGGCAGTTGCCGCGCGTTGGTTTCGCCCGGCACGGCAATGGCAAACTTCACGTCCGCCCGCGCCAGCTCGCCGGCCGCGGCGTAGCTTGCCTGGTGCGCCAGGTCCGGCCGTGTGGGCAGCGTCAGGACCTGCAGCACGATGACCGGCACGTTCCTGGCCTTCAGCAGCGCCGCCGCCATCGCCGCTTCCGCGCCGGGCGCCACAATCACGAGCCGCACGCCGACGCGGTCGGCAAACGCGACCGCGTCGCGGATTTCCTGCTCGGTGCCGACGCGCGTGAAGAGCGGCTGCCGCTTGTCGGCGATCGGCGCCAGCGATTCCAGGACGAGGTCCCGCCGGCGGTTCGGCCCGGTGGCCTGCGCGTACGCGCGGGCATCGACCAGCAGTCGCGCCACCCGATCGAGCTGGGCGTCCCGATCCTTCTTCAGGTCGTCGTACGTGCGGTCCGGCGCGGGACCGCCGCGACCACCGCCGCGCCCGCCACCACCGAGGCGCGGGAACTGGAAGGTGACGCCAACCGACGGCGCGACGGTGCTTTCCTCCCAGGTGTAGCCGTCGAGATCCATGACGGCTGCCTGACCGCCGAGCAGGCCGCCGCCCGGCATGACGGCCACTGTGGTGAGGCCGTTGGCCCGCGCGACCGGGATCGCGTCGCTGTCGTTGTGGAACGCCACCTGCGCGCGGAGCTGCGGGTTGAAGTCGAGGAATTCATTCGCGTCGCTGAAGTTGCCCGCGCCCGGATCCTCCAGCCCCATCGTGGTCTCAGCGTCGATGAAGCCCGGGTACACGTCGGCGCCCGCGGCGTCGATCAGACGTGCGCCCGACGGCACGCCGATGTTCGCGCCGACGTTCTCGATGATGCCGTCGCGAATCACGATCGTGCCCCGGTCGATCGGGGGCCGGGCGACCGGGAAGATCTTCGCGTTCGTGATGGCAAGGACGCCCTTCGCGGCTCCCTGCAGCGCGAGCCTTTCAGGTCTCTGGAGCGCGGGCCTTTCAGGGCTCAGGAGCGCGAGCCTTTCAGGCGAGCGGGACGCGGCCGCGGACGGGACGCTCGGCTGAAAGCCTCGCGCTCCATCGGTCGATACACCTGCCGTCCCGGCGACGTCCCGCGCCTGCGGCGCAGGCTCGGTGGTCGTCGGACTCCTACGCTCGCCGCGCTCCGCATTCACGAGCGTTTCCCTCTCACGCGCGAGATCGGTCAACCGCTTCTGATCGTCCTGCCGGTCGTAATACTTCTGCCCGTCGATGTAGACGCGGTCGACGATGGCGTACGAGCTGAGCGGATGATGATTCCAAATGACGACGTCGGCGTCCTTGCCGACCTCGAGCGAGCCGACTCTGTTGTCGAGGCGCAGCTGCTTCGCGGGATTGATGGTCACCAGCGCGAGCGCTTCGTCATCGGTGAGGCCGCCCCACTTGATGGATTTGGCCGCTTCCGTGTTGAGGTGCCGCGACAGCTCCGGATCGTCCGAGTTGATCGACGCCACCACGCCTTTTCTCGTCATGAGCGCCGCGTTGTACGGGATGGCGTCGATCGCTTCTATCTTGTAGCCCCACCAGTCGGCGAACGTCGAGGCGCCGGCGCCGTGTGCGGCAATCTCCTTCGCCACTTTGTAGCCCTCGAGGACATGTTGGAGCGTGGCGATCTTGAAGCCGAACTCGTCGGCAACGCGGAGCAGCGTCAGGATCTCGTCCGCACGGTACGAGTGCGCGTGGACGAGCCGCCTGCCTTCGAGGACTTCAACGAGCGGCTCGAGCTGCAGATCGCGCCGCGGCGCGACGACGCTTTCGCCAGCTCTCCTGCGCCGGTCGTAGTCCTGCCAGTCCTTCTGGTACGCCTTCGCGCGGGTGAACGCGTCGCGGATCACGTACTCGACGCCCATTCGCGTGCCCGGATACCGGGGCGCGTTGCCCGGCGGCACGCCGGCGCCTCCGCCGCGGCGCTTCGGGTTTTCGCCGAGCGCGAACTTGATGCCGGGCATCGCGCCTTCGAACGCAAACTCCTCGGCGCGCGTCTTCCCCCACCGCAGCTTGATGACGTAGTTCTTCCCGCCGATGGGGTTTGCGCTGCCATGCAGCACGTTCGCGGCCGTCACCCCGCCGGCCAGATCGCGGTAGATGTTGACGTCGGTCGGATCGAAGACGTCCTCGATGCCGGTCATCGAGCTCACCGTCGTGCCGCCCTCGTTGATCGAGTCGGCGGCGATATGGGAGTGGCAGTCGATGATGCCCGGCGCCACGAACTTGCCGGTCGCGTCGACGACTTCGGCGCCCGCCGGGATCGGCACGTTCGCGCCGACCGCGGCAATCTTGCCGCCGCGCAGCACGATGATACCGTTCGGGATTGTGCCTCTCGTTGCGGTGAGGATCGTCGCGCCCTTGATCGCGACGACCGAATCGGCGCGCGGCTGCGCCTGCGGCCGCGAGGCGGCCGACGCCCCCGCGACACACAGCAGCAGGATGACGATGGACGTAAAGCGGCGTGGCGTCATGGGCGCGAGGATACCGGCTCCGAGGGCCAAGATCCACTGGCATCGGGATACCATGGGGTCCTTCATGAGGGCGTCAGTCGGGCCATATCAGATTCTCGAAAGGATCGGCGCCGGTGGCATGGGCGAGGTGTTTCTCGGCCACGATCCGCGTCTCGAGCGGCGCGTTGCCCTCAAATGCCTGACGTCGGCCGAGACGAGCTCGGAGCAGGGACGCGCGCGCGTGCTGCGCGAAGCGCGCGCGGCGGCGCGGCTGAATCATCCGAACATCGCCGGCGTCCATGACGTGCTCGAACTCGACGACGGCACCTTCATCGTCATGGAGTACGTGGAAGGCATCAGCCTGGCCGCGCACCTCGCGTCCGGTCCGCTGCCCGTCGAGCAGGCCGCCGGGCGCCGACTGGGCGCCGTGGCCGACGCGGCGGCGGCTGCGGCGAATGCCAAATGCCCTTTGATCGCGTAGGCGCTATTTGTTTCCGGCCGTCGTCGGCTTCGCCGGGATCTGGAACAGGTATTGATCGAACCACTCGATGTTGTGGTCCATCGTCGCGCGATGGCTCTTCGGCTTCGAGGGTCCATGGCCGATCCCGCCGAAGCCCTGGTACACGATCAGCTTCGTCGGGACGTTGTTGTCCTGCAGGCCCTGGTACAGCTCGTACGCATTCGGCAGCGGCACGCGCTCGTCGGTCGCGCCGTGCTGAATGAGCGTCGGCGTCCTCGCCTGCCTGATGTAGGTGATGGGGGAGGTCTTCGCGTAAATCTCCGGATCGTCCCACGGCGTCGCTTTCAGGTACTGGCGCGTGAACGGATGGATGTCGGTGTTGACGTAGTACGTCATCCAGTCGGAGATGCCTGCGCCGGCCGAGATCGCCTTGAACCGCGCGGCGTCATGCGTCGCCAGGAACGCCGAAATGTAGCCGCCCTGGCTCCATCCCATCGCGCCGACTTTCGCGGGATCGACCAGGCCTTTCTCTATCAGCGAATCGACGCCGGAGAGCACGTCCCACGCGTCGCCGACGCCGAGATTGCGAACGTTGAGCGCGCGAAACTTTTCGCCGTAGCCGGCGCTCCCGCGGTAGTTCGGTTCCAGGACCAGGACGCCGCGCGGCACCCACACGTCGATCGGGTACGTGGAGCTGGTGAACGGTACCGCGCGCGAGACGCCGGTCGGCCCGCCGTGAATGACGACCAGCAGCGGATACTTGCGGGACGGATCGAAGCCGATCGGCTTGTGCAGGACGCCTTCGATGGTCGCGCCGTCCTGACTCTTCCAGGAGATGACGTCGAGCGTGCTCGTGGCCCAGTTCACCGTCTGGGTGTTCATGTCCGTCAACCGGGTGGCCTGCAGTGCCCGCGCCGAACCGGCCGAGGCTGGCACCGCCGCGACGAAGACTTCCGCGACCGTCTTCGCATCGGCGGCGAGGAACGCGACCTTCGATCCGTCGCGCGAGAGGCTGAAGCTCGATCCGACCCACGCGTCGGCCGCCGCGAGCCGCGCGATCGTCTTGCTGTCGGGATCCAGTCGGAACAGATACGAGAACGTGCGCTGCGAGGCGGAGAAGAAGAGCCCGTTCGGCTTCCAGTCCACGATGGACGGGTCTTCGTCGAATGCGGTTGTGAGGACCGCGGGTGTTCCGCCGCTCGCGGGGATGGTCGCGATGAGGCTGTTCGTGTAGTAGAAGGCCGGGTTCGCCATCGACGTCTCGAACGCAATGCGCGACCCATCAGGCGACCAGACCGGATGCGCATCGGGTCCCTCCTGCGTGACGAGCTTCCGAATCGACGCGTTCCCGACCGTCACGATCGAGATGTCGGTCGAGCCTCGGCTCGACGGGCTCTCGTTCACGCGATGATCGAACGCGATCGACTTGCCGTCGGGCGACCACCGGAAGCTGCCGACCGTGAACGGCCCGCTGGTCAGGGCGCGCGTCGCTTTCGTGGCGACGTCGATGACGAAGAGGCGCGTCATCCGGTAGTCCTGCTCGACCACCTGGAACTCCCCGTACTTCTTCTCGCGATCCTTGATCGCGGTCGATTTCGGTTCCGTCGCGGTGTACGCGATGCTTCGGCCGTCCGGCGACCATGCGAAGCTGCCGATGCCATCGTCGAGCGTCGTCAGCGCGTCGGCTTCGCCCGCCGTCGGTTTGATGAGGTAAATCTGCCGCTTGTCGGTGCGGTCCGAGATGAACGCGAGCATCGAGCCGTCGGGCGACCACGCCGGCGACTGGCTCGATTTCCTGGCGTTGGTGAGCTGACGCGTGCCTCCGCTGGCCGTGTCGGCGAGCCAGATCTCGGTCTCGTACGCGTTGTCGTCCCAGTTCGTTTCGCGCACGGTGTATGCGACCCACCGCCCGTCGGGCGAAATCTCCGGCGAGGCTACGCGCTTCAACGACAGGATCTGGTCGACGGTCGGCGCCACCTTCGGCGGCGCGATCGGCGTTGTCTGTCCGCCGAGGGCGACCGTGCCGCCGATGACCGCGCACGCGAACAGGAACGTGTTGTTCATCGCAAGCCCTCCACCCGCGCGTACGTAGTGTCCGCCTTCACGCGAACGATGGGCGCGGCGCCCCTACGTCGTCAGGACGATTTTTCCGACGTTTCCCCGCGACTGCATGAACCGATGCGCATCCGCCGCCTGCTCGAGCGGAAACGTGCGCGAGACGACGGGGTGCAGCCGGCCGGCGCCGACTTCCTTCAGCAGCAGCGTCATCGCGTCGCCGAGCTGACGCCGCTCGTCCCACAAATGCCCGACGTTCAAGCCGAAGACGCCGCGGTTCCGGTTCATCAGCGACAACGGCTTGAACCGCGGCATCCGCACGATTGTGGTGAGCGCCCGCCACACACTGCGCCGCTCGCCCGACGCGATGCTCGAGACACCGTACATCACCAGACGTCCGAGCGGGGCGAGCAGCCGGTAGCTGTCGGCGAAGCTGCGACCTCCAAGCGGATCCAACACGACGTCGACGCCGCGTCCGTTCGTCAACCGGCGGACCTCCGCCACCACGTCCGAGGTCCGGTAATCGATCGCGTGACGGACGCCGTGCTCGCGAATGGCGTCGTGTTTGGACGCCGACGCCGTGCCGATGATCGTCGCCCCGCGCAGACGCGCCAGCTGCGTCGCGGCGAAGCCGACGCCGCCGCCCGCGCCATGAATCAGGACCGTTTCGCCGGCGGTGACGTTCGCCATCCGATACAGCGCGATCAACGCCGTCAGGTAGTTCACCGGGATCGCCGCCGCGGTCGTGTAGTCCAACCCGTCGGGAATCGGAAACGCGAACCCCGCGGGCACCACGACGCGATCGGCGTAGCCGCCGAAGCGCGTGAGCGCGACCACCCGGTCGCCAACGCGATGCGTCGTCACGCCACCGCCCACCGCGTCGACGACGCCGCTGACCTCGTAGCCGACGACGACCGGCGGCTTCGGCGCGTCGGGGTACAGCCCGAGCCGCGCCATCACGTCGGCGAAGTTGACGCCGGCTGCGCGGACGGCAATGCGAATCTCCCCGTCGCCGGGAACCGGATCGGGAAGATCGCGCGTCTTAAGCTCGTCTGGGGCGCCGTGTCGGACGATGACGACCTGCCGCAACGGATATTGACAGTATCCGAGCCGAAGGCGTATAAGCGAGTGATTTTTCTGCAGTTCTTCGAAAAGGAGCCAGTATGCGCAAGATGTTCGCCGGACTGATAGCTGTCGCGTTTGTCCTCGCCCTCAGCGCCCCGGCCTTCGCGAAGACCGAGACGGTGAAAGGCAAGATCGTGGACGTGTCGTGCTACAACATGGACAAAGCGAACAACGCCGGGAAAGACCACAAGATGCCGAAGGGCGATACGGCCGACTGCGCGACCGGGTGCGCGAAGGCAGGCCGTCCGATGGCGATCCTCACCGACGACGGCAAGGTGTACGAGCTGACCGGCGGCCTGGCCGCGGAGAAGAACGCGAAAATCGTCCCCCACGTCGCGCACACCGTCGAAGTGACGGGCGACGTCAGCGAGAAGGACGGGAAGATGATGATCGCGGCCGATTCGTTGAAGATGATCAGCAGGTAGGTCTTCAGACACCAGAGACTCAAGGGGCTTCGGCGCTGGGGCCCAGCGACTGCCGACTACCGACTACGGACTAGCGACTCCCGATTACTGCCTACTGACCAGCGACTACTGACAATGAGGCCGGGGGCTGAAACGTCCCCGGCCCTTTTTCTTGTTGCATTGTATTAATTAATTAGTACAATAGTTCACGTGGCTGGCGACGCTCTCGTTTCCATCGACGCGCGGGATCGGACCCCGATCTACGCGCAGCTCGACCGTGGGCTGCGCGCGGCGATCGTCACCGGCCGCCTGGGTCCCGGCGATCAGCTGCCGACCGTCCGGCAGCTGGCTGTCGAGCTCCGGGTCAACGCGAACACGGTGGCGCGGGTCTATGCCGAGCTCGAGCGCGACGGCGTCCTCGAGACGCGTCGTGGAGTGGGGTCGTTCGTCAGCGCGACGCCGGGCCACGCGCGGCCGCCGGCGGAGCACCACAAGCGGCTGCGCGCGTTCGTGACGCGGCTGCTCGCCGACGCGGCGGACGCAGGCTTCACGCGCGATGAGGTGGTGGGCGAGTTGGTCGGACGCAAGTAGGCGACCCTGTCAGGGTTGCCGCGTAGCGCTGGCCTCGAGGCCTGCGTGAAAGGAGCACCATGGTCCCCGTGTTCGGTCGGCGTGGTGGAGAGGTCGTCGCGGCGCTGCCGTCGCGGACCAACGTCATTGCCGTCCTGATCCTGATTGCATTCGTCGCTGTTGGCGCGTTGGCCACGGCGATGACGAACAACCCGGCGCCTTTGATCGCGCTGTCGCTTCTCGGCGTGCTCCTGATGCAATCACCGAAGGTGGCGCAGCAGTGGGAGCGTGCCATCGTGCTGCGGCTCGGGCGCTACATCGGGATGCGCGGGCCCGGCCTGTTCTGGATCGTCCCGTTCGCTGACGCCGTCAGCTCCTGGATCGATCAGCGCACGATCACGACCAACTTTGCGGCCGAGCAGACGCTGACTGCCGACACGGTGCCGGTCAGCGTCGACGCCGTGCTCTTCTGGCTGGTGCACGACCCGCAGAAGGCGGCGCTGGAAGTGCAGGAGTACGCGCAGGCGGTGAGCTGGGCCGCGCAGACCGCGCTGCGCGACATCATCGGGCGGACCGACCTGACCGATCTGCTGCGGGGCCGCGAGAAGATCGAACAGGAGCTGCAGATCCTGATCGATGCGCGCTCGACTCCGTGGGGCGTCACCGTCCAATCGGTCGAGATGCGCGACGTCGTGATTCCGGCCGCGCTGCAGGACGCGATGTCGCGCGAGGCGCAGGCCGCGCGCGAGAAGCAGGCGCGCATCATCCTGGGTCAGGCGGAAATGGAGATCGCGCACTCGTTTCAGGAAGCGGCGAAGTCGTACCGCGACAACCCGACGGCGCTGCATCTTCGCGCGATGAACATGCTCTACGAGGGTCTGAAGGAGAAAGGCGCGCTGATGCTGATCCCGAGCAGCGCCGTCGAGTCGATGGGGATGGGAGGACTGATGGGCGCCGCAGCGCTGCAACAGCAACGGCTGACGGGAGGCGGCGCCGAGGACGGCCGGAAACAGGGCTAGAGCGAAGGAGGCCGTATGCGCGAATCGTTCCCTCCGATCACGATCAACTTTGCTCCGGTGAAGGTGGCCGGCGCGGCGGGCATCCCTCTTCTGGTCGTCGTCGGGATGATCGCCGTCGTATTTCTCGAGACGCGGTGGCTCCTGCTCTCCGGCATGGCGGCGGGCGTGATGCTGGGCGCCGTGTTGATTGTCTTCCGACGCTGACGGGTGTGAACCTTTCCGGGTCGAGCGCGTAATACCGTCCATGCTCGACTCCTGGCTGAGCGACAACGAGTGACACCACGTCAGGCGGTTGCTTTCGTGCGCAAGCACGGCGTTGTCCTCGAGTCGGCTTCCGGCCCGGTGCCGTCACTGGCGCAAGCTGTCGCAGGCGCACCCATTCGCGGGAGCTGGTGGGCCCACCCGCGGAGCCACCAGATCTTCGCGCTCACCCGCGCAGTTCGCGACTCCGCCGATGTGCTCGTCTGCCGGCTCGTCGATGGCAAGATCACCTACGTTCATCGCCGTCTGTGGGCACCGCTGGTCCGCGCAGCGCAGCGATTCCCGCGAAAGCGGCTCGCTCAGGTTCACGAGATTCACACCGCTTCGGGACGCCACGTCACTAAAGAGGTCGCGTTTCCAAAGTGGGTTCCAGACGACATCTCCCAGGAAGCTGCGAGACTCTCGGAAGAGGACGCTGCGCTTCTACTGGGCAGGTTCATCAGACCGGCGAAGCCCTTGCGTGGCTGACCGATGCCGCGCTCGACGGCTATCGGTGCCGTGCGCTCTTCGAGCGCGATCCGCTGCTCGCGCCTCTTCAGAGCGACCCGCGGTTCTTCGTCCTGATGCGCGATCTTCGCGCTGAATGTGACGGATACCGGAAGCGGTACCACGCGCCGGCGATCTGGGCAGGGAAGGCAGCGAGGCCCCCCGCCCGACGCGACCCACCAGCCCCACCGGATCTATCTGTCCGCACGCGAGGATGTGTTCTGCGCTCGTTTGACCACGGTCACTGTGACGGCCGAAGGGTATTGCTTCGAGTGATGCACCGTGTTGTGCGCGACGACGCCCTTCGCTTCGTTGTAGTTGTTGCCGCCGGTGTTGAGGTTGCGATCGAAACGCGGAAAGTTGCTGCTCGACACCTCGATCCGCAGCTTGTGGCCGGGCGCGAAGTAGTTGCTCGTGGTCAGCGGCTGCAGCGTCACCTTGTAGACCTTTCCCGACTCCATCCACGCGAGCGGCCTGTCGTAGCCGTCGCGATAGCGCATCCGCTGGATCGATTCGTCGAGGTTGTATGCGCGGCCGTCCGGGTACACGTCGAGCACCTTGACCGTGAAGTCCGTGTCCCTCGCGTCGGACGACACGTAGAGCGTCGGCGTGATCGGCCCGCTGATTTCGGTCCCTTCCTTGAACGCTGCCGACGTGTAGACCAGGACGTCGTCGCGCGCCTCCATCCGGCGCTGGTCGAATGCGCCGGCCTGCACGGCAGTGCCGGTGCAGCAGACGTTGCCGCCGTACGAGAGCACCGGGTTCATCGGGTCGTAGGTGAAGCCGTCCAGTCTGTCGGTGTCCGGCGCAACCGCCGACAGCCCGCCGTCACCGTGAAGCGTGTTCGCCTTGCCCGCACTCGACAGGAAGAACGTCAGCGGCTGCGCGCCGGCGGGCGGCCAGGTGTCCGCCGTCTGCCACTTGTTGATCCCCATCGTGAAGTAGGTCACCTTCGGCAGTGCGTCGAGCCGCGCGCTCTTCTCGCCTTTGAGGAATCGATCGAAGAAGCCGTAGACGATGTCGTTGTAGTCGAGGCGCGCGTCGCCCATGCTGCGCTCGCCGACGACGGTGTCGGCGGTCGCGCGGGTGTAGGCGCAATGCGCCACCGGGGCGATGATCGCCCACTGCTCGTTCTGAACTTCCGGCGTCGCAGTGTTCCGCACGTGGTTATACAGCGCCAGGTTCGGGCCGACCGACACGTCGTACCAGGACATGAACCAGAGGCCGGGGACGTTCAGCTTCATGTCGTCGTGATAGAGCCCTCCGCGGTACCACGCCGGGTCGTTCGGCGTGCGCTGGATCATCCGGCCGCCGGTCTCGACCGGCATTGCGGTTTCGAAGATGCCGCGCGGACCGTCGACGTTCTTGATGATGTCCTGCACCGGCAGGTGCCACAGCGCCTGCGACCAGTCGACCGGCGGCAGATGCTGCGCGAGGTCGAACGACTTCGACGCGCGGACGAGATCCTCGCGCGATGTGCCCGGCGCGAACATCGGCCGCACCTGGTTCTGCTCGCCGTAGAGCCACGCGATGAACAGCATCTGCACGGTGCCGCCGCGATACCAG
>Ga0137409_10001970_pt1 | contig 22135 bp, 20 predicted proteins | sample CZODoug1_16funga_FD_122059 | JGI IMG/M metagenome (GOLD analysis project Ga0137409, IMG submission 122059) | Vadose zone soil fungal communities from Angelo Coast Range Reserve, California, USA - CZODoug1_16fungal (Hybrid Assembly) | ecosystem: Environmental > Terrestrial > Soil > Vadose zone...
GGGCTTAACTTAGATCAACCGACGCAGAGCGATATTGAAGTGGCAGCCACTGTTCGGAAAAGAGGCAATCGAGTGCTCCTGAAAGCCGATCGGCTGCACACTCGATGTCGCGGTTAGTTGTGGTTCTCCGGCAGCTCGATCGTGAACGTGCTCCCAGTTCCTGGAGCGGTCTGAACCCGAAGCGTTCCGCCATGGCGCTCCACGACGCGCCGGGCGATGGCCAGACCCAGACCACTCCCCGAGTCGCTGCGCTGAAACCGCTCGAACAGGCGCGGCAGCCGCTCTTCCTCGATGCCCGGCCCCGCGTCGATGACGTCGATCGATGGGCCGGCCGAACCATGTGCGACGCGAAGGGTGACGTCCGCGCCACGAGGGCTGAACCGCACCGCGTTGTCCACGAGGTTGGCCACCGCCTCCCGCAGCAGGTCCTTGTCGGCGCTGATGCTCGCGGGAGCCGTCACCTCGGTCACCAGCACAACACCTGAGGTGCCCGCCTGCGCCGCATAGGCGCGGACGATGTCGGCGGTGAGCTCTGCCAGGTCGACCAGCTCGCGGCGGAGGGGCACGTCCTCATCGGCGTGCGCGAGAGCGCGCAAGCGCATGAGCATTCTCCTCATTCGCTCCGCCTCCGCGACGCTGTCCTCGATCGCCTGGCCGGCGGAACCGCCGCGGCTGGCCCGGCGCATGATCGACAGGTTGGTCATGATCGTCGCGAGCGGCGTCGCCACCTGGTGCGAAACATCGGTGAGAAAGCGGCGCTGCGCGGTGAGCACTCCGGCGAGCTGCTCGTTCGCTCGCGCCTGGTCGAGGATCGCGAGGTTCATGCGGTAGATCAGCGGGAGCACGATCAGCGGCAGCGGCGCGGCGACGGGCGCCTCGATCGATAGTATCGCGATGCTCACTGCACACGCGGCCAGGGTCAGCGACGCGGCCCACGAGGCCGCGACCGCGTGCTTGACAAGACTTGGGTAGGGGCGACCGGTGTGCAGGGCCGCAGGCCAGACACCCAACAACAGGTTCGTCACCGCGTAGGCCACGCCGGCCAGGGTGGCTCGAAGGTCCTGCCACCCGCCGGCGTCATTCCCGATCGCGCCCACGAGCGCGGCCAGTGAGGACGACACGAGCACGTTGCCCGCGTTGAAGGCGCTTTCCCACCAGGTTCGGCGCACCAAGCGATTGGAGGCGAGCACGCTCAGGGCGGCGGTTGCCGGTCCAACTCCCGGCGGAAGCAGCAATGCCGCCAGGAGGCACGGTAGGGCGCCGAGGTTGACCTTTTGCTCCAGCCCGATCTTGACGGGGTACCGCTCCGCCAGCAGGATGCCGGCTGCGCACGCGGGGATCAAAGCCCAGCGCCAGCTCTGAGCCGCGGCGAAGCCGCCGTTGGCCCCTGCGATGGCGGCCAACCCGATTCCGGCTAACGGGACACCGACTATCACCGCCTTCAGCCGTGCCGGAAGGCGCGCGAAGGCTGGCACCAAGGGCTCGCTCAGCTCGTCGGCACGTCGAGGATGAGGGTCACCACACGGCCGCCGCTTCCGTCCGCGGCATTGCTGACCCGGTACCGGTAGTTGGACGACACGATGTGGGCCCCATGAATAGTCGCGGGAATGGAGAGGTTGACCGTGATCAGCGTTCCGCCCCTGCCGTTGGGGGCCACGCCGGCTTCACCGGTGATGAGCTTTGCCTTGTGCTTGTCGGCCGGCGAGAGGTAAATCATGTTGTTGACCATCAGGTTGTGCCCGCCGGGCGTCACCACCGCGATCGGCGGGTCTGAAACACACCACATCAAGTTGGCCGAGGCTGTGCTCGGACCGCTGACCGCGAGTAAACCCACCGTCAGAGCTCCGACCACCAATGCTCTTTTCCTCATGTTGCACCCTCTTCTTTTGACTCCGCGATGAACCGGTAACCGATGCCCCGAACCGTCTGGATCAGCCGAGGCTCGCCACCCATCTCGAGCTTCTGCCGGATCCGTGACACGTGCACCTCGAGCGAGTTCGACTCCGGGCCGGTGGTGACCGCCCACACGGCTTCAGCCAGCTGCTCGTAAGTGACCAGCTGCCCCCGGCTGCGCATCAGCGCGGCCAGGATCCGGAACTCGATGCCGGTCAGCCCGAGCTGCCGGCCGCCCCGGGTCGCCAGGCCTTCGCTCAGGTCGAGCATCACGTCGCCCACGACCAGGCGAGCGCCTCCCTTGCCACGATGGCGCCGGATGACCGCTTCCACGCGGGCCATCAGCTCCTCCAGCGCGAAAGGCTTCGCGACGTAGTCGTCAGCCCCGAGCTTGAGACCCGCGATCCGGTCGCTGACAGACGCGCGCGCGCTGATGCCGACCAGGGCGGCGTCAGTCTCCGCGCGGAAGGCCTCGAAGAGCTCGGGACCTTCGTTGTCGGGCAGCATCAGGTCGAGGAGCACCACGTCCGGGTTCCACTGCCGCACGAGCTCGAGGCCTCGGCCGGCCGAATCGACCGCCCGCACGGTGTACCCCTCCTCGCCCAGGCCTGCCGAGACCGCCCGCGCAAGGCGGCGGTCATCTTCGATCAGGGCGACCTTCCATCGAATCGTCATCTCGAGTTGCGACGGAATTCTCCCATGGAACCTGCGAAAGTCGCCGTGGCTAACGTAACTCGGCGCTCGGAGAGCCCGTTGCTCTCAGCGTGGGCGCGATCCGGTGAATTGGGCGCCTGCGCCGTTGCGGCGCCTGGCTGTGGCGGTCGTGGTCATCGCGGCGGTGCTGGCGCCAAGCGCGATCACGATCTGGGTCGCCACGCCGTCGGCGGACGACGTCCAGCAGCGTGTGCGCCAACGCACCGATGCCCTGGGCGTGGTCTTGCTCGGGGAGGACGAGGTTCCGCCGCTGCTGGCTCAGGCGGTCGTGGCGACGGAGGATGAGAGCTTCTACTCGCATCACGGCATCGATTCCATCGGCCTGGCGCGCGCGCTGCTGTACGACGTGACCAACCTGTGCCTGTGCCAGGGCGGGTCGACCATCACGGAGCAGCTCGTCAAGGACGTCTACCTCGGCGGTTCCGCCCGGGGCTACAACAAGCTGAAGGAGCTTGTCCTGGCCTTGAAGGTTGAGCGGGTCATCGACAAGCGCCAGATCATGGCCGACTACCTGAGCGAGATCACGACCGGATTCGGGCGCTACGGGGTGACCTCGGCCGCATGCGCCTACTTCCATGCGCCGCTCGCCGACCTGACGCTTGGCCAGTACGCGCTGCTCGCGGGTGTCACGCAGGCGCCTTCGCTCTATGACCCGACGGTGAACCCGAAGGCGGCGGCCACACGCCGGAGCTACGTGCTGGCGGCGATGGTCGGGGACAAGATGATCACGAAGGAGCAGGCCGCCGCCGCGAACGCCGAGCCGGTCGTGGCCGACGGCCCAGGCTGCTAAATATGAGAAGGAACCGGTCGGTTCCTTCTCATCGCCCGGTCGGCTGCGCCGACGGGGACCCGGCCGTCTCCGAACTAGGTTGAACCATTGGCCGCCAACACGGCCGGCGCTCATCCTCCCGGGATGGGACTTTCTAAATAATTACGCCTTGCCACGATTGGGAGTCGAGTTGGACAAAGTCGCAGCCGGGTAGAACCCGGCTGCCCATGCCGCGTTACCCGAGCCAGGCCAGGGGCGACGTCGCGTCGAAGCCCAGGTTGGTGGTGACCTGGACGGGCTTCACCACCGGAGGCGTGGGCACAGGCAAGGGGCTCGGGGCGGGCAGAGGAGCGTTGTGGGGGCCTCCAGGTGTGGGAGTCGGTGTCGGCAGCGGGCTGGGCGCTGGAGGTGCGTAGCGGGCCCTGGGCAGCCACCACAGCTGGAACGGGGCCGCCGGCCCACCAGGCGCCAGGTAGGCGATCCCGCTCCCGTCCGGCGCCCAGATCGGCTGAGCCACCAGCTGGTCTGAGATCACCGTCTGGAGCGCACCCAGAGTCGAGCCATTCCACGAGGCGATCGTGAGATACGAGACCTGCTTGCCGTAGGTGCAGATCATCGCGATGTTGCGGCCGTCGGGAGACAGGGAGGGCTGCGCGCAGCTGGCCGCCTGCGAGGTCAGCGCCTTGCCGGCCGACCCGGCCCGGTTCGTGAACCAGAGCTGCCCGACCCGGTTGCCATTCGAGTCATAGGAATATTTCGTGTAGATGATCCCCCCAGCCGGCAGAGGCACCGGCTGCATGTCTCCGCCTGTGTAGTTGTTCGCCGTCGTCCAGCTACGGCCATTGCGAATCGGGGCCCCAAAAGGCACGCCCCACACCTGCATGACCACGTTGAAGTTGGCGTCGCCCGCAGTTTTGGGCCCGTCGTAGCTCATGAAGAGCGTGTGCGAGTCCGGGCTGAGCCTCGGGTAGAAGGACCAGGCGTTTGCGCCCGGGTCCCATCTGCTGCGCGGCGCGGCCTGGTTGTCTGTGAGCAACCCTGTGACCTTGCCAAAGCGAGTTAGCACGTACACATCAGAGAAGAAGGGACTCCGTTTGACCGCAACCAGCTGGCTGCCATCCGGGTACAGCGCGGGCATGGTCCATCCAGCCTCCGGCGTCAGCTGGTGGAAACGCCCCGCGCTGAAGCTGTAGAGAGCACCCGACTGCGCGAGGTAGATGGTGCCTGGCAAGGTGAACTGCTGCGCGCGGGGCGTCGGATCGGTGGGCTTTTGCGGCGCCGCAACCGCTTTCGACTGGCGCGTCGACAGGTAGATGTACGAGGTGGTGCCGGAGACCACCATCAGGATGGCGAGCCCGATCGCAAGCAGGAATCGCGCGATCACGGGAAGTACTGGTGCACCAGGGGCAGGATGAGGTTCCAGTTCGGCGTGATCGTTCCGCCTGGACCTCCTCCGTGCGTATATGGCGGTACCAGGACGATCTGGCGGATCGAGTCCGGGTTGTCGAAGCTCGCTGCAAGAGGGATCAATCGGGCGACCCGGTCGAGGCCGATGCTCGTCTTGAGCTCCCCTCCGATCGCGGCAGCCAGGGCGGGGATGTCCCCCGGCGCCAGCAGCTTGGCCTTCTGGCGGATCGCCATCAGCACCTGCTGCTGCCGCTTCGAGCGGCCGAAGTCACTCTGCAGGTCTCCGTGCCGCGAGCGGACGTACTCCATAGCGTGGAGTCCATCGAGGTGCTGAGGACCGGCCAGCACTGCGACCCGCTGGGTTTCATAGGGGCTGCCGCCGTAAACGTCCGACGGGTAGTAGTCGTCGAGGACGGGGTTGGTGGTCACTACGTCGATGCCTCCGATTGCGTCGATGACTTTGATCAGCCCCAGCAGCCCCACCCAGATGTAGTCGTCCACGTGGACTCGGAAGTTCTGCTGGACCACGGCGATCGCGGCTCCCGCGCCGCCGTATGAGTAGGCGCCGTCAATCTTTCCATAGCCCTGCACATACAGGTCGCGAGGTATCGACAGCATCGTGACCTCTTTGGTGGCTGGCACCACGCGGACAAGAATCATCGACTGGGTCAGGACGTGGTCCGAGAAGAACTTTGAGTCGTCGTCCGAGCCGAGGAGCAGGACCGTGAACGCCCCCTCGGACTGAGGGCTTGGTGAAGGTGAGGGCGAGAACAGAAGACCGGTGGGGGACGGCGACGGAACCTGGACGACCTGCGCTGTCGCGTTCCAGGCCGTAACCGCGGCCGGGATGAAGTACGCGAAGCCGCCCGCGGTCGCCGAAAGCGCGATCGCCAGCAGAACGATGCTGAGTGTGCGAAAAGGGCTCAGTCGTCCGCGCGACGCGCGGGCGCGGTGCCCCGGCTTGAAACCGAGTGGCACGGGCGACCATTTTACTGTCGGGCGCGGTTTAGTTTTGTAAGCAAGTTGTTAATGGTGCAGCGCGAGCTGGACCGCCTTGACTCCCAGGAGGACGATCGCCAGCACCAGGTATCCGCTGAGCGTGAGCATCGCGATCCTCCGCCCCACCGACCAGATCGGGCGTTCGAGGAGGGCGAGGGCCGGCATCCGCCAGTTCTCTCGCTCGGCGCGCGACAGCTCGGGTACAGGCGCCTCACGACCCCGGCTCAGCTGGAACCAAACCGCGCCTCCGACCAGCACCAGCGTCATCAGCGAGCCCAACACCAATAGGAGCCCGGTCACGTCGATCGACGGGATGACGGTCGAGACGACCAGGATCATCGACAGGACAATCAGCACGCCCACAATCAGGCCCGCGAACAGGTTCAGCCAGGGTCGGTTGACCCACGGGCCGAGGACGGCGCGGTCGTTGCACAGCAGGACGGCGAAGACGGTGGAGCTCGGCAGCATGATCCCTGCCAGCGCCTGCACCGCCGTCGTGATGAGCCCGAGCGGCGCCTGCGGAATGAGCACGATGGCCGCTGCCAGCACGACCATCGCGGTGTACGAGGTATAGAAGAGCTTCGCTTCGCCAACACCGCGATGAAGCGAGTGCCGCACTCCGAACATGTCGCCGAACGCGTACGACGTCGCGAGGGTCACCGCTGAAGCGCCAACGATCGAAGCGTCGAAAAGCAGAAGCGCGAAGATCGAGCCGACAACCGGGTGGATGTGGCCGGCCAATCCGCGCGCGACACCGAGCGCGTCGGTGAAGTGTCCGAAATCCGGCGTGCCCATGAATGCGGAGGCGGACGCCATCATGATGCAGGTCGCACCGACCACCACAACGAACGCCCCCAGAACGGTGTCGGCCTTCTCGTAGTCGAGCCATCGCGGCGTGATGCGCTTGTCGATGACGTTGGACTGCTGGAAGAAAAGCTGCCAGGGGGCGACAGTCGTGCCGACGACGGCGATGATCAAGAGCGCCGAGTTGGAGGTGAGCCCGCCTTCGATTCCCGGTATGAGGAAGCCTTTCAGCACCGCGGCCGGATCCGGGTGGCTCATCACCGCGAGTGGAAGTACAAGCAGGCTCGCGAAAAGAAACACGAACATCGCGCGCTCCCACCGACGGAAATTTCCGCTGATCGTGATGCCGACGAGCACCAGCGCGCCAAGTGGTACGACGACGAAAGGGCTGAAACCGAAGTACTCCCCGGCCAGGCTGATCCCGATGAACTCGGTGCTGATGGTGAGGAAGTTGAGGAGGAAGATGCCGCCTACCGAGAACCAGCCCCAAAAAGAGCCAAACCTCTCCTTGATCAGCCTCGCGTAGCCCACGCCCGTCACGGCGCCGAGCCGCACAACCATCTCCTGGTTGACGATCAGGACGGGGATCAGCAGGAGCAGCGTCCAGAGGAGCGAGTAGCCAAAATCCTGCCCTGCCTGGGCATAAGTGGAGACGCCGCCCGCGTCGTTGTCGCCGACCATGACGATGAGGCCGGGTCCCACGATGGCCGCAAGTGTGAGAAGGCGGCGGCGCCAGGTGCGGCGTGGAGTGACGTCGCTGAGGCGGATCGTCCCGAAAGCGCCGTGGATGTCGCCATCGTTCGCGTCGCCTGCGATCGCCCGCCTCTGGGTCGAACGCGAGTCCTTTTCGGTTGGCTCGCGCCCGGCCACTGTTGAGTTAGACCCCGGTGCTCGCTTCGACCCGGTTGCGCCATTCCTCGGGAACGAGCGCCTCCATCAGGTCGTCCACCGAGATGGCACCGATCAAGTTCCGAGATCCGTCGACGACGCCGAGGGCCGTCAGGTTGTAGTCGGCCATCATCAAAACGACATCGACGAAGTCCGCCCCTGCGCCGATGCTGCGGTCGACGAGCTTTAGCTCATCCAACCGGCGCGAGGGGTCTGACCGAACCAGGTCGGCGAGCGAAACGCTGCCGAGGAACTTCCCGTCCTGCTCGGTGACGAAGACGGAGTTGAGCAACTGATGGGGCGACTTGTCGTCGGTGCGCACCGCCTCGATAGCCATTTCGACGGTCGAGTCGCGAAGCACCCAGACGTAGTCCGGGCTCATCATGCCGCCGGCCGTGGTCGGGTGGTACTGCAGCAGCTTGCGCAGCTTGTGCTGCTGGCTCGCCGACATGTGGCTGAGCACGGGCAACCGGCGCGGCTGGTCGAGCTCCCCCAGGAGGTCCGCGGCATCATCGGGCGCCATGCGATCGAGCACTCGCGCCGCCTCGTCATTGGTCATCGATTTCAAGAACTCCACCTGGTGCTCCGGGTCGAGCTCTTCGAAGATGTCGGCTGTCAGCTCGGCGTCGCCCTCGACCGCCTCGATGATCTCCTCGCCTTCTTCGTGCGAAGCGCCCTCGACGATGTCAGCGATCTGTGCGGGGTGCAGGCGGCGGAGGCGCTGCAGAGGCATCAGCAGCTTCGCGGTGGGAACGTGGCGCACGAAGGGCTGCACGTCCTTCCAGTCGAGGATGGCGTGCCGGCGCAGGTCGGGCCGCCCGCGCCTGGGCAGCAGGCGGCGCAGCATGGCTTGAGGGCTGCGGTCGATGCCCTGCAGCCGCCAGCCATCCTCTGTCGGACTCAGCGCCAGGTCGTGGGCCTGGACGATGCGGCCGCGCGCGACGTCGACCAGGTGGCGGCCGAGCACGTCCGCCGCGAGCAGCACCTCGCCGGGCCGCCGCTGGAACGGCTGCGTCTGAAGCGTGTGCGTGTTGAGGCGAACGGCGCCGGGCTCCAGCTTGTCGATCAGATCCTTGCCCACGAACACGTCCTGCGCGCCCACGCGCACCTTGAGGCCGGTCACCGGCGGGTATCCGCCTTCGGCGAGCTTGACGATCAGATCCTCGAGACGTCCGACCTCGGCGCCGGCCGGGTTCAACACCGGGCTGTGCAGCAGCTGCGTGACCATCACCCTGCGCCTGTCATGCGTCCTGCCTGCGTGATCCACGTGCCCGTCCTGCTGAGTCATTTGACTACTCACCCCTGGTCGCCAGTTGCCGGCGCCCGACCATTATCCCGCCATCCTCTGCTCGAGCTCTTCCATGCGGCTGAGGATGCCCTCGAGGGCTCGGTCCTGAGCCCCGAGGTGCTCCTGCATCTGAAGGCATTCGTGCAGGATGGCCTCAGCGTCCTGGTAGGTGACGACGGCCCGTTTGTCCGCGGCTGCGCCCAATACCCGCTGGCCGACCATGATCACGAACATCAGCAACAGCTGAACGATGTTGCCGAGAAAGAGAAGGAAGGCAAAGGGGTATGGGTCCACCTTGTGCAGCGGTCCCCATACGGGACCGGCGAGCAGCATCCACAGGGCCAGTACGACGGCTGCTGTGTAGAAAGCCCACATCGTGCCGGCGCTGCTGGTGATCGCCGCACCCAGCCGGCCGTTGAACCCGACGTGCTCGTCGGCGAGCCTCGGCGGCCTCGTGAGACGCCGGCTCTCGGTTTGCGGGTGAGGATGGTGCACGAAGTCTATGGTGGCCATGGCGTCCTCCAAAGGTGATGTGCCGGTAGCTTAGGATCGAAAAGAGATGGGAGGGCGCGTTGACGGCTACCGCGTGGACCTGAGGGGCCTCAAGCGATGGGAGCCTTACCTGAAGAAGCACTCCGGGCTACCAGGACCGAGGGCCAACCTCGAGCTCGTGCAGGCCGTCGGCGACGAAGCCGATTCAGACAGGCTGTGGCGTCTTTCCGCTTCGGCCGATGAGTTTCTCGCGCTGTGCGGCGCGGCAGGTCTCGGAAAGGTCGCGCTCATGGAGCCGGACACCGTGATGAAATGGCTGCGAGAGCTCGCCTCCGATCCTCGCTGGCGGGTGAGGGAGGGCGTGGCCATCGCGCTTCAGCGAATCGGTCGCGAGAGCATGCCGCACCTGCTGGCCGAGATGCAGGTGTGGGCCGGCGAAGGGCCGTACGTGCAGCGCGCGGCGGCCGCCGGACTCTGCGAACCCGACTTGCTGAGACAGAGCTCCAACGCGGTGCAGGTCCTGGCCATCCTCGATCGCATCACCAGCTCGCTCGCCGCCACGACCGATCGCAAGAAGGACGAGTTCAAAGTTCTGCGCCAGGCGCTCGGCTACTGCTGGAGCGTCGCCGCCGCGGCCGCCCCCGACAACGCCAAGCCTTACTTCGAGAAGTGGATGGGTTCGACTGATAAGGACGTGGCCTGGGTCATGAAGACCAACCTCGGTAAAGCACGCGCGGCCGCGTTGCGCGAAAAGCTGACTCCAAAGCCGGTTGTCAAACGGCTAACCGCGAAGGCTGCTCGAGTCGCCCCACCCGGCCGTAGCCTTCGGCCAGGGCCGACCTCCCCACGCGGTGGGGAGGTGAAAGCGAAGCCAAAGGCCAAAACCAGAAAATGACGAGACAATGACCAGCAGCACTCCACTGAGTGCCGACGAGCTGCGCCTGATCCACGCGTACTGGCGCGCGGCGAACTACCTGTCCGTCGGCCAGATCTACCTGCTCGACAACGCGCTGCTCGCGGAGCCCCTGAAGCTCGAGCACATCAAGCCGCGGCTGCTGGGACACTGGGGCACGACGCCTGGCCTGAACCTCATCTACGCGCACGCCAACCGCGTCATCAAGAACCGCGACCTCGACGCGATCTACATCATGGGCCCCGGCCATGGCGGGCCTGCGGCGGTCGCGAACGCCTACCTCGAAGGCACGTACAGCGAGGTCTATCCGGACATCTCCACCGATGCAGACGGCATGCACAAGCTGTTCCGCCAGTTCTCGTTCCCGGGCGGAATCCCCAGCCACGTCGCACCCGAAACACCTGGCTCGATCCACGAGGGCGGTGAGCTCGGATATGCGCTCGTTCATGCATACGGCGCAGCCTTCGACAACCCGGACCTCACCGTTTTCTGCATCGTCGGCGACGGCGAGGCCGAGACCGGCCCGCTGGCGGCCAGCTGGCACTCGAACAAGTTCCTGAACGCTCGGCGCGACGGCGCGGTCTTGCCGATCCTGCACCTCAACGGCTACAAGATCGCCAACCCGACCATCTTCGCCAGGATTCCCGAGCAGGAGCTCCGCGACCTGCTCGAGGGCTACGGGCACGCGCCGATCTTCGTTGACGGCGATGAACCCGAACCCGTGCATCAGCAGCTGGCGGCGGCGATGGACCTCGCGCTCGACGAGATCGCCGCGATCCAGGGCGCGGCCCGCTCGCACGGTGAGGTCACGCGCCGGCCGTGGCCGATGATCGTGCTCCGCACCCCGAAGGGATGGACCGGCCCAAAGGTCGTCGACGGGCAGCAGGTCGAAGGCACGTTTCGCGCCCACCAGGTTCCGATCACCGACTTCCAGACCAAGCCCGACCACCTGGGCATCCTCGAAGCCTGGCTGCGCAGCTACTGGCCGGACGAGCTGTTCGACAAGTCAGGCCGGTTGGTGCCCGAGCTGGCCGCCCAGGCGCCCCGCGGCGAGCGCCGGATGAGCGCCAATCCTCACGCCAACGGAGGCGAGCTGCTCAAAGACCTCAAGCTTCCCGACTTCCGGGCTTACGCGATCTCGGTGGCCAAGCCGGGAACCACCACCAGCGAGGCCACCCGCGTCCTCGGCGTCTACCTCCGCGACGTGATCCGGAACAACCCCGTCAACTTCAGGATCATGGGTCCGGACGAGACCGCCTCCAACCGCTTGCAGCCGGTGTTCGAAGCCACAGACCGAACATGGGACGCGGCCCTCCTACCCGGCGACGATCATCTCGCGCCGGAAGGGCGCGTGATGGAGGTGCTCAGCGAGCACATGTGCGAAGGCTGGCTCGAGGGCTACCTGCTCACGGGCCGTCACGGCCTCTTCAACTGCTACGAGGCGTTCATCCACATCGTCGACTCCATGTTCAACCAGCACGCCAAGTGGTTGAAGGTGACTCGCGAGATCCGCTGGCGGCGTCCGATCGCGTCGCTCAACTACCTGCTCACGTCGCACGTCTGGAGGCAGGACCACAACGGTTTCTCACACCAGGATCCGGGCTTCATCGACCACGTGGCGAACAAGAAGGCGGAGGTCATTCGCGTGTACCTCGCACCCGACGCGAACACTCTGCTCTCAGTCGCCGACCACTGCCTGCGCAGCCGCAACTACGTCAACGTGATGGTCGCCGGCAAGCAGCCCGCCTTGAACTACCTGTCCATGGAAGACGCGATCGTGCACTGCACGCGAGGTCTCGGCATCTGGGACTGGGCCAGCAGCGACGCCGGCCAGGAGACCGACGTCGTCCTGGCGTGCGCCGGCGACGTGCCGACGCTTGAAACCCTCGCCGCCGCAGACCTCATCCGTCAGCATCTTCCGGATCTGAAGGTCCGCGTGGTGAACGTCGTCGACCTCATGCGGCTGCAGCCGGCGACGGAGCACCCGCACGGGCTGGCGGACACAGAGTTCGACGAAATCTTCACAAGCGATCGGCCGGTCATCTTCGCCTACCACGGCTACCCGTGGCTCATCCACCGGTTGACGTATCGCCGCACGAACCATCCGAACATCCACGTGCGCGGCTACAAGGAAGAGGGCACCACCACCACTCCGTTCGACATGGTCATGCTCAACGACCTCGACCGCTTCCACCTCGTGATGGACGTGATCGACCGGGTGCCGGGGCTGGGCGCGAAAGCTGCGCACGTCCGCCAGCTGATGACCGACCAGCGCCTGAAGCACCGGCAGTACACACGCGAACACGGGGAGGACTCGCCCGACATCCGCGACTGGGTGTGGCCATATTAGGGATCAACCCGGCCGCCATGCCACGCTGGTGACGCTATGAGGGTCCTGGTCGTCAACGCCGGCTCGAGCTCGCTCAAGGTGAGCCTGGTCGGTCCCGACGACAAGGTGCTCGCCGAAAAGGACTTCGAGGTCTCCGGCGGCAAGGTGGCTGACAGCCAACTCGACTCGGCGATCAATGCGATGGATGGGATCGAGGCTGTAGGACATCGCGTCGTGCACGGCGGCCCTCGCTATCCGAAGTCGGTTCGCATCGACTCCGAGGTCATCACCTACCTCGTCACGATCAGCGACCTCGCGCCGCTTCACCTGCCTGCCTCGCTCGCGGGAATTGCCGCCGTCCGCCTGCTGCTGCCCCGCACGCCGGCGGTCGCCTGCCTCGACACCGCGTTTCACGCACGTTTGCCGGCTGCCGCCTCGACCTATGCCATTCCCGAGGAGTGGCGGCAGCGATTTGGCGTGCGGCGCTACGGCTTCCACGGCTTCTCCCATGCCTATGCATCGCGGCGCGCGGCTGAGATGCTCGACAGCCCGGGAACCGGGCTGAAGGTGGTCACGTGCCATCTCGGCTCGGGAGCCTCGGTCGCGGCGGTTTGGGGAGGCCGATCGATGGATACGACGATGGGGTTCACGCCGCTCGAAGGCCTGGTCATGGGCACGCGGTCCGGCAGCGTCGACCCAGGGCTAGTGCTGTGGCTGCAGAAGCACGCGGACCTCAACGAAAACGAGATGGCCGAGGCATTGGATCAGCGCTCCGGCCTGCTGGCCCTCGCCGGCACTGCGGACATGAGGGAGGTGTTGAGGGGAATCACGGCCGGCAGCGAAGGCGCGCGGCTGGCCCTGGATGTCTACGTACACCGACTTCGCGCCTGCATCGCGGCCATGGCCGCGGCGATGGATGGCGTCGACGTGCTCGTCTTCACTGGGGGTGTCGGCGAGAACGCGTCACAGGTCCGAGCCGAGACAGTGAAGGGACTTGGGTTCCTTGGTCTCGAGATCGATCCAGGCCTCAACGCGACTGCGGTCCCAGACGCCGACATCAGCGCTGCACCGGCCCCGGTTCCGACGCTGGTCGTCAAAGCGCGCGAAGACATAGAGGTCGCGCGCGAGGTGCGGAAGGTTCTCGCCTCGATTCCGCAGCCGTAAGGACCCTGGGTCTTGCGCTAGGAGCGTTCGAGGACGACGATCGGGATCTGGCGCTTGGTCAAGCCCTGCTGCTGCTCCAGGTAAGGCACCAATTTCGCGAGCTCATCTCGCTCTTCGGGCTTGGCAGTCCTGGCCCGGACCTTGAACGGTTCAGGCCCGATCTCGACCGTTGCGATCGGGCGTGCGAGGAGGTTGTGGTACCAGTCCGGCGCAGTTGGGGCGCCGTTGTCGGAGGCGATCACGACCAACCGATCGCCGGCGCGACCATAGCCGAGCACGGCCGTGCGTTCCTTTCCGGTCCGCGCTCCGGTCGTCGTGAGAATCAGCAGGGAGCGTCCCGCCATCTGGCCGGTCCACTGTCCGTGATTGGCGCGGAAGTCGGCAATCAACTTCTTGTTGAACGCTTTCATGTCGGTGGGAATGGCCGTTGGTTTCCGTGCCTGTTCTTCGCTCATGTCCTTTTTATACGGGGATTCGTCAGTTGGTCACAAATGGTCGAATCCCGGACGATTGATACCGCCAATCCGGCACACATGCGGCTGAACGCTGCCGGTTAGGTGGTGCCCCGCCAGGGATTCGAACCCCGGACCCTCTGCTTAGAAGGCAGATGCTCTAGTCCACTGAGCTAGCGGGGCGTAGCCGCCATTCGGGAGAATACCCGGGAGGGCTGGGGAAGTATGAGCGACTCACTCGAGCGGCTGAAAACGATCCTGGCGGAGGTCACGGACCTGAGCCGGGCCGCCGCCGTGCTCGAATGGGACCAGGAGACCTACATGCCGCCGGGCGGCGTGGCGGCGCGCTCCGACCAACTCTCCACCCTTCAGCGCCTGTCCCACGTCCGCTTCACTGCCGAAGACGTCGGCCGCCTGCTTAGCGAGCTCGAGGACGAGACGTCGGATCGCCCCTTCGACTCATACGAGGCGAGCCTGGTCCGGGTCACGCGCCGCGACTACGACCAGGAAAGCAAGCTGCCGGCTGAGCTTGTTGAGGAAGTCGCTCGGGCGAGCTCCACCGCGCGGCCGGTTTGGGAGAAGGCGCGCCGCGACGCCGACTTCAAGATCTTCGCCCCTGCTTTGGAGAAGAACGTCGAGCTCAACCGCCGGATCGCCGACGCGCTCGGGTATTCAGATCGCCCGTACGACGCGCTGATCGATCGCACTGAGCCGGGCATGACGACTGACCAGCTCGAGTCGATCTTCGCCGAGCTCAAGCGCGCGATAGTGCCGCTGGTCGCGGACATCGCGCGGCACGCTGACGCGGTCGACGACCGTGTGCTCTACCGGGGATTTGAGCCTGCGGTCCAGGTCAAGTACGCGCTCGACCTGGTGACCAGGCTCGGCTACGACCTCCAGCGCGGACGGCAGGACATCTCCACGCATCCCTTCTCCACTTCGTTCGGACCCGGAGACGTGCGCATCACGACACGCGTGTCGCGCGACTTCTTCAACGAGTGCCTGTTCGGCTCGATCCACGAGTCCGGACATGCCATGTACAACCAGGGCATCGGCGACGACATCGACCGGACTCCACTGTGGGGCGGCGCGTCGCCGGGCGTGCACGAGTCGCAGTCACGTCTGTGGGAAAACCTTGTCGGCAGGAGCCGCCCATTCTGGAAGCACTTCTTCCCAAGCCTTCGCAGCGCGTTTCCCGAGCCGCTGCGCGACGTCGATGACGAAGCGTTCTACCGCGCGGTCAACAAGTCGTACCCGTCACTGATCCGCGTCGAGGCGGACGAGGTCACTTACAACATGCACGTCCTGCTTCGATTCGAGCTCGAGAACGAGCTGCTGGAGGGCAACCTCAAGGTCAAAGATCTGCCTGAGGCGTGGAACCATCGCGTGAAGTCGTATCTCGGCATCAACGTGCCGAACGACCGCGAGGGCGTGCTGCAGGACATCCACTGGTCCTTCGTGAGCTTCGGTGTCTTCCCTGGCTACACGCTCGGCAACCTGATCGGCGCGCAGCTCATGGAAAAGATCCGCTCCGACATCCCGGACCTGGACGCACAGTTCGAAGCGGGCCAGTTCGCGGCCCTGCTTGGGTGGTTGCGGAAGAACGTCCACCGGCACGGGCGCAAATTCACGCCGAATGAGCTCCTCGAGCGCGCGACGGGCCGTCCGCTGACCGCGGCGCCCTGGATCGCCTACGTTCGGAAGAAGTTCGGCGTCCTCTACGGGATCAAGCCGGCCCGGGTTTAGCGCGAATGCCGGCACCGGCGGGCCTTCGCTTGACGCCAAACCCGCGCGTGCCGGCAGCGGCGTCGACAACCAGGTGGAGAGCTAGCTGAAGTCGATCGGCGCCAGAACTTCGCGATTCACTTCGAGCTTGAAGATGTCCGGCCGGCCATAGTGGCCCGCCACGTCCAGCGTCCGTTTGGCGGCTGACGCAGTCATCGGGTCGCACTCGGCGTAGAGAATGCCGTGCTCCTCGTGCAGCGGACCGGCGACGATCCTTCCGCCAGGGCTGACGATCACCGAGTCGCCCGGGTTGTACCACTCCTCGAGGTCGGGAAAGAGTTCCGCCCGTTTCGGAAAATCTTTCGGAATGTCCTTGCCGCGCATCGCAGTCCCATTGCCAAGCACCCAGCACCGGCCTTCGGCGGCGATGTGGCGCATTGTCGAGATCCAGGTGCTGCCCTCGTCCCAGGTCGGCGCGACGTAGATCTCGCAGCCCTGGGCGAAGATCGCGAACCGGGCCAGCGGCATGTAGTTCTCCCAGCAGATCAAACCGCCGACGCGCCCCATCGGAGTCTCGCTCACCCTGAGGCCACTGGCATCCCCGGTACCCCACACCATGCGCTCCGGGTTCGTGGGCATGAGCTTGCGATGACGGTTCATCACCTCGCCATCGGGCCCGATTAGGACCAAGGTGTTGTAGAGGGTGCCCCGGCTGAACTTGCCGTCGCGCTCGTGGATGCCGATCGAAACCGTCACCTTGAGCCGCCGCGCCGCGGCCTTGATGGCCTTGAGGTCTCCGCCATTCAGGTCGACCGCGTTCTCGATCAGGCGGCCGTGGATCTCCCCAGTCAGCTCATAGTCCGCGCCCGGTCTCAAGCGCCACAACCACTCCGGGTAGCCGGGCAGCCACGTCTCTGGAAACGACACCAGCCGGGCGCCTGCGGCCGCGGCCTCCTCGAGCAGCTCAACCCCGCGCTGAATCGTCATCTGCCGGTGCAAGGTGACCGGCGGGTGCTGGACGACCGCGACGCGGTGCGGACTTGCGACCTTCTTCGGCATGGCGCAAATGTTGCGCGCTCCCGGTCAGGGTTTGTACGGGAAGTCGCCTGCACGCGCGACCATCCCCGGAAGCTCCTTTCCCAGCTGACCCGACAGCCAGTGCGACGTTGCGATCAACGCCTCGAGGTCGATCCCGGTGTCCACGCCGAGGCCACGCAGGAGATAGACCAGGTCTTCCGTCGCGATGTTGCCTGTCGCCTTGGGGGCGAATGGGCAGCCCCCCGCCCCCCCGACTGAGGCGTCCAGCGAGACAGCCCCTTCATCCAGCGCCGCCACCGCGTTGGCATAACCCGTGTTGCGAGTGTTGTGAAAGTGCGCTCCGACCGTCGCGCCAAGTCGCCTGGCGCCGCCAACCAGCTCTTTGACCTGAGACGGGACGCCGACCCCGATTGTGTCCGCCAGGCAGATCTCGTCTGGAGGGACCGCCATGAGCCGCTCGACGATGTGAAGAACTCGCTCGGCTGGGACCGGTCCTTCGAACGGGCTGCCGAAGGCGACGCTCAGCGTTACCGTGATCGGCATACGTTCGCTGCGGGCGCGGGCCACCAGCGACAGCGCGGTCTTGAGACCTTCTTCAGTGGTTGCATTCTGGTTGCGGCGTCCGAACTCATCGGTCGCCGAGAAGGCGTAGTGCACCTCATCGACGCCGGCCGCCAGCGCGCGTTCATAACCCTGTTCGTTGAGGACCAGCCCGGCGTAGGACGTTCCGGGTTTGCGGTGGAGCGCCGCCATCACCTCCTCTGCCCCTGCCATCTGCGGCACCAGCTTCGGGTTGACGAAGCTGGCCGCCTCCACCCGCTTAAGGCCGGCGGAGGCGAGCCTGTCGCACAACTCCGCTCGGAGCGCCGGCTCGAGCGTTTTGGACTCGTTCTGCAGCCCGTCCCGCGGACCGACGTCGCAGATCAGCACGGCCACGAATTAAAGGTAGAGATGTGGGCGGCGAGCCGTAGCCCGCCGCCCGTGTCGGTCAACTCAGCTTGGCGAAGTAGGCGTCCTCTCCTTTCTTGGTCAGCCCGGCGAACGTCACGTCGTTGCGCAAATCGGTCCAGTAGGCGACCACGCCGCCGCCAGCTGTGGCGGCAATGTTGCTGTAGTCGCCGATGAACGCTGTCGGGCGCGGGAAATCCGGATTCAGGGTCGGGGCGAACCATCGGTTGCCCTTGGTCGGATCAGACTGCGCCGTGGAGACGGCGGCACTGGTGAACGCGAGCGTGCCGGATCCCGTCTCGGTCGCGAGTGAGTAGTTGTACATGTGGTTGGCTGCATCCGCTGAGCGGTCGAACATGCCGATGCGCAGCCGGCCGGCGGTGTCGTAGGCGCCCCACGGCATGAACTGGTCGCCCGCGAGGACCAACGAGGTCGGCGGCGTCCAATGTGCTCCCCTGTCGAACGACTGGCTGACGATCACGTCCGAGTTCGTCTTTGCGATGTATGGGTTGCCGTTAGCCGGAGTCGTGCTGTTGCGCATGTCCGACCAGACGACGGCCAGATGAGCCGCGTTGGTCGGGTCGGTGGCGATGTTGCCGGCCGCCCACGTGCGGAAAGTGCTGTCCTGGTAAGTCTGCCGGCCGAGAGCGATCGGGTAGTCGGTGAACCCGTCGATCGTCGTCGCGACCTTGGTCGGGCCTGCGATCCGCTCGCCTGTTGACGGCGAGACCTCGACCACCTCGTAGTCATCGCGACCGGTGCTCAGGTCTGTGGTGTTCAGGAACGCAACGAAGATGCGCCCGTCCGCCGCGACTGCCGGGATGGATACGAACGCCTGGTCGAGGCTGCCTGAGATCAACGCAGGAGTCGACCAGCTGTTGCCGCCGTCGTGCGTCACAGAGCTGTAGATCTTCGCCGAGATGAAGGCGCCTTTCTGGCCGAGGCGGAAGTCACCGTAGGTGACGATGGCGTTGCCACTGTCCCATGCCGCCACGTATTCCTTGTCCAGGAGGTCGCCGACGCTCGAAAAGACCCCGCTTCCCTGAGCGACACGTGCCGTGTTCCATGTCCGTCCCTGGTCGCTGGACGTGGATACCAGCACGTCGGGATTCTGCGCGTTGCCCGGACCGACGAAACGGAAGCCCAGCGTTGCGTAGTAAGCGCGGCCGGAAGCGTCGAACGCCAGCGCCGGGTCGCCGGTCGCCTGGTACGTCGAGCTCGAGTTGACGGGGTACATCGACCACGTCTTGCCGCCGTCGAAGGTCACGTGCGCACGCGACAGCACAGTTTCGCTGACGTGTCCGCCTGGATTGAGCCCGAGCTGATAGTCATTCGCTCCGCCGATCATGTTCAACGGGTCGGTCGGGTTGACGGCGATCGACGTCTCGTTGTGGGGTCCGACCGACGATGTCTCGCAGTCGGTGGTTGCGTTTGCCGTTGCCTGTGTCGCCGTGGTGCAGAGCGCGGTGCCGGTCTTGACCGCAGGCCCCGTGCCGAAGACCGCTCCCGCGACGGGCGCCGGCGCATCCACGGCGTTGTGTGTGAAATCGACAGGCTGAATGTCCGCCCCAACGGATATCGACTGGGTCAGCGCCACGATCGATACCGTCGCCAGAATCACGCCTCGAATTGGCCTCACCGCATCCTCCTTGCTGCCTGAACTGACGCGGGGTTGCTACTGGACCCCCAAACCGATCGTAATCGAACCTGCCACAGCAAGCTTAAGATCGCCAGTTTCGAGTTCAGTGGCCCAGCAGATCCTGCATTGCGCGGGCGCCGGCCGCCTGCCCGAGCCGCCCGACTCCAAGCGTGTCCTCGATCGTCGCCAGGAGCGAGTAATGCGTGTACGCCTGGGTGCTCACCTTGTGACTCTGATTGGGTGAGATCACCAGCGAAAGCACACGGTTGTCGGTACTCCCATCGTCCTCGTCCCACACGATGAAGAGAAGACCATTCGCCGTCCAGGCCTTCGACTGCTTGATCATCCCGACCGTCTGTCGCAGCCAGTCGTCACCGACCGACACGCTGCAGTCGTGCTGGTCGTGACACATGTCAGGCGTGATCCAGCTGAACATCGGGACGTTTCCCTTCAAGTCGCCGGCCATCGCCGTGAACGGCACCACGTTGGGCGGGCACCGCCCACCGTAGAAGGCGAACGGGTTGTGGTGCACGTCGTAGGGATAGGTGTTCTCCAGGCATCCGCCGTTCGCCATTCCTTCCATGTATGCGCGCCAGGTCACGCCGGCGGCGGTCAGCTGGGCGCCGATGCCCCCCGCAGGCAGGACCCGGTAGTTGTCATCCCTGATGCGATAGGTCTCGCCCGAGGTCAGGGCGAGATAGTTGGGCAGGCTTGGATACGCGACCGCGCTGTAGTTGGCGGCGACGCGGTACTCGGACGCAAGTGAGGCGGTGAAAGGCCCCTGCAGCGCCTGCTCCACGGTCTTGTTCTCCATCACGATCACGAAGACGTGGCGCTTCTCGGGAGGCGACGTTGCGCTTCGGCTGCAGGCGCCTGCAGTCAGTGTGAGGATGAGCGCGAGGCCCAAGAAACCCAGCCGCGCTCTGATCTGCACTCCAACAATTTTCGGTGTCTTTGCTGGGGAACTGGTTAAACCGCCGCCCTCAGGCCGGCGTGAGGCGGATCACAGGGATCTCGCGATCGGTGTTCTTGGGGTACTTGCCGTACCGCGGAGCGATTGCGACGACCTTCGCGTATGCCGCTTCGCGCGCAGCGCCTTGAAGCTCCTGCGGGCGCACAAGCAGCTTGCGATTGCCGACCTCGAGCCAGACCTTGTCGGGCTGCTTGGCCAGGTTGATGAACCAGGCGGGGTGAGTGGCTGCGCCGCCCTTCGAAGCGATGATCAGCCATGCGTCATCGCCGTCGCTGAAGCCACCGAGGACATGCGTCCTCTCCTGTCCAGTCTTGGCTCCAATCGTTGTGAGCAACACAGTAGGAAAGCCCATCATCAGCGGCGGCGTAGGGCCGGCTTTCTTCCGGTAGTTCGAGATCTGCATGTTCATGAGCGGCTGGGCGACCTTCATCAAAAACCCGGGTGGCGACCATGACCCTCGGGTGCCGCGAGGCGGAATGGCGAGCTTGTCGCTTTGTTCTGTCATTTGCGCCTGAGCATACGCTCGGAATTACCCGCGTACGGCGACCTCAGGCGTGGCCCGGGTTGTCAGCGGTGGCCGTGACGATTGCGGCGCTCACCTGCTGACCGTTCACGCCGGCCATGGTGCATGCAACCGTGGTTGTCGAGTTGAAGCCGACGTCGGGCTGCACCTGCGCCTGGCAGCTGGCGAGCACCTTTCCTGACGCCGGGTCGGCCATGGTGAAAGTCACTGTCGACGGCGCCCGTGCGCCGCTCGCCCCACCCAGATTCTTGAGCAGCGCCGAAACAGCACATGGCGAGACGCACCCTGAGGTGTCGACAGACACCACGGTGTAGATGGGAGGGAGCGTGGACAGGTTGGAGAAATCCATGACGTCGCTGGGCGCGGCGATCTGGAAATCTTGGTCGAAGCTGTCGAAATGGAGGTCGCCATCAGCGATGCCGTCGACCACGACGCCCTTCTTGAAATGCACCCGAAGCACCCGGTAGGGAGGATTGGCGCCGACATAGACGTCCGCTCTCGGACCGGACAGACCGACCGCGTTGACCCCGTCGACCGACAGATGGTCGGAACGCTGCGTCACGGCCGTCCCGAGGAACGTGGACCGGAGGCCGCTGCCGCTTGTAAGGTCCGGCAGGGTGGGCACATTCGCGAGTGATCCCTTCCACCATGAGTTCCCGGCCACCCTGACGAGGTTCCGGGAAAGCGGATCGCTGCCCATGTGCTGGGAGAGGAACTGGTTCCCGCGAAAGTAGGCATTGCTTCCGAGGACGATCGCCTCGAGCTTCACGTCGGCCGCGCTGACCACCACATGCACGGTGCTCGGTCGCACGAGCTGCAGATCGACGGAAACACGAACGTCGGCGGGAGTGGTTCGGGCGCCGCTCGCACTCGTGGTCAGGGTCGTCGACTGGTCGGTGTAAGTGCCCCGGATCCTGAAGCTCCGGGCCGCGTCCAGACTGGCGGCGGCGCCGTTTTCAAGCGCTCGCGTGGTTGGCTGCCCGATGGCGAAGGTGGGGTCGCAGGCAGCCAGGGCGGCAAGGACCGCAGCTCCGGCCGCCATGACCAGAACACCGTGCCTCGCCTTCAAAAGTGATCCGGAAGTTGCCACGCCGCTCGCTTCTGTAACGGGTTGCATACTATGACCGTTACCCGACCGTGGCGAGCACCGACGCAGCGCCTCCGCAAGGGATAGGCA
>Ga0137409_10001971_pt1 | contig 22132 bp, 19 predicted proteins | sample CZODoug1_16funga_FD_122059 | JGI IMG/M metagenome (GOLD analysis project Ga0137409, IMG submission 122059) | Vadose zone soil fungal communities from Angelo Coast Range Reserve, California, USA - CZODoug1_16fungal (Hybrid Assembly) | ecosystem: Environmental > Terrestrial > Soil > Vadose zone...
CCCTCCGCTGGTGAATGCTTCGCGCCCGCCCGGCCAATGGCAGACCTACGATATCGTCTTCCACGGGCCGCGTTTCGATAAAGACGGAAAGCTGCTTCGCCCCGCTCGCGAAACTGTTTTTCACAACGGCGTGCTAGTGCAGGACAACGTGGAACTGAGCGGGCCGACGGCGCACGGCAAGCGGCCGCCGTATGAACCGCAGCCGGAAAAACTGCCATTAGCGCTGCAGGATCATAGCCATCCTGTGCGCTATCGCAATATTTGGATTCGGGAATTGAAAACGCCGGAGTGAACCGTTCTTACCGCAGATAATCGGCGACGGCGCGGGCATAATCCGCAAAGGCAATCTCGGGGTCTTCCAGATCGGGATGCCACACTTTTTCCCACTCGAAACAATAGAAGCCCTTGTAACCAATGGAGCGCAAAGCTGCGATCTGCTCCTTGATCGGCACGCTTCCTCGGCCGGTCAACACATACTTGCGATCGCCGCCCTTGCCGACGGAGTCCTTCAGGTGCGTGTGCCGGATCCACAGCCCGAGCTGCCCCACGGTGAATTTCGGGTCTTCGTTTGACTCCGCAAACGTGTGATGAGCATCCCACAAGAGTGCGACCGACTTGGAATCGGCGCGATGCAGCACATCGGCGAGCGTGGCCGACGACGTAAAATCATCGTGCGATTCGATGATCACGGTAACTTTACGCGGGCCCGCATACTCGCCCAATTCGTGCAACCCGGCGGCGACGCGCGCCTTCAGATCGTCACTCGGAACAACTGGATGCCCGGAGTCAGTGCTGGAACCGAACACGCGCACGTAAGGCGCATCGAGCGTAGAAGCTAGGTCGATGAACCGCTTGGCGTCGGCCAAAACTTTGGAACGCTTCTCCGGATCGGACTCATGCAGGCTGGTGGAGCTGCTGACGCAGGCGACGCGAAGTCCGTGGGACAGAATTTCGCGTTTCGTCTCGGCGATATGGTCTGTTGCAAATGCCGCGTGAGAAGGCAAATCCAGATTGCCTTGCAGCCCACGGAATTCGACGGCCGCGAAACCGTGCTGCTCCGCGAAGCTCAGAATTTTCTGCAAATCCCAGGCGGGACAGCCCAGCGTCGAAAACGCAATCGGCAGACGCGCCGGTTCCCCAGCAGGCGGAAATGATGCGGCCATCACCGCGCCAGTGAGCGTCTTGGTGAATTCTCGTCGCGTCGTTTTCATGGACCTGCGCCTCCGGCAACCGCTGGCGCAAGACTACCTGTGCCGCGAAAAAGTGTCAAAGGCACAACTAGGGATGGAACTGGAGAAAAGATCTCCTGAAGACGGCGTCCTTCTCCGAAAAATCTGGTCTTTGCTTTAAGTTTTGATCAGCCCCGGGAACTTGCGGGGATTGTTGTCGAAGCTGGGGAAGACGGAATTCAAGTCTTGCACGCCAATGTGTTTGGTCAGAATTTCTCCGACGACGGAGCGGAAGTCCGTAGTTAACGCAAGGTCGCGGCCTTCGTTGAGCTGATGATCGTTCAGACCGGGCCATTTCCCGTAAACCTGGCCGCCCTTCACATCGCCGCCCATCACGAACATGCAATTCGCGTGGCCGTGATCGGTGCCGCGATTGCCGTTTTCCTTCGCGGTGCGGCCGAACTCGCTCATAGTCACGAAAACAATATTTTCCATGTGGTCGCCCAGGTCCTGATGAAACGCCGCGAGGCCCTGGCCGAGGTCCTTCAGCAGATTCGAGAGTTGGCCCTGCACGCCGCCCTCGTTCACGTGATTGTCCCAGCCGCCGCAATCGACAAACAAAACTTCTACGCCGATGTTCGCTTTGAGAAGTTGCCCGATCTGCTGCAAACTCTGGCCCAGCCGGCTGGTCGGATACTGCGCTCCGTTTTCCGGCTGATACTTGGCAGGGTCGGCCTTGCGCAGAAGATCGATGGCTTCAAAGGTTTCCGTGCCGGTACCATGCAAAGCGTGATCCACGGTCTGCGAATACATGGCTTCAAAGCCACCTTCGACCATCTGCCCGGTTTCAGGCGTCTGCGCCATCACTTTGAATTGTTTCAGGTCCGGCAGCGCAATCGCCGGCGCGGCGCCGTGCAACATGCGGGGAAGATTCGGCCCCATCGCCACGGCGCGGAAAGGCGAAGCGTTTTCCTCCGAAACGGTTTCCAGCGCACGATTCAGCCATCCATCTTCTGTGGCCTTCAAGCCCGGCGTGCCGGATTCCATGAAGTCCTGTGCATCGAAGTGCGATCGCGTGGGATCGGGCGAACCGGCGGCGTGCGCGATCGCCAGTTGATTCTTGTGAAAGAGCGGTTCGAGCGGAGCGAGGCTCGGGTGCAATCCGAAGAATCCGTCCAGATCGATCGCCGCATCGGGATTCAACTCGGGGTTTGTAAGTACAAACCCCGAACCCCGGCCGCCACGCTTGGGCTGCGGAATCGCGATTGTCGGCCGCATGCGGTAGTAATTGGATTCACCGAAGGGCACGACGATGTTCAAGCCGTCTGCCGCGCCGCGCTGAAACAACACGACGAGTTGCTTCTTGTTCGGCATCGGCGTCGCTGCCACGGCGCGCTGCAAAAACGCGGGCATCGCGCTGAGGCCAACCATGGCCACGCCGCCTTGCTTCAGAAAATACCGCCGTGAAAATCTCAGACCGCGTATGCCTTCGCAACACTGGTAACTCATTGCGACCTCTCGTTGCTATCGTCTTTGAAATTCCGGAGCGCCCAGCACCAAGCCGGCGACCACGCCTAAATCCAGGTGTTTGCGTGAATCGTCGAGTGTGGCCTGCAAAACTTGCGGGTTATCGAGTTGTTTCTCGAGAGTCTCGACCGTGGTCGGTCCCGCCTGCCCGCCGAGAAATACTTGTACCGCGCGATCCAAGGCCGTCTTCGGTTCCGCGGACGCATTCACGCCGAGCAACGAAGCCACATCCGTGCGCGCGCCGCGCATTTTGTTTCCCGCGAGCGCCAGAGAATAATTCAGGCGATTCAGCAGAGCGCCGGTGTTTACCCACGCTTCGGCTTTGTCCGAGTAGCCAGTCGGCGGCTGGCACTGGTACAGCGGCTCGCCGATTCGCCCCACCCACTGCACCAGCGGCATGGGCGTGTCCACGTCCGTGCCGAGAGCGCGCACGGCGGAAACCACGAGCTCAAATGGCGTCTTGATTTTTGCTCGATACGATTCCCGAGACCAGAATTCCGGCGACCAGATCATCGTGTGCAGCACTGCTTTGATATCGCCGTCGCTCGAGTGAAACGTCTCGGCCATGCGGCTGACCAGCGTCGGTGGCGGATTGTCCGAGACAAAGCGGCGCGCCAGTTTCGTGGAGATAAACTTCGCGGTACTCGGATGATGCACGAGCAGGTCGATCACCTGCTCGCCGTCTTTCATTCCGCCCGCATGAATTTTCTTGCCTAGCACGCTCTTCGGGTCGGGGTCGTGCAACCGATCGTCAAATTTGAAATCCGCATACTGCCTCGGCTTGTCAATCGTCCAGCCGGTGAAGCAGCGCGCTACCTCGGTCACGTCTTTCTGCGTGTAGCCGCCATCCACACCGAGGGTGTGCAACTCCATCAGCTCACGGCCGTAATTTTCGTTCAGACCACGCTCATTTTTCTTCGCTTGCTGTGGGTTGGCCGGTGGCCGTGGCATGCCGAGTCTTCCGCGCCGCCATTGCTGGCGCGCGGCGCGCTCTGCCGCTTGCCGCTGTGCCGCTCTCGGATCAGCGCTGAGAAAATTGTCCAAATAGAAAAGCATCGCGGGACTCTTCGCCGTCGAGGTCACCAAGTCCTTGAATTTCCCGAGAGCGTGCGGCTGGATCACGTCGCGTTCGTAGGATGTGAGGTAGTAACGGTCTTCGCCTTTGCCCGCGAACACGTTGAAGTGGTTAAACCAGAAATCGTCCATTACTTGCTGAAGCTGCCGCTCGCTGTAAATCGCACGCGTGAGCTTGGTCATGCTCAGTTCGGCCACCACACGCTGCGGCCGTTTGCTGTCGTCGGCAATCGCGCGCGGAACACTATTGGGATCACCGCCGCCGTGAACGTCGCGCTTGCCCACGCCCTTGGTCACAGGATTTCCCTCGGGCTGTTCCTGCTTCATGGGCGCGGGCGTGTCGCTCATTTCCTGTTTTGCATTCGCAGCATTTTGTTGTGGCACTTGTACGTCGCCCCCGGCGGCCTGTCCCTGCGCACCTTGCATATCCCGGGTAACGGTTTCTGAGGCTGCCTCGCTTCGGTGTTGACCCTGCTGTGCTCGGGCCTGCTTCTCCGCTTGCTTTTCCGCCTGCTTGGGCTGCGGATATTCATCAATCAATTTCGCCGTGGACATCCGAAGCGTCGGATAGTCCTGGAGGCGCGCTTCCACGGCTCTGTCATCGATAGAATTGGGGTTGAGTTGCTGCTCGATCCACTTGGCAAGGCCGAGTTGCCGTACACGCTCAACGTCGCCCGGTCGCGGGCCATAAGCGAGGCGGTTCAGTGCGTGAAGGATCGCTTCGTCGGCACTGAGCTCCGTAATCGGCAACCCTTTGAGGGACGGATCCGCTTTTGGTTTCTTGTCCTTCGCTGCCGCGGGATTCGCGGTGTTCGCCGGTAGATCGACGCTCAGTGACAAAACGCAAGTGAAAGCCAGGATGGCGGCGAGAAATGACCTTGGCGTCGCAGAAATGGCGGGAAATCTCTGGAAAAAACTTGAGGCGGGGCGCGCTTGCAGCCTCATGACACTCTCCTGCTCGATAGCAGATTTGGAAAGGGGCCGGTCACAACCAGATTAACCCTTCCGCAGGATAGAAGTTGCAGAAGTCCAGGAGCGGTGTCGAATCCTTACCGCTACAGAACGTATAGACAGGAAAAGACTTAGTTTCGGCCAGGAGGCTCCCGCCCAATACGCGCCCGTCGATTTTTCAGAGGCCCGGCGGTCCGGCGCTTATTCGATTACCTCAAAGTCCACGGACCGGTCCGGAGCATGGTTTTTCGCGCTGTCCACCGCCTGCATCACCAGACGGTAAGAACCCGGCTTCAGGCCGTCCACCTTGACCTTCAGACCGATGGGGATCACTGAATTTCCCTTTTGGATGAAATCATCGGCGCGCACGACATCGGTGAAAAATAGTTGCTTGTTGGTCGATCGCTCGAAAATGCGATAGCCCATGCCAACAGCCGGCGGAGTCGCCGAGGTCAGGAGTGGCTCGTAGATTTCCGTGTACAGAACCACGTTGTCCGTGTGTTTAAAGCGATTGCTGCCGGAAGGAACGATCTGCGTGCCCTTGACCACCAAAGGCGTACGGTCTTCAAGCAAAACGGAATCCAAACCGCTGGGAATCTCGTTCAGCCTCTGAGCCGAATTTGTGAGCGCCACCCCACTCAAACTGAATTGTTTCCCGTCATAGGGGTCGATCACGAGCGGCGACTCGAGTTTGCCAAAGGCATCGCCGCCGGCGCTCAGGACCACCGTAAGCTTGTACGTGCCCGGTGTGGCGTCAAATTGGTTTTCATAGCGATATGGAGACTTGGTGAATTCTTTCCACTCATCCTTCTCCAAGTCCAGGTTGACGGTATCGCTAAATCGCGCTCCGATTGTGCCGTCCGGCTTGTAGGCAATGCCCAGCACGTTCAAATTGGCGTGATACTTTCCCTTGTCCTTATTGAATTGAAATGTATCCGTCGGAATCTCCATCGCCAGGTTGACGCGTGCCGTCTCCGGCGCGGTGTAGAAATAGGGCGCCTGCAAAGCGCCATGAATCGAACCGGGTTGAGAACCGGTGGCACGCGATTCGAGCTGTTTTTCCAGAGGTTTGCCTTCAAGCACGTTTGCAGATCGCGTGTTGCAATATCCGCTGCGCGAGCGCGCGTTGAGTCCGCCACGATTCAGCTTCACTTTTAGCGTGTGGCAGCTTCCCTCCGGCGTGTCGCTCGGCACATACCCCAGAATGTAGAACTCGTTCTGTTCCCGCCCGATGCGCTCGAGTCCACCCAGCAGGTCGTTGGTGTTGAAAATCGTGAAGCCGCCCGTTCCCTCGGCCAGCGCAGCCAGAATTTGCTGATTGGTCGAAGCCGAAGGCGGGAATGGCGGGACGATTGTCCGCGGCTGGTTGTAGGGCGAGTTGTTGAAATTATTAGAAGTAGGATTGTAACCGCCACCACGAGTGCCGCCGCCCGTGCCTCCGCGAGTGCCGCCACCTGTGCCTCCTCCCGTGCCTCCGGTTCCACCGGTGCCGCCCTTACCGCCTCCCCCAGTACCACCGCCTCCAGTACCGCCACCGCCCGTACCACCGCCGCCGGTGCCACCTCTGCCTCCACCTCCGGTTCCGCCTCCGCCGGTTCCACCTCCTCCACCACCACGGCCACCGCCGCCGGCTCCACCGCCGCCTCCGCCGCCCGGCCGCTGCGGATCAGGCATGGCCATCGCTGGAAAGGCCGCGAGGAGAAGGTGTGGACGCGCTGAATTCTTCCGCGAAGGAATGCGGCTTGAAGCGGCACGGCTATGTCCAGCCGATGTTCTCCTGCTAGCGCTCCCACCGGGTGCCTTTGCCACCAGGCCGCGTGCATCCAACGCATAGACGGCCACATTGGATTTGTTGCAAGCATCAATCGTCGCCGTGAGCTCCGATTGGTTTTCCTGCGTCAGCGGGAACCCGCCGGAAAACAGCACCACCATTTTTCGGCCGGGGATGGAGCGAAGATTTTTCGCCAGGCTGCGCACCGCCAGCAACATGCTGCGCGCCCCAAAATCCGCCGCGGCATTGCCCAGCGACGACAAACCGGTCGACGCCACCGTGACGGGTACGTCCGCCGGGGCCGCGTTTGGATCGACCGCCGAATTCTTTATCCCTGAGACCGCCGCGCGGAGCACATCCGCGTTCGCCGTGAAATTCTGCACGATGCGGAGCGAGCCCCCGAAATCCACGACCGCCATCAACCGATCCGGGCCGGCGTTCGCCGCGATGAACTTGGCAGCGGCATTCCGGGCCTGGATTTGGTCGGGCGCCGCCATTGTGGAATTATCGAAAAACAAAATCAGATACCGGCGCTGCCCGTTCGCCTGGGTAGCCACGTCGGCCCCGGTGGAAAAGCTGGAAACTGGCTTTTCCTTGTTATCTTCGAAAACCTTGAAGTCATTCTGTGTGAGGTCGCGGACGTAGTTGCCTTTCTTGTCCGTCACCACCGAATCGACGAGCACCAGTTTTGATTCTTTCTTGATGACAACAACCGGCTGCTGCTCTCCCGGTGAGGCCGCCTGCAACGGTGGCGGAGCGGGTTGCTCCTGCGCCCGCGAAGCGGCAGAAAACGCGCATATCGCTCCAGCAGCAAGCCACGCAGCCAATCGAAGTGTTCGCTTGAAGTTTGTAAGTGTGTTCATAGTTCCCCCACCAAATCACCAAAGTTCAATAAGGAATGACCACTGCCCCGTTGCGTGCCGCCATCTGCGCACCCACCGCGTCTCGCACAACCAAGCGCACGAGGTAGGTGCCCGGCTTCACGTCAAAACTCGTTTTCACCGTGAACCCCGAGCGGCTCAATCGGGTGTAGGTCGTGTCGAGCAACTTCATCTCCACGATTTTTGAAAGGCCGGTAACAAAATTGCCATTCTCGTCGAAAATTCCAGAGATGATTGTCAACTGATCGTTGTTGCGTCCCTGCACTTTCTGGAAGTGAATACTCCTCACGTCAAAGTGCGCTAAGACGGCGAGGCGCGCCTGGGCCTCATCCTTCTTGAAAAATTGTGTTTGCAGTTCCACCGGCAGGTCGCGAATCTCCTCTTGCGAAAACAAAGCTTCCTGCAATTCCAGCTTTGCCGACTCGGCGGGGTCGCTAAGCGTCTTTGGCGCGAAGTAACCGTGCCGCGCCTGAATGTCGAACTTTTCCTTGCTCGTGAGCGCGACCTTCAACGCGTGAAACCGTCCATCGATTTTCAGGTTCTGCGGCGAAAATCCAAGCAAGTACGAAATCGCGGGCGCCGCGCCCGCCTCCCGCATGGCTTCATCCACATCGTTACGGTTGTGGAAAAACTTACCGCCCGTTCCATCGGCCAATTGCGCCAGAACGTCTTCTTGCGCGAGTTGTGCCGCCACGCGATAGGAGGTCTTGTAACCGGCCGTACGGAACGTGTCGTGCGACGGATCGGCGATGTCTCCTCCTACGTCCGGAGTGTACAGGCCACGCGCATCAATGGTGTTAATCACGATATTGGCGCGAGTTGCGCGATCGACCATTTCGGAAGCTTCGAGTTGCAGCGTCGATGAGATGAAGCCGGGCGAGACCAGAACGAGCACGCGTTGACCGGGCATGCTCGCGAGGCGTCTTACGACGTCTTCAAGATGCCGGTAGGCATACTCCGTCTCGTTGTCGCCTTGCGCTATAGCGCGATACGCCGCAGCCTGCGCAAGGCCCTGTGCCGCGGCTCTCATCGTGGCGTCCCCATTGAAAGCGCACTGGAGCGCGTCTTCGGTGGCAACGGCAAGAGCCTGAAGGTCCACCTTGTTCACAATCAGGTCGGCTTGGTAGTAGCTCACGTCAGGGCAATCATGAAAACCTTGGCCTGTCACGGAATGCGGCAAAATTCCGAGCAGCGCTTTCGAAAGTTTCTCGTGACTATCGGTAAAATCCTGCGTCAACTGGCCGGAGGTGGTGTTCAGCGAAACGCGATCGCTCGCCGCCAAGGCCCCAAAGAATCGCGTGGCGGAATCGCGTACGAACACCGCATCGGCCATCGAGAGGTGCACGTCGTCAAATACCATGGAGACAAATCGCTGCGGCAGCACGACGGCTTTGCCGTCGGCTACGTCCGCGCTCGACGAAGAAACCTCTGCGGCCGTGGATGCTACGGCGGAAGCCGTGCGCTTCTCCGGTGTTTCCACGCTAAAGGAAGAGATGGACTGTAGTTTTCGGTTGTCGTAGAGCTGAAAATCCTCTTTCTTAAGATTGGATATGATCTTGCCCTGACGGTCGCGAACCACCACGCGCACCAGCACCAAATTCACGCGCACTTTGAAAGTCGTCGGCGTATCGTGACTTGAGACTTCCTCATTCTGACCGGCTGCCGGTGTGGGCGTGGCCGTCGAATCTGGCTTTGCAGGCGCACCCTGAGGCGGTGACGGCGGTTCAGGTGTCTGAGCGGAGATCTGGCTGCTGGAAATCCACAGGCAGCAAAAGAAGACTATCAGAATGATGCGGCAGAACCCGGGGAGTAGCCGTGAATGAAACATCCCTGCCCTTCAGAAACCCGCATCCTGAGGCGTCCAGGAGCCGGAAAAGGACGAATTCAGGGAACGCTCTGCTGCCAAATAGCGATTTGACTATACGCTCCGCGTAATTTTCGTGTCAATCAGATACCTGCCCTATATCCGGCCAGGGTCCAGACGCCCTGGGCTTCTTCATGGCGAAGCAGGTAACGATCGCCGTCGTCCACGAGCACGCGAAAGTAAGTCGCGCCCGGCGAATACCAGCGATCCTCAATGGCGACGACTTCCCGGGTTCCGTCATTCAGTCTTAGCCTTACGGGACGCTCGTCCGCCTTATATCCGGAATAGCACTCCACACGAAGAATGTGCTCACGCATGGGCTTTTGCCCTTTTGCGGCTCTCCGCCAGCTCCGCGTTCCAGGCGGCGCCCAGGAAAATAATCACCGCGGAAAGCTGCATCCAAATGATCAAGCCGATGACTGCCGCGAGGCCGCCGTACACGACGCCATACGGCACGCGCCGAACGTAAATTCCAAACAGCACATCCACCAGCCACCAAAGGAGGGTCGCGACAGCCGCTCCGGGTAGCACGTTGCGCATGCTGTCCTCCTGAGGCCGCGCCACACGATAGATCACCGTCAGCGCCAGCATCGCAAGCACCATCGCCGCAGCGGGGAAAAAGACATTCCACCACCCTTGCAAGATGGTGTGCTTGCCGACTTCAAGGGCAATCCATCGCCGCAGCGGTTTACCCAGGACTCCGAGGATGGTCGCCCCCAAAAGCGGAGCTATGGTCACCAGCAACAACATCAAGCCGCGAACCTGCCGGTGCAGAAAACCAAATTCTTCCGTGTCGCCGTAGATCGTGTGAATTCCCTGCATCACGAGCTTCATCACCTGCGAACCCGCCAGCAGTGTCCCCGTCCATCCTAGCGCCGCGATCTTCCACGCTTCCGGTCCGCGCTTCACCAAAAACTCTGAAACAATCGCCTGGCTCCCCGGCGGCAAGAATTGGGTGAAGTCCGTGATCAAGTCAAACAGGCTCGTCTTGCCGCCAATCCGGCTCGTCGCTAAGGCCACGGCAATCAGCAGGGTGGGAAAAAACGCGAGGAATAAATTGAAGGCAATCGCCTGTGAAATGACGCCGCACCGCGGAAATACGCGCGCAAACATCCCGTACGCCCGCCGCAGGAGCCGCGCCGCTAAATTCATAGCCGGGCATTATACCTTCCAAGGCCAATCCTGTCCGAACGGATGCGCCTCCGGCAGCAGATTCGAATTGGGGCAAGCCTAGGAATGTTTTTCCATGTGGATTACCGGGAGCGATTCTCCGTTCACTAGGGGAATCGAGATGGGTTTCACGGCGATATAGCCCTTCGCGCCGAAGAGCTTTGCTCCGGTCAGCGTTGCTCCCATTTCGTAGCGAGTGAACCCCGCGGACCTCGCCGCATGCTCGCAAGCCTTCAGGATCATGGTGCCGACTCCGCGCCGCGCCCAATCTGGGTGAATGAAGAACGCGCGAATCTTTGCCGCGTCGCGAAGTGGGTCCAGCAGCGCATCCTCGCGCCCCGTCCAATGGTCACTCCCATAAAGCGTCTTGCGCTTGCTCCAACCGCCGCAACCGACAATCATCAATCCGGATGGCCCGTTCACCGCACCAATGCGATCGCCTGGGCCGGATTCGGACTCCGCCACGATATATGTGCCATCGGCGATGAGCTGGCTATCGACGCCAAAAACGGTTTTGAGCGCGCCCTCGATCTGCGCGGGCGTGTAATCCTGCGTCTGCAATCCGCGCACGGATGCCTCGATCAGCTCACGCAGAGCAGGGACATCCTCGGGAACGGCAAGGCGAAGATAAATGTTCGCGTGCTTCATGGTTCGAGTGAAGGATCAACGAAATGGATTCTATAGCCGAGTGACGGAGAAGCGCGAGAAATTTCAATTTCCCAGGATCGTCCCCTATTAGTTTGAATGGTTCGCCGGAACTCTGACTTACGATTTTTCGCGGGAATGATACGTCCCGCGAAGCCGGGTCAGCAAAGCAGACAGCTTAGGGCGGTCCTGTTCACTGAGCGCCGTGAATTTCAAGCCTAACCCTTTGCCGGATTGCACATGCCTCACAACGGCGTCTGCTCGAATCTGTCCTTCTTGCACCAGAAAATGAAGTCTTGCCTGCAGGCCTTCGGCCCTTGGCTGGGGTGTTTCGATGAACAAGCCTCCCATACTCATGTCCCGAACGCGTGAGACGTCCTCTTGTCCACGGCACTTCCAATATACCCACACATCCCCGGGCGCCGGGACGCGGGACGTCAATCTCCTGGAAGGGGAAGTCTGAGGCCGAGAGGAAAGCTTTCCGGGCACCATGGTCTTAAGGGTTGATCGCCCAAATCAGAATAAACAGGCGATATGACGGTAGTGTCAAAGTTTCCTGAATCGTTTCACACGGCATACAAGTGATGATCGGCCCTTCCGAACTCTCAGTAAGGCACGTTCAGCTATGAGCTGCGGAGCGCGATATCGCTTCCCGGTCGCTTGCCGCTCGCTTCTCCGCATCGTACAATTTGAAGCATCCTACAGATGGCATGAGGATTCATCCGTGACCACACCCGCACATTTTGTTCCGGCATCCCAGCTTTCGCGTAGTGCACGCAGCGAAGAAGTCGTCGCCAAGCACAAAAAATATCTGTGGCCCTCGGTGACCAACTACTTCCAGCAGCCGTTAGTGGCCGACCACGGCGAGATGCAGCACCTCTGGGACGTAGAAGGCAACAAGTATCTCGATTTCTTTGGCGGCATCCTGACCGTTTCCGTGGGGCACTGCAACCCGAAGATCACCAGCAAGGTAAATGCGCAGGTCAACCGGCTGCAGCACACTTCGACGCTCTATCCCACGGAGCACATCGTGGCGCTGGCGGAAAAGATCGCGCAAATTACGCCCGGGAACTTGCAACAGAGCTTTTTTACCAACTCCGGCACCGAAGCCAACGAAGCCGCCATTTTGCTCGCGCGGATGTCCACCGGCAGCTTTGACGTGGTGGCGCTGCGCCATGCTTATTCCGGCGGTTCGGCGCTCGCTAAAGCTGTCACCGCGCACGCGCCCTATCGCAAGGCTGGCGTCATCAGCGTGGGAATTTCTCACGCCGTGAATCCTTACTGCTACCGCTGCCCGCTGCACTTGAAGTATCCCGATTGTGAAGTGGCCTGCGCCGATGACGTGGAAAATCTTATTCAAACGGGTACCAGCGGCAACATCGCGGCCTTCATCGCCGAGCCCATTCAAGGCGTCGGCGGATTCATTACTCCGCCGAAGGAGTACTTCAAAATCGTTTTCAAGATCGTGAAAAAGTATGGGGCCCTCTTCATCGCCGACGAAGTGCAAACCGGCTGGGGACGCACGGGGAAGAAATGGTTTGGCATCGAGAATTGGGAAGTCATTCCGGACATGATCACGAGTGCGAAGGGCATGGCCAATGGCGTGCCCGTGGGATTGACCGTGACGACCCCGGAAATCGCCGGCAGTTTCCAGGGCTCGAACATCGCGACATTTGGCGGCAACCCGGTGACGAGCGTAGCAGCCAGGGCTACCATCGAGCTGATTGAAGAAGAGAATTTGCTCGAGAACGCCGATGTCGTCGGAAAATATTTTCGCGGCAAGCTGGAAGAATTGCAGGTGAAGCATTCGCTCATCGGCGACGTGCGCGGCATGGGACTGATGCAGGCGCTCGAATTGGTGAAGGACCGAAAGACCAAAGAACCTGCTCCCGAAGCCGCCACGCAGGTAATGGAGAGAGCGCGCCAGAATGGCCTACTGATTGGCAAGGGTGGTCTCTATGGAAACACGTTGCGCCTCGCCCCTATGCTGAATACGACGAAGCCCGACGCCGATGAAGCCATCAAGCTTCTCGACAAGTCATTCAGTGAGGTCAGGAATTGAGATTGAGGAGTTTGCCCGGAGCGCTTGCTATTATTTCCTTGGCGATTTGTTGTTTGCCTCTGCTGGCTCCCTCGCAATCGAACGAAAAGAAGTTGCTTTGGAAATCGGTCGGATTTGCCATTGTCAAATTCAATGACGAAGCGCCGAAATCCTGGAATATTTATCACACGGAGAAAAAAGGCCTGCTGCTTGTTCATCTGTGGAAGCGGTATCTGCTCGTTGACATGAAGGAACAAGAAGCCTACGAGATCGATCCGCAAACCGTGAAGCAGCGCGGCGAGGACGTGGAATGGTCGCCTGCCGATAAGCCCGAACAGCCGCTCGAAACTCCCGAGTGGAAAACGCGCGACGTCGGCAGCATGCAACTGGTAAAATTTCGCCTCGGCAAAGGTGGCCACATCCTGGAACTGCAAGTCCCGCTGCTCATCAACGGCAAACCGGCGTACTGAACGGCAGTCTTCAGCGGCGATATACGCCGAAATACCACGGAATGACGAGCGCACCCGGCTTGACGCCCACAGACACAGCATCGCCGGCGCGAAAGCGATCGTAGTCATCGAAATCCACAGCTAACCGTTCGATTTTCTGCCCATCGCGCCAGGAACGAACGATCAGCCGGCGCGTCCCTCGAACGATTCCCGGCATGTTGTACCGGCTTTCCACTGTAGTGGGGTAATAGGTTACGTTTTCTTTTGAATCCAACGCCCCGTTCGCCAGCAGCGTCGCGGCTAGAATCCAAGGCAGCGGAATGAATCCCGAGTAGACGCGCTTGAGTACTTCGAGTTCCCGGCGATTTCGCGCGCGACGGTCGAGGATCACGGCGATGGTCAGCCCAACAAAGAACAGCATGCCGAAGAATACCAGCATGAGGTCCAGATCAAGCGGCGGATAGATTTGGCTGACGTACGGAAACGCCAGCGACCCGGCAAGAAATACCGCTGTGCGCTTGAGCAAACGCCGGCGGAACATGACTTCGGCGGCCGCCGAAGTCAGGCCGCAGGAAGGACATTGGTCCGCCACCCGCTCGGAACCGCAATCAAGGCAGCGTGTCATCGCCCTTAGTATAAAACGGGATTAGGAACCGGTGTCGGAGAGTGAAGAAAGCAGGTCCTGATAAAGCTTCTGGCTTTCGGATTCGGAAACGGCCACGGAAACGCCCATGCCGCGCCCCGGCTCGATCCGTTTCACGAAACAGTCGACCCTCACGGGACGATCGAGAGTCAGTCGCGCGGTAAAACCCGCTCCCACCCATAGAGGATCGACAGCTTCGATAAACATTCCGCTCGCGCTGATGTCTCGCGTGCTTCCTCGCAGGACCGCTGAGCCCCATTCGATCTCGAGGTCGGCACGGAACGAGTAACGCGGCGCCCAGCGGCGTTCGAGTCGCCGGGCGGGATGATCCCCACTGCCCATTGGACTGGTGCAACCCCCTGCCAGGGATTACGTACCACGGCGCTCGGGCGAAATCGCCGCCTCTCCGTTGCAAGCATACGCCTTCTTCCGCCACAACACATACGACGCCAAAGGTGTATGTTTTGTTCCCGGCAATGTGCTCTTCGATGCCGGATGACTCGTCGGGGTGACATTCGAATCCGGTGATTCGAGATCCCGCTACTTATTCTCGATTGGATCCGGAAGGATCATCGCCGGGGACGCTATTGCTTGCTGGTTTTTCGCCGGCGCGCAGGCGGCGCTGCACTTCGGCCTGGAGATACTTTCGCAGACTCTCGGGAACGATGCCCGGAGCTGCCAATTCCCGCAGGTCGGAAACCGTAAGCTCAGGAAGATAGGAGAGAATCGAAGCGAGCGGGGTGGAGGGGTGTCGAACAAGGGCGAGCCGAACGTTGTAAGTGATGGACCACTTGTGATGATGAACGATGGCCGGAATCACCGAAGTGGGAAGCTTTTCGCGCGAGAGCGCCCTCAAGATTTGCGCTTCCGTCATATATGGATTGTCGAGAACGACGGAGATGACTTGCGCGTGACCTTCGGCGAGCAGCGCTCCGGCCACGCGCGCCGGTCCGCGCCGCGCTAGCGTGATTTTTTGCCCCAGCGGAAGTTGCGGCAGACGCGCCAGCAATTGCTCTTCGGCATTGCGCTTCAGCTCAGCGGAAACGCCGGGTAAAATCGCAACCTGTACGAGGTCCATCAGGAAGAGATCGCGAAGCAGTCGCAGGCTGACCAGCCGCGGCGTCAGTGGATGAAATGCCAGCGCCCGTTTCACGCGGTAACTTTTCAGCAGCGCTTTCCGGCGGCTTATTTCCTCGAGAACTTCTCCCGGCAAGTGCTTTCGCTCAAGCAGCAGGCAGACTTGTGTCTCGTCCAGCGCCGGATTATCCAGCAGCGCGAGGAGCACGTCGGCGGAAGGATGGTGCAAGAGTCCGGCAAGCTCTTCGCCAGTGGCGATTAGCGCGCGCTCGCGATCTTTGGTTTTGGGATCCGGCACGGCTCAACTCTCACCGAGCACAAGGGGATTCGTCAGCGCCTCACGCGCCAATTGTGCCGCAGCTTCGGCTACGGAGCGCGGCAGCGGCCCAATTCTTGCCTTTGGAGCAATTTCCAGGATCAGGCTATCGAACTGAGCGTTGAGAAAAGTGCTGCCGTCAAAGACTCCGCCGGTTTTCCCGAGGAAGAAACTCGACTCCCGCAACTTTAGTTTCTCAATGACCTCACGCGCCTGATCCCGCAGATCTTTCGCTGCGCTCGTCAGCAACATGCGCGCGGCAACGTCGCCGTTCTCCGCGGCCCTTGCTACCAATGGAAATACTTTGGGGAAAACGGCGCCTGGATGGGCTCGCGCCTGATCAAAGAATTCGTTGAACTTGCATTGAAATGCTTCAAGAATCTTCGCGCCCAGGGGAAATGTCTCGCCGTTGAGATGTTTCTGAAAACACATCGCAACTGCCCTTCTGCCGATATCGTAGGCGCTCCCTGGATCCCCGATCACCGGGCCAAACCCGCCAGCGCGCGCCAATTCAAGTGGCGCTGTCCTTCCCAGAACTGCCGAACCTGTCCCCGCAATCGCGACAACACTGGGAATTTCTCCCGTGGCCCCCAGGGAAAGGACAAGATCGCTAGTGATGACAATCGAGGCGTTTGGAAATTCGGACTGCAACGCCGACTGCAGAGCCTGTCGCATGTTCGTCTCACCAGCGCCAGAAACGCCCGCAACGAGATACGCTACATCCTGCTCGGATTTTCCGGCCGCGCGCAGCGCGTCTGTGGCCGCTTCCAAGAGCGAAGCCAGCGACAATTCCACGCCGAAACTGGTGGGATTGGAAGATCCGGAACGCGAGCGCGCAAGAATCACGCCGGTTTCGTCCATCAGGACGCAGTCCGTCTTGGTGCCGCCGCCGTCAAATCCCAGAACGTAGCGCATGGAAAAAGCATATGCGAGAACGCTCGACAATCGTAGCGCCGAGTGCAGCGCAAGTGCGCAAATCGAAAAAGTTGAACCACCCTTGCGGCCTGCGCCCATATTCCGCAGAGTCTTCTTGACGCGGGTTCGCGCCCGCCACTATCCTCGACGCACTTTTCCCCAGCATCCAAAAGGCGCGGCGGAAAAGAATACTCGATGCGCATCCATCCGCTCGACCTTGCCATTGTCATTGCGTACTTGCTCGGCGTTACCGCATTGGGCATGCGTTTCCGCCGTGGCCAGCAAAATGCCACCGACTATTTCCTCGGTGGCCGCACCGCTCCGTGGTGGGCCCTGGCATTCTCGATCGTCGCCACCGAAACCTCCACGCTGACGATCATCGGCGCGCCAGCCATTTCCTACGCCGGAAACCTCACCTTCCTTCAACTGGTTTTCGGCTACCTGATCGGCCGCGTGCTCATTGTTTTATTGCTTCTCCCCGGATATTTTCGCGGCGAGTTTTTCACGGCCTACGCGCTGATCGAAAAGCGCTTTGGCGAGCGCATGCGCGCCGTCGCTGCCAGCACTTTCCTGATCACGCGCGCGATTGCCGAAGGCGTGCGCGTTTCGGCCATCGCGCTGGTGCTAAGCGTCGTTCTGGGGACCTCGGAAAAGCTCGCCGTCGTCATCGTCATTGCGCTCACCGTGCTCTACACCTTCGAAGGCGGGATGAAAGCCGTGATTTGGACTGACGTGGCGCAACTCTTGCTCTATCTGACAGGAAGCGCGGTGACATTTTTCGTGCTGCTGCACCGGATTCCCGGCGGATGGAGCGAAGTAACGCAAGTGGCAGCCGCAGCCGGCCACAAATTGCAAGTTCTCGATTTTTCCTGGAATCTCGCCACAAAATATACCTTCTGGTCCGGACTCATCGGCGGCGCCTTTCTCACCATGGCCACCCACGGCACGGACCAGATCATCGTGCAGCGCCTTCTCGCCGCGAAGAGCGAGCGAGACAGCCGCCGCGCCCTGCTCGCCAGCGGCGTCATCGTGCTTGTCCAATTCACCGTGTTTCTGCTGATTGGCGTGCTCCTTTATGCATTCGCGCAGCACTCTCCGCTCTTGGCGCCCGGCGAGCGCACCGACCGCATCCTGCCGCTGTTTCTTGTGCGCGAAATGCCGGTTGGACTTGCAGGCTTGCTCCTTGCTTCCATCGTGGCCGTGGCCATGTCCAACGCCAGCGGCTCATTGAATTCCCTCGCCGCTTCGAGCGTGCTCGATTTTGCAGGACTGCGCGGGCAAAGCGCCGACCCCGCCCGCTTCCTGCGCCTCTCCCGAGGCATGACGCTCGCGTGGGGCCTGGTGCTGATGGGCTTCGGCCTGGTGAAGTGGGGCCCGCTGCTCGAAACCGGCCTGACCGTGGCGTCTCTGCCCTTCGGCAGCCTGCTCGGCCTCTTTCTTCTCGGCACGTTCGACCGCGGCGCCAACGCGCGCGGCGCCCTGGCCGGAATGATCGCGGGACTCGCCACGGTTTTGTGCGTATTCCAATTTACGAGCGTGGCGTATACGTGGTACTTCATGATTGGCGCGATCGTCACTTTTGTTGTCGGCTCGATCGTGAGCCGAGTCTCACAGCCGCAGAGTCACGCCTTGTCAGGCACCGGCACGTGAAGGCGAGGATAAATTGAGCGAAAAACGGCTGGAGCTGGTGCGCGGGCTGGGCGCGTGGGCCTCCGCCGCCATCGTCGTGGGCACGATGATTGGCACCGGCATTTTCCTGAAGCCCGCGGAAATGGCGCGCGAAGGCCGCAGCGTCTCCGTCGTTTTTGCGGCCTGGATTGTCGGCGCGATTCTTTCCATCTTCGGCGCGTTTTCTTTCGCCGAGTTGGGCTCGATGATTCCGGAAGCCGGCGGTGAATACGCCTATCTGCGCCGCGGCTTCGGACCGGTTTACGGTTTCATCTTTGGCTGGATGCATTCCATCGTCGGCCGCCCTAGCTCCCTTGCGTCCATCTCCGCTGGCATGATGCGCTTCCTCAGCTTTCTTCTTCCGGTCATCGCCGTGCCGCTCTTCACCGTTCATATTGCCATTCCCGGCCTCACCGGCTGGATCAAGCCTTACGATTTTGTATTCACCTGGGCGCAACCGCTGGCAGTCGTCTGGCTGCTGATCATGACCGGCATCAACTATCTTGGCGTGCGCCTTGGCGGAGCGGTCCAGGTTTTTTTGACCACCATCAAGATCACCTCCGTTGTCGTTGTGATTGGCGTGGCGTTTTTTGCGCCGGCCAGTACCCAGGCCAGCGGGATCCAACCGTTCTGGCCGCCAGCGGGAATGGGTGGCGGCGCCATTTTCAGCGCGTTTCTTGCGGCGCTGGCCGCGGCTCTATGGGCGTACGACGGCTGGGAAGATCTAAATCTCGTCGGCTCCGAAGTGGAAAATCCGCAGAAAAATTTCCCGCGCGCGCTGGTCGGCGGAGTCGGATTTGTCGCGGTGATCTATCTGCTCTTCAGCGCCGCTTGTTTGAAAGTGCTGCCGTTCGAAGCCGTGGCCGCGTCGCAGCACATCGCCTCCGACGTCGTTGCGCACATCAAAGGGGCCACCGCCGCGAATTGGATCACCTTCGCGATGGTCATCTCCGCTCTGGGCTCGATGAATTCGTCGGTCCTTAGCGGAGCGCGTGTAGGCTACGCCATGGCGCGCGACGGAATTTTTTTCAAGATCGTCGAAGGCATCCATCCCAAATTCCGCACGCCCGGGCGCTCACTGATTTTTCAAGGCGTTCTGGCCAGTTTGATGGCGCTGACGGGAACGTTCGAAGAGCTGACCAATCTCTTCATTTTTGCCGCCTGGATCTTCTATGCTTCCGCCGTCCTCGCGCTTTTTCGCATGCGCAAGACCGAGCCCGATTTGCCGCGCCCCTACCGCTGCTGGGGCTATCCCTGGGTCCCCGGCGTTTTTGTTGCCGGCGCGCTGGCCCTTACATTCAACATCTGGCTCGAGCGTCCCGGCCGCTCTTCGATCGGCTTGCTGCTAATTCTCGCGGGACTTCCCTTCTACCGCCGCTGGAACAGGTCGCTCTCAGCTACTCACAATTCGCCGGGCATCCGAGCGTCGTGAAAGAAACGTCCTTGCCAGCACCCCACCTGTTAGTAGAGCCGCTCCCGGGGCCACCACCCATGCAAGTAAGCCAACGAACAAGGCAAGAAACATGATGTTGTGCCCGAGGCTTTCATTGAAGAGGGCCGTCACCGGTAGTGCCAAAAGGAAAAAAACCAAGTAAGGCAAGACGGGAAAAACGATGGAAGAGAACATGATGCGCTGCGATCCACCCGCTCGATTCGAGAGGTATGCCCCCACCGCGCCAATTAAAGGGAGCAAAAACAGCCAAGGAAGGTAGATCACCGCAACGGGAGCGATAAGAGACCAGCCGCTCCTTCGGGCGGCGATCCAAGGGTTGGGACCAAAAAACTGAATGAGCATGAGGAGGCCCATCGACAATAGAAGAGTCAACAGGCTGGGGAACCAAAATTGCCTAACCCGACTCGTCATAATGTTCTCCTTGGTCCTCGAAGTTTGAATCCGACGGCGCAAGTCCTGCCAATCCTCAACTTGAGATAGGGTGCGCCGGACGGCTTCTTCTTCCGTCGTTCCCCGCCTGCGCAATTCTTCGCAAGACTCTTCGAGATGCGCCGCGAGCTCCGCAATAACTTCGGCCCTCTCCGCCGGGTCCAGAGAAAGATCAGCGAGATGCTTTTCGACGAGGGCCTCCCAATCAGGCATGCAACACCTTGGTTAGCCTCTTCAGCGCACCAAAGAGTTCCGCCCATTCCTTCCGCAGGGGCGACAGTTTCTTCTTCCCGGCAGGAGTGAGGCGGTAACACCGCTTGCGTCGTCCCGATGGGCCGGTTTCCCAAGTGCCGCGAATCCAGCCGCGCTGCTCCATCCTGTAAAGCATCGGATACAAGGCCGCTAGCGTGAAGCGCAGCGCACCCTTGGTTTGTTCTTCGATGCGCCGCGCCATTTCGTAGCCGTGAAGCGGGCCTTCCTCGAGAACGCTGAGGATCGCGAGTTCAGCTGTGCCGCGCTTGATTCCACTGCCAATCATAGGGCTCTCCCTTACATATAAGAATCTTATATATACAATCGGAATTGTCAACTGGTCTTTGGAGCAGGTGTCCCAAGACAAACTGCAGCCGTGCCGGAGCTAAGTGGTGGCAGCGCGGGCGTGCGCGCTCGCATGGATTGGTAGCACCGCGCCTTCGGCCTCGTGCGGAACTTCGATCGCGGGATGGAAAAGTTTGGCGAGAGCTTCGATGCCGGTGACCAAGCGCGGCCCCGGGCGCGAAAAGTAGCTGTTGGCTTCCAGCGCATAGACGCGCCCGTTGCGGACAGCCGGCATCACGTTCCACTGCTCGGGCAACTCGAGCGAAAGATATTCGATGCGGGCCTGCTGGGCGCCGTAACCGCAAGGCGCAATCAGCAGAATTTCCGGTTCCGCCTCCAGAATATCTTGCAAATGAACGCGGAAAGAAGGTGTGCGGACTTTGCTCAAAACGTCTTCCCCGCCCGCCACGTGAATCATTTCCGGAACCCAGTGGCCACCCACATAAAACGGCTGCAGCCATTCGAGAAATGCAACACGGGGACGATCCGCCGATTCCGGCAATTGCTGCTGCAACGAGCCAAGACGCGCGCCAATCTTCTCCAGAAGCATTTCCGCCTGAGGACCGCGGCAGGATTCTTCCCCGACCCACAGAATGTCGCGCCAGACGTCGACCAAATCCTGCGGATTGAGGCAAAGAACTTCGGGACGCCGCTCGAATCGCGCCAGTGCTGTAGCGAGGTCGTCCGGAGAAGCCGCGCAAACATGGCACAAGTCCTGCGTGACAATCAGATCCGGCGCCAGCTTCTCCAGCACTTCGGCATCGACGGCGTACAAGCTCTCGCCCCGGTGCACATACTCGCTCACCAGCCGGTCAATTTCCGCCGGCGAAGCATCGTGCGGCAAGCGCGAATGAATCACTACGGGTTTCGCCTTCGCCTGAGGAGGAAAATCGCACTCGTGGCTCACCCCCACGATTTCGCGGTCCAATCCCAGCGCAAACAGAATCTCCGTGGCCGACGGCAGCAACGACACGATCCGCATGACTGTAGAATTTATCACATCTGAAGCATTAAATTAGCAGGCCCAATCGTCTCGGTAGTTGGTCAGTTTCCGGTTATGGCTGCGTTTACCAGATGGGATGAGAAGGCCGGTCTCCAGCGGGATGCGATACGCTCCCGATGAAAGACGTGCTCAAGGCACAAAAAAGGAGACCGGCTATGAAGAAGATTAGCACTGTGCAGGTATTTGGTAACGAAATTTTCAAGGAACAAAAGCTGACGATCGGTGTGGATCTGGGAGATCGCTGGTCGTTCTACTGTGTTTTGGATGAAGCAGGAAAAATCATTCTGGAACAGAAAGTGTCGACGACACCGGAAGCGATAAAACAGACATTTGGAAAGATACCGCGGAGTCTCGTCGCACTGGAGACCGGAACACATTCGCCATGGGTCAGCCGACTGTTAACGGAGCTGGGACACGAAGTGATCGTGGCGCACGCACAAAAAGTGCAATTGATCACCAAGAGCAATCGAAAAGATGATCGACACGATG